>Ga0153956_1000151_pt1 | contig 88768 bp, 95 predicted proteins | sample TSFL040MetaG_FD_104704 | JGI IMG/M metagenome (GOLD analysis project Ga0153956, IMG submission 104704) | Attine ant fungus gardens microbial communities from Florida, USA - TSFL040 MetaG | ecosystem: Host-associated > Fungi > Mycelium > Unclassified | place: USA: Florida, Wekiwa Springs... | reverse complement strand
CTTGCGCACGAACACGCCCCAAAAGCTACCCGCTTAGTAAGCTAAACAGCCACCAAAGCCACCCAAAACAGCAGGTCACAGCACTGCTAGTCCGAAAATCGGCAAACCGTGTCCGAACTCAGGCGACCGAGGACAGTCACGGCCGCCGGGTGCGCCGCACCGTCAAGGCCGTGCAAGCCCCGGACTGGATCGACTTCCCCGGCGCCGCCCAGATCACCCAGCTCCGCCGAACACGAACCATCAAGGAAAGCAAGACAACCGAAGTCGTCTACGCGATCTGCTCGAAAGACATGACCGCCGCGCCACCGGCCACCATCGCCACCTGGATCCAGGGGCACTGGGGTATCGAGAACGCCCTGCACTGGGTTCGCGACGTCACCTTCGACGAGGACCACCACCAACTCCGCACCGGCAACGGCCCGCAGGTCATGACCAACCTCCGCAACACCGCCATCAGCCTGCTCCGCCTCACCGGCCACACCAAGATCGCCACCGCCCTACGACATCACGGCCGATCCACCAAACGCCCGATCGAACTCCTACTCACCGCATGATCGACTTTGCCGACCCCCTGCTTCGGCATGGCGTTCACAATTACCAGGTAATCGACATCGCTCGCGAGCGTGTATTCGCGCCGAGCCAAAGAGCCACACGCAACCACATCCATCGCGCCGTCGTCGTCGTAGCCTTGCAGAGCTGACCGCATTCGACTGATCAGGGCCTCTGAATTTTCGACCGCAGCACTCAAGCCAGAGACGGCGCCGGACAATCCGACCGCCGTGATGGCCTCGCTGAGGTTCATTTGTCGTGTGTCCTCCAAGTAGTGAAAGAAAGCCGGCAAGCTTCAGTGTATTGGTTTCACAGTCACGAATAGGACGAACTGTGGAAATGAATCTAATTGGTTCGCACTTAACGAGGACCGCGGAGTGCTTGATCTGTTGTGACTCATTGACCGATATGGACGGTCTGCGAGCGGATTCGACGGGTAGCAACGGGATGTTGCGCAACGAGTTCTCGACCGCTATTGACATTGCATCGTTCGCTGGGCCGCGATGCGAAAGGGCCACGGATTCCGAGGCGCCCGTGGCTTGTGCGTTTAGTTTCTGAAACTTTGGATTCCTACCGGGGCGAACTGAGTCCGGGTTCAGCGTGGCACCATCATCAGCCCTTTGCGCAGGCACTTTGGACGCAACGGTGAAGATTATCGCTGGTGACTTCGTGGAAGTATGCAGCGTCAACCCCGCAGTTCTCGGCTATGGCGGCTTCACGTTCGCGGTGTTTTGCAAACCCCGTGTGAGACGTGCGTGAAGGCGCGGGTCCAGTTCGTCGGGCGCCCCAAGGGCGTGGATGCAATCCATCACTTGTCGATCATGCGGCAGCGCAACCAATGGCTCGATGACGAGCGACGCTATCTGGGGAGGGCTGTTATCTGGGGAGGGGAGGAAGCGGCGCAAGGGGGCGTTCGAGATGCCTCTAGTAGACCGACACCGCGTTCTCCTTGGCCCACCGCTTCTCGGCATCCGAACCACCCGGCGGCGGAATCAGCCCGTTGATCATCCACAGTTCCTCGCTGGTCTCGTCGATGTGGAATTCCGAGTGCACGCCCGGATGCCGATCCAGCGTCGGAGCCAGAATCGCCTTGATCCACTCGGTGATTCGCCGACGGCTCTCGGTGTCAACGGCGTGCCGGGCGATGTGGTCGATGACGACGCGAATACCCACTGGCGTCGGCTCCCCACCGACGTAGAAGTCCTCCGGCGCGGTCTCCTGGAAGAGGGTGACCACATAGAAGCGCGGCAGACCGGCACTCTCGTAGTGGTCGGTGATGCGGGACGCCAGCGCGCGCTTGTCCTCGGCGGTGAAGATCCCCGGGGTGTGATGAATTGTCCACAGTGGCATGACGGTTCAGTGCTCCTTGGGTGGTTGGGATGCGCTCAGTGCGACAGGGCGAAGGACAGGTTTTCGACCGGGCCGGACAAGGCAGCTTTGACGCCGGCGGACACGTCGTCGGCCAGCACTTCGAGGGCACCGGATTCCACGCCGTCGACGATGCGCCGCGCCACCTCGGCCGGCGTCACCTTGGGCACGGCGATGCCGGAGACCATGTCGGTGTCGATGAATCCGGCGTGCACGCCGACCACCTGCGTGTGCTGGGCCGCCAGCTCGGTACGCAGTGAGTTGGTCACCGACCAGGCGGCGGCTTTGGAGGCTCCGTAGGCGCCGGAGCCGGCCAGCCAGGACAACACCGAATGCATGTTGACCAGCGCCCCGCCCCCGTTAGCCGCCAGGATCGGCGCGAACGCCCGCGCCAGGCGCAGCGGCCCGAAGACGTTGACGTCGAAGGTTTCGGTGATGCGCTCGAAGGAGCCGGTCAGCAGTGCGTCCGGCAGCAGCACGCCCGCGTTGTTGAATACCACTTCGGCATCGCTGGCCGCCCCGGCCAGAGCCGCCACCGACTCGGGCGACCCGACCTCCAGTGCGAGTGGCACCACCAGCGGGCGCCCATCGGTGAATGCGGTGCGTGCGGTCGAGTAGATCTTGCGGGCTCCGCGCGCCAAGAGCTCGTCCACCAATGCCGCCCCCAGCCCGCGCCGTCCGCCGGTGACCACCGCGACCTTGCCTGCTACTGCAACCATTTCCCGATCCCTTCCATGCTGACTAACGATTACGTTAGTAAGAGCCAAGCACGGATATCTGGATAACGCAAGTGTTAGTCACGTAAGCTGGCCCATATGGAGTTCGAGCCTCGATTGCGCGACCGCACACGGTGGTCGGCCGGTGATGCGTGTTCGGTGGCCAGGCTGCTCGATGTGCTGAGCACCAAGACGGCGTTCCTGGTGGTACGCGAATGCTTCTACGGGACCAGTCGCTTCGAGGACTTCACCGCGCGATTGGGCGCCTCGGCGCCGGCGGTCTCGCGGGCGCTCAAACAGCTCGAGGCAGCCGGGATCATCCGCCGGGTGCCCTATCAGGAATCCGGGCAGCGGGTCCGTGACGAGTATCGGCTGACGCCCGCCGGCGAAGACCTGTTGCCGGTCTTTCTGGCGCTGATGCAGTGGGGCGACAAGTACCTACAGGGCGGGGCGCCGCCGCTGAGTTTCGTCGACGCCACCACCCAGCGCCGGGTGGGCGTCCGCGTTACCGACGACCTGGACGGCCCGATGACCGACGCCGACGACATCGAGATCCGCTGGAACGCACCGCTCCGAAGGCGCTGACGAGTTCAGCCACCCGCCCGGATCACGGTCTCGGCGAATTCGACAATCGACTCCGGCGGCGCGAAATCAGCAAACCACACGTAGAACCGCTGTGCCCCTTGGCTTTCGAGTCGGCCGAAATGTTCGGCCAGCGCAGCGGCATCACCGCACACCAGGCCCGATCCCAGCCGGCCGAACCGCCGCTGCGCCGTCTCAGATACCGTCGCCACGTCCTGGTCGCGTCGGGCGAAACCGACCATCTGCTGCACCGACGCGCGTGCAGACCCGATCGAGGGCAGCAACTCGGGCAACTTGTGCACGTGCGTCGCGGGAAGGTTCCACCAATCGGCGTACCGGCGGGTCAACGCGAGCATCCGGGGGCCAACACCGCCCAGCACCAGCGGGATCGGCTGGCTCGGCGCGGGAGTCTGCGCCCGCTCCCCCGCGGTGCTCCAGTACTCACCCAACAGCGCCAGCGTCTCCCCGAGTGCGTTGACGCGCTGCCGCGGGCCGGCCGTGCTGATGCCGTACTTGACCAGTTCGTCGGGCATCGAGCCGGAGCCGAGTCCCAGTTCGAAGCGTCCGCCGGTGGCCTCGGCCAAGGTGGTCGCCTGTTTGGCCAGCACCGCCGGGTGCCGGAACCCGTCGCACAACACCACGTGGCCGACCTTGATCCGTTCGGTGTGCGCGGCGACCCAGGTGGCCACGGTCATCGCCTCCCATAGCGGCGAAGCGGGGTCCATCGGGGTGTCGAGGTGGTCGAGGAAAGCCACGCCGTCGAAACCGGATGCCTCGGCCGCCTGGGCCCGCGACACCAGGTCGCCGAGGCCGATTCTGGTTTGCGGGAGGTACAAGAACCACTCCGTCATCGCTTCCCCTTCGGTGTCCGAATCGCCGGCGGCGGCGCGCAGCCCTTCCCATACGTCAGCACAGATGGTAACGATGTTCTCACTATCGGAGAGCGCGTTATCAACAGGGGGAAGGAACACGTCGCGTGGGACGTTGTGACGGCAAAGTGGCGTTGGTGACCGGCAGCAGCCGGGGGCTGGGCAAGGCTATCGCCCAACGGTTGGCCCGCGAAGGCGCAACGGTGGCGCTCACCGCCCGAACCCTGGAGCCCGACGAAAAGTACGACGGATCGTTGACCCAAACCCGAGACGAGATTGTCGCCGCGGGCGGCCAGGCCATCGCGGTGCAGGCCGATCTGTCGGTGACCGAAGACCGCGACCGCCTGTTCGCGCAGGTCACCGCGGAACTCGGCGCGCCTGACATCCTGGTCAACAATGCCGCGGTGACCTTCCTTCGCCCGCTCGAGGGCTTCCCGGAGCGCCGGGTGCGGCTGATGCTGGAAATGCATCTGGTGGGTCCGCTGCATCTGAGCCAATTGGCTATTCCGGCCATGCGGGAGCGCGGCGCCGGTTGGATACTGAACCTCACTTCGGTCGGCGGGGACCTGCCGCCGGGTCCGCCGTTCTCCGATTTCGACACATCGGCCGGCTTCGGCATCTACGGCACCGCTAAAGCCGGACTCAACCGGCTCACGAAAAGCCTTGCCGCAGAGCTGTATGCCGACGGGATTGCGGTCAACGCCGCGGCACCCACCAATCCGGTGGCCACGCCGGGCGCGGGGACGCTGGATCTGGCCAAGGCGGACACCGAGGACATCGCGCTGATCACCGAGACGGCGTATCGACTGTGCACCGCCGACCCCAAGACGCTGACCGGCCAGATCGTCAAGACCCAAACGTTCCTGCGCGACATCGGCTGGCTGCGTGACTGATGCGGTCCTGACCGCCTTGCGCCGGCGGCTGGTGTCCCGCGGCGTGACCGACCTGGCGCCGCTGACTGGTGGCGAGTCGAGTCTGACCTATCGGGGCAGCCAGGACGGACGCCCGGTGGTGGTGAAGATGGCCCCGCCCGGGCGCGCCCCGGTGGCGCACCGCGACGTATTGCGCCAAGCCCGCATGATCGCGGCGCTGTCGGACAGCGATGTGCCGGTCCCCCAGCTGCTCTGGTGCGACGCCGGTGATCCCCCGGACGTGCCGCCGCTGTTCGCGATGACGCTGGTCGACGGCGAGTCCTTCGAGCCGCTCTTCGATGCGACGAACGCGCCCGCGGATCCGGCTGTTGCGCAGCGTTACCACGCCGCCGCGGGAGCGATGGCCCGGCTGCACCGACTGGACCCGGCCGCCTTGGGATGTACCGACGAGCCCGTCGGTGATGCGGCCAGTGAGATCGAGCGGTGGAGCGCCGCCCTGGCCACTGTCGATCTGGAACTGGCGCCCGGTTGGCGAGATGTCGGCCAAGCGCTGCGGGCGCGACTGCCCACGCCGGCCGGCCCTGCCTTGGTACACGGCGACTTCCGGTTGGGCAACCTGCTGGCGGTCGGCACCGAGATCACCGCGGTCATCGATTGGGAGATCTGGTCGATCGGTGACCCGCGTATCGATGCGGGCTGGTTTCTGATCAACTCCGACCCGCAGACCTATCGCCGCGACACCCGGTACGCCGGCGATTGCCCCGGCGCCGGCGAACTTGCGGACCGCTACATCGCGGCCCGCGGTATCGACGTCGCCGAGTTGGAGTACTTCATGGCGCTGGCGTGTTTCAAGTCGGCGGCGACATGGTCGTTGATCGTCAAGCACAATCGGCGCAGTAGCGCGCCCCGAGCCGAGCTCGAAGCGATGGCGGCAGCCGTTCCCGGACTGCTGACCAGGGCGCGAGACTTGTTGGGTTAGCTCCGCGGGATGCCGGCCAGCTTGTCGGCGAACTTTGCCTCGGCCGCCGCCCGCAACCGCAACAGATGCTCGGACGGGAACAGGTCCGGTGCCGGCGCAACACCTTTGAGGAGCAGCTTCGCCAACGTCACCTTGTGCACCTCGGTGGGGCCGTCGGCCAGCCCCAGTACGAACGATTCGGTCAGGTACTGCACGAACGGCATCTCATGCGAGGTGCCCAGCGAACCATGGATCTGCAACGCGCGCGACGATACGTCGTGCAGCACCTTCTGCATCATCGCCTTGACCGCCGAGATGTCCGCGCGCACCGCCTGATAGTCGTTGTACTGGTCGATCTTCCACGCGGTCTGCAACGTCAGCAGCCGGTAGGCCTCGATCTCCATCCACGAATCGGCGATCATCTCCTGCACCATCTGCTTGTCGGCCAGCACCGTGCCCTGGGTGTAGCGCGACACCGCTCGTTCACAGATCATGTCGTAGATCCGGCGCACCAGGCCCACGGTCCGCATGGCGTGGTGAATCCGCCCGCCGCCCAACCGGGTCTGCGCCACGACAAACGCCCCGCCTCGCGGCCCGAGCATGTGGTCGGCCGGCACCCGGACGTTCTCATAGCGGACGTAACCCTCGCGTCCCCCGCCACCGGCCGGCTGATAGCCCAGCCCCACGTCGCGCAGCACGTTGATGCCTGGAGTGCCGCCGGGCACCACGAACATCGAATACCGCTGATACGGCGGCGCATCCGGGTCGGTCATCGCCATCACAATGAGAAACGACGCCATCGACGCAAACGACGAATACCACTTCTCACCGTTGATCACCCAGTGGTCGCCATCCTGGGTCGCGGTGGTGGTGAAGACCTTCGGGTCCGCGCCGCCCTGCGGTTCGGTCATCGAGAAACACGAGATGATCCGGTTGTCCAGCAACGGTTCGAGATAACGCGCCTTGAGCTCCGGTGTGCCGTAATGGGCCAGAATCTCACTGTTTCCGGAATCCGGTGCCTGCGAACCGAACACGATCGGCGCACATTCCGAGCGGCCCAGGATCTCGTTCAGCAGCGCCAGCTTGACCTGACCGTAGCCGGGGCCGCCGAGATGCGGACCCAGATGGGTGGCCCACAGTCCGCGCTCTTTGACGATCTTCTGCAGCGGCGGGATCAGGGCCTGGCGGACCGGATCGTTGAGGTCATGGGATTCGGTGACCACCATGTCGATCGGCTCGCACTCGGTGCGGACGAACTCGTCGACCCAAGCCAGCTGTTCGGCCCATTCCGGATCGGTGGAGAAATCCCACGCCATGGTCGTCTTTCCTTTCGGTCGGTCAGTCGGTTAACGGGACCACTTCTGCCGGCGGGCCGCCGCGTCGTCGGTGGCGTGGGTCAACACCTGGTTGCGGTTCTCCAACTCGAGGGCGCCAGCCAAGCTGGCGGCGTCGACGTTGACCTGCAATGCGCGCTTGGTCAGCTCCACTCCGAGCGGTGCCAATCCTGCTATCAGGCCAGCCATTTCGATCGCCCGGTCCAACAGCGCCTCCGGCTCCGCCAGCTGGCTGACCAAGCCTCGCCGGTCGGCTTCCTCGGCGGTCACCGTCCGTCCGGTGAGCATCCAGTCCGCGGCCACGCTGGTGCCGACAATGCGAGGCAGGTGATAACTCATGCCCATCTCCGCCCCCGAGAGACCAAGCAGGATGGCGGCGTTGCCGAATTTTGCGGCGGTCGAGGCGATCCTGATATCGGCGGCCAGACACATCGCCAGGCCGGCGCCCACACAGGCGCCATTGACCGCGGCGACGACTGGCTGCGGCATGGCCCGGATCGCCTGAGGCAGCGCGGCCATGGACTCCTGGAAGCGCATCCGGTCGATCGCCGGATCGTCGGCTTCGGGGATGCCGGGTCCGAAGTCGCGGACATCCAGGCCCGAACAGAATCCGCGGCCCGCACCGGTCAGGACCACCGCCAGCACCGAACGGTCAGCGCCCAGCGCGGCGAAGGTCTGCAGCAGGGCATCGCGCATCAGCTCGTTGACGGCGTTGAGCCGGTCCGGGCGACTCAGCGTCACGACGGCGACGCCTTTGTGGGACCGGTCGATCTGCACGGTGTCGCTCATGTCAGACCCTTTCGATGATGGTGGCCGTGCCCATGCCGCCCCCGGTGCACATGGTGACCAGGCCGGTGGTCAGGTCGCGGCGCTCGAGTTCGTCGAGCACCGTGCCGATGAGCATCGCCCCGGTAGCCCCGATCGGATGCCCCAGGGCGATGGCCCCGCCGTTGACGTTGACCCGCGCCGGGTCCAGGTCCAGGTCACGAATCGTCTTCAGCGGCACCGCGGCGAAGGCCTCGTTGATCTCCCACAGATCGATATCGGCGGGCTGCAGCCCGGCGCGTTGCAGGCAGCGCTGCGCCGCCGGGCCGGGTGCGGTGAGCATGATGACCGGTTCGCTGCCGAGCGCGGCGGTGGCCCGGATGCGGGCCCGCGGCGCGACGCCATGGGCGCCCAGCCACGCCTGTGACACCACCGCTACGGCGGCGGCGCCGTCGACCACGCCCGAGGAGTTACCGGCGTGGTGGACATGCTCGATCGCGGTGTGGCCGGGATAGCGGTTCAGGCAGATCTCGTCGAACGTGCGGGTCTCCCCTTCCACGCGCTCGGCGCCCAGCGCGGCGAACGCCGGTGGCAGGCCGGCGAGCTTCTCGGCGGTGGTGCCGGGACGCGGATGTTCGTCGCGGGTGCACACCACTGTGCCGGCCGAGTCGGTGACCGCGATCAGCGACCGATCGAATCGGCCCTGTTCGATGGCTTCGGCGGCGCGGCGCTGGCTCTCGGCGGCGTAGGCGTCGACATCAGCCCGGGAAAAACCCTCCAGCGTGGCAATCAGGTCGGCGGAAATGCCTTGCGGGACGGTCGGATAATTGCGGCGCAGGTCCGTGTTGTCGCCGTCGATGGTCGGCACGCCGACGGTCACCCCCCAGCGGGACATCGATTCGACACCACCGGCCAGCATCAGGTTCTCCGCTCCGGCGGCGACCGCGGTGGCCGCCACCGTGACGGCCTGCTGGCCCGACCCGCAGAAGCGGTTCAGCGTCATCCCCGGTACGGATTCGGGCCATCCGGCCAGCAGCACGGCCAGCCGGGCGATGTCGTCGCCGTGGTCGCCGGACAGGATCCCGTTGCCGGCGATGACGTCATCGACGTCGGCGGGCTCGAACCCGGTGCGTGCGGCCAGAGCGGCCAGGCACTGCGCGAACAGCGCCTGCGGATGTATGTCGTGCAGCGCCCCTCCTGGGCGGCCCTTACCGCGCGGCGTCCGCACGGCGTCGAGAATCCAAGCGTCGATGGTGGCACTCCCGTCGCAGTCACCGTGCCCGAGGAGAAGGCTGTTAGTCTAAACTGCACACTAACAATGTCATCTAACGGAAATATCCCTTCCGGAAACTGTTGCCGTTTACTCCCCCGTTGGCGCCTGTCGCAACGCCGGCAGCACGTAGCGGCGTAGATGCTGCCGCACGGCCGCGGGATCGTCGGGGTCCAGGTGGTTTCCCGGGACGCTGCCGAAACTGATCAGCACCCGAGCGATCCATTCACTGGCCTCGGGCAGATCGGTGTCGGGGTGTATGTCGCCGCCCGCGGCCGCAGCCGCCAGGAACGGAAGCCAGAACTCCGCGAGATCGGGAACTAAGCCGCGCACCCCGGTTCCGGCACACGCGGTGAACTCCTCGGGTTCGGCGGTGCGCAGCCGCATCAGCAGCGTGCCGGGATCGTCGTAGGCGCGGCGGCCGATCTGGACGCCGGCCACCAGCTGGTCCTCGAAACCGGTGAGCTTCGACAGCTCGGCGCGGGTCTGCGCCCAACTGGTTTCGATGAGCCGAATGATCGCCGCGCCGACCAGCGTCGGCTTATCCGGAAAATGCCGGTACAGCCAGGCCCGGGACACCCCCGCCGCGTGGGCGACATCGATCATCGTCGTCGCCCGAATCCCCTTGTCGGACAGCAGTTTCTCGGTCGCATCGAGAAGCCGATCAGTTGTCGACGGGGACGCGGGTGACGCTGACGCTGCGTTCACGGCCACCTCCTGATCGGTGATCCTAGCAACGAAGTAGACACATCCGCAGATCTGTGTACTATTTCCACACGTCGTGTAGACACTTCTGCAAACCTGTCTACCCCGGATATCGGAAGGCTCCCCATGCTCTCACCCCGCACCGCGATCATCGGTGCCGGCATCAGCGGCCTGACCGCCGGAAAGATGTTGAGCGACTACGCGGTTGACTACAGCTGCTTCGAATCCTCCGACCGAATCGGCGGCAACTGGGCCTTCGGCAATCCGAACGGACACTCCAGCGCCTACCGGTCGCTGCACATCGACACCTCCAAGCACCAGCTGTCGTTCCGCGATTTCCCCATGCCGGAGCACTACCCCGACTTTCTGCACCACACGCTGGTCAAGGAGTACCTCGAGTCCTACGCCACGGCGTTCGACCTCAAACGCAACATCGAGTTCGACACCGAGGTCACCCACGCCCAGCGGTTGCCCGGCGGCGGCTGGGAGCTGGAACTGGCCGGCGGCGGGCGTCGCCGGTTCGACCTGCTGGTCGTCGCCAACGGGCACCACTGGGATCCACGCCTACCGGACTTCCCGGGCGAATTCAGCGGCGAGACGATGCATGCGCACCACTACATCGACCCCAAGACGCCGCTGGACTTCAGCGGAAAACGGATCCTCGTAGTCGGCCTGGGCAACAGTGCCGCCGACATCGCCGTCGAACTGTCGTCGAAAGCGCTGGACAACGAGCTGACCTTGTCCACCCGCTCGGGCGCATGGATCGTGCCGAAGTATCTGGCCGGCAAGCCCGCCGACAAGTACTTCCGGACCAGCCCGTATCTGCCATTCTCCTGGCAGCGCAAGGTCGCTCAATGGGCGCAGCCGATCATCGCCGGGCGCCCCGAGGACCTCGGGCTGCCCACCCCCAACCACAAATTCTTCGAAGCGCATCCCACCCAATCGGTGGAACTGCCGCTGCGCCTGGGGTCCGGCGACGTCATCCCCAAACCCAACATCAGCCGGCTCGACGGCGATACCGTCCACTTCACCGACGGCACCAGCGGCCAATTCGACGTCATCATCTACGCCACCGGCTACAACATCACCTTCCCGTTCTTCGACCCGGAGTTCATCAGCGCACCGGGCAATCGCATCGACCTGTACAAGCGGATGTTCTATCCGGGCATCGACGACTTGGTGTTCGCCGGATTCGCCCAAGCCACCCCGACGCTGTTCCCGTTCGTCGAATCCCAGGCCCGCCTCATCGGCGCCTACGCGGCCGGCCGCTACCGGCTGCCGTCGGTCGCCGAAATGCGCCGAGTGATCGAGGCGGACCGGCGCAAGTACACCGGCCACATGCTCGACACCCCGCGGCACACCCAGCAACTCGACTACTTCCTTTACGAACACGACATGCGCACCGCGGAGATCCCGCGCGGCACCCGACGCGCTGCCGAACTCGGCGTGCCTGGATGGGCCGGAGTGCGCGCGATGGAGGCATCCGCATGAGCGCGACCATCCGATTCGGCAGCGGCGGCGCCACGTGTGTCGGGCAGTTCTTCCCGGCGGCGCAATATGACGGCGATGGCGCCCCGGTCGTGGTGCTCGGGCACGGGCTGGGCGGCACGGTCGACTCTGGCCTGATCCCGTTCGCCGAACGACTCAGCGAAGCCGGGTTCGCCGCCTTTGCCTTCGACTACCGATATTTCGGTGCCTCAGAAGCACAACCGCGCCAACGGATCTCCATGCAAGAACAGGTCGACGACTTCCGCGCGGCCTGCTCGGCCGCGGCTGCGCAGCCCGGTGTCGATCCCCGCAGGATCGTGGTGTGGGGGGTGTCGCTGGGAGGCGGGCATGTCTTCGAGGTGGCCGCCACCACGCCCGGCGTCGCCGCCGCCATCGCGCTGACACCACTGGTCAGCGGACCGGCCGCAGCGGTCGCGGCACTGCCGCACCATCGCCCGGCAGCGATGCTGCGTTCAACGGCAACGGGCTGGCGCAGTGCGCTGGCCCAACGCTTGGGCGGGCCGCCCGTGACCATCCCCCTGGTGGGCCTCCCCGGTGAGCTGGCCACCCTGACCGCCGACGGCTACCACGCGGCCTACACTGCGATGGCCGGTCCGACCTGGCGCAACGAGATTGATGCCCAGGTCGGCGTGCAACTCGGCGGCTACCGTCCGGCGGCCAAACACGCCGAGGCTATCGCCTGCCCGATCCTGGTGCAGATTGCCGATTTCGACCGCGGCGCTCCCCCACAGGCTGCCGCCAAGGCGGCGTTCGCCGCCCGCGCCGAAGTGCGGCACTACCCCTGCGATCACTTCGACGTCTTCGCCGGCGGCGACTGGTTCGATCACGTCATCGAGCACCAGATCGCGTTTTTGGCCCGGCATCTGGTCGGCGCGACGGCTACGGTCACGGGTTAGGAGGTTTGATGGCGGAGACCATGCAGCAACTGCTCGCCGAACGCGTCGGCGACACCGGTCTGGCGGTGCTCTACAACGACGCCGACGGTGAGCAGACCCGCTGGAGCTGGCGGGAATACCTGGTCCGAGCGGCCCGCCACGGTGCCGCGGTGCTCGCGCGCGCCGACACCGGCCGGCCGATGCACGTCGGCGCCCTGCTGGGCAACACGCCCGCGATGCTCACCGCGCTCGCCGCCGCCGGGCTGGGCGGCTACGTCCTGTGTGGGGTCAACGACACCCGCCGCGGCTCGGCGCTGGCCGCGGACCTGCGCACCGCCGATGTGCAGATCCTGCTGGTCGATGCCGAACACCGGGCGCTGCTACAGGGAATGGAACTGCCCGGCGTCACGGTCATCGACGTCGACGATCCGGCCTGGGCCAGCGAGTGCGCTGAGGCCGGGGAACTCCAGCCGCATCGACAGGTCGGGCCGCTGGACCCGTTCATGCTGATCTTCACCTCGGGTACCAGCGGTGACCCGAAAGCCGTTCTCGTCAGCCACTTCATGGTACTGGTCGCCGGGCAGAGCCTCACCGAGCGATTCGAGTTGGCCGCCGACGACGTCGTCTACTTGTCGATGCCGCTGTTCCATTCGAATGCGATCGCGGCCGGCTTCGGCCCCGCGGTGGCCGCCGGTGCGGCGATGGCGCCGGCGAAGTTCTCGGCTTCGCGGTTCTTGGCCGACATCCGCGCCTACGGTGGCACCTATATGAACTACGTCGGTAAGCCGTTCGCCTACCTACTGGCACATCCCGAGCAGCCCGATGACGCCGACAATCCGCTGCGGGTCGCCTTCGGCAACGAGGCCTCCGAACGTGACATCGGCGAGTTTGCCCGTCGGTTCGGTGTTCACGTGGTCGACGCCTTCGGCTCCACCGAGAACGCCGTCACGATCACCCGTGACGAAGGCACCCCGCCCGGTTCGGTGGGACGCGGATTCCCCGGCGTTGCCATCTACAACAGCGACACGAAAACCGAATGCCCACCGGCGGTCTTCGACGACCACGGCGTGCTGATCAACGCCGACGAGGCGATCGGCGAACTGGTCAACACCACTGGGTCAGGATTTTTCTCGGGCTACTACAACAACGACCAGGCCACCGCGGACCGGATGCGCGAGGGCATGTACTGGTCAGGCGACCTTGCCTACGCCGACGCCGACGGCTGGATCTATCTGGCCGGGCGCACCGCCGACTGGATGCGGGTCGACGGCGAGAACCTGGCAGCCGCGCCGATCGAGCGGATCCTGATGCGCCACCCCGACATCAACCAGGCGGCGGTGTACGCCGTGCCGGACGGTAATGTCGGCGACCAGGTGATGGCCGCGCTGGTGCTGCGCGATGACGCCCAGCTGACCGAAGTCGACTTCTCGGATTTTCTAGCCGCGCAAGAGGACCTCTCCCCCAAGGCCTGGCCGCGCTATGTTCGGGTGACCGCGGAGCTGCCCGCGACGGCCACCAACAAGATTCTCAAACGCGTGTTGGCCGCCGACGGCACCGACGTCGGTGGCGACATGCTGTGGGCGCGTCCCGAACGAGAGCGCACCTACCGAACCACCACAACGACGGGAGCGTGACGATGACGGCACAGAAGCCCGTGGCCCTGATCGTGGGCGGCGCGTCCGGGATCGGATTGGCCACCGCGCGCGCCCTGGTTGCCCGCGGCGACCACGTGGTGATCGCCGACATCAACGAGGAAGCCGCACGTGCCCGGGCGGCCGAGCTGGGCTCGGGCGTATCAGCGGCTACCGCCGTCGTCGCGGACGTGACCGACGAGGCCAGTGTCGCAGCGGCATTCGCGGTCGCCCGCGAAGCTGGGCCGGTCCGTACGGTGGTCAGTTGCGCCGGCCTGTCGATCATCGGGCCGATCGCCGACATCGAGCTGTCCGGTTGGCAGACCACCATCGACGTCTGCCTCACCGGCACCATGCTGGTGATCAAACATGCCGCCCGCACTCTCGAAGACGGCGGCAGCGTGGTGGCGATCTCCTCGCTCAACGGACGCCAGCCCGGCACCACGATGGCCGCGTACTGCAGCGCCAAGGCCGGGGTGCTGATGCTGGTCCAGGTGGCCGCGCTGGAGTTGGGTCCGCGCGGCATCCGGGTCAACGCGGTCTCCCCCGGCCTGGTGGACACTCCCCTGGTCGCGGGCCTGGCGATGGTGCCCGGGCTCACCGACGAGTACATCGAAAACACCCCGCTCGGGCGCTCCGGCATGCCCGACGACATCGCACAGACCGTGGAGTTCTTGACCTCCGAGCGGGCCGGCTGGATCACCGGATCCGCCTTTGACGTCAACGGCGGCGCGCATCTGAAGCGCTACCCCGACGTGCTCGGCAAAGTACAAGCCTTAGCCACAGGATTTGAAGGATGAAGCCATGCGCAGTGTCGTAATCGATGGGCCCGGATCGATCCGAGTCGACTCCCGCCGTCCCGACCCGCAGCTGCCCGGACCCGACGGTGCCGTCGTCCAGGTGACCGCGACCGCGATCTGCGGGTCCGACCTGCACTTCTACGAAGGCGACTACCCGATCTTCGACCCGGTTCCGCTGGGGCACGAGGCGATCGGAACCGTCGTCGAGGTCGGCGCGCAGGTGAACTCCGTGCGAGTCGGTGACCGAGTCATGGTCTCCTCGGTCGCGGGCTGCGGGCACTGCGCCGGGTGCGGCACCCTCGACCCCATCCGGTGCTATTCGGGGCCGCAGATCTTCGGATCGGGCGTGCTGGGAGGTGCTCAGTCGGAGCTGCTGGCCGTGCCGGGCGCCGACTTTCAACTGGCCCGCATCCCCGAAGGGATTCTTGACGCTGAAGCCCTGTTGCTCACCGACAACCTCGCCACCGGATGGGCGGCGGCGCTGCGCGCCGATATCCCGGTCGGCGGCACGGTCGCGGTGATCGGATTGGGCGCGGTCGGCCTGTGTGCCGCGCGCAGCGCGCTGTTCCTCGGTGCGGCAACCGTTCTCGGCATCGATCCGGTGCGGGCCCGCCGGGACCGGGCCGCACTGATGGGCGTGACACCGGCAGAGCCGCCGACCACGGCCGCGGCCATGGAGCTCAGCGGCGGGCGCGGTGTCGATGCGGTGATCGACGCAGTCGGCTCGGACACCACGATGTCCGACGCCCTGAACGCCATCCGGGCCGGCGGGACGGTGTCGGTGGTCGGCGTGCATGACCTGCAGCCCTTCCCGTTCCCGGCGTTGCCGGCACTGCTGCGCAGCGCCACCCTGCGGATGACCACCGCACCCGTGCAACAGACCTGGCCGCAGCTGGTTCCGCTGCTGCAATCCGGGCGGCTGTCGGTGGACGGGATCTTCACCACCGAGATGGCCTTGGACGACGCGGCCGACGCCTATCGTGCGGTGGCGGCGCGGTCCGGAGACGTGGTGAAGGTGCTGCTCACGCCGTAGCCTGAGGCGACGCCGGGGGATGAGAGGATGTCGGATGGTTAAGCGGATCGTCGTCTGGGGCACCGGGTTTGTCGGCAAGTTGGTGATTCCCGAGATCGTCAAACACCCGCTGTTCGAACTGGTCGGCGTCGGCGTCAGCGACCCCGCCAAGGTGGGCCGCGACGTCGGTGAGATCTGCGGGATCCCCCACGTCGGCGTCGCCGCCACCGACGACGTCGACGCCCTGATCGCCTTGGCGCCCGACGCCTTGGTGCATTACGGCCCGACCGCCGCGCGCGCCGGCGACAACATCGCGTTGATGTCGCGCTTCCTGCGTGCCGGCATCGACGTCTGCTCCACCGCGATGACCCCGTGGGTGTGGCCCGGCCTCAAGCTCAACCCGCCGGACCTGTTGACGCCGATCACTCAAGCGTGCCAGGACGGCGGTGCGTCGTGCTTCACCACCGGCATCGACCCCGGCTTCGCCAACGACCTGTTCCCGATGACCCTGATGGGGGTCTGCGCCGAGGTGCGCACGGTACGTGCATCGGAGCTGTTGGACTACACCAACTACACCGGCGATTACGAAAACGAGATGGGGATCGGCCGCGACCCCGACTTCCAGCCGGTGCTCAAGATCCCCGAGGTCCTGATCTTCGCCTGGGGTGGCACCGTGCCGATGATCGCGCACGCCGCCGGGATCGAGCTCGATGAGATCACCACCACCTGGGACACCTGGGTGACTCCGAACGAACGCACGACCGCCAAAGGCGTGATCGCCCCCGGCCAGGTCGCGGCGGTGCGGTTCACCATCAACGGCATCTACCGGGGCGAGACCCGTATCCAACTCGAGCACGTCAATCGGATTGGTCGAGACGCCGCGCCGGACTGGCCGGCCGGCACCCAGGACGATGTCTACCGCGTCGATATCGAAGGGACGCCGAGCATTTCGCAGGAGACGGCGTTTCACTTCACCGATGGTTCGGGTCGCGACGCGGCGACGGCCGGCTGCCTGGCCACCGGGATGCGTGCCCTGAATGCGGTGCCGGCGGTCAATGACCTGCCGCCAGGCTGGGTGACCGCACTGGACCTGCCGCTGATCCCGGGAGCGGGCACCATTCGCTGACTGTGGGATCGCCTACCGGGTGCGGGGCCGTCGCGGCCGGAGCCGCAGCGGCGGCATCGGCGGGGCGGGCAGCCGTTGCAGGCGGCCCTGATAGCCGCGGACCTCGCCGAATTGTTCGTCGCCGTCTTGCCAGCGGCGCCGGAACTCGACGATCTCGTCGTGGTTGCGGCCGATGAAGTTCCACCACAGCACCAACTCCTCGCCGAACGGCACCCCGCCCAGCACCAGGATCCGGGCGGGGGAGTCGCCGGTGTTGCGCAGCGGCAGCACCGCGGGGCCGGGACCTTGATAGCCGAGTGCGCCGACCCCCAGAGCCGTGCCGGCGAGGCTGACCGCGCCCTGGTCGCACAGCACGCCGTGCTCGAATCCGGGGTCGACGCCGAGCGCCAATTCAGTGCGCGGATCCAGGTCGAGCTGGGCGCCCAGTAGGGGAGTGAACGACGGGACGGGGGAGCGGTACCCGGCCAGCTCACCGAGAAACACCAGCGCCGAAGCACCGGGTAGCGAAACCGTTTCGGGCGCAAAATGATTGAAGTCGCACGCACTGTGGCGGACAGTATCGGGCAACGCCACCCACAGCTGCACACCGCGCAGGACAGGCGCCGCCTGGGGATCAACCGAGACCTCCGAGTGGCAGATGCCCCCGCCGGCGGTCATCAAGTTCAACTCACCGGGGTTCACCACCGCGTGGACGCCGCCGCTGTCGCGATGCTCGACCCGCCCGCTGAACAGCCAGCTCGCCGTCTGCAGTCCGGTGTGCGGATGCGGCGGCACGTCCATGCCGCCGTCGGCGGCCACGTCCTGCGGTCCGTAGTGGTCGACGAAGCACCAGGCGCCGATCAGTGAGCGGTCACGCTGAGGCAGGGTGCGACGGACTGCGATGGCGCGTGCGCCGCCCAGCGGAACCTCGCGGGGGTGCAACACCTCGATGTGATTTCCGGGCGTTGCCGCACAAGCGAATTCATTCGAGGTGGCCTCCAGATTGCTCAACTGTCCACCTCCGGGCCGTGGGCCATGCCGCTACGGCGATCCTACCGACTCATGCCGTCGCGGGGGCTGGTCACGCCGCTGATCGAGGACCGAGCCGCCCGGCGGACAGATGAAAAACCGCCGCTGTCACCGGCGGCTGTTCACGCTCGTGGTTGGTCAGCAACGCCTGGTTGTCGGGGAGCTCGCGGGTGTTGATCTCGCCGGCGGCAATCGCGCGCAGCAGTGCGTGGGCCCGGGCGAGTTCGGCCCGCTTGCGGTACTGGCCACCGGGGAGCTTCACGCCGGCCCACACGCCGTATTCCTCGCCGCGTTCCACGGCGAGCACCGCGCACTGGCGCTGCTGGGCGAGCGGGCAGCGCCGCAGGCACTGCAACCGGGCCTCGGTGGAGGACTGTTCGTAGGCCCGGGCCTTGGCGGCTCCGTCGGCCCCGTCGGCGTCGGGGTAGCCGAACCACAGTTCTGGGTTTGCGGAGCAGGGGGGTGCCATCGGAAAGACCTCCTCGTAGCCAGATCGAATAACGTAGATAGAAACGTATACGATCGAATACGAAGAACGCAACAGAAGTTGATAAAAACATATATGTAAGTAGTGAAGGGACGGGCTGTGTACTATCCGTCCATGGCCGGGGCGCAACAATGAGCCGCGAAGCGGCGGGCGCGGCCATTCGGGCACTGCGGGAGGCGCGCGACTGGTCGCTGGCTGATCTCGCCGCGGCCACGGGCGTGAGCATCATGGGGTTGAGCTACCTCGAGCGCGGCGCCCGGAAACCACACAAAGGCACAGTTCAGAAGGTTGAAAATGGCCTCGGTCTGCCGCCGGGCACCTATTTTCGACTCCTGGTGGCCGACGACGCCGACGCAGAACTGGCTCAATTGACCTCCTCGGCCGGGCCGCAAATGCGCGCCGCGCGGCCCGCCGGAGCCATTGTCGTCGACCGGCACAGCGACACCGAAGTGCTGGAGGGATACGCCGAGGCGCAGCTCGATGCGCTGCGTTCGGTGATCGCGAGACTGCCGTCGGAAGCATCAGACGAATACGAGACGTATATTCTTTCCGTGATCACGCAGTGCGTGAAGGCGGAGATGCTCGCGGCCAGTTCCTGGCGGGTCGCGGTGAACGCGGGCGCCGATCACGCTGCCCGACTGATGGCGCACCTTCAGGCCCTGGAGGCCACTCGCATCGACCTGCTGCAACGGATGCCCGGCAGCCTGACCGCCCGCTTCGACCGGGCATGCGCACAGTCGCCGCTGCCTGAACCGGTGATCGCCGCGCTGATCGGAGTCGTCCCCGACGAGTTGTGGGACATCCGCAACAGGGGTGTGATCCCGCCCGGCGCGCTGGCCCGCGTCCGCGCATTCGCCGACGGGTCCATGACCGCGACAGATGGTGGCGACGAAGGGGGATAACAGTGAGCAACGGTGAGTTGGAGCTACTGACGCGCGCCAATGAGCTGTTCGCGGGCAAACCACGGCCTGCGTCACTGAAGTCCGGGCTGGAACGCTACGCCGAGTTGTTGGAGCGTAACGCCGACATCGATACCGGGGCCGGGCATGACCGGTACCGGCAGGCGGTGCTTGCCCAGCGAGATCTGTTGCTGGCCACCGCTCGTACCGATGAGCTGGCCACCACCGTGCTGGCCGCCGCGGTCGCCGACCACGCTCGGGCACGCCGGCAGACCGACGGCGTCGTCTCCGCCGCGCGCGCCGACGCGGCCGTTTCCCCGGACTCGCCGCTGGCGCATCGGGAGGCGATGCGGCGCCGGGTGGCTCGACTGCGCGCTCAACACGCCCATGTGGTGTCGGCGCAGCATCGGGCGCGGACACACCGTGCGGGGTTGCGGCGACTTCGATATCGGGGGGTGCGGAGAAGGCCCGCGGGCTTGGATCGGTTGCGACTGCCCAATACTCGCGCCGGTCTGGCGGTCCGCGCGGCCCTGTCGCGGCTCGGCAGACCGTATGTGTGGGGTGCGACCGGTCCCGACCGGTTCGACTGTTCGGGGCTGACCCAATGGGCGTATCACCAGGCCGGCGTGCCGCTGTCACGGACCACCTACACGCAGATTCACGAAGGAATCCCGGTGCCGCGCTCCCAGATTCGACCTGGCGACTTGGTCTTCCCCAGCACCGGGCATGTTCAGCTGGCGATCGGTGGAAACCGGGTGATCGAAGCCCCGCACGCCGGCGCAACGGTGCAGATCAGCCCCCTGGGCGCGTACGTGGCGATCCGTCGTCCGGTTCCGTGATCGGAGTGTCCCCACCGGCTACCCGGGTGAATTGCCGGCTTTGGTGGGCCTCGGTACAGTCACCGGCCATGAAGCGCTCGGGCTATCCGGCGTCCGGCGAGCAACAGCAAGGCCAGGCGGCGCAAGCCATGAAGCTGGCCGAAGCGGCTCTGGCGCAGCAACTGTCGACTGCCGCCGACTTCGACCGGCAGGTCATCGAAGCGCTGCGCCACGCCCACAAGACCACATTGGACGGCCGACGCCGCCTCGATGAACTCGAGGCCGAGATTGCCTGCGCCGCGGGGTCCTGGGACCTGAGCACTGCGGCGGGGGCGCGCGAATTCCAGAGGTTCTTGATCGGCAAGCTGGGGCAGATATTCAAAGTGGTCGAAGAGGCCAACGACGACGACACTTCCAAGCAGGCGCTCGCCGCCGCGTTGACGGGGCTGTATGCCGCCGCGCCATCGGAGTGCGACGAGCCGACGCCGGCCGAGGACAGCCAGCCGCTCCCGCCGGATCCGGATAGCGATCCTTACCTCGACGTACTGGCCGACGATGAGCCCGAGGCCGATGACCTGGCGGCTCCGCAAGGACTGCCCCCGTTGACGACGCCCGCGTTCCCGGGAATGGGAGGTGACGGACCGGGCTTCGGGGCGATGCCGGCCGCTATGCCCTCGGGATTTCCGTTGACCGGGCTGACGCCTGGACTGGGCAGCGAGGACCTGCCGGCCGGGGATGATTACCGGACCGAGGAAGCGGCTGCGGCCGGTGTACCCGAGGGCGCCGACGCCGACGGACCTGATGGAGAGGCGTCGGCGCAGGACGCGGGGGAACAGGGCCCGGTCGCCGTGCGGCTGCCCGATGGCGAAACCACGGCGGTGTCCAATCCGCAATTGGCCGCAGCGATGCAGGCCGTGGCCGACGGGCAATCTGTCGTGGAGGCATTCCGAGACCAGGGCATCCACATCCCGCCGCCCGGAACACCGGTGACGGCGGCGGTCGATGTGGCCGGTCTGCGACCCGGTGACATCGGCGTATTCACCGACCGACACGCCCTTGCTGTCGGCTCCGGGAAGGCGCTACTCGACGGGCAGGTCCATCTCGTCGAAAACCTGCGGGGTCCCGGATTCCTGGGTTGGCAGCATCCGCCGGCCCTGGCCCAGGAGCCCGCCCCGCCCGCCAAGCCGGCCGCGACCAGGCCGGCGTGGGCGCTCAGCGACTTCATGAGCTTGAAAAACGCGGCTCCAACCGTCATCGTCGATTAGCCAGGAAGGTGGAACATGCCCGAGAAGATCCACGTCAACCAGGACGTTCTGACCAACGCGGCCGGTAACCATCAAGAGGCGTCGGACTACCTGTCCACCGTCGCGTCCTCACACGAGGGGATCCAGGCGACCCTGAACTCGCTCGGTCCGATCTACGGCGACTTTCGCCAGGCGGCCGCTTCGCTGCTCGATGCACGCAAGGACTGCTACGAAGACCAGTCCAGTGAACATTCGACGGTCTCCGACAATCTGCACCGCGCGGTGGCGACGTGGAACAAGAATGAAGACGACGCCGCCAAAGCCTTCGGGCACCTCACCGATGGGCACCGATGACTGAGCCGAGTCCGGCTTTCGACGCGATCCACCCCAGTGGTGATGTGCTGTTCCGGTCTTGCCGCGGCGGCTACCTGCACAGTGTGGTGCTCACCGAGGCGGTGATGGACACCGACGTACACCGGCTGGCGGAGGCGATCGTCTTGGCCGCGGATGTCTCGTTCCTCAAGGCGGCGTTGGAGATCCGGGGCGAGATCGTCACGACCGGGCATGTGCCCTCGGCCGCGGTGCCCACCAGTGATGATCTGCGGGTGGCTACCGAGCGGCTGCTGGCCCACCAGCTGCACCCTGGCGCGAAATCCGTGGGCTAAAGCACCCATCTTCCGGCAGCGTCCGCGTTGGGAGCGATATCTGCGGGGGGATCAACCACCATGTCGCCGAACAGTTTTCGAGCCCGCTCCAGCAAAGCGAGTACCTCGCTCAACTGCGCTGCACACCCCGTGCCCGGGGACCCGACATCAGCCACGATTTGCACGCTACCCACCGGCCCAGGGACTGACAATTCACCGCGCGCAATGGCTGTGGAAGGACGCCCGAATTCCGTGGGCGGCGCGGCCTGGTGAGGGCGAATTCGGCCAAGAGCGCCGGGACGGCAACGGTACGCTTGCGCGGTGGCACTCTTTGGTCGACGGTCGGCGCGCCAGCGCCTCCGGAGCGCGGCTCGGGAATCACTGACGATCCCGGCCTTCAGCGCTCCGGTCGACTGTAGTTCCTGGGTGCTTGGTGGGCTGTGGCCCGCCGAACTGGCGACGATCACCCCGGAGACGGCCCCGCTTGCCGACTATCTCAACGCCGATCTGCAGCGCATCGCGCACTCGGCCAACGAGAAGCTGCACGCCATCAGTCGATCGGATCTGGCCGGCTCGGCGCGTCAGGCCGCAGAGACCCGGGTTATCAATGTCGCCAGGGCTTTCGCCGTGCTCCGGGTGGAATCGACGGTGCGCCAACTCCGCAAGGAGGCCCTGGAGTTTGGGCGGGAGTACATCAGCCTCAACGCGGCTCCGGCTCCAGCTCCGGCTCCGGGGGTGCCGGCCGCCGAGGTCCCGGCCGAACCCGTCGTGGTGCCGCGCCCGCCCGAACCGCCTGAACCGTCCGAGCAGCCTTCGGAGGCATCCCAACGGGCCCGGCATCGGCTGCCGAAATCCGGCGCCGCCGTCGTGCCTGAGGTGGCACCACTTGATCCGCCACCGGTGACTGTGCCTCCGGCTGTGATGACTTCTGAGCCTTCCGAGACGCCGCCGCAGGTACCGGAGGTCGTCGAAGTGCCCGCGACGCCGGAGGTATGGGAACCGGAGCGCCTCGCGGAGCTATTCGCCCCGTGGCCGACCGTGATCGACAGCGGCGAGGACCAGCAGCCGCCGACGCCCGCCTTCCCGATCGAAGCGGTCGACGTCGCGCCGGTCGAGCCGGCTCCCGCGGCGCCCCAACCCGAACCCGTCGCGCCGACGGTCGCCGAGTCCAACGAACAGCGACTCCACCGCCTGCTGGCTGTCGTCGCCCGTCAAGAACCCGGGTTGCGCTGGGCGATCGGCACCTTTGCCGACGGCACCACCCGACTGGTCACCGATATCGCCAACGGGTGGATCCCGTCCGGGATCGAGCTGCCGGACGGGGTGCAACTGCTCGAACCCGACCGCCGCAATGGCACCGCCACCGAGATGCTGGGCAACCCGACGGAGTCGGCGAGCTACAGCCCCGGCGATCGTCTCGGCTGGGCGAGTGACTTCGCGGCGACCGACACCTCGGTATCGCCCCGGAAGCTGGTCCCCATCGACGATCTCGGCTGGCAGCTCAGCGAGGCGACCCACTGGCGTGAAGGACTTCCGCGGATGGCCAACACCCTGGTGAAGGCGGGCGCCGCGGGCACCGGGGTGGTCGACGCCGAAATCGACTTATTGCGTGTACATCTGGACACCCTGCGCTACCAGCTGCTGGCGCAGTATCCCGACTCCGACACCGCCTTGGTGCTGAACTGCATGCTGTTGGCCGCCACCGAGGGTATCGCGACCGGCGACCCGGTGTCGGCCAACTACCACTACAGCTGGTTTCGGACGCTCAGCGCTCCGCCCGCCAGCCAGTGGGATTCACAGACTTAACGGGCGTCGATGAATTGACGCTGTTCACACCGGCTGGACATACTTAGCCAATGTCGGGGGCGGAGAGCCACGCGGAACTCAGCGACAAGGACCTAGTGGAGTCTGTGTTGCGGGACCTGCGTGAGGCCGCCGAGAAGTGGGAAGCGCTGGTTGCCGAGGCCGAGAACACCACTTACAGCGTCGATCTCGGCGATATCTGTGCCGTGGCCAACTCCGACGGCCGATTGCTGGAGCTGACGCTGCACCCCTGTGTGGTCAGCGATTACACCCACAGCGAGTTGGCGGACCGGCTCAACCTCGTCTTCACCGCACTGCGTGAGGAAGCCCAGTCCGACTTCGAGACCCGCTACGGCGCCAGCCCGGCCTGACAGCGGCCGCCGTTCTACCAGTTCAGGGCGGCCATCTCGCGTTTGGTATCGCATACGGCGCGCACGGCGGAGTCGATGTCGACGGCCGTGATGGTCTTGAGGTCATCGATCGTCACCGGCTGCCCGGCACGCTTCTGGGCGGCCACCCGGGTATCGCGGGCCAGTTCGGCCTCCTCGATCACGTTGCGAGCGAATCGGCCGTTGTGCATGACGTTGATGCCGTGCTCTCCGCGCGGGCTGACGTAGCCACGGATGGTGGTCACCATCTCTAGGAAACGCTGCCGTGCTTCGTGATTCAGTACGGTTGCGCGACTGGATCCGTAGCGTTCGCCGATCTCGACGATCTCTTCGGGGCTGTACGACTCGAAACGGATCTTGCGGTTGAACCGGCTGGCCAGACCGGGGTTCACGGTGAGGAACTCGTCGACCTGGTCTTCGTAACCGGCGGCGAGGAAGCAGAAGTCGAAACGGTGTTTCTCCAGCGCGATGAGCAGCTGGTTGACCGCTTCCATGCCGATCATGTCCGGAGTTCCGTCCTGGTGACGTTCCACCAGAGAATAGAACTCATCCATGAAAAGGATTCCACCCAAAGCCTTTTCGATAAGTTCGTTGGTCTTCGGGCCGGATGATCCGATGTGCTCACCGCAGAAGTCCGAACGGCGGACCTCGGTGATCTCCGGGTTGCGCACGATACCCATGCCGGCATAGATCTTGCCCAACGCCTCAGCGGTGGTGGTCTTGCCGGTGCCGGGCGGGCCCACCAGCAACATGTGGTTGGTCTGCCCCTCCACAGGCAGCCCGTGTTCGAGTCGCATGGCGCGGATTTCGAGTTGGTCCTCCAATGCCTTGACCGCGCGTTTGACCTCGGCCAGGCCGACCTGCTTCTCCAGCTCGGCGCGGCCCTGCTCCAAGAGCTCCGCGCGGCGGTCCAGCGCGTTGTGCTCGTCGAGTTCCGCGCGGCTCTTCGCCGAATCGGCATCCCAACGGTCGGTGCGACTGTCGATGATCTGTTCCTCGGTGACCACCAGGCGCAGGTTCGGTTCGGCCAGTGCGGCCTTGGCCGGTTCGGTCAGCACACCGTTGATGGCCGCCTTGGACAACCAGACCTGCGCCTTGTCCTCCTCGCCGAGCTGGCGGTGCACCATGCCACGCAGATAGGCGAGATCTGCCGCCAGCAAGGGAATCTCGCTGGGGTTGATCGACGCGGTGAGTACACCTGCCGGGAAGCGTTCCGAGGAGCGCGTCTGCCCGGTGATGTCGACGCGGTCCAGCCAGTCCAGTGCCACCCGGCCCTGACCCAGGTGCGCGGCCGCATAGCCGGCCAGGGCGCACACCGATGCGGTGACCGCCGGCATGACGATCGCGCGGTCGGGAAGTTCCTCGGCGGCGACGGTCAACAGATCCGGCCACCGCTGGGTGACGAACATCAGGTAAGCGCGGCCGAGCTGATGCCACTGATGATTGATCCAACTGTCGAGCAGGGCTCGGTCGGCCAGCAGGGCGTCGGCACGCTCGTACTCACCGGCAACGGTAAGCGCCGATGCCAGGGCCAGACCCACGTGCGAGGCGTCGGTCACCGTGATCGACAGATACGGTCCCAGCGGAATCTGGGCGGCCAGATGCCGGCCCAGCCGGGTGGTCTCCTTGTGCAGCCAGTCGCTGTTGGCGTGCAGACGCTTGAGGGTGTCCAGCTCGGTGTCGCCGCAGGCGATACGGCCCAGCCAGGCGTCGGCCATCGAGGGATCGGCCTCGGTGGCGGCGACGAAGTCGGCCAACGCGTCGGGGGAGCCGTAGTGCCCGTCCATGCTCACCATGGCCCGGTCGAAGTGTCGACGGGCCGCCAGCAAGTCACTCAATGTCTGTCGTCCTCTGTCGCGCGTCCAGGGTCTGCGGCTGGCAACCGATGCGATGCGGGGTCATCGCGACGACATCGGGGCCAGCGCCTCCGGGCTGCAGTACCGGTTTTCCGCCCGGAACAACTCCACCGTAGCCAGCCACGATTTCCCGGCGGCCGCAACCCGTACCGCGTTCCGGTCGATCTGCTCGATACTGACCTCGACGGCGTCCGGTGGTGGCGGCGGTGTCCCGGGGGGTGCCACGGTGATCACGGTGGCCGGCCGCGGCGACGGCGCGATCGGCCCGTCCACCACGCTGACGGTGGTGCGCGGCGTGGGCCGGGATTCGCCGACCACGGCCACCTCGGGCATTCGGACGCTGGCCCAGCGGGCCTTGTCGCGGGTGTGCACGCAGACCCGTTCGCCGGCACCCGCGGCCCGGATGACGATGCGTTTGGCGATCAGGTCCTCGGCGGCGATGAAGACCCGGCTCAACTCGCCGGAGTCGGTCAGCGGCACCATCAGCCGGTCGCCGTTGGCCAGTTTGCCGATCAGGACGCCCGACGGACCGATCTCGATGGGCAGGCTGGCCGGCAGCGGACCCGGCCGCAGGCCGCGCAGCTGCGGGCGGGGGGCACACATGTTGGCCTCCAGCGCGGCGGCCTGCTCCCCGTTGAGCCGGCGCAACACCACCGACGGGGGAGTCGGGGCCGGCTGCGGTGTCTGCAGGGTCACGGTGGCCGTACACGTCCCGTCCGGGAACACCGTGACGTTCTGGATCACCTCATCGACCGGCAGAGTCCACGCCTGCGCCAGCAGCTGGGCACTGATGTCGCGGGCCGGATAGGCATAGGTCGTCACCCAGCCGCCCTCGGTACGCAGCGTCTTCCAGCGCTCGGCGCCGGCCAGCAGCGAACCACCGCCGAGGCGCCGGTCCAGTTCGACCAGGTCGCTGGCGGTGGCCACCCGGGTGCGCAGACCCTCGCAACGCAGCAGGCCGGCAATCCGCTGCGCGACGGCGACCGCGGTGGCACCCAGCGTGGTGCGCCACCGCAGCGCCGCGGTGTTGTCGATCACCCGCAGTCGCAGCACCAGCCAGGTCTCCCGCTGGCCGGCGTAGGGCGGGGTGCCGATCTCGGTGTCGTAGACCCGCGGGTAGTCGCCGGTGGTGGCTCGGCGGGCTCCGATGCTGATCACGCTCATGGACTCCAGGACCAGCCCGAGTGCGTGCCGCAGCATCGGCAGCAGCTCGGCGACGTCCACGACGTTGTCGGTCTCCACGTTCACCGATCCGGTGGCCACGGTGCCCGCGTGCGCCCGGCCCAGCAGGTGCACTGCCACCACCGCCACACCGTCGGCGATGCGCACCCCACCGCCGGCGCGGTTGTTGGCCACCGTGATCGGCTCGCTCCAGCCCGCCTGCAGCGCCTTTGCGGGGCGTCGCAACCACAGCAGTGCCCACGACCACGCCGGCTGCCCCCACCACGGCACCAGCACCACCAGCACCGCCAGCAGGACCGCCGCCGTGACGCCGATCAGCCCGCCCAGCGCCCAGCCTGCCAGACCGCACAGGGCGATCGTCGTCGCGCACAGCAGCCGCCGGTTGCTCGACGGCGGGAACCCGGTCAGCCGGACCCGGTTCTGACTCACTTGGTGGCCCGCCGGATCCGCGCGGTGATCGCGGCGGCCAACACGGTCGCGGCGATCACGCCGAGGAATCCCAGGGCCACCGTGCGGGCCCGATGGTCCGGCGGGGGTGGCGGCGGCGCCGGGGTGATCACCCGCTGCTGGGACCCCGGTGCCAGCGGGTCACCCGCCGGCACGTTGAACGTCAGCGCCGCGACCGGGTCGACCAACCCGTAGCCCACCCGGTTGTCGACCCCGGCGGGCGGATTGTGCGCGGTTTGCATGATTCGGTTGATGACCTGGTGCGCCGTCAGCTGTGGGTATTTGGCGCGGACCAGGGCAGCCACGCCGCTGACATAGGCGGCCGAGAAGCTGGTGCCCCAGAACGGCATGTTCTTCTCGCCGACCCGAATCGGCGGATAGGCGTTGACCGGGACACCGCCCTGCGGCGACAGGCCCATCACGTGCGTGGCCGGTGCGGCCACTCCCACCCAGGGTCCGGACATGCTCTTGTCGATGGGCGCTCCGGTGGCGTCCACGCCGCCCACGGACAAGACGTAGTCCGAGAACCACGACGGGCTCGAGATCACCTTGACCTGGTTCCAGTCCCGCGGATCGCTCGGATTCAGCGGGTCGAACATTGGGTTGTCGGCGCAACCGGCTTCCCCGACATTGCCGGCGGCCGCGACGATCACCGCGTCCTTGACGGTCGAGGCGTACCACAGGGCGGCCCCCAGCACCTGTTGGTCGAGTCCGGCCGCCACCTGGACGCAGGAGGTCACCGAAATGTTGATGACCTTGGCGCCGATGTCGGCCGCGTGGACGACGGCCTTGGCCAGGGTGGCCAGCGTGCCGGCTTTCACCCGCTCGTCGTCATAGCCGAACCGCTGCGGGTTGACCGGCTCGAACGCCCGGGACGACTGGCGGATCGAGATGACGGTGGCGTGCGGCGCCACCCCGACGACGCCGTCGGGAGCTCCGGGCGGGGGCGGCGGGACGGCCGGCTCGTCCTCGGTCTGCGGATCGGCCGGCCCCGAGGCCGGTGCCACGAAACCTTCCGCCGGTGGGGGTGGCGGCGGTGGGGGCGGGGGCGGTGCCTCCTGGGTGATGGTCACCGGAGCCGGGATCGGAGGCGGTGCCGGCGGGCCGGGCACATCAGCCGGTGGCAGGGGTTCGCCGATGCTCGGTGGTGGACCGGCCGGCGGGGGGAATGCGGGGACCTCCGGCATCGGGCGGGGCATCGGCAGCACGCCGAGCGGGGCCGCGGCGATGATCGACGCGGCGATGGTGCCGTGCGCATCGCAGTCCTGCAGACCGCCCAGGCCCTCAGCGCCGCCCATGATGTAGTCGCCGCCGGCGACCGCCGGCAGGCGGGGATTCGGTGTGACGCCGGTGTCGATGACGGCCACCGGAACGCCGTTACCGGTGGAGTACTGCCAGGCCGCAGCGATCCCCAGCATGTCGAATCCTGGTGCCAGCTGGGCCACGTCGGGGTTGCTGACGGTGATCGGCACGCTGCAGGAGTTCGAGCGACGCATGGGCTGGTCCGGGCCGGGCACGCCGTCAGCCGGCACCAGGGCCGGATCGACGGACGGCGGCTCGATCGCCTGGGCCACCGGGGATCCGCTCGACAGACTCACCAACAGCATCACCGCGGCGACCGCGGCCCCGCGGGCGCGCACGCGGCTCAGTTGCGCACCCACACGAACAGTCCTCCCAGCCAAGCGCCAAGCACCCCCACCACAATGAACGCCAGTACTTCGAGCCATTCGACGGCCAGCCGGATCCACGGCACGAACTTGGTCTCGGGGACCAGCAGGCCGGCGGCCACCCCGAGCCCGGTGAAGACCGCTATGGCTGCGGCCGGCCACAAGAACCCGCCGGCGGTGTCACCCGGGTTCGCCAGCGCGTATTTGACGATGCCGGCGAGCACGGCCGCGCACGCGCCGCCCACCAGGGCAATCGCTTGGACGCGGCCGGCGAATCCGCGTCCCTGGGTGATGAACAGGCCCGCCACCAGACCGCACAGCGCGATCGCGCCACGCGGCCGGGCCCCGCCGGGTTCCAACACCATCCAGACCGCGATCGGCAGCGCCGTGGCGATCGCGACACACATCCCGACCTGTACCGCGTTGATCAACCGGGCCGAGGCCGCGATCGCGGCACCGCGTGCCGAGATGTCGACCAGGTCGTCCTCGTCGTCCTCGCCGTCCTCCGGACTGACGGGGGAGACCGTGTCGATCGGCATATTGGCGCGCCGGGCGAACAGGTCACGTCCGGTGATCGAACCGAAGTACGGTGGCCGCACCCGCGCCACCCACAGCGCGATCGTCGGCGACATGCGCAGCAGGATCAGCAGGCCCAACAGCATGCAGATCCCGATGACCTGCGGTGATACCGGATACCACATCCGTGCCGCCGCCACCGCCCCGCCGATCCCCGCGGCGGTGACGATCGCGGTGGCCACCGCGGTCTGCGAACGAAGCAACACGCTCAGGCCGATCGAGCCCAACGCCAGGACCGTCACCCCGATCATCAGGTGCGGCGCGCCCAGGGCTCCGGGTGCCGCGCACAGCGCGGCGCAGGACAGTGCGAGCACGGCCAGCCAGCCGAATCCGCTGAACAGGTCGTCGCGCGCGGGCCAGTTCCGCCGGATCACCAGGGCACCCAATGCCAGCAGTGCGCCGAGGCCGGCCAGGACTGCCGCGGGCGGCCAACTGTCGCTGAACGTCCGGGCCCGAACCGCCAGCGTCGACAGCACGACCACCGCCATGGCCATCAGTCCGATCGCGGTGTGTGCGGCGGTCAACGCGGTGACCGGGGCGAACATTCGATCGACCTTGACGTTGAGTAGCCGTGTCACGGTCTGCTCGTCGGCTTTGTGCCCGCACTCCTGGCACTTGATCTCGGGTTGCGCGCCCAGTCGGCGGGCCGTCGCGGCCAGCGCGCTCGACAGCGATTCGTACTGGGGCTCGAATGAGTCGCCACCCACCGCGGGAACCAGAACCAGGGTGTCGCCGTCCTGTACGCCCAGGTCGTCGAGGCTGCGGGTGATGTCCAATCGGACACCGTTGACTTTATGCAGTTCGTAACTGCCCGGGGGGAGCGCTACCCCGTCGAAACCGTGGTGCCGCAGATCCTCGTCGAGCAGCTCGACCATTCCCTCGAAGAATTCCTCCACCGGAATTCCGGCCGGGAAGACCTGCGACACGAGGTGTTTGTCGTACGCGAGACTCACCGCACAGCGTGCCGGAAACGCGACTTTAGCTGGTGTCGGAGAAGTCACCGCGCTTACCTTTCGGTGTCGGGCACGAACTTGTCGGCCAGGCCTGCGGTTATTTCAAATAACCGCAGTCGGGTCTTCTTCTTCACCTCGTTGTGGACGTCGATGATTCCGCCCTTTGCCAGATGGGCGTCATGCGGCATGACTTCCACCGTGGCGCCGGTTTTGCTGAACCGTTCGGTCAGATAGGCCACCGCAGCGCTGTCTTCGCCCGGCGCGGAGTGGTTGAGGATCACCGTCGAACGCGACACCAGCTCGTGGTAACCCTGCGAGGCCAGATAGTCCACCGCCCGCAGCACCGGCCGGGACTGGTCAGCGGTGATTCCGGAGACGAAGACCAGCGTGTCGGTGTTCTCCAGCACCGGTTTCATGACCGGGTGCTCCAGGTCTGCCGCCGTGTCGACCAGGATCACATTGTGGGTTCGCCGCAGCCTCGACAAGACCCCGCTGAACATGGCGGGGACTAGCGGCCGGAGCTGATCCGATGTGCGGTTGCCGGCCAGGACATCCAGACCGACAGCATTTTGTCCGAGGTGTTCGCGGATATCGGAATATCCCTGCACGTCGGTGTCGCTCAGAACGGCCGAGTAGTCGCCGGGCGGGTGCTCGTCGATGCGATCGGACAGCGTCCCGAAGCCCGGAACCGCGTCAATCGCGATCACATTTTCCGGCCGGCATTCCCGGAACACGCTGCCGATGGCAGCGGTCATCGTCGTCACCCCGGTGCCGCCTTTTCCGGACACCAACGTGATCACGTACTGACGCCGGATGTGGCGGCGAATTCTATTACGCAAATCACGGTAATGACGTTCGCGCGGAGATTCGCCAGGATTAATAACTTTTGCCGACACGACATAGAGCAGTTTGCGCCATCCCGATCCGGGCGGAATCTTGCGCGGTGTCGCTAGGTCCGAAATGCGCATGGAGTCCGATACGGAATCCCGGTAGCGGTGGCCGGATGACGGATCCCACCGCCCGGATGAGCCTTCGTCAGGCATATTCTGGCTATTCCATGGGCTCGTCACGTGCGTGATGTTAACACGGCTGCTGATTCCATGTTTGCAACGTTTCTGACGATGGACAGTAATGCACGGTAATGGTGAAGATGTGAATTCACTGTCATACAACCCGCCGGTGTGAATGCCAGTCCGCGCCGGCCGGGAGTCGCGCGATAAGCCGCAGGATCGCGTTGGCGACATCAGCCCGCGTGCCGGGGGAGACGATCTGGTAGCGGCGACCGCCGTTGTCGATGTTCTCTACGCAGACCCGGCCCGACGGAGTGTCCGAGATCAGCACCGCGGTGTCCGCGATAGCCATCCGAGCCAGCTCCTCGGGGCCGGCGCCCGGCTGGATCGCGACGATACTGGCCTGGCCGGACAACTCTGGGTCGGCGGCCAGTGCCACGATCTGCTGCTGGTCGATGTCGAGCTGCTGTGCGGCCAGATATCGGCGGAGACTGTCCTGGTCGCGTACCCGCTCGAGCAGCTCCTTGGTGTCGAGGGTGACCGGTCGCAGCTGGGCGGCCTCGGTGACGCCGCACAATCGCTCGATCTGGCCGACCAGCAGATCGCCCGCCGCCGCCTGGTCGGTTGCGCTGCCGGCAGGGTAGAGCCGCACCTCTTGATCGTGGCGTTCGAGCACCACCCACCAAGACGCGAACCGGCTGATCGAGACGCGAGTCATGTGCTGGGGGTCGCCGGAAGGCCTACCCGGGAAATTCAGGTTCAGCATCAGCGCGATGTCGCGCCGCATGATCACCGTCAGCCATTCCCGGACCATCGAGTCCACCTCGCCCTGGCCGTCGAGCACGCCGATCGCGGTGAGTTCCTCGGCGATCGGGTGTCGCAACGCCCGCTCGGCGGTGTCCAGACGGGGCAGCAGGGGACGCAGTCCCAGTTCCGGACAGAGCGTCTCGATCCCGGTGACGGCCTGCAGCACCCACAGTCCGTCGAGCGTCGTAGTCAGCACGTCACCCTCCTCTCAGCGTGGTTGCGGTAGGCGGCCCGACACACGAAATGGGGCATCTGCGCCGTCAGCGCAGACACCCCACGTCGGTGACGATCGGAGGCTATTAGAAAAGCGACTGGATCGTCTGATCGGTCGAAATGGCCCCTTCCAACACAGAGCCGATGGTGGAACCGTGCTGTCCGATGGTCTCGATCAGGCCCTGCAGGCCGGACAGCATCTGGGCCTGGGCTTCGAAGAAACCGGTGGCGCCGTGGCCGGCGAAGTACTCGGTCAGCATCTGGGTGAGCTGGTGAGAGTCCTGGTGGATCTGGTCGAGGGTGCCGGCGCTGCTGACCACGCTGTGGGCGTGATCGGCGACGGGGCCGGGGTTGTAAGTGATACCGCCACTGTCTGCCATGGGGATCGATGTCCTTTCGAGTACGGGGGTCGGGGGTTAGGCGGACTGTCCGCCGAACAGCGAGTGGAAGGCGTGCTCGGAGTGGGACTCGTGCGACTCCATCAGCGCAGCGGCCTGGTTGAGACCCTCGGTGAGGCGGTGGCCGCCGGTGAGGACCTTCTGGACGTCTTCGTGGATCTGCGCGGCGGTGGCGTACGAGGCCTTGGAGCCGCCGCCATCCCACGTCCCAGCGCCCAGGATGTTCTCGTGGTCGGCCAGGTACTGGTTGGCGATCGCCTGCGCGTGTTCGATGTGCTGCGACAACTTCGACGCGGTGTTCCGCATCAGTTCGGGCGTGACGACAATGGCTGCCATCGGTTCCTCCTCGGTTGTAGAACAACCCCCCCGGGTTCGGCGGGATGTAGCTGGCGGTAGTGTATTGGCTCCTCTCGGATGTGTCGATTCACCCTGTATTCAGCAAACGCCCAGGTCACACCCGGTCGTCGACAACTCGCACGGTGTTGGTCCGGTCCGAGGACCGGTCGCCCTGACCATTTCCGCCTCTTCCGCCCGCCCCGGCGCCATGGGCCATGGGCATGCCGCCCATGCCGCCGCCGCTGGTGGTCGTCACCCGCTGGGACTCGACGGAGCCCAGCGCGCCACTGGGCCGCAGCCCCACCGGACGGCCGCCCCCGGACTCGAATGCGCTCACGGGCCGGGTGAACGCGGACATCGGCGCCCCCGCTCCGCCGCCTCCGAAACCCCCCGCACCGGGTGCGGACGTAGCGTTGGCCAGCATTGCGGTGGCCGGCATGCCACCCGCTCCTGCCGGATTCAGAGCGCCGCCGAGCATGCTCGGGTTCATGAACATGCCCATCAGGGACTGCATCGGGCTCATCATCGACTGCGGCATCTGCATCAGCGACTGCGGCGCCTGCATCAGCGTCGAGCCGATCTGCTGGACCGGGCCCAGCATCGAACTCATCTGCGAGCCCATGCCCTGGGCGGCGTTGGCGCCCTGGCCTGCGGCATTGGTCGCTGACGACGTACCGGTGTAGGCGGCGCGCATCGCGCCACCGGCCGCGGCCTGCGATGCGGCTTCGCCGACGGCGCTGGCCGCGGCCGCCGGAGCCGCGGGCGACGCGCCCATCCCGGCCACCGGTGCCGGAACCGTCAGGCTGGAGATGAGCGCGGTCAGCACCGCCCCGTAGGACGCGCCCACCGCGGCGTTATTGGGCCAGAACAGGCCGAAGTACTCAAACTCGAGCGACGTGATGCGCGGCGTCAACGCCCCGAGTACCGACGGGTTGATCCCGTAGTCGGTGGCCGTCTCGACCCGGTTCTCCTCGCACTCCTGCGTGGTGCGCATGCTGCCGTAGGCCAGTTGGTAGGCCTCGACTGCCGCCGCGACGATCGGCGCTTTGACGTCCACCCAGCCCGCCAGCCCGTGCAGGGCCACGTTCAGCAGGGTGGCGTTGAGAACCGACCCCTCCGAGCCGGCACCGATCCAACCGAGCGAGGTCAAGGCGGTGTTGACCGCCGAGGCGATTCCCGACGCGTGGTGGGCCACACCCAACGAGGTCCATGCCGCCCCGTTGGTCAGCATGGTCGCAACGCCCGCGCCGGATTTGATCAACATGTCGTTGGTCTCCGGTGTGCGGGCGGCCCACCCCGGGTCGGCCACGGATTAGCCGCCGAGTGCGACGGTGGCGGCTCGCAGTGCCTCGGTGGCGCCGTACACACCCGAGGCGGTGGCCTGCGCTCCGGAGAAAAGTCCGCGCTGCGCCGAATGCTCGGTGACAATGCCCAGGTATTCGGACCCGGATGCCAGCAGGGCGGCCTGGAACGCGATGGAATCGGGGTCGTTACCCATCGGCAGAACGCCCAGCAGGGCCGGGCTGGCCGCGGAGGCGGCCGCCTCCGTCTCAGCGGTGATTCCCGCCTCGACACCCGATGACGCCAGGACTGCTTCCGGTTCTACAGAGAACATAATTTCCTCCCCTATGCCTCATCAGCCTCATCGCTGATATGCCGACGTTGGCAGGTCGGAGTCGATCGTAAACCGATATTGGGCCGCCGTCACTTCATGATGTAAATACCGGTTATTGCTGCTCGAAATCGTGGATCATCGACGAGGGCACTCCGACCAGCACACCTTCCACTTCGGAATCGTTGACCAGTAATCCCCGGCCCGCGGGCAACGCCTGCGCTCGCACCATCCGATTGACCTTGTTCTGGGGGTCGTTGTCCATGAACAAAGTGGGCACCTTGGCGGCGCGTTGCGTCTTGACCCAGGGGTCCATCTCCAGCTGGCCGAAGTTGGAGGAGTTCCGGGTGGTGAACACGTGCAGCCCGATCTGGCGGCCCCGTTCCATCAGCTTCCACAGCGCCGCGCCCACCGGCGGCTTCGCCGGATGGATCTGCGCCGGACGCAGATCCTGGACATCGTCGATCAACACGAAATGGCGCGGCCCCTCCCAGGGTTTGAGCGCGCGCAGCTCCTCCTGGCTCAGGCCCTTGGCGGGCAGCCGCGGCAGCAGAACCTGCTGGGCCAGCGTGGTCAGTACCTCGTCGATCTCATCCTGGTCGTAGGCGTAGGCATTGACGTAGCCGGCGCCCTGCAGGTCACGCAGCGGACCGGTCTTGGGGTCGACGATGGTGATCTGGGCTTCCTGCGGGCTGAATCGCGCCATCACCGCTTCGCCGATCGCGGCCAGGGTGGCGCTCTTGCCGCACAGGGCCCGCCCCAGAACCATCATCCCGGGATGTTCGGACAACATCAGCGGCACCGGCAGCAGGTCGTGTTGCTCGCCGATCATGAATGCGATCGACGGGGCGGTCTGGGCGGGCGGGCGCTGCGCCACGTCGTAGGCCAGGAGTTCCGACAGCGCCACTGCGGGCGGCAGCCGCTTGAGCGTGGCGTGCTTGGTCACCCCCGCTACCTCGGCGACCCGCGTCCCCAGTTCTCGGGTGCCGATCCGGGCGCCGGCTTCGGCGGCCTCATCGTCTGGGGCGGCCAGTTCTGGCACGCCGATGAGCATCTCGTGCAGCGACTCGGTCAGGCCGAAGCCGGGCCGGTTCACGGTGCGCTTGGCGGCGTCGCGTGCGTCCAGCGACGCCGTGCCCATCTCGTTCTCGCCCGGGTTCTGTAGCCGCAACTGGATGCGCACGTCGGAGTTCTGCAGCAACGTCTGGCGCTGGCCGTGGATCCAGCCCGAAGCGCTGGTCATCAGGTGCACGCCGTACTCGGGACCGACGCCGCTGAGCGCGATGATCCGGTCGCCGAGCATGGTGTCGGCGGCGTAGAGGTCGGAGAAGTCGTCGATGACCAGGAACACGTCGCCGTAGGGATCGCCTGGATCGGTGCCCGCGAGACTGTCCCCGCCGGACCCGAAGCGCCGCTCCCGGAATTCGTTGATGTCGATCTTGTCGCGTCGGAAGGTGTCTTGGCGGGCGCTGATCAGCGCGGCCATGGTCGCAACGGTGCGCTCCACGCCCTCGCGGTCGGCCGGGGAGACGATGTCGGCCACGTGCGGCAGCGTCTCCGCGTAGCCCAGCGTGGCGCCGCCGACGCAGAAGAACGTCAGCCGCGCCGGGGAGTACATCAGCGCCGCCGAACACATCAGCGTCATCAGCGTCGTGGTCTTGCCGCGGCTCTTGGCCCCGACAACCATGACGTTGCTGCGTAAGACGTCGACACAGTGAACCAGCTGCTGGGCATCCTCGGGGATGTCCTTGACGGCCAGCGGCCACACCAGCCCGGGGTTGCGGCCGTAGTCGACGTCCCACGGCTTGCCCCGGTACCGCGCCACCAGCTCGTCAGCAGATTCGGAGATCTCCAACGGGGCCAGCCACGGCAGGTGGGGCGCCTTGCGGTCGGCGGCGATCAGCGACTCGCGCAGTACGTCGACGATTTTCTTCTTCTTGAACCCGTCGGCGTGCAGAAGGAACTCGTCGGGGATGGCATCGGTGGCCGACATGTCCTGCAGCGCTTGGGCATCGGCCTCATCCAGCGGTTGGTACTGCCAGGTGTAGAGCCGGGGCTTGGTCAAGGTCATGTCGAGGGTCTTGCCCGTAGACGTCTTGCGCTTGGGGACGACGAACGGTGCTGACAGGTAGAAACAGCGGAACGGGTCCAGGTCGCGTGGGCCGACCTTCAAAAGGCCGAAGCCGTTCTCTTTCGACGGTAGGTGGTAGGCGGCGTCCGAGCCGATCACTTCGCGGCTGTCGTCACCGGACTCGGCGCGCAGGGCGACGCGGAAGGCGATGTTGGACTTGACTTTCTGCAACGACGACAAGTCCAGACGCTGCCCGCCGAGCATGAAGAAGACGTTGGCGCCGCGGCCTTCCTGACCGATGTGGATGATCAGGTCGATCCACTTGGGGTGGTTCTGGAACAGCTCAAGGTATTCGTCGATCACCACCAGCAGGATCGGCACCGGCTCCAGGTCCCGGCCGGCCAGCCGGATCTCCTCGTAGTCGTTGGCATCGCGGGCGCCGACGGAGTTGAACAGGCGGTAGCGTCGGGCGATCTCACCGTCGATGGCCCGGCGCATCCGTTCGGCGAGGTGCCGCTCATCCTTGCCGAGGTTGGACAGGGCCGCCGACACGTGCGGGATGCCGAGGATGTCCTGGGCCGCGGACTCGAACTTCATGTCCACGAAGATCACGTTGAAGGTCTCCGGCGAGTGGGTCAGTGCGATGCCGTACACCAGGGACAGGAAGAACTCCGACTTGCCCGAGCCACTGGTGCCGATCACGACCGAGTGGAAACCGAAGCCGCCGAAGTCCTTTGCCCGCAGCACGACGTTCTGCAATTCACCGTTGGGCTTGGCGCCGACCGGGATCTCAGCCCACCGCTCGTCGCCGCGACTGCGCCGCTCGGCCCACAGCCGGTCGACGTTCAGCTCTCTCGCGTCGTCGATTCCCAGTGCGCGCAACAGTTCCAGGGCTCCGCTGCCCGCGTCGGCGACGTCGACACTGGCCGTCGGGGACCAGCGTGCCATCGCCCGTGCGTACCGGTAGGCGCGCGGCACCGACAGCTGGTCGGCGTGGGCGAAGAACTTGCCGCCGGAACGCAGCATGGGCCGTGAAGTATTGCCGGTCACTTCGAAGATCTCGTCACGGGCGAACCCGACACCATTGCCGAGCCGGGAGGCGACCCGCAGCACGGTGATGCCTTCTTTGCCGACGCGCCCGACGACGCTCTCCCAGGCCTCAGGGCTGCCGGTGTTGTCGTCGACGATCACCCAATGCGGACCCAGATCGTGCCCGTCCGCGCCGGTCTCCAACGCCGATCCCATGGTGGTGGGGCTCGGTGCCGAGGGCGGCCGCCAGGCGCCGCGCTTGCCCTTCATGTGCAGGTCGGCGCCGAGCGTCGCCTCAAGTTCGGTGGGGCTGGTGAACACCAGGCGCCGCCACCCGCAGGCGTCGAACAGCTCGTCGTGCTGGTTGTGCGGAAGCCAGACCATCCACGACCACAGCTCGGGGTGGCGGGTCACCACCATCAGCTTGACGTCCAGCGGATTGTGAAACACCGCAAGCCCGCTCAGCACGGATCGCAGTAGCGAACGGACCCCGTCAAGATCCTCGCCGACGAAGCTGAAGCCCGGGCGGGCGCGCAGGTTGACCACTTTCGCGATGTCGCGGATCTTGCGTTGCTCAAGGATGAAGTCGCGCAACGCCTGTCCGGTGACCGGCTCCAGCTCCTCGTCGATCGGGATCTCCGGCCACTGCACCGACAGCACTGAGTCCGGGGCATGCTGCACGCCGACACCCACCCGCACATCGAGGAAATCAGGGTCGGAGCGGCGCCGCTCCCACATCTGCGGCCCACCGATGACCGCACCCAGGTCTTGCGGGTTGGAGTGCACCAACTCCTGGGAATTGCGCTGGGCGCAGACCGCCTTCTGGATCTCGTCGCGCTCGCCGTCGAGGGAACGCAGATAGCTGCGCCGATTCTTTTCCTGCTCGCCCCAGCTGATCTTGCGGGCCCGCCCGAATCGGCCGGAGAACATGAGCATGCCCAGGCCTGCCATGCCCACCATGGGGAACATGCCCGAACCCAAGCTGCGCACCCCGGACACGTAGAGCATGACGATGGTGCCGATCAGCGCGACGATCAGCGCGGGCATGCCGATCATCACCCACAGGTTGCGGGGCTCGCGTTCGGGTAGCGCGTCCGGCGCGCGGGGAGCGACCCGCACCGGCTTGGGCTCGGGAACCTGAAGACGGACCGGAACGAATGCGCGCTTGGACATCGCCTCAGTGCCCTCCCGGGACGCCCTGTTGACTGCTGGGGATCACCGGCTGCACCGCGCCGGCCGACGGCACGGTGTCGCGCGCCAGCAGCGCGGCATGCCGCGACAGTTCCGGGCCGGTCGCGAAGGTGCGCAGCAGGGGCCACGGCGCCTGCTGCGCCGAGCCGGGATCCAGGCCCAGGCCCCGCAGGGTCTCGCTCTCGGCGGCGATGCCGAACCGAACACCGTTGGGCGACACCCAGAACAGGGTCTCGCGGGAATCGGAGTCCAGCAGTTCACTGGTGGAGCTGACGAAGTTGGTGGCACCCGGCAACACCAACACCTGGTTGGCCACCACCGAGGTGGGGCTGCGGTCATCACGCACCAAGTGGACGATCCGATTGTCCATCGCCGGTGACACCGGCAGGCCGCGCCCGCTGTACAGCGTGATCCGGGCCTGCCGGTCGCCGGAGGCCTTCTCCCAGCCCACGCACGTGGTCGGGTCGGCGGCGGTGTCGACGAACTTGAGCCGGCTGTTGGGGTAGTACTCGACGGGCAGCGTGCCCACTTCCGGAATGTTGACCAGCTTGTCCGGGCTGACCACCAGGGGCGCCACGGACCCGAACGAGTTCGCGCTGCGGATCAGGTCGGCCACGAAGCTGGTGATCTTCTGGACCCCGTCGGGCACCAGCACGTAGAACTGCGAGCCGCCGCCGGAAGTCCGGGTCTCCAGCACCGCCCCGACCTGGGATCCGGGCACCCACTGCGACGGCGTGCCGGCCAGCGGGATCATCGGGACCCGCAGCGGTTCGGTGCTCGGCAGCGCGTCGAACAGTGCCCGCGACATCTCTACCGGAACGGTGACGCCGGGGTCGATGCCGAGGCTGAGCGTGATCGCCCGATCCGCGGGATCCACCTGGGACCGCTTGCCGCCCCAGATGACGTAGGTGGCGCCCTGGAAGCGGGTCAGCACGGCCGCGCCCGGCACCAGTGGCGCGGCGCGGCCGGCCGAACTCAACGGACCCGCGATCGAGGTCACCACAGGCGGTTCGGCGCGGCGCGGGGAGCCCGCGGTGTCGCAGACCGCCCACGCCGAGGGGGCGCCGGTGTTGGCGACCAAGGACGCCGGGGCGCCGGGGATGCCGATCGTGGGGCCGGTCGGGTATTTGGCGATCTCGGCCGGTTTGACCCAGGTGGGGACCTCCGCGTTTCCGACGGCCAGACGCGCTGAGGTGATGTTCAGCGCCGGGTACAGCCGCCCGTCGATGCGCGCGTAGATGGCACCGGAGTCACGGTCGCCCACGATCGACGACGTTCGGACGATCCCGGCTGGGCGCAGGACATTCAGCAGTAGCATCCAGCCCATGCCGATGAAGATCAGTACGACGGAAAGCACGATCGCGGCGGTCTGCTTGCGGTCGTCGTGCTTCATGCGCACCGAGAATTTGGTGGTGGCGGCGCGCAGTCGTCGGTTGTAGAACAGGTGACCGGAGTTCTGGTCCCGGTTCGACAAACTCAGCGGCATGCTCTGCTACCCCTAACGGCGCACGCTCGGTAATGCTGCGCCGCCCCCTGCGGCGACAAAGCGCACCGCGACGACATTACTGGCCTTGGCCAGCGGGAACCAGTCACTTGCGCACGCGCGATGAGGCTGACGCGCGTAGGTTTTGCGCTATGGCGGACCAGTTGGGTGCTTTTGCGGAGGCGGCCCGGGCACGCGAAGGGCAGTTGGTGCAGCGGTTGGCGACGTCGGTTGAGCTCGACCGGTCTTTTGAGGGGATCCTGCGCGGCGCCCACCAGTACAACGTGCAGTCGCGGGCGCGTTTGGATGCGATCGAGGCCGCGATCCGCCAGGCCGCCGCCAGTTGGCCCGGCCTGGACACCCCGGCAGGGGCCCGTCAGTTCCACACCTTCCTCGTGGGCAAGACTCGGGAAATCCACCGAGTCATCTCCGATGCCGCAGCGGATAGTCAGCAGCGGAGCGCGCAGGTGCAGGCGCTGACTGAGCGATACCGGGCTCCTGAAAATCTGGCTTCGAGTGGGCCGAAGGGGCCAACAGGCCCGGACGGCGCGAACCAGTCGGCGCAAATGGTCGGCTTTAGGCATGGCATCGGAAATCCGCAGACACCTCCGTTCAAGCCAGACCCATCTGATCCGCCGATGCCGCAACCCCCCACTGGGCATCCGCCTTCGGAATTGCCGCCTGAACTCGGCGGTAGACCGTCTGGTGAGACCCCCTGAATATCGGCGACATCATCCGGTGCTTGAGCGGATCAACGTAATGCGGACGGCGTCCTTTGGTGTCGAGCTAGACATCCTTCGAGTGCTAGGTGATCGATTTGTTCCGTGATTTGTTCCAGGTACTGCTGCCGTTGCTAGTAGCGGCAGGGACGCTGCCTCTACTGGATAAAAACCCCGGCCGGGTAAGAGCGTTCGGCGTGGCACTCCTCGTTTTTGCGGTGCTCTGTGTTCCCCTCCTCATGATCGAGCTGTCTTCGGCCAATGGAAAGGTCTGGCTGGCCGCGCTGCGCATGGTGTCTTGCCTACTCGGAGGCGTCTATCTGCTGGTCCGGGTTCATTTTTCGCGGCGCGAGGTAGACCAATGATTCGGCCAAGTGCGCCACGACGGCGCATGTAGTCGCCGCTTCGATCAGCGCGGCGACAGGTCTGTCACGTCGACGAGTCGTTCTTGTCCACAATGCGTTTCAGCGGTGTGATGCCAGGGTGGCCGGCATCCTTTGCGACGGACTTGGTCACCGGCACATTGGGCGGGATGGTGGTGCGGCCCTTGACGGGCTGACCGTTGGGCACGCCGGGGGCGGCGATCCGCTTCGCGTCGGCCTTGTCGTCTTTGCCGCCCTTGCCGCCGGCGCTCGCACCGCCGGGCATCATCGGCATCATCCCGCCGCCGCCCCCACCCGCGGTGGGCGCACCGCCTGCTGTGCCAGCGGCACCGGCACTGGACAGCGAGCTGGTGGGCGTTGTCGGAGTTGATGTCCCCGGGACCGGTGGCGGGCCCAGGTTGCTGGCCGGCGTCGTGCCCATGCCCAGCCCGCCCCCGCCGCTTCCGCCGGAGCCGAAGTCCCCGCCCCCCAAGCCGGGGTCGGGACTGATGTCCGAGGCCAGCGTGGTGCCGCCGAGCCCGGCCTTGCCCAGGGACGACGCGGCGCTCATCAGCGGCGACAACGCGCCCTGGCCGGCCTGCATCAACCCCTGGGGCAGCTTGCTCACCGCGCCGAGCGCCCCGCTGAGTGCGCTGGTGATGCCCTGCATCGCGCTGTTGACACCCTGCATCGCCCCGCCCATGGCTTCCTGCGGAAGCTGCTGCTGTGCTGCCGCGGGGGCGGCCTCTGCGGCGACATTCTGGAACTTCGATGCCGCGTCGGCCTCGTGCTCGGCGAACTTGCGCACGGCATCGGCGGCGTGGCCGGTGCGGTCCCGGTGATCGTTGGCGAGTTCGGTGTTCTCCTCGACCAGGTTCAGGTTGGTCGCGGCACCGAAGGCGGCCATCGTGGCGTCGACCGGGGACGATCCGCCGGGATGGACCGGTCCCGGGGGGATCGCCGTCGGGGGCTGAGAGAGCGCAATGTGCAAGAAGTCCGCACCGTAATGCCTTACGAAGTCGTCTGTCACGGCGTCACACCTCCATGCCGTACTGCCGCTGCCAGATACCACGCCAGGTGGTAGCGGGCGAGTTCTTCGCTTCCGTCGATCAGAGCGTCGATGGCCGCCAACAGCATCCAGTCGGCGACGTCCCGCGGGGCATGCTGCGGATAGGCCGACAGTACTCGCGCCTGCGTGTCGGTGACCACCTGCCGGAACAGCGCGATTTCGTTGTCGGCGACGCCGGATCTGCGGGCCATGGCGCGTGCCACGGTCTGCACGATCCGCGGTAGGCGGTCGTTGGTGCCGGTGATGTCGATGAGCGTGGGGCCGAGTTCGTCGACGTGCTGGCCAAAGCGGGCGCGCTCTCCGCTTCCGGGAATCGGATCGTTTGGACCGGGCTCGGTGATGTAGGTGTTGGGCTGGTGGGCGGCGGCTGCGATCACGGCACCCAGCAGATCGACCGCGCTGGTGTCGCGGCGGCGGTGGGCCGGGTCCAGCAGTGTGAGTCCGGGCGGGAGTTTGACGGTGGGCGGGATCCATCCGCCGGCCAGGTCGGTGGCCAGCACGGTGGTGGTCGCGTCGTCGCGAAGGCCGACCGCCCAGGCCAGACTCGGTGCCTGGCGGGCCACTGCGTCGACTTTGCGCTGTAGATCTTGGTGTTCGGCCAGGCGCCGGGCGGCCGTGCCGGCTGCGGCTCCGGCCGTGCCCCCAGCGCCCATACTGCCGGCCGCCGAGGCGCCGGATTGGCCGCCGACGCCGGGCGTCGGTTTGCCCGGTGCCGGACGATCGCCGGTGGAGGCCACTGTTGGTCCTCCGGACGTCGGCGTCGTGGGACCGCCGGGCGCCGGTGCACTGGGTCCCGCAGGCCCGGCAGGTGCCGTGGGTGCGGCCGGGATGGCGCCAACTGCGGGGCGCAGGTCCGCCCCATAGCCGGGCAATGGGCCCGAGGGCACTGCCGGGCCGGCGCTGATCGGCCCCGACGATACGGAGGCCGGGCTCGCTGTCACAGGCGGTGCCGTCGGCGCTGCGGGCGCCGCGCCGGAGGTGGGTACGGACGGGGCGATCTCGGTGTTGGGACTGGCCAGTTGGGCCATATTGCCGAGCGCACCGCCGGCCATCGGCGTCACCGACGGCGATGGGGGAATCTGTGACGGCTGACCGAACCCCCCAGGGCCGACTCCGCCTGGCGATAACCCCGGCGGCAGTCCGCTCGGTCCAGGAGGCCCACCACCAGGCATGCCCGCGCCGAGTGCCTGGGTGGGGCCGCCGCCGGGAAGGCCGGGCGGCATGCCGCCGCCGGGCATCCCGCCGCCGGGCATGCCCGCGCCGGGACTGCCGAGGCCCGGCATGGAGGAGCCCATGGGGGAGGGGACGCCGCCACCTCCACCCATGCCGGGTATGCCGCCGCCCGCGGGTGGAGTGCCTACGCCTCCGGCTACATTGCCGCCTCCGGTGTCTACCGCATTTGCAGCCCCTGTTCCTCCGGGCAGGGTGGCTGCTCCTCCCGTGCTGGCTGGTATTCCGTGCTGCGTACTGTCTGTTACCCCTTGTTGGGCGAGCGCCCCGCCGTTGGCCGACGCTCCCCCTGGAGTAGCGGGCATGGCACTGGGAGTGTTGGTTCCCGTGCTGGCCCCACCTGGCAGGCCACTACCCGGGATAGGGCCGACACCGCTTGGTGCGTTGACGGCCTCCGTCGGATTAGAGGCCGGACCGGGCGTAGTCGCTTTGCCACCTGTTCCGGCCGTACCGACCATGTTGGTGAATGGAAAGGGCAGCCCGTCAGTGTCTGCATGATTATTCATGTCCCCGGTGCCAAAGGGGAAGGGGAGCTTGTCGGTACCTGCGGCCTTTCTACTTAACTCCTCGCTGGTAGGCAGTTGCGTCTTTGGTGGACCAAATTGTGCGCCGTTATCCTGCAACCACCGTTGGGCGTTGCCTTCGATGCCCAGTTCGTTGAACATCTGCTGGGTTGCCGCGACGATCTTGCCGTTGGCCTCTGAACCGCATTCGGTCGCTTCAGCATTAGCATTGGCGATTAGGCCAATAGCTTCGGCCATCGACTCAGGTGTGTTTTTCGCGACGAGGTCGTCGATTTTTGGGTTGTACTGGTTGGTGATGTTCGTCAATTTACGACGAAGTTCATCTACGGCCTTGGCGACGCTGTCACTAGCGGTGCTTTTGCTACGACAGTGCTCGGCGGCGTTGGCAAGACGGTTATAGCCAGTACGCAGACGCATCAGCTCGTCTTCGGTCGTCTGGCCACTGTTTCTTGCGCTTACGCCGTCCGTGAAAGCCTGGAGTTCGACGGCCTCGTGCTCTTTCGCGCTCGATTGATCAGACCAATATTGGATGCCGCCAGTCGGCTCGGCCGGAGGAGCGGGCCACCACGCACCTACCAAGTAAAATGACCATTTCCCCGGCGGTAGGTCAGTCACCGCACAAATCTTTCAAGACGCGTTCTTTGGAGTTCACGGCATCTACGGCCATGTCGAATGGCGACTTACCCAAACTGCTAAGGGAAGACTCAACAACCAAGTTCTCGTATGCCAGCACCACCGCTTTGGCGGCGTCACGAAGCTTGGAATCCAAGGCTGGATTGGCTGCAGCGCTATCCAAGACTAGAGCGCCGTTTACCAACGCGGTGCGCCCCAGGCCAGCGTCGGGGCCATTGGTCTCGGTGTGGACAGCATCCATCGCGGGCTTGAACCGACCACATAGTTCAGTCTTGGCGGCCGTCCTTTGGGCCACCGAATAGGTCGGGCTGGAGGGGGGTCGAGTGAGTGCGACGACCGCCAGGATCATCGAGGCGATACCCAACAAAGCACCTAGTGTCGCGAACACTAGGGCAGACCGGTGGCGCGGCTGACCGGTGGGAGGTGCCGGCCAGGACGGCGATGGCATGGTCACATAGCGGATGGTAGACCTCAACGCGATTTCACGTTTACATCGTGATTGAGACCGCGTACGTGCGGCCAGCGGAGGTCCTGGGTTTGAGCAGGCCACGGTCCCACGATGAAAGCTTCATGATTGTGAAGGCGCGTTGCCAGCGCTGCGCGGTTGGCGCATCATAGGGAACAGCGTGGGTAAGTCTGCTGGCACGCGTGCAAATCGCGCCGGTGTGTTGGGTGACCCCCGGCGGTCTACTGATCGCACAGTGTCTTGAGCGCGCTCTCTTGTGAAATTACGTTCTGGAGCGCGGCCTTGTACTGGGGGTCATCTGAGCCCATCGACGATGCCGCCGCCATCGTCTGATAAGACTGCGCCAATGAGTCCGCAGCGGCGCTGTAAGCAGTGTCGAGCGCCGGGTCCGCAGCAGCGGATTGAAGCATGTTAGCGCCATTAACAAGCGAGATGCGTGCCAACGCGGCGTCACTCCCGTTGGTCTCGATGTGTTCCGCGTCCGCCGCAAGGCTGTACCTCTCGCAGAGATGCGTCTTCGCAGTGGTGCGTTGCGCGGATGTATAGGCGGACGTCGAACCCGCCGGCCGGATGAGTGCGATGATCGCCACGACTAGGGCGGCAACCGATAGCACTGCAATTAGTGCGAGAAGGATTGGTGACGACTGTCGGCGCGTTGGCACCTTCAACGGCGGTGTGGTGGTCATAATGGGGCCCCTAACGTGATCATGCGCCTGATACGTCGCGTAGCGCAGAGGTTTTTGGAGTCGCACCGCAATAGAGACACTATAGGGGCCGCTAGTCGGTGCAATGCTCCAATCCTGGCCGGTCCATCGGGTGCTGGGCGGAGCCAGTGGGCAAGCCTGCTGCACGTATCAGTCTCGGTACGGATAAGAAGTGGGATGAGTTCGCCCGTAGCTAACCGCCTTGCCTTGCTCAGTTGCCGCAAAGCTCTATCATGACGCGGTCTTTCGCGTTTGCGTCTGCAACCACCGCCTCGAGTTCCGCGTCCCCTCCTTCTTTACCAGTGGCAACCGCCACGAGCGTCTGGTAGGTGATTGCGAGCGCGCGGGCTGCATCACGGTACTCGGCTTCGAGGGCGGGGTCCGCTGAGGCCGTCTCCAGGATCAGGGCGCCGTTGGTTGCGGATAGCCGCGCTAGCGGAACGTTATTGGGCGTGTTCGTCTCAATGTGTTCCGCATGAGCTGCGAGCTTGTAACTGTCGCAGAGGCGCTTCTTGGCGTCGGCTTGTTGGGCAGTCGTATACCCGGGTACCGACGCATCTGAAGATCGGTTTGGCGAAGCGATCGCGACGATGAGCGCGACGATTGACAGCAAAGCAGCGAACGCCGCAAGCGCCACAGGCAATCGCCTGGGTGACTGGGTGGCGGGCGATGCGGCCAAAGGTGATGCTGGCGGGGTCACAATTCGGATGTTAGACGCCTGCCAGGGCCTATGCCCTGGATCGCGCTTGACCGCCTGACCCCCTACCGCCCCAACGGCCTATAGAACACCAGCCCATTGCCCTTGTTGTCGTAGACCACCGCCCGGCGCTCGTGCGCGTCGTCGTACGGGCCCTTCACGATTCCACCGCCGCTGGCCTCGATGGCTTTCGCGGCACCGTCGACGTCGTCGGTCTTGATGCCGACCACCACCTGGCCGTGGATGGGGTGATCCACCGCGGTCGCCAATGCCAGCGTCACCGATCCGCCGTCGAGGGCGGCGAAGTGCGCGCCGTCGCGAAACTTCAGCGGCATGCCCAGGGTTTCGCTGTAGAACTTGATCGATTCGTCCAGATCGTCGGTGGACAACACGATCATCCGAATGTCGTGGTCGCTCACGGCTACCTCCCGTAGTTCGGCCTCGATCCAGGCTAAGCCCGCGATACCGTCAGCGGGTGGGTAAACGCCTCGCCGCTTTGGTCATCACACTCGTCCTGGTTGCACTGTTGGTCAATACGGTGCTCACCGACCGCATCGCTCGAGCCGCCGAGCCGTTCGGCGGGGGCCGGGTGCTGGAGCTGCCCGGGCCGGATCTCAATGTGCGCGAGTACGGAGCGGGTGGCGATCGGGCAATCGTGTTGCTGCACGGGTATTCGGCGTCGATTCAGTGGTGGGAGGCGGTGGCCCCGGCGCTGGCGAACGAAGCCCGGGTGATCGCGATCGACCTGGTCGGCCACGGTGGGTCGGAGGCCCCGAGGGACGCGGAACCGTACAGCGCCGAGGGTCAGGCAACCGCTGTGCGCCAAGCGCTCGACGCACTGGGTGTGCGCCACGCGGTGCTGGTCGGGCATTCGATGGGTGGGACGGTGGCCACGGCGTTGGCCGAGAGCGCACCGGAACTGGTGGACCGCGTGGTCGTCTCCGACACCCCCGCGGCGCTGGGGATGACCGCCATGCCCGCGCTGGGCAACGCGGTGTGCTGGCCGGTGCTGGGCGCCGCGGTGGACAGATTGCGCAGCGTCGACGCCGTCGACAAGAGCTCGCTGCAGACCGGATTCGCCGCCGACTTTCCGATTCCCGCGTTGGCCTACCAATCGTTGAAAGGGATGACCCACAACGCATTGTGCGATGCCAAGACCGCGGGCCGGATCAACGAACAGCGGGCAGTGGCCGACCGGCTGGCGGGGTTGGGCAAACCGGTGCTGGTGGTGTGGGGTGACAGCGATGTACTGACCCCGACTGGCCGGAACGTCGACCGCTACCGCCAGGCTGGCCTGCAGCCGGTCGTCATCGCCGGATCAGGGCACAGCCCCTTGCTGGAGAAGCCAAGCGAATTCATCAGCACCATAAAGACATTCGTAGACGGGCAACGCAAGACTTAGGCCCGCCACGTCTCGCGCGCCACCCGGCGGAAGTTGCCGCCGAGGACGGCATTGACGTCGACGGCGGCCCAACCGCGTGCCGAGAGGTGGTCGCGCAGTCCCAGCCAGGTCTCCGTTGCGGAGCGTAGCCCGCGTTCACCGAGAGCAGCGCGCCGCCGAGGCGCTGGTAGCGCGCAAGCGGAGTCACCTCGGCGCTGTCCTGCAAGGGCAGGCAGGTGTGCTGGTCCCACAGCAGCGTGCTCATAGCGGATGATCTTGCTCTGCACAGCGGCTGATCGCGACGCATTAATCTAGCCCCATGGCGATCGACGCGCGGCCCGCACTGAAATCGGACATTCCGTCGTTGGCGACGGCGTTGGGGCGTGCGTTCTACGACGACCCGGTCTCGATGTGGCTGCTGCCCGACGACGAGGCCCGCACCGAGCAGTTGACGACGTTCTTCGGCACCTCCACGCGGGTTCATCACCTGGCCGGGGGCGGCGTCGAAGTGGCCGACGACGGCGCGGTTGTCGGGGCAGCTGCCCTGTGGGACCCGCCCAACCGCTGGAAGCAGTCGATCTGGTCGCAGCTGCGCATGGTGCCGTCGCTGTTCCGGTCCTTCGGCTTGCGGCTTTCGCAAGGCCGCGCGCTGACGGACCTGTTGGATGCCAACCACCCCGAGGAGCCGCACTGGTACCTCGCCGTAATTGGCAGTGATCCCAGCACCCGTGGCAAAGGCTTCGGTAAGGCAGTTATGCAGTCTCGGCTGGACCGCTGCGACGCCGAGTTGTGCCCCGCATACCTGGAGTCCAGCAAAGAGGAGAATGTGCCCTACTACCAGCGGTTTGGCTTTGTCGTAACGGGGGAGATCAAGATCCCCAACGGTGGGCCGACGCTGTGGAAGATGTGGCGGGAGCCGCAAACCCCATAGCGGCCACGTAGCAAACATTTACTGCTGCGCCAACAGCCGCGCACAGGGCTTTATGGCAAAATACCGGCCATGGCTACCCCTTTGCTGGACTTGGCCGCGTTAGCGCCGTCGTGGGAGTTGGCGATGCGCGCGGAGCACAAAGCTAAAGGCACGATCAAGGCATATGGCGATGGGCTGCGCGCCTTTTTGCGATGGTGTGACGCCACAAACACAGAGCCTGAGCTAACCAGGGTGAAGGCGCAGGCGTTCATCGTTGATTTGCTCGAAGATGGCGCAGAGCCCGCTACCGCACACTCGCGCCTCAAGGGGCTGCGCCGGTTCTCCGCATGGTTGGCCGAGGAGGGGGAGATCGACACCGACCAATTGGCCGGTATGCGATCACCCAAGCTGGACCGCAAGGTGGTACCGGCGTTGGCAGAAGATCAGCTAAAAGGGCTGCTCAAGGCATGCGCGGGCAAGTCATTTGTTGACCGCCGCGATGAGGCGGTCATACGGCTGATGCTCGAAACGGGCGCACGGGCAGCCGAGGTCATCGGTATACAACTCAACGATGTGGACCTGGCGCGTGGTCAGGTAATCATCCGGCGCGGCAAGGGTGGCAAGGGTCGCATCGTGCCCATCGGGCCACAAACCGGTATTGCGATTGACCGGTACCTACGGATGCGGCGTAGCCACCGGCTGGCCAGCACGGGGGATCTGTGGCTAGGCGGTGGTGGCAAGACGTTCGGCTACCACGGCCTTGACGGCGCGCTCAAGATTCGGGCCAACATGGCGGGCATTGACGACTTCCACGCGCACGTCCTGCGCCACACCTTCGCCACCCGGTGGAAGGCAATGCAGGGCACCGACGACGGGCTGATGGCGATAGCGGGCTGGTCATCGCGCGCCATGATCGACCGCTACGCCGGGGCCGCAGCGGCGCAGCGGGCGGCAGACGAGGCGCGCAATCTCAACCTTGGTGACCTGTAAGGGGTCACGCACACCTTTCCCTACACCCGTCCACACCCGTCCAACCGTCCACAAATAGCTTGTGACATGGGGTTTCGCGTGGACGGGTCAGAATGCGTGGACGGTTCAACCCGTCCACGTGTCCTCAAATGGGTGCGGTAGGCGTACTCATTTACGCCCGCCGATGGTCCTGATGTTCACAAACCGCCGCGCATAAATCGTGCTGACCGGTGATACTGGGCGTTCAAAATGGCGAGAGGAAACGCAATGGGGCGTATCGCACAGTCGGCGGGAATCGGTGTCGCGGCGTTGGGGCTGCTGCTCGGATCAGCGGGGGTGGCGTCCGCTGACGAGCGGTCCTATCTGGACCAACTCAATGAGAATGGCGCGGGGAACTACTACACCTCATCTGCGAATCGCCTAGCCATCGGTCGGCAAATCTGCGACAACATCAGACTGGACGGAAACCCTCGCGCCGGATTCAATTCCTGGACCAACGTTACGGTTCCTCAACAGTTGATCGAAACCGCCCAACACGAGCTGTGCCCCGACACCCTCGGCGGTGCGCAGTGACCAACGCCGTGTGGACCAAAGCACTGCTCGCCGCCGTGCCTGCCGCCTTGTTCATCGCGGCACCCGCACCGGTCGTCCACGCGGACGGTGCGTGCACGGCTTTGGCAGGCGACTATGATGCGTTTACCGAGTGCGTGGCCAAGGCGAACGTGTCCTGCAGGGCTACCGGTAATGATTGGTTTAACCCGACCATGGCCTGCACCTACCCTGATGGCGGACGGGACGACTGCTTCGTACGCCTAGTACCGTTCGGCGGCGGAAGAACGTCCGGCTCCACCTGCACGTATGTCCCGCCCGGTGCTGAGTCGGCACCCGGTGCGGAACCGGCACCTGCCGCAGGCCCCAGTTAGTTCACACCGACGCCAGCACCCGGCGGATGATTTCCCGGCGCTGTTCGCGGAAGTGGTGATCGCATAGGCCACCGGCCCGCACGGGGCTACCGCATGTCGTGATGCTGCACAGCGGCTCCGGGACAGTGCGCCGGTTGCGTGCCTTGTCCAGCTCATTGGCTGGCGGGTCGTCCCAACGCAGATTGAACAGGATGTTGTTGGTGGGCACATCGTCCCAGTGGCATGCCTCCATGCCGTCTGGCCGTGGCCCGATGAACACCTCTAGGACCAACTGGTGGACCTTGCGGTGTTTGCCGTCGATGGTGATCGCGGGATAGTCACCACCCCTGCCGTGCGGATACGCCTTCAGCACCGTGCCGCGCGGCCCGCGCACGTTACCGAGATTGCTGACGAAGTAACCCGTGTGGTTTGGGTGCGGTGCCCAGTGCTCACGGCCCACAACGCTGTGAGCCAGGAAGATGCGCAGGCATGCGTCGCAGAACCTGCTGCTCACAGCGTCGGTACCGATGGGCTCGGCGCAGCGGTGGCAGCCAAAGAGTGCGAGTTGTGTCATTGCCAGCGCAGCTTTCGCATCGCCTTGTCGGCTTCGTCCAAACCTGCCATCAGCCGCGCGGCCAGTGTTGCGCGGCGCTGCTTGTCAGTCGCGCGCGGGTCGTCGGTGCGCTGCGGTTCTTGTGGTTGCAGGCGCTTCATCGCTTACCTTCCCAATTTGCTCCCAGTCATCCTATCGCAGGTCAACATTCATCGCTAGGTTTGCCATGGCGCGAAAGTTGTTGGTGTTTGGGAGCTTTGGCATTGGTGCTGCGCGCGAAATCCGTTGCGCCATAGGAGGTATTGCGGGGGTACCAAGGGGGTAGCGAAAAGTTGCGGGGGTATTTTGAACCCCCTCCGCAGGAACTTGCTCCGAACCCCGAAACACTTTGGACACCCCCCCGGTGTTCCTGCGGCACAACGGATTTCGCGCAACCGCCGCACGCCAAAACCGTTGTTGTACAACACATTTGCTGCGATACCGCTACCGTCGCGGACACAAAGCCTCCGCGCTGGCCTAACGGCTTTCGGCCGCGCTTCATTTTCCCACGGCGTAGGAGGTTTGGTCGGCACCATCGGGGCGCGGCGGTGCGTAGTGCTTGACGAATGCGCCCTGCCACACGCCCAGCACATAGGCGCGCAGCTCTTCCACACTCATCCCCTGCTGATGTACTGCGTCATGTGCCTCGGACAGCCAGCACCCCGGCGGTGCCGAGACCTGAAACCGTCCATCTTGGCGTTGCGCGAACACCACATCCACCCCGAACTGTCGGCGCAGCCGGTACGTCAGTGCCCGGAGTTGTTCGACCTCGGGAAGCGCGTCGGCCTTCTGTCGCGGCTGCGCCTTCTCGGCAAACTCAGCATCAGTCATCGGGCAATGGAAGCGCAGAGTCATAGGAGTGAGTCCTCCTGTTCTATGTGGCGCAACCGTTTTACGTATCGTACCTGCACAAATGTACCAAAATGGCAGGTCAAAAGGCTATGTTGGCTCTACGTTACGTCTACGGTAGTGCTGCTCTAGTTGCGCTGCGGCGCAATCACATTCACAGCATTCTGCCCCTTGAGGCGAGTCGATGGTGAACCTACGTTGCCAACTAGCACCGGCAACCAAGCCGGAGCGGACCAAGGAGGTAGCAATGACTACAGCAACGGCCAGCGCGGGCAGGGTAAAGAAGGCCACCACAACCACACCGGCCAAGCGGGAACGTGCCGCTGCGCCCAAGCCAGCGGCCACTACTGCCGCGCCTACCGCAAAGCTGCGGTGGCGCGTGCTCGGCGACGGCCCCAACAAGGCCGCGACGGTAGGCGACCGGACATACTCGCTGGTCGCGTCGGAGGGCAAGTGGATGGCGACACTCACCGAGGGCGGCAAAACCACCACGTTGATTGAGGGCGTTGGCGGTGGCCGTGCGTATCGGGTGGCGGTAACGCACTTCAAGACTGGCGAGCTTCCGCAGTGAACGCCATGGCGGTCGTGTTCTACCTGATCTTCTGGGGCTACTGCGGTGTTGCGCTGGCGCAGCGGCGTAACCGCGACACGACCCAGTGGGCCATCCTGGTGGCGATCTTCCCGCTCAACCTGCTGCTGCTGGCGCTGCTGCCCACGCTGGCGGAGCAGGAAGGCGCGACCGTGGCGTGTGCCCACTGCTTGGCCAAGAACCATGGGATCGAGAGGTCACGGCGGTCATTCGAGTGCGAGGAGTGCGGCAGGGTGACGAAGTTTGTGGGGCCAGCATCCTGGCCTGCCTGACAAATGCACACCGGCCCAAGAGGGTCAACGGAGTAGAACCCCCTCTTGGGCCGGTGGCCTGAGCAATGCGACGGGCGATATCCGACAGGAGTAGCAACCCGCCGCATTGCCAGGTCTCAGGGATTCACGTCGCGGGGCCACTTCCAGACCGGATGGGTCAATGGCGCAGATGGCGGTAGGTCCGTGGGGTTGAGCGCCGAACTCGACTGGCCATATCCGGGTGTCGTGATGTGGCCAGCTGCGCCGCCGAACGTGACGCTGGGCGTCCGGTCATCATGGAAATCAGGGCCACGGTGCGGCCCGTCATTGGATGGGATCGGAGTCCCCTCCGGCATACCGGTCATGTCGAACGCGCCGCTGTTGCCCTCACCGCCGTGAAGAGTCTGCGCCGCCACGGCATCAATGACCGAGTTGTACTGACCGAGGACGTTGCCGTCGCGATCGACGACAGACGCGGTGTCGCCGGTGATCTCGATGTGCGTGTCGGTCACGAGCGCTTCCAGCGGAAAGTCGCGCGTAACGCCTTGCGGTTCACCACCGACGCGCCATCCATTAGGCCCGCGATGTAGGAATCGAACTCGCCGTACGACATCGACATCGACATAACGTGGCAGGATGCATCGCGAGGCCGATCAAAGACGAAGCGTTGATCCGCGTCGTGGTACTCAAAGTCGATACGGATATCTGCGGTCCGCAGAAGATCACGCGTCTTATGACGCATCTTGTCCACGTCCGTGGTGCCGAGGCGTTCCAGTTGCTCAGCATCAGTCATCGGTCCGTACTGTCGGGATTGCTGGTCGGTCATTCTTCCTCGTTATCTCGGTCGACTGGTTCTGACCAGTCGGGTTCTTCACTACGTGCGCAGCGGCCTCCGGATAGTGGCCCGCCGGTGATGTTGGGCGGCGTCGGGCCGGTTGCCATCGAGCCGAGACCGCCACCCTTGGTGAATGGGGTGTCGTGCGGGTCGATGCTGCCGCTTGGGTTCCAGGTCATGGTTTTTCTCCTTCTGTTAGACGTGCATCACGGGTCGATAGACGCTTGTGCGCGTCTGGTTTTCGGTGATCGTGCGGCTGGCCTCGGGCGTAATGAGACCTTGGTTCTGAATGTTGTAGTTGACGGTCGGTCCCGGTGCGGTGTGCTGCTGCGCGGGTGGCTCCGGTGGCCGGGTAGTGCGCATCGAGCCGGTGACATCCTGCGGTGGGCGTGGCATCGCGGTCTGCTCGATGGACTGATTGCGCTGGTACGTCAGGGAGTCCTGGAACTGCTCATCCTCGTCGCGGCGCTGCTGCTGCTGCTTGCGCAGCTGCTGATGCCACTGATGCGCTTCCTTGTCCGCCTGCCGCGATGTCGCGTCAATCGTTGTGGGATCACGCATCCCCGGATAGAGCCGGTTCGCCGCCGCAAATGCCTGCGCCGCATCACTCGCGATCGCACCCAACACTGCGCCGAGGGCGGCAAACAAGGGCGGTGATTGACCGAGCCGCGCAGCACCTTGCGCCTGGTCCGGCGCACTACCGCCGCCAGGAGTGTTGATAGTGGCGTCCACTTGACCGCCGTTGGCCAAGTGGGTGTTGAGTCGGTTCACCAACAATGGAACACCCGGCACGCGCATGGCTTTCGGATTGATCACCCCCTCGCCGCCTTGGAGGCCGATGGCCTTGCCGCTGGGAAGAATGCCGATCAAGTTGTCGAATCCTGGTGAATCACCGGGCAGTATGCCGCCATGGGCGAACCCTGGCACGGGTACCAAGCCCGTCAGGCCACCGGTGCGTTGCGGGCGGCGCAGCGGCGGCGTTCCGGGTGGAACCTTGTACTGAGGCAACGTCGGGAGCGATCCGTGGGTGTCTAGCCAGCCTTGCGCGATGCCACGTAAAGCTGGGTCCGTGATCCCGGCGAGTGGGTCGGGCCTAGCGGCTGGCGGTGTAAGTGCCGGTGGCGTGAGGCCCGGCGGACGGGCCGCTGGCGTAGGCGCACTGAGGGCCGGGGGTGTTAGTGCCGGTGCGGTCAATCCGGGCGCTGGCTCCGCATATGGAGCCATCGGTGGCGGTCCGGGGGGAGCGCCGGTGCCCAAGTGTGGCTCACCATCTACCCCGCCACCCATACCGCCGCTTGCCATACCAGCCAGCCCCGACAGTGCGCCGGACAGTGCGCCGCCTAGGCCACTGCCACCGCTGCCGAATGGGCTTGCGGTGTCGTCGCTGCCACCGCTGGCACCGCCGCCGAGGAACGGCTGGAGCATGGATGCTCCCCAGTTGAGCGCCCCCATGCCGAGCTTGACAGATCCCCACTGGGTGGGAGGCTTACCGAACACGTCAGGCAGACCAAGCTCCTGGAGTAGTCCGCGAACTAGACCTTGGCCGAGTTGTTCGCCTTGCGATGACGCGTCACTGCCGTCCGAGTTGGGAGCGGAGGTTGTGTACACCGGGTCTTCGGCGGAACCACTCGGCCCCGATTTGCCGCCGCGTCCCATCGACAAGTGGGCATGTTGGCTGAACTGAGGATCTTCGCCACCCGCTGCACCGGGGCCGAGGAGGAAGCCGTGACCGGCACCGGATTCCGCGTGAACGCCTCCCGGCAACGTCGCGGCGGTGTGGCCGCTCTGACCCGGCAACGGGTTCCACCCGATCGTCAGATCGTTAGGACCGCCTACCCCCGGCTCAAAGCCGTGCGAATAGAGCCATTGCGCCTCGCCCATCGTGGTAAACCGCAGTGCTGCCTCCGGTGGCGGCAACCCCAGCGCGACGGCGGCAAGCTGCGACACCATGCCGCTGCAATCGTTTCGGAGGTCAGTGGAGTACGGTGTGCCCTCCAGCGATTCCGCGAAGGCGAACAGATTCGCCACCCGACTACCGGCTGCCGCCAGCCCGCGCCGGTCACTGACGCCGCCGATGCTGGTGTTGACGCGTGGGCGACCACCACCGCCGGTCGATTCCTTGTGCTGCTTCGGTTCTTTCGGAGCCTTCGGTGCTTTCGGCTCTGGCGGTGGCTTGTAATCCGGCAAGTTCTCGAACGGCGACGACCGATCTGGTCCCGGTGAGTTGGGGCCGGTGACCGGTATGTGCATCTGGGTCGCCGGTTGCGTGGTGGGCGGCGGTAGTGGTGGGTGGCCGTACCAATCCTGGTCTTGATAAAAATTGTGGTGTTTCGGCATATCGTGCTTGAACGGCCACCACCCTTGAAAGTACCGGGATTTTCCCGGGATATCCCAGGGGTGCCACCAATCCCAACCCCAGTCGGAGCCGCCCTTTTCCCCTTCTTTGGCGGCGTGCAGAAAGCCCGCCTGGTCGTGGAGTTTGCCCTGGAGCTTGTCGATCTGCTCCCCGATGAACACGAATGCTGTGGCGAGGAAGCCGAGTTCACCCGCCGCCGCCAGCGCACCGGTCGCGATATCGCCGAAGGCACCCTTGAGGAACGGCACCTTCTCGATCATCTTCTCAGCCCTATCGACTGCGCTGCCGAGGTTGTCGCCCGCCCCGCCGACTGCATCGCTGAACCCGCCAGCCTTGCTGGTTGCGCCGTCGAGCAGCCCCGACAGGCTCCCGAGGTCCAGGCCGAACGCTTCCAGCAACGGATTTGCCTTGTCGAAGGCACCCGCGATGTCATGCACCGCATCGGTCACGCCGCCGAATTGCGGAATCCACTTCGACACCGCATCCGTGAGTTTGGAGCCAAAGACATCGCCCAACTTGCCCGCCAGGTCACCGCCAAGGGATGACATGGCGGTACCGCTCCGGGTGCCGAACTCCGTGGTGAAATCCTTGCTGGCCTTCTCGCCCGCCTTGGTGAACACGCCCTTGAGCGGGGAGGTGACATCAAGTTTGCCGAGATCGCGCTTGGTCGCGTCATCGAACGTGGCGGTGAATGCCTCCGATGTCGCGTCGCCCGCTGTGGTGAACGCATCCTTGAGTTCCTGCGACCCTTTGATGCTGTCGCCGAAGGTTTTTGCGTAGGTTTCTGCGCCCTTCGCGCCGCCCTTGGCGAGTGTTTCCAGCGCGCCGTCGAGCGTCGGCACGACTTGAATAAATACGTCGCCGAATTCTTCCGGGATGTTCACCGCTCACCCGCCTTTGGTGTCGGCGGCAGCGGCGGTCTGGAGGTCACGCCACCGCCGCCGAGTCATGGGGTACCGGATTCGGAATCCTCAGCTACCGGTGCGGGCATCGGACCTAGGTCCGGGCGCGCAATGACATCAGTGACCACGTATTCCAGCACGGCGGGTAGTCCCGCCAAGATGTGCTCGGCATGGCGTAGGTACTCGATCGCCGCGTCACTGCCAGGCCGCTCGACACTGACGGCGACCGACAACATGCCGAGCCGCCACGAGATGTCGTTGAGAGCTTCGCCAAGTACGGCGGTCTCGCGGAGTAGTCGGACCGCCAGCGCGGCCATAGACGTGTCGGTGGCCATGGCTCACCACACCGGTGCCGTGAGGCCGGAGATCGTCACGACGCTCTGCGGCATCCGAGCTGCCGAGAATGCGGCGTAGCCGTACACCTGGACCAGGACCGAGAGCGTGTTAGCCCGTACCTCCGGGAGAATTCTGCAACGCAACCCGGATTCCCACAGCAGTAGATCGCTGGCGCGCATCACGTAGATCACGTCTTCGTCGCCCGTGGGTGTTCCACTGCCCGCCGTGGTGGTTACGTTCGCCGACGTGACGATTGGTAGACCTTGGATTTGTCCGACGACTTGCTGGGACGCCACATCTCCTAGCAGGCCAGCGGCATTCCATGGACCGTTGGCGTACGGCAGAACCAGCGGGCGGTCCTGACCGTCGAGCAGACTGGTCAGCCACCCAAATCGCCGGGGGTGCATCACAATTACCTCGGGCGGCAGGAACCGGGTCGTGTGAATCTTCTGGATCGCGTTGGCAATCGCGGAATAGATGCCCTGGATCGTGAGACTCGATACCTCGATGTTGGTGATGCCCGGGGTGTAGTCCACGCCGAGTACCTGTCCGTTAGTCCCAGTGCCTGACATGACTTGGGTGTCGATTGCCGCCGCGTGAGCTGCCACCAGGTCCCTCGCGACTACATCTTCGAACGCTATTGGCGACTGGTCCAAGAGCTGCAAGCTGATTCCCTGCTGGCCCGCGATAGTGCGGATCGGCGCACTAATGAACGTGTCGGTCAGATCCGTTTCGCTAATGGCGGTGTTGTCCGCCTCCTGGATGCCAACGGTGGTACCGGTCAGCAACTTCGGGATGTTGATGCTGTCGGTTCCACCTGGAAGGGTCTGACGCTGGCAGAGATTCGCGAAGGGCCGTCCAGCTCGGGCAAGTTCTACGTATTGGTCAACGAGCCAGGCCGGTGGAGTTGCATATCCGCCCTCGCCGTCGAGTCGGCTTAGGTCTCGGTACTCCGGCTGGTTGTAGACCGGATGGTTCCGTACCTGATCGGCATGCTCTGCCAAACGTCGGCGGCACTCACCGCCGGGATCGTCATTGATCGAAGTCTTGATGAGGTCGCGGAGCCAGCTATGCCGCTGTCCACGTGCGCTCTTCGGTCCCTGGTACACCAGATCGTAGTCGGCTTCAGACATGTTCTTGTTGCTCCGTGAGAGTTGGTCGGGGATGTATGCGCGGGCGGCTTCCTCGCGGTGGTGCGCCAGGTGCTCATCGATGCCGCGCAGTTCCTGGAGCGCGCGCTCTTCGTCGGCGGTCCTGAGGCGATCAACTGCCTCGTAACCGCCCCACTGGCTCGCCAAGTAGCTGCGCAAGTGGTCGGCGCGGGTTTCCAACTGCTCATACAGATCTGGTTTTTGCAGCACCGTGAGATCCGTCCGGGAAGTACGAAATAGACGCCACGAGGCGGTATTTCGCGCATGGGAAAGGAAGCGGGCAAGCCTGGTGGAGCGGCCCAAGTGCGGTGAACGGTTCCGCAACGGCGCATGCCCGACGAGTCGGGTGGCGACTGGATTACCTCCGGGCTTTACCGCCGGGACGAACCAAGGCGCGAACCAAGGAGGAATCTGGATCAGAGCGTACGCCTAAGTGGTACGGCAGTACCAGTATTTCGGACAGCCGTGTCGCCCGAATGATGTTGTTACGAAACGGTTTTATGCCAGCGCGCTGGCACCTTACGGCATGAAAAACGCCCCCGGAGCCTGGGAACTCCGAGGGCGTTCATCCGGCTCTGCGGGCTCTCAGCCGCCGGTGGCCTCCTAGCAGGGGTGAAGAAGAAAACCCCGTCCCGCTATCGCGATCCTACGCGCGTCCGCCGACAAGAACGCGAAAGATGTTGGTATGCCAGCGCGCTGGCATATTAGAGCCGCCCTATGATCGCCCAGAATCGGACGTCAAACCACGCTTGCTCGGCGTTCGCGTCGGCCAGCTCGATGGTCTCGGCGCTGACGGGGATCGCGGCCAAAGCGGCATCAGCGGCGCTGAGGTCCAGTCTCGCCATGGGTCCATCTCCTTATCGGTAGGTTTTCCGGGGCTGTGCGGCCCGCTGGCGGATGTTCGGGGCGGGCCGGGTGTGGGCCATAAGCCCGGAGGCGACTGGTCGGCTTAGGGCGGCGCATGGCGGATTTCATTCGCGTGGTGGACGCTGGTACTTGCGCGCCAGCACCTCGGAAACCGACCGGATGGTGTGCCGGGGCGTTCTCGCGGCGTTGACTACGGAATATGGCGAGCCGTCTTTGGGTCGCGCGGCCGATGCCTCGGCGCGCGTGGCGAAGAATTGCGGTTCGCGGATATGAAGACCCTCGTCCCACGTGATCAACACCCATGGTCGCTCGGGGCTTGGCTTCGGTGGCGGCTTCGGCGGTGGCGGCGGCTTCACCACAGGCTCGCGCAGCGTCGGCGTCCGGCACGCTTGGCACCGTTTGTACGGTCGCCGCCGGGGCATGTTTGCGCGCGGCTTCGGCGCGAACTCAGCGACTGGTCGCTGCTCGCCGCACAAGGTGCATTGCTGCTGTTCGGAGTCCGTCATCGCGGGTGCGTCGGGTACGGGCGACCGGTGGACGGGCGCGTGGGGTACGGACGGCTGGTCATCACAGTGCCCTCGGCATCCGCGACGGCTTCGGCACCGGCGTCTCGACCACCACCTCAGCATCGGAGGTCCGCACCGACAGCCAGGCGCGTGGCGCGAACGTCATCAGCTCTGCCGCATCGTGCCCCCGGAGGTGCAGTGCGCCGTGGGCGCTGACGACGAACCGCATAGCCGTGACGGTCGCCTCGCCGGTAGGAGTGGTGACGATGTACCGGCGGAGGGCTTGCGGGGGGACATCGCCATCCGGCGTTACGCCATCCATCGCGGGATACCTCCTTCGTCGTTGGGTTCCATCGCCTTGTGGGCTTCCTCGATCAGCTGTTCAGCCCATGCGATTGCGACCGCTGGGCTGAGGTACATGACCAGGCTTTGTCGTGCCAGCTCTGGGTCGGTGATCGCGACCGCGACGCGGCGGTCAGTCGTCGCGGTAGTCCAGTAGCGAACGGTGTGAGTCCGCACCGGGGCGGTCATCTCCCGTTCTTCCTGTCCTGCTCCTCGCGGCCAAGGCAGGCGGCGCACAGGTCGCGACTGATCGCTCGGTACTTGCCGCAGCGTTTGCACATTCCATCTTTGGACACCTGGACCCCTCCATCTGATTTGTTGTCCGTGCTATCGACTACCCGGCCATTCAGCACCGCCATGGCGGTGCATACGGCTTGGCTGTGACTGTCGGATCGCGTTGTCGGCGCGTTATTGGTCCCGCACCCGTCCTCACCTGTCCACGTGTCCACATATGCCATTTGACCTGTGATTTCTTGTGGACGGGCAGATCGTTGTGGACGGGTCAACCCGTCCACCGGTTCTGGGCCGTCCACCGGTTCTGCCTGGTCATTAGCGGTTTGTGGACGGGTGGACGGGTGTGGACGGGTGTAGCGCCGGAAAACGTCGGAGAAGTCTTCTAGGCGGTATCCCCGGACGGTGTTGCGCTCTGCGCGCGAGGGCTTGATTCGGAACTCCCGCAACCGGTGCGCCAGCTTTGTAGGTGTTAGCTCAAAGTCACCCCACGGCGATTCCTCGATGCGGCGTAGTTCGGTGATTAATTGAAGGGTCGGGAGGAATGAGGCGTTGGTGGCCTCGAAGATGTCGCGGATATCGGTGAGCAACCGTGTCGGTAGCGACACATCCTCATCGGCTTCCGTAGCGGCGCTCACTAGCGCGGCGCACGCTGCCCGAGCGGTCCTGGGCCAGTGGCCACCCACCAGATCGGCAATCGCGACAAGTGGCTCCCAAGTGTCGGCGGCGCGGTCCTCCACCGGCATATCGGGCTGGGAGTCTGTCAGGTGGTCCAGGTTCCATCCCGCCCATTCCGCCAGTCGGTCCCGCAACTTCTCTAGCTTCGGCCCGTCCCGGCGAGATCGGAACTGCGCTACCTGCTCACCCGGTGCCCGCCGACGCATAGTGACGTTGACCGCCCGGTCGGTGATGGTGTCAGGCATACCGCCGATACCCGCGAGTGCAGCCATCGCGAAGGTTGGGAACTCTGTCGGCATGAGGCTCGGGCCTACACACCGCAGCGCGGGACGACCGCGTTGATGTCCGGCATTAAGCAGCGCACGGAGGTCTTCGTTCTGGTCTGCCGCCTTCTTGGTTCCCCAGAGGGTGTCGGCCTCGTCAATAAGCAGCGTCGGCGGGTGGGTGCCGCCCAAGGAGCGGAAGATCGCCGCCACCGTCGCGTTCACGCTGACCAAGGGGTGATGGCACGTTCCCGCGATGATGTCGAGGAGCCGGGACTTAGCGCACCGCTTCTGCGGGCTCGTGATCGACAGCCGAGGCGCGAACTCGAATGCGGGTAATGCGTGGGTCGCGGCGATCCACAGCGCCACCGCCGCGCTGGTATGTGCGTCCTGGAATGCGACGTACTCCACGAGAGTCGCGCGCAGCTCGTCCAGCAATGCCCCACCGTCAGGCTCTGCCGCGACGTTGTCAGTCACGACTCACCCGCCGCGCGCTTTGCCGCCGCGCGTCTAGCGGCGCGGTCCGCTTCTCGGCGGAATGCGCGGTCGTCGGCAGACTTCTGCGCTGCTCGGAGTAGCCGCGCCTTACGTAGGTTCTCGGCAGCCTTGCGGCGATCCAATGGGGACATCAGCCCATCGGGGTCGACCTCGGTCTCTAGCTTCGCGAGGGCGGCGGCACGGGCAGCCTCGGTTCGGGCCGTTCGATCAGGAGTTTTCGCCCAGCTCTCGTGGGCGGCAGCACGGGCAGTCAGGTTGTCGAACCCCACAGGAAGCCACAACTTTCGTCCGGCTTCCTGTGCCGTGCCTCCGGGGAACTGTCGCGACTTGGTTCCCGACGGGGTTTCCACCCGCCTGGCTCGACTAATGAAATACGCGACACCGTGCCGCGCTGGTCACTACTTTACCCTGTGCGCGGCGCTGTGCGGCGATGCAAATACACAGAGCCCCGCAGGGTGTTTTGCGGGGTGCGCGCTACCCCAAAAATACCGCTGCGTACAGCGGTACCGAATTGCCTGGGAATAGTGCCCCACGCACAGCGGTAACCCCGCCACTACCGCACTGGTATCTGGCGGTGATCGGCAGCGACCCGTCCGTGCGGGGGCGCGGCTTCGGACAGGCCGTCATGCAGCCGCGGCTCGATCGCTGCGATGCCGAGCTCTGCCCGGCCTACCTGGAGTCCAGTAAGCACGAAAACGTGCCGTACTACGAGCGTTTCGGCTTCCGGGTGATCGGCGAGATCAACGTCCCCAACGGTGGGCCGACGCTGTGGAAGATGTGGCGGGAGCCGCAGACGCCGTAGGCGGCGAGGGTCAGTCGCTGACCGAGCCGCTGAGTCGTTCGGCGGCGGCGATGTAGTCCTCGGCGAACTCGAACACGACGTCGCGCGCGGGCTTCACCTTGTTCATCAACCCCACGCCCTGGCCGACGAAATAGGTGGACAGGGCTTGTGCCCCAGCGTGTCCGGTGGCGGCCAGCTTGTCGATGCGACGCAGCGTGGGTTCTGCGATCATCGACTGCAGCGGTAGCGGCAGGGTCGGATGGCCCTTGTCGTTGGGCCGCCACGCATCAGTCCAATCGGAGATCAGTTGGCGAGCGGGCTTGCCGGTGCGTCCGGTGGAGCGAATGGTGTCCCGCGAGGTGGCCGCGAGCATCTTCTGCACGGTGTGTGGAGCTGTTTCGGCCTCCTCGGTGGTGAGCCACACCGAACCCGTCCATGCGCCGGCGGCGCCCAACGCCACGCACGCCGCCATCTGACGACCGGTGACGATCCCGCCGGCGGCAAGCACGGGCACGGCGTTGTCGATGGCTTCGATGACTTCGGGAACGACCACCAGCGTGGAGACCTCGCCGCAGTGTCCGCCCGCCTCGGTGCCCTGAGCGACAATCAGATCCACGCCTTGTGCCACCTGCTTGAGGGCGTGCTCCTTGGCGCCGACGAGCGCTGCGACGGGGATGTCGTTGTCTTTGCCGGACTTGATCATGTAATCCGGCGGTACGCCCAGCGCGTTGGCCATCATGCGGATGGGATGGGCGACCGCGACTTCGAGCAGTCGTTCGCCGTTGCTACCGGAGAGCATGGCAGATCCCAACCGGGGCTTTTCGTCGGACTCAATGTCGTGCTGCGCCAACAGTTCTGCGATGAAGGCTTTGTACTCGTCGGGAATCCGATCGGACAGTTGGTAGCTGGAAAGGTTCTCGCCCTTGCCTTCGAATTTGGCGGGCACGATGATGTCGATGCCGTAGGGCTTTCCCTTGACCTGCTCGTCGATCCAGGTCAGTTCCTGATCCAACTGCTCAGGGGTGTAGGCGGCGCCGCCGAGCACACCGAAGCCGCCCGCGTTGGTCACCGCGGCCACGACGTCGCGGCAGTGGCTGAAGGCGAAAAGCGGGAAGTCGATGCCGTACTGCTCGCAGACGGGGGTCTTCACGGTGTCGCCGCTCCTTTGGTCAAGAGGGATCGAGAACGGTTCCTGGCCCCGCGGGGTGAGGCAGCTGCCGCGACGTTAGCGCAGCACCGCTGAAGTGGCGCGGCTGGTGCGGCCTCCGGCCGAAACACCGATGCCGCCCGGTCAAAGACCTGGCGGCATGTCGGCGTGCGAAGAGCTATCAGCCCACCAGTGCGTCGAGCAGCCCCGAGAGGTCGGGAGCCGAGAAGCTGTGGTCGGCCAACAAGGACTCGATGCCGGTGAACTCGGCGCTTCCCGGTGCGGGCAGCGGCGGGTCGGTCGGGTCGATGACCCCGGATCCCGTCAGGTGGGCGACGCCGTGTGCCACCAGTTGGAGCGCGTCCACCGACAGTCCACCGAAGAAATCGTTGATCTCTTGGGCGAATTGGGCCAGTCCGCTGATCAGGAAGATGCCCTGGTCGACGATCCCCTGCAGGAACTTGTCGATGTCGGTGACCACGCCGTTGAGCAGGTACGGGACGGTGGCGACGACGGTCCGCAGACCCAGCGCGAGGTCGTTGCCGATGTTCGGGTAGCCGTACATCGCGATCGCGTCGGTGAGCGCCTGCTTGAGGTCGACCGGATCCACGAGGCCGTTCAGGACGGTCGGGTCGTTCGCCATCGAGACACCGTCGAAGTCCGACCGCATCGGGACGCCGAACAGCGACAAGATGGTGGGCGTGATGTCGGCGATCGAGTAGTTCAGGTTTTGGCTGCCGTCGGTGGCGTGGTCGCCGGCCTGATCGAAGATGACGAACTGCGATGTCTCGTTGGGCGATTGGAAGCCGTGCCCGAAACCCAGCGACTGCTGGTGGCCGTGGTCGGTGGTGATGATGATCGACCACTCGTCACCGGTGGCCGCCTCGGCCGTCGCGACTGCGGCCAAGATCGCTTGAATGTTGTTGCCGACGTTGATGACGGCCTGCATGTACTCGTCCGACCCGCCGCCGAACTCGTGTCCAGCCTCGTCGACCTGCACCTGGTAGGAGAACATGAACGTGTCGATGTTCGGGTTGGTCGTGGTCGCCAGAATCTGGGCGATCGTCTGCGCGGTGACCTCCGCGTCGGTGTCGGCCCAGCTGTTCTGGAACGGCACGAACAGGTTGTTGTCGGCCCCGTAGCCGCCGGCGGCGCCGATGTCGTTGATGTAGTCCCAGTCCGCGATCACCGACGTCTCGATGTTCGGATTGTGGTATTCGAGCAGGTTGAACACCGTCGGCCAGGAGTTGTACGGCGCGGACTCGAACACGTTGTTGATCACGCCGTGCTTGTCGTCCCACACCCCGGTGAGGATTGTCGACCATGACGGACCGGAGATCGTGGTGTGGTTGACCTCGGTCGCGGCCCCGGTGATGCCCTGGTCCATCGCTGTCTTGAAGCCGCTGTCGTAGGCGTACTCCAAGATCTTGGAGAGGTTGGTGCCGTCGGTCCCGATCAGCAGCACGTGCTCGGCGGCCAGCAGCCAGTCGGCCGTTGTCGCGGACAGCCCCACCGGAGATCCGACGGCGGCTCCTGTCCCGGCAACCAGGCCGGCGACGGCCACGCCACTGAGGAACTTCTTGATTGTTGTCACGATCGGATTCCCTCGTCGAGTTGGGCCAGACAATTGCGCGCAAGACTAGCAGTTACCCAGTGAAAACTCAGCTTTCTGCCCGAAATCGCTCATGTGAGCAGGATGTTGCTGAGGAGGCCCGTGTGTTATTTCACCTGACGAGACGCGCGTCAGCGCAGCTGTATCAGCTCAGCTGGGCATCTACATCGGGCAGGGGAAGTTCCGAGCCGACCAGGTCGGGGGCGCTAAAGGCGCGGTCCGCCAGCAAGGCCTCCAGCGATCCGGTGAACTCGGCACCGCCCGGCAGTGGCAGGGGTGCGTCATTCGGCGGGATGACGCCGGCCCCGGTGAAGTACGCGACCACCCTGCCGATGTCGGTGAGTACGTCAGCCGTGGCGTCACCGACGGTCTTGAGCACCCACTGTGTTCCCTCGGCGAGTCCGCTGATCAGGAAGATGTCCTGGTCGACGATCGACTGCAGGTAGTTGAGGATGGGCGGAAGTGCGTAGTTCTCCAGGAAGTAGCCGGCCCCGCCTGCCAGCGCCCGGATGCTCAGCATGATGTCGATGCCGATGTTCGGGTAGCCATAGCTGCTGACCGCATCGGAGAGGGCCTGCTTGAGATCGGCTGGGAAGACGATGCCATTCAGGATGTCCGGGTCGGTCTGCATCGGGGTGCCGTCGAAGTCTGAGCGCATCGGGATGCCGAAGGCCTGCAGGATCGTGGGGGTGATGTCGACGGTTTGGTAGCTCAGGCTCTGACCGCCGGCCTGCGCGTCGTTTCCGGCCAACGACAACATGACGAAGCTCGACGTCTCATTGGGCGACTGGAAGCCGTGGCCGAGGCTGAATCCGAACAGATCCGGGTTCTGCTGGTGGCCGTGGTCGGTGACCCCGATGATCGTCCAGCGGTCGCCAGTGGCCGCTTCGGCCTGGGCCACCGCCTCCAGGATTTCCTTCCAGTTGGCCCCGACGTTGATGACGGCGTCGCGGTACTCGTCTGATCCGCCGCCGTACGAGTGCCCGGCGTGGTCGACCTGCGACTGGTAGGAAAACATGAAGGTGTCAATGTTCGGGTTGTTCGTGGTCGCCAGGATCCGGGAGATGGTCTCCTGGGTGACCAGCGCGTCCATCTCCGCCGAGGTTGAGCCGCCGGAGATGCCGATGATGTTGTCGGCCGGATAGCCGCCCGTGGAGGCCATGTCGGTGAACAGGCCCCGGCCCGAGATGACGGTGGTGTCGATCTCCGGCTTGTTGTACTCGAGCAGGTTGAACACCGATGGCCAAGTCGTGTACGGCTCTGGCCGGTAGACGTTGCTGACCACGCCATGCTTGTCGTCCCAGACTCCGGTGAGGATCGTCGACCACGACGGAGTGGACATCGTCATATGACCAGCGATGGTGGTGGCCGCGGTGACGCCTCGGTCCATCAACATCTTGAAGCCGCTGTCGTCGTTGTAGGCGTACTCCAGGATCTTCTCCAGGTTGGTGCCGTCGGTGCCCAGCAGCAGCACGTGTTCGGCGGCGAGCATCCACTCGGCGGTCACCGCTGACAGGCCCGGCTGCGTCCCTACTGCCGCGGCTCCCGTTCCAGCAACCAGGCTGGCGACGGCCATACCGCACAGAAACTGCTTCACCTTCGTCACGATCGATACCCCTCGCTGGAGTTACGCAGACCACTGGGCGGCAATCCTAGCAGCTGATACCCAGGAAAAATTAAGTTTTGCGGACCGATACGCTCATTTGTCCAGAAAGTTACTGAGGAATCTGGATTAACCGTCCAGGTACGGCGGTCCGCGGCGCTTGGCCGGGGCCCGGCCAATGTAGCGCCATGCCGAGATCATTAAACGCTGCTACACTTGCTACATGATGGACTATGACATCGCCGAGGTGGGCGATGGACTAGAAGTCCGTGGCGTCACCCGAGGGGAACTCACGCAGGCGCTTCAGCTGATCAGCTTCCTCGAAGCAACCGTAATTGAATACGAGCCCATTGGATCTCTGCCGGAACTACTCGACCCTTCCCGGGTCCGTGAGTTTGTCGGACTGTACGGAGCTATCCGCACGCTGCAATCCGAGCATGTGGAGGCGTCCCGCGAAGATCTACTTCGGGCGCTGATGGGCCATGGCGTTAGCCTGACCCCCGCCGCGACCCTGTCGCAGGCGAAGCGTTTGGCCACCCAACGCAACGCGCTGCTCGCCACGCCCTTCCACACCTACGCCTCGCTGAGTGAGCAGCGCCATTCATCGGAGTCCACCACCAGAACCTGGGTGGCACGAGTTCGCCAAGCGCACAAACTGTTCACCGTCGACCACGACGGCCGGACCTTGATACCGGCGTTTCAATTCGACGAGCACCTCAAGCCGCGCACCGAGCTGGCACCGATCCTGGCGGCGCTAGCTCAAGGCGGCGTGCGGGACTGGTCCCTCTGGACGTGGCTGACCAGCCCGACGAGCTTTCTCTCCGGCGAGGTGCCCGAGCGCATCGCCACGACTGATCCAGCGCGTGCACTGCGCGCAGCCCAGCGCTTCGCCGCCGGTGCGGCCGACTAGAACCCCGGGCTCGCGAGATGACCGCTGCGCCTCTGCCGCAGGATCTGGTGTGCCCCCACCCAGCTGGCTGTGGCGTCGCCACGACGTTGCCCACCCTGAACACGGTGCTACTCGACAAGGGCCGGCTGCTTTACCGCGTGTACGACGGCAAGTGGGGATATGACGAATTCAACGCAGGCTGGGGTGACACCCGGTTCGCCCCAATCGACGACCCCACAACCGGAAAGCGGTTACCCAACATGTATCTGGGTGAGTCACCTGCCGGTGTGCTACTGGAGACGGTCTTTCACGACGTGCACCAGTCGGGCAGCATGACCGCCTACGACGCGCATCTGCACGAGAAACTGTTGGCTCACATCGAGGTGCCCACCGACGCCACCCTGGGCGACCTGCGCGATCCAGAGCTACAGCGACTCAAGCTCACGCGCAGCCAAGTGATCTCGAGTCCGGCCGAGCACTATCCATGCACACGACGTCTGGCGATCGCAGCGCTCGCGCAGCAACACGATCCGCCACTGCAGGGACTGATCTGGCATTCCCGTCAAGCCGAGTTGACCAAGAAGCCACCCGAAGAAGTAATCATCCTGTTCGGAGAAAGGTACCCAGCAGAGCGTGGTACCTGGAACAGATCCGGACCCGGCTCGCAGAACCTCTACGAAGGCCCCGGGCGACTCCGCGTCGACGAGGTCGCCGAAGAACTGCGCGCGCTGATCGAGACCGATAAGGCCTAGGCGAGGACCATCGCTACGGAGCGACAGTCTCGGGGGGCGCCGGCGAGCACCCGGTTGTTGTGCTCGAGGGTGCCGATGCGGGCGGCTACGGCTATCTCGCGTGGAGGTATTCCGCCGTCGAGCTAAAGAACTTTCTCGCCGCTGCGCAACGTCGCGCGAAACTGCATCACCCGATACGGCCAGCCGTGCGCCGTGTTCCACTGCGACACCATCAGGCCCACCCCGCCGGTGCGGTCGACCCGGGAACCGGGCAGCACATAGCCGCCGTAGAGCTGGGCGACGCGACCGCGCGCGTGATCCTCTTCGCCCCAACTGCTCCCGAGCAGCGGGCGTTGCAGTGGGGTCCCGGCCAGTTCGGCGGTGGGGGACTCCAGCACTCGATAGCCCAGCGCGTAGCGCGACGATACGAACCCACCGAGAATCCAGCTCTGCGAGCCCAGGCGCCGCAGCGACAGCTCGCCCCATGTCTCACCGGGTGGCGTGATGGGCACCGGGGCTTGACCCCACGCCCGGCGCTCGCCGCGGTAGCCCCAGCCGGAGTATTTTCTCGGATCCCCAAGGTGTACGGGGCGCACCCTCCGCAAGATGACGCCCTTGTCGCGCTGGAACCCCGTCGAGACCACATACACCCAGCCGTCCTCGGGGTCGTAGTCCCAGGACCAGCATTGGGCGTACCCGCGATGCAGCCGTGCGGGAAACCGCGCCCCCATGTTGTGCCAGGTGATTCCGTTGTCGGCCGATTGCCAGATCTCGGTCCACGCCACGGTGCCGAACCCACGGTTGACGATCGCGTGCAGGTAGAGCATCTGCTCCACGCGCAGCAGATCTGACGGGATCACGGTGCTGATGGCGTAGCGATCCAATCGAGAGACCGGTTGGCGGTGTCGGTAGTGCCACAGCTGGCGGGCGTAGTGCGCGTCGGGGCCGCCGGCGCGTTGGTAGCGCACGCGGTGTGTGGCGTCGCCGGTGCCGATCAGGATCACCGGAGATCGCCAGTCGCCCTGGCCGACCCGCTCGCCGGCGAAGGTGTCGCCGAACACCGACACCAGGGCGCCGTCAGGAGCCAGTACTGAGGCGCCCAGGTCCGCGCACGTCACGCCCCACCGGTCGGTGATGCCTGGGCCGGTGACGTCGGCCAGCTTCCCGGGGGTGTTCCGCGCGGCGGGGGGCACCGCTCAAGGCTTGCTGCGCCAGCCGCCGGCGGCGACCGCAATCATCCGGAGCTGTTTGACGGCAACATGTTTGATCTCGCCGATCGTTTCGGCGTCGGGCGCGTCCTCGATGGCCTCCGCGGTCACAATCATCGCATTGACGAACAGTCCCGCTAAAACGTTGAGATCCTCGGCGCTCCATGCATTGAACCCGGGGAAACGAGCCAGATCCGTCGCCAGTTCGGAAGTGATCAGCCGGATCTCGGTGCGAATTGCGTAGCGCAGCACGGTCATCCCGCTGAAGCGTTCCCGGTTGATGAATCGCCAGTATTCGTGGCGGGAAGCCACGCTGTCGACCAGGACCTCCACAGAGGACTCGATGACCCGGCTGGGGTCCACCCCGCCGGTGCGGGCGTCGCGCAGAGTCTCGCGCAGCGCGCGGAACGATTCGTCGATAAGCACCAGGCCCAGCGCATCCATCGATTCGAAATGGCGGTAGAAGGCGGCCGGCACGATGTGGGCGGCGCGCGTCACCTCGCGCAGGCTCAGTGCGCTGAAGCTGCGTTCGTCCAGCAGGGTCAGCGCCGCGCCGATGATGGCGCGACGGGTGGCTTCCTTGCGTTCCTCGCGCGAAACGCGCTCCGGCCGTTCAGGGCGGGGCGTGCGTTCGGGACGGGTGGCACGGGGAGGACGTTCGGGACGCGGTGGTCGCGTGCGCCCGGACCGTGAATTCGGCGTACGACTGTTCACTGCTGTGAAGCGTAACACAGCGGGTAAATAGCCCTTGACTCGTCGTAAACAAGTGTTCACTGTGTACATATGTTCACTCAAACTTTGACGCGGCGGGTCCTGGGCTCCAGCCTGGTCGATCTGCTCACCGGTCCCCACGGGGTCGACCGCTACACCGAGCTGGTGTCGCCGACGTGGACCCGAAACGACGCCCGTGCCCGGATCGTCGCAGTCCGGCGCTCCACCCCGCGCAGCGTGACGCTGCTCCTTGAACCCAATGACGCGTTCGGCTGCTTCCCCCGCTTCCGAGCGGGCCAACACGTCAACCTGTCCGTCGAGATCGACGGGCGCCGGCGCACTCGGTGCTACTCACCGGCCAGCGCCGAAGGCCAACGGCTCCTTGAGCTCACCATCGGCCGCCACGACGGGGGCCTGGTCTCCGAGCACCTGTACCGCAACGCTCAGCCCGGCATGGTTGTCGGACTCGAGACGGTCGGTGGCGACTTCGTGCTTCCGGCGATCCGCCCCCGCCGGATTCTGCTGATCTCCGGCGGCAGCGGTATCACCCCGGTGATGTCGATGCTGCGCACTCTGAACGCCGAACGCTATGCGGGCCGGGTGACGTTCATCCACTACGCCCGCAGTCGCGACGAGGCCTGCTACCGCGACGAGCTCGCCGCCATGCCGCGAGTTCAGGTGCTGCACGGCTACACCCGGACCCCCGAAGACGGTGACCTGCAGGGCTATTTCGGTGCCGAGCATCTGGCGGCCGCCCTGCCCAACCCCGACGCGGTGTACGTGTGTGGACCGCCGGCCCTGGTGGCGGCGGTGCGCGAGCAGTGCCCCGATGCGATCTCAGAGAGCTTCGTGCCCCCGGTCTTCACCGTTCCGGCCGATCCGTCCGGTGGGCGGGTGAGCTTCCTCGGCAGCACCGTGTCGGTGGTCGACGACGGCCGGACGCTCTTAGAGCAGGCCGAAGCGGCCGGCCTGCAACCGACCAGTGGATGCCGAATGGGCATCTGCCACAGCTGCACGTGCCGCAAAACCGGTGGCGCGGTGCGAAACCTGATCACCGGCGCGATCTCCACCGCCGAGAGCGAAGACATCCAGATCTGTGTGTCAGTGCCCGTCGGCGACGTCGAAATCGATCTGTAGAAATCGAAAGGAGCCAATCATGACTCAGTCAGTCCTCGAACAGCCGCAGGTTCTCAAGCGATCAGATGTGCCGGCAGACCTGGACGCATTCGGCGCCGAACTCGACGCCCTGCGTCAGCGCGTCCTCGATGATCTCGGCGAGCGCGACGCCGACTACATCCATCGGATCATCAAGGCGCAGCGCTCCCTGGAGGTCGGCGGACGCGCCCTGCTCTTCTTCAGCATCATCCCGCCGGCCTGGCTGGCCGGCACCGTGATGCTGGGGTTGTCGAAGATCCTCGACAACATGGAGATCGGCCACAACGTCATGCACGGCCAGTACGACTGGATGGGCGAACCGGCGTTGTACGGCAGGGATTTCGAGTGGGACAACGCCTGCCCGGCCGACCAGTGGCGGCACTCGCACAACTACATGCACCACACCCACACCAACATCGTCGGGATGGACCGCGACGTGGGCTACGGCATCCTGCGGATGAGCGACAAGCAGCCCTGGGAGCCGTACTACTTGGGCAATCCGCTGTATGCCTTTCTGCTGATGGTGCTGTTCCAGTACGGCGTCGCGGTGCACGAGCTGGAGACCGAGCGCATTCGGGCCGGCGAGATCGGTTTCGCCGACAAGAAGGAGATGCTGCTGGAGACCTGGCAGAAGGTTCGCCGCCAGACCCTCAAGGACTACGTGGCGTTCCCGCTGCTGGCCGGCCCGTTCGCGCCGCTGGTGTTCGCCGGCAACATGACCGCCAACCTGATGCGCAACGTGTGGTCCTACATGATCATCTTCTGCGGGCACTTCCCCGACGGCACACAGGAATTCACCATCGAGGAAACCGAGAACGAGTCCCGCGGCATGTGGTACTACCGCCAGATCCTCGGCTCGGCGAATCTGACCGGCGGCAAGTGGTTCCACATCTTCAGCGGCAACCTGTCGTTCCAGGTGGAGCACCACCTGTTCCCCGACCTGCCGGCGCACCGCTACGCCGAAATCGCGCCGCAGGTCCGGGAGATCTGCGAGCGCTACGGGGTGCCCTACAACACCGGCCCGCTGCTCAAGCAGTTCGGCAGCGTTGTCCGCAAGATCTGCAAGCTGGCCCTGCCCTGGAACTGAGTCAGCCCCGCGGGCCCAGCAGCGCGATCGACGCGTCGATGGCCGGCTCGGTGATGTCGCCGATGTCGGCACCGTCCTCGACGGCCAGCGCGGTCAGCTCCCGCAGACCGCCCAGCAGGATCACCGCCAGTGCCGGGCTCAGCGCCGGCAGGTTCGCGCGGCGAAACCCCGGACTGCCGCTGAGCTCGATGAGCAGGGTTGACATCAGCTCCAGGCCACGGCGCTGCGCTGGCCGGGCCACCTCGCCCAGCGAGGGCATGTCGCGGATCCAGCTCAGCGTGATCGCCGGCCGCGCCCGGATCTGGGCGACGTAGGCCTGGACCGCCTGGCGGATCTGAACCTGCCAATCGGCCTGGGGATCCACCTCGGCCCGGATTCGCAGCGCCAACTCCTCATTGTCCACCCGCAGCAGCTCCAGGAGGCACTCCTCCTTGCTGGCGAAGTGGTCGTAGAAGGTGCGTTTGGAGGTGCGGGCGGCGCGCACGATCTCGGCGACGGTGCTGGCCCGGTAGCCGCGTTCGGCGATCGAATCGGCGAGCCCGTCGAGCAATCGGTGCCGGTAGGGGTCGGCAGCTTTGATCGCGGGGGTGTCGATCGCAGGCGTCGTCATCGCTGCACCTCCCTGCGGGTAGACCTTGCCACTTGTTGGTACTAAAGAGTACCGTTTCCGCAAGCACTGGTACGCAGTGGTACCAAAGACCACGTCGGGAGGCGTTGCATGACCCACACGGTTGCCAGCACGGCCGCGGACACCGTCAAGACGCCGGATTCACCGGCGATCAACCTGCCCCCCGGACCCCGCGCATCGAAGCTGACGGCAGGAATGATGTTCATCCTGTCTCGCCGGCGGGCGCTGCAACGCCTGACCCGTAAGTACGGCGCCGCCTTCACCGTTGACGTTCCGATGTTCGGCCCCACGGTGATGGTCACCGATCCGGAACTGGCCCGGCAGGTGCTGCTGGCCAGTCCGGACGAGGTGGGCAACGTCCAACCTAATCTGTCGCGGATCCTCGGGGCGGGTTCGGTGTTCGCCCTCGATGGTGCGGCGCATCGGCGCCGGCGGAACCTGCTGAGTCCGCCGTTCCACGGCAAGCGCGTGCGGGCCTACGAGCAGATCATCGTCGAGGAGACCCTGCACGAGATCGCCACCTGGCCCATCGGACAACCCTTCGAAACTCTGCGGCCGATGAACCGGATCACCATCAACGTGATCCTGCGGGCCATCTTCGGAGCCGAAGGCGCCGAACTGGACAAGCTGCGGATCGGCCTGCCCAAGTGGGTGACGCTGGGCTCCCGGCTGGCGGCACTGCCGATACCGATCCGCCCCTACGGCCGGTTCACCCCGTGGGGCCGGCTGGCCGCCTGGCGCGCCGAGTACGAGATCGTCCTGGACAAGCTGATCGAGGGCGTGCGTGCCGACCCCGATTTCGAGAGCCGCTCCGATGTGCTGACCCTGCTGCTGAGCAGCACCTACGAGGACGGCACGGCGATGACCCGCGAGGAGATCGGCGACGAGTTGCTGACCCTGCTGGCCGCCGGACATGAGACGACGGCATCGACGATGGCCTGGGTCTTCGAGCGGCTGAGCCGCTACCCGCAGCTGCTCGACGAATTGACCGCCGAGGCAGATGCAGACGGGAACACGTTGCGGCGCGCCACGATTCGAGAAGTGCAACGCGTACGCACCGTGATCGACTTCTCCGGACGGCACATCTACGCTCCCAGCATCCAGATCGGCGAGTGGGTGATACCTCGCGGCTATTCGGTGATCGTCGCCATCAACCAGGTCCACCAGAACGCCACTGCGTTTGACGACCCCGGGGGCTTCGATCCCAAGCGCTACCTCGACGGCAGCCCCTCGGCGTTCGAGTGGATGCCCTATGGCGGCGGCACCCGGCGCTGCCCGGGCTCGACCTTCGCCAACCTGGAGATGGACGTTGTCTTGCGGACGGTGCTGCGACGCCTCATCATCGAACCCACCGCCGAACCCGGAGAGAAGTTCCACTCCCGGGGAATCGCCTTCACGCCCAAGAACGGCGGTCGGATCACCGTTCGCCGCCGGGACTGACCCCGGTCAGCGCTGCGGCTGCAGCTGCCAGTTCGGCCGGATGTAATGACAGGTGTAGCCGCCCGGGAACCGCTCCAGGTAGTCCTGATGTTCGGGTTCGGCAACCCAGAAGTCACCGGCGGGGCTGACCTCGGTCACCACCTTGCCCGGCCAGCGGCCGGAGGCCTCGACATCCGCGATGGTCTTCAGCGCGATCTGGCGCTGCTCGTCGTCGAGGTAGAAGATCGCCGAGCGGTAACTGGTTCCGACGTCGTTGCCCTGCCGGTTACGTGTGGTCGGGTCGTGGATGGCGAAGAAGAACTCCAGCAGGCTGCGGTAGTCGGTGGCCGTCGGGTCGTAGGTGATCTCGATTGCCTCGGCGTGGGTGCCGTGATGGCGGTAGGTGGCGTTCGGGACAGTGGGGTCGCCGGTGTAGCCGACTCGGGTGCTCACCACGCCGGGCTGCTTGCGGATCAGGTCCTGCATGCCCCAGAAGCAGCCGCCGGCCAGGATCGCTCTCTGGTAATTGGTCATGCCCCGATTATCCGCAGCTATGCGCGAGCCGCCAGCGGATAGGAACGGTAGCTGGTCAACACGGCGCTCGGTTCGCGGTGCGGCGGCGCCTGCGCGGTCAAGTGGGGGAACCGGTCGAACAGGGCGAGCAGGCCCAACCGTATCTGCATACGGGCCAGCGGCGCGCCCAGGCAGACATGCGGACCGAACCCGAAGCCCAGGTGGCCGGTCTGCGAGCGGGCCAGGTCAAGCCGGTCGGGGTCGGGGAACACCGCCGGGTCCCGGTTGGCGGCGGCCAACCCGAGCAGGATCGGGGCACCGGTGTCGATCACGGTATTTTTCCCGTCACCGACTTCGATCGGCGCGCCGGCCACCCGGGAGATCATCAGGGCCGGGCTGATCATCCGGACCAGTTCGTCAACGGCGTGCGGGGAGTCGGCCAGCAGGGCGCGTTGCTCGCTGTTCTCGATCAGCAGGGCGGCCGCCCCGGTCAGCACGGCCGTCGTGGTGTCGTGTCCGGCCGACAGCAAGAAGATGGCGTTGTGCAGCAGCTCGTCGTCGGACACCGGCAGTCCGCTGGTGGCCACCACGGACAGCAGGTCGTGGCCGGGATCGGCGCGGCGTAGCACCAGCAGATCGGCGAGCAGGGCCTTCATTCCGGCGGCGGCGTCGTCCGCGGCGGTGAAAACGGTGCGAGATGCTGCCGGTTCCAGTGCCGCGATCAGCGCCATCGACCAGGTCGCCAGGTTGTCCAGTTCGCTGTCGGGCACCCCCAGCAGGGTGGCGATCGCTCCCAGTGGCAGCGGCTTGGCGAACTCGGCCACCAGGTCGAAGCCTCCCTCGTCCAGCCCCGCCGCCAAAGACCGGGCCCGGGCGGCGACTTCGGCTTCGAAGGAGGCCAGCGCCCGCGGCGTGAACGCCCGCGACAACGGGGCCCGCAGCCGACGATGATCGTCACCGGACCGGTAGAACAGGTTGTTCTCCACATGGGTCAGATACGGACGGCCCGGATCGAGCTTGCGGCGGTATAGGTTTCGCCGGTCGGTGCTGACCCGCTCGTCGCGCAGCATCGCCAGCACGTCGGCGTAGCGGGTCAGCACCCACAGTCCCTGGCTGTTGCGGTGCACCGGCTCGGCTTCGGCGAACCGCCGCTGATACGTCAACGGATCGACGTGCAGTTCCGGGTTGCGGAAGTCGAAGTCGAGCGTGCCCATTAGGTGCGTTCAGCGATCCAGGACGCCACCAGATCCGCGCAGACCGTGCGGCTGTCCGTCGGCTGCTCCAGATAGTGGTCGCCGGGGATGAAATGGAGCTGCTTGTCGGTGCTGGCCAACGAGTCGTGGATGTGGTGCGCATCGCTGGGGAAGACACCGGTATCCGCGGTGCCCTGGATAACCAACGAGGGCAACGTGATCCGGCCCAGGTGCGGAGCGCCCTGACAGAACGACGTCTGCAGGCTCCACATAGACAACCAGGTTCGCAGCGTGCAGTGCGCGGCGATGTTGTACGGCGCGCGGTTGGCGCGCCGCGGGTCACCCAGGTAGCACGAGTTCAGCGGACGGTCCGACGGGTCGAGCGAGGCGTCGAGGTAACGCGGGTCGGCCCACACCCGATGCACAGAGAAGGAGCGATCGTAGGTACCGCCGGCCTTGAGCCGCTTCAGTTCTGCCTGCGCCCACGCGGTGATCCGGTCATTGCGGTCGCGCTGGGCCTGGCGGTAGCGGGCAATGAATTCCGGGGTGTAGGGCGGCGTGTTCTGCTCTGCGTACATGTCCAGGGTTGGGTCGCAGGACAGCGGGTCGGTCTCGTCGGTCACCGACGGGTCGATCCACGCGGTCAACACCTCCGGGCGCCCGGCGTGCGCCTGGGTGGACACGTAGAGGTCGCCGGGCGGCAGCCCATTGACCGCATCAGGCACCGGGCCGCCGCCGACGGTAGTGATGTGGGGGTCCACCGACTGAGACTGGTAGGCGGCCATCAGCGATCCACCGCCGGAGTTGCCGAGCAAGACGATGGTCTCGACGCCGGCCTGTTCGCGCAGCCATTGCACCCCGGCCGCGATGTCGAGCAGTGCGTGCTCAAGCAGGAACAACGATTCGCCACTGCGATACCGAGTGTTCCAGCCCAAGAAGCCGTAGCCCCGTTCGGCCATCAGCGGCGCCAGGTAGTGCTCGGCGAAGTCCACGTTGTAGTGGCTGGCGATCACCGCCACCTTCGGCTTGACGCCGGCCGGTGTCCAGTACAACCCCTGAGCCGGGTGGTAACCGGCGGGGTTCACGCCCGCCGATGCCGAAGTGAGCGAAACGAATTCGCGGGTTACTGCCACTGCATTGCTCCCTTGATCATGAACCCTGATCGCGCCAGCTCACCGAGCGATACCAGGTATCGGTGAGCGTCTTGATCGCTGCTTCTTCGTCGAGTTCGCGGCCCGCGACGTCGCCGCCGGCCACCAGCCAGACGTAGGTGAAGTGGTTGAGCATGGCGACGATGGCCGACCCGACCAGCTCCGGGTCCGCGTCGGTCGAATAGCCCTGGCGTTGAGCCATCCGCACCGTCTGCGCCACCCAGTCGATGGCGTCGGCACACATGTCCCGCCAGCGCTGGGCGAACGCATCGTCGATCATCGCCAGCTGGAACACCCCGACCATGACCCCGAGATGCTCGCGGTAGGTGTCCCAGTGCGCACGCACGGACTCCTGGATGATCTCCCGCAGATCCTGCCCCGGGTGCAGGGCCCGCACCGCACGGCTGCGGGCCATAGCCCGGAAGTCCTCGGCCAGCGACGCCAGCAGTTCTTCCTTGGACCCGAAGTAGTGGTAGAAGGACGCCGGCGAGCGTTTGGCGGCAGAGGTGATGTCGGTGATCGTCGTCTTGAAGAACCCCTTGCGGGCGATCACCTCGCGGGCTGCCCGTTCCAGGCGAGCCTGGGTGTCGCGGCCCCGGACGGTGGGGCGGGCGGCAGTCCCGTCCGCGGACGTCACGCCGGTTCCGCCCGGTCCAGGCCGGCCACCAGATCGGCCAGTCGGCGTTCGCCATCGGGCGTCTGGCCGCCCGCGGCCAGGAAGCGTTGCATCTTCGGCAGCGCCGCACCGCGGGCCAGCATCTGGGCGAACGCGGAGCGCTCCACTGCCAGGCCCGCGGCGATGTCCGGGGCGGCCAGGGTGGCCTTGACGTCGGCGATGTCGGCCAGCGGCACCGTGGCGATGCGCTTCGCCAGCCGGTCGAGAAACGGCGCGACCTCCTCGGGGGCCAGCGCCCGGTTGACCAGTCCGTAGCGTTCGGCGAGTCCTGCATCGAGGTCGTCGTGGCTGAGGATGACCTCCAGCGCCCGGCCCCGCCCCAACAGGCGCAGTAGGTGCTGCGGTCCCGAGCCTGCCGGGATGACCCCGATCCCAGTCTCGATCTGGTTGAACACGGCCCGGTCGGTGACCGCAAACCGCAGGTCGAGGTTGACCAGTAGTTCCATCCCGCCGCCGGCAACCCGCCCGGCAACCACCCCGATGGTGATCTGGTCCAGGGCCCTGAACGCGCCGACCAGGTCCTGAAAGGAGCCGACGGCAGCCTCGGTGTTCTCGACCGAGGCGGCCAGCAGCGCCAGGTCCACGTGGGCGATGAAGAAGTCGGGGTTGGCGCTTTCCAGAACCACCACCCGTACGTCGCGCCCGGCGGGTGACCGCAGCCAATTCACCAGTCGCCACAGGTCGCCCATCATGGTGGCGTCCATCAGGTTGATCGCGCCGTGGTCGATGAGGACCCGGGCGATCGGACCGTCCTGGGTGACGGTGAGCGACGTCAGCGAATCGAGCGCCATGCGCGGCCGGCTCAGCCGAGCTGGGTGGTGGTCGTCTTCGACGTGACCACCTTGGGGTCAGCGGCCCGCTCGGTGCTGTTCAGCAACTTGTGTGCCTGCTCCGGGTCGGGTTCGAACCCGGGGGTGTCGCGGCACAGCTCGATCATGATGCCGTTGGGGTCCAGGTAGTACAGCGAGTGGCACCAGCCGTGGTCGACGTCCATCAGCGCCTTGATACCGGCGGCGTCCATCCGCGCCCGGACTTCGTTCTGCTTCTCCTCGGTGGCCCGGAACGCGAAGTGGTTCACCCACACCGGCAACCCATTGGGACGGGAAAGCGAGCTGGACCAGTCGGGCTTCTCGCCGACGCCGTGCAGATCGAAGAACGCGATGCACGAGCCGTCGCCGAGGTCGTAGAAGACATGCCGGAAGAAGCCTTCTTGCAGGTGCTCGACTTCGGTATGCACCAGTGGCAATCCCAGCAGATCTTCGTAGAAGTGGTTCGTCGCCTCCAAGTCGGCACAGGCGTAGGCGGCGTGGTGCAGACCGACGGTGGGCTTAGTGGACGTCACTGGCTGCCGAACCTCCTCGCGGCCCGCGGTGGGCCGACGGCGTCACCGTAGCACTGCTGGTGAATATAAACCCAGATTCGATTCTGGGCGCGGACCCTCGACAACCCAGCTAGAACGTGTTCTAGTTCTTGGCATGACGAAACCGCAGTTCAGCCGCGCAGAACTGGCGGCCGCATTTGATGTGTTCGAGCAGACCGTCGCTCGCGCCGCCGAGACCCAGGACTGGGATGCCTGGGTGGCGCACTACACCCCTGACGTCGAATACGTCGAGCACGCGATGGGCACCATGCACGGCCGCGACGAGGTGCGCAGCTGGATCCGCAAGACCATGTCGACCTTCCCGGGCAGCTACATGACCGAGTTCCCGGCACTGTGGACCGTCATCGACGAAGACGGCGGGCGTGTCATCTGCGAACTGGATAACCCCATGCGCGACCCGGGCGACGGCACCATCATCAGCGCCACCAACATCTCGATCGTCACCTACGCCGGCGACGGCCTGTGGTCCCGCCAAGAGGACATCTACAACCCGCTGCGCTTCGTCGCCGCGAGCATGAAATGGTGCCGCAAAGCCCAGGAGCTCGGCACCCTCGACGACGAAGCAGCCGCCTGGATGAAGCAGTTCGGAGGAAACGCATGAGCCGCAAACCCAAGCTTGTCATCGGGGCCAACGGGTTCCTGGGATCGCATGTCACCCGTCAGCTCGTCGACGCCGGCGAAGATGTACGGGTGATGGTGCGCGAAGGCGCCAACGCCATCGCCATCGACCACCTCGACGTCACGCGGTTCCACGGCGACATCTTCGACTCCGCCACTCTGGCCGAGGCGATGGCCGGCTGCGACGACGTCTACTACTGCGTCGTGGACACCCGCGCCTGGCTGCGCGACCCGAGCCCGCTGTTCCGCACCAATGTCGAGGGCACCCGCAATGTCCTGGCCGTTGCAAAAGACGCCGGCTTGCGCCGATTCGTGTTCACCAGCAGCTACGCCACGGTGGGCCGCCGCCGCGGTCACACCGCCACCGAGGACGACATCATCAGCCCGCGCGGACTCACCCCCTATGTCCAATCCCGGGTGCAGGCCGAAGAGCTGGTGCTGCGCAGCGCCGAAGCCGGCCTGCCCGCGGTCGCGATGTGTGTGTCCACCACTTACGGCGACGGCGACTGGGGCCGGACCCCGCACGGCGCGTTCATCGCCGGGGCGGCGTTCGGCAAACTGCCGTTCTTGATGAAGGGGATCGAACTGGAGGTGGTCGGTGTCGACGACGCCGCCCGCGCGATGATCCTGGCCGCCGAGCGTGGACGCAACGGCCAGCGCTACCTGATTTCCGAGCGGCTGATCCAGCTGCAGGACGTGGTCAAGATCGCGGCCGACGAAGCCGGTATGCCGGCGCCGTCACGTTCGATCTCGGTGCCGGCGCTCTATGTGCTGGGCGCGCTTGGCAGCCTGCGGGCGAGCCTGACCGGTAAGGATGCCGAACTGAGCCTGAAGTCGGTGCGGATGATGCGCGCCGAGGCCCCGGTCGATCACAGCAAGGCGGTACGCGAGCTCGGATGGCAGCCGCGACCGGTGGAGGAATCGATTCGGGAGGCGGCGCGTTTCTGGATGAAACTGCGCGACGCCAAGAACGCCAAAAAGGGGGGCACGCCCGCATGAACCAACGGCCGATCCACATCCCGACCGACGCGTACCCGATCACCGTGACGCCGACCGGGCGCCAGGTCACGGTGCGGATCGACGGCGAGATCGTCGCGGACAGCGCTGACGCACTGACCCTGAAGGAATCGAATCACCCTGCGGTGCAGTATATTCCGCTGGCTGATGTCAAGACCGATCTGCTGACTCGCACACAGACCACCAGCTACTGTCCGTTCAAGGGCGATGCCGCCTATTACAGCGTCACCACCGCGGCCGGCCGATGCGTCGCCGATGCGATCTGGACCTATGAGCAGCCATTTCCGGCGGTCGCGCCGATCGCCGGTCACGTCGCGTTCTACCCCGACAAGGCCGACATCAGCATCGCCGAAGGCTAAGGCTCGCCAGGCTGCTCAGAGCCCCAGTAGCGGCCCGGCGAACCGGGTGTCGGCGTACTCCCGCACCGAGACGATCCGCCCGTCCTCGGTGTCGACGATGAAAACCAGCGGACTGTCGTAATGCGAACCGTCGGCAGCGACACAGTCGCCCAGCGCTTCGATCACCACGGTCTCGTGCTCGTTGACGCAGCGGACCAGCTCCAGGTTGAACCGCAAGCCCAGTCGACGCAGTTCGGTCTCCCGGCGCAGCGCGTCTTTGTCGAGCGCCTCGCGGGTCAGGATGCTCCAGTAGGTGAAGTCGTCGCTGACCAGTGTGAAGATTTCGTCCAGGTCGTCGTCACCGGAGATGCCCTGTAAGAACATCCACGCCAATTCCGCCTGGGGATCATCGAACGGGGTGGCCATTTCTCCATCGTGACCGGGCAGCGCGGAGCGGTCAACGAGGACGGGCGATCCTTATGATCGCGTCATCAGTAATTCGCTTTGTCGTACCGTCGCTTTTCCCGGCCCGGCCAGCCCCGCGCTTACCCTGGGCCCGCTGTGTCGCGGGCCGGGCGATCCCTGCCTGCAGGTGGTTGACGGCGCCATCTGGCGAACCAGCCTGATGCCCAGTGGGCCAGTAACGGCGCGCATCGTCCAGGTGGCGCCCGATGCCGTGGAGTGTTCGGCCTGGGGCGCTGGCGCCGCGGAGTTCCTTCACGGGGCACCGGGGCTGTTGGGTGTCCACGACGACGCTACCGACTTCGCGCCGACCGACCCGACGGTGGTTGCCGCCCATCGGCGGGTGCCGCATCTGCGGCTGGGTCGCTCCGGGCGGGTGCTCGAGGCGCTCATCCCGGCCGTGCTCGAGCAGCGGGTACCGGGTGCCGATGCCTTTCGCGCCTGGCGGCTGCTGGTCACCGAGTTCGGCTCGCCGGCCCCCGGTCCGGCGCCGTCGCGAATGCGAGTGCCGCCGTCGGCGCGGACCTGGCGGACCATTCCGTCGTGGAAGTTCCATCGCGCCAACGTCGATGGCGGGCGGGCGCGCACCATCGTCGGTTGCGCGGCGCGGGAGGACGCCCTGGAACGGCTCATGGCCCGCCCGGCCGCGGAGGCTCGGGCGGCGCTGATGTCGCTGCCCGGCGTCGGCGAGTGGACTGCGGCCGAAACCGCGCAGCGCGCGTTCGGTGATGCCGACGCGTTGTCGGTCGGCGACTATCACCTCGCGACGATGATCGGCCGCACGCTGCTCGGCCTACCGCTCGACGCACTCTTCACCGACGAAGCCATGGTCGAACTGATGGAGCCGATGCGGCCGCACCGGCACCGGGTGGTGCGGTTGCTGATGGACAGCGGGCTCGCTGTCAGCAAACGACGCGGGCCGCGTCTGGCGCTGCAGCGGATCAGCTCCCTGTAAACGGCGTGTCGGGCGGGTCGTCGGTTGCCGTGGCAAACCTCCCGGAGTCAAGCGCATCGAGCAACTGGGCGGCGATCCACTCGAACGTGGAGGGGTCGCGCGGAAGCAGGGCCTGCTCGTAACCGATCAGCAGATAGATCGCCCAGTTCGCGAACAGCTGCGCCTGCCGTTTGTCCTGGAGGACTTCGACCGCAGATTCGAAGAGGATGTCGAAGCGTTGCTGATCCACCTCGGCCTGCACGGCGTGTACGCGCGCGTCCGCCGAGCTCCAGGCGCGAATGGACGCTTCGGCCCCGTGGGGCAGGGTCAGGCCGATCTGGATCAGGCTGTCGAGGCGCTGCCGCGGGTCGGGTATCGCGCGGACGAACTCCACGTGCTGGAGCGTGCGCTCATCGAGCCAGTGTTGAACCAGGTCACGGGTGTAAACCGGCCAGCTGGTGAAGTAGTGGTAAAACGAGCCCGTCGTCACGCCGAGCCGGTTGCAGACTTCGGCGAGCTTGAGGCCGCCATAGCCCAATTCGGACAGCACTTCGAAACCTGTCTCGAAGTACGCCTGACGAGAGAGAACCGCGCCCATAAGTCGACTTTAGTTCGCTGGGCGCCGTAGGCATACAGCGCGCCTGAGTCTTAAGTGAATCTTCGTAATTACGATTTTTCTGGGGTTGGAAGCTACGCCGTGCCACACTTGTGCAGTGCGGGATGCGATTTTTCGCAGGGTCGGGCGCCCCCGCGGGGCGCGCTCTGGCGTGACCAAGGACCGCATCGTGACCGCCGCGAGCGGCGTCTTCGGCGAATTCGGCTACCACGCAACGACGTTCCAGACGATAGCGGAGCGGGCACAGCTGACCCGCCCCGCGATCAACCACTATTTTCCCAGCAAGCAACTGCTCTATCAGGCGGTTCTGACGCAGGCTGAGACCCTGTTCAAGCACGCCGTCGATCAGGCGCGCGCCGAGCCGACCTTGGTCGGACAGTTGTCCTCGGTCATCGTGTGCTTCACCCAACTTGGCGAAGAGGACCGCACGATGGCGGCGTTTGCGGTCACCGCGGTGGTAGACGCCCAGCGCGACCCAGTGCTCAAGTCGTTGGTGGGCGACATCCAGGGTCCGCCGCGGGCGTTTCTGGCTGAGGCGCTCACCGATGCCATCGACCGGGGAGAGCTGGTCTCCAGCTCGGGTATCGGCGAGCTGACCGAGATGTTGTTGGCCGTGTTGTGGGGGATTGCGTTCTATGTGTCGCTGGTCGGCAGTCAGGCGGCAGCGGCCGGGGTGGTCGGCACCCTGCAGGCGCTGTTGACCCAGGAACTCTGGCAGTTGCGTCAGCCAGCCGACGGATAGAGTTAATAGACCGGCTAACTTTCATCGGTAGTATCGCGTGCGACACCGGCCGTGACCAAGCGAGGTAAACCGATGAGCGCACTCCGTACCCACGACGACACCTGGGATATCGCCACCAGCGTCGGCTCGACGGCGGTCATGGTGGCCGCCGCCCGCGCAGCCGAGACGGCCAGCGCCGATCCGCTGATCACTGACCCCTACGCCAAACTCCTGGTCGCCGGGGCCGGCACCGGGATCTGGGAGCTGCTGCTCGACGACACGTTGGTCGACAAGGTGGCGGCCATCGACGCCGAGGTCGCCGCGGTCTATCACCACATGCGCAACTACCAGGCGGTCCGCACCCACTTCTTCGACGCCTTCTTCGCCGACGCGGTCGCTGCCGGCATCCGCCAGGTGGTGATCCTGGCGTCCGGGCTGGACTCGCGGGCCTACCGGCTGGACTGGCCGGCCGGCACCACCGTCTATGAGATCGACCAGCCGAAGGTTCTGGACTACAAAGACCAGACCCTGACGGCCAACGGCGTGACGCCGGCGGCCGAGCGCCGCACCGTGGCCATCGACCTGCGGCAGGACTGGCCCACCGCATTGATCGCCGTCGGCTTCGATCCCGCGGCCCCGACGGCATGGCTGGCCGAGGGACTGTTGATGTACCTGCCCGCCGACGGGCAGGACCGGCTGTTCGACCAGATCACCGAGCTCAGCGCTCCGGGAAGCCGGATCGCGGCGGAGACCGCGGGCAACCACCGCTCCGATGAGCGGCGCCAGCAGATGGCGGAGCGGTTCAAGAAGATCGCCGAGACGGTCGGCCTGACGCAGAGCCTGGACATTCAGGATCTGATCTACCAGGACGAGGACCGCGCGCCGGTTCGGGCATGGCTCGACGAGCACGGCTGGCAGGCGGCTTCGCAGCCCTCAACCGCGGAGATGCGCCGGCTGAATCGCTGGGTGGACGTCTCGGTGACGGACGACGCGGACGCGTTCTCGGAGTTCGTCACCGCAGTGCGCAGCTGACTCGGCATACTCGACCCGACATAGCGGACTCGATTGGTCCCCCGTATACAGAAGGCCTGGAAATTGGCGCTAGGCCTTGTCTAGGTCTGTTCTAGCGTGGAGATCGAATCAAGGAAGGAAACTGATGTCCGGAGTGCAGGATCGTGTTGTCGTCGTCACCGGAGCCGGTGGTGGATTGGGCCGCGAATACGCCCTGACCTTGGCCCGCGAGGGGGCCTGTGTGGTGGTCAACGACCTCGGCGGTGCCCGCGACGGCACCGGTGCCGGGCACAACATGGCCGACCAGGTGGTCACTGAGATCAAAGAGGCCGGCGGCCGGGCCGTCGCCAACTACGACAGCGTCGCCGACGCCGAGGGCGCGGCCAACATCATCAAGACTGCGGTCGACGAATTCGGGAAAATTGACGGCGTGGTCAGCAACGCTGGCATCCTGCGCGACGGCACCTTCCACAAGATGACGTCGGAGAACTGGGACGCCGTGCTGCAGGTGCACCTCTACGGCGGTTACAACGTGGTGCGGGCGGCGTGGCCGCACTTCCGTGAGCAGAGCTACGGCCGCGTGGTCGTCGCCACCTCCACCAGCGGACTGTTCGGCAACTTCGGTCAGGCCAACTACGGCGCGGCCAAGCTCGGCCTGGTCGGCATGATCAACACGCTGGCCATCGAGGGTGCCAAGTACAACATCAAGGCCAACGCGATCGCCCCCATCGCGGCAACCCGGATGACCGAGGACATCCTGCCGCCGGAGGTGCTGGCCAAGCTCAAGCCCGAATACGTCGCACCGGTGGTGGCCTACCTGTGCACCGAAGAGCTCGCCGAGACCGGCTCGGTGTTCATCGCCGGCGGCGGCAAGGTGCAGCGGACCGCGCTGTTCGAGAACGCCGGCGCCACCTTCGAGAACCCGCCGTCGGTCGACGAGATCGCGGCGCAGTGGTCGACGATCGCCGACCTTTCGGCGGCCAAGTCGGCCAGCTTCTCGCTGTAACGGCTGGTCAGGTTCGGGACGTGGCGCGCTGCTCCTAGCCGAGCAGCGCGCCGCGAAGCCCGTCGCGGTCGGCGTCAGTGACCCCGGCGGCCTGCAGGAAACCGTCGAAGGAGCCGAAGTTCTCCTCGATCGAGCGTTCGGCGGCGTCCAGATAGTCAGCGCGCACACCGAGCACCTCGTCGGACAGGCGCGCTTCGGTGAAGGTCAGCACCTCAGGGGTGATCTCAGCCTCGGGCCGTGACCGGATCATCTCCATGATGCGGTCTCGCAGCACCGGTACCGCGGCGTTGCTGCGCAGGTAGTCCTCGATGACGGCGTCGTGGTCCACCCCGGCCGCCCGCAGCACCATCGCGACGACAAACCCGGTGCGGTCCTTGCCGGCGAAGCAGTGTGCCAGCACCGGCCGGCCCTCTGCCAGCAGCGACACCACCCGCTGCACCGCCCGGCGGGACCCGGCGAGGGTCGGGAAGCGCTCGTACTCCTCGAGCATGTAGCGGGCGGCGACGTCGGCGGCGGAATCCTCGTCGGGCTTCTCGGCCATCATGTTGCGGAACGCGTCCTCGTGCGGAGCCGAGCTGTCCGGTGATTGGTCGCCGGCCAGATCCGGAAAGGGCAGCAGGTGGATGCCGACGCCGGCGGGCACCAGCCCCGGTCCGCGGCGCGTGACTTCGCGCGGTGACCGAAGGTCGGCCACGTCAGCCACCCCGAGCCGCAGCAGTTCTTCGCGGCCCCGGTCCTCTAGGCGACTCAGTTCGCTGGATCGGAACAAGCGACCGGGGCGCAACGCGCCGGTGGTCTCGGAGACGTCGCGAAAATTCCACGCCCCGGGCAGATTCGGCTGGGAGGTCACCCGGCCACGATAGGACACCATGCTGGTGGCTTGGCCGATCAGACGGGAAACGGCCCCCGATCCGGGCGGATCAGGGGCCGTCAATCAGGTTCGTTGTGGCGGTTTAGACCGGCGGGTAGTTCTGCGGGGGATAGCCGCCACCGCTTTCGACGCCACGAATGCCCCAAGTCAGGTACTTGAAGAAGAACTCGGCCTCGTCGCTCAGCTCGTAATCCGGATTCGGATCGTAACCGTAACCAGGACCCATGTCGTCAACCCCTTAGCTTGGATTTCCACCAGTTTAGTCGGCCCGTCAACGCCGCAACAGCGGACGGCGTGCCTCACCTACTTTGAGCGCGTAGCCGACGGCGGTGCCTCACGTACTTTGAGCGCGTAGCTGGGAAGGCTTGCCCGATGTGGAGGGCAAGATCGATATGGCTGCCAGGCGGCAGGTG
>Ga0153956_1000150_pt1 | contig 88940 bp, 71 predicted proteins | sample TSFL040MetaG_FD_104704 | JGI IMG/M metagenome (GOLD analysis project Ga0153956, IMG submission 104704) | Attine ant fungus gardens microbial communities from Florida, USA - TSFL040 MetaG | ecosystem: Host-associated > Fungi > Mycelium > Unclassified | place: USA: Florida, Wekiwa Springs... | reverse complement strand
TCGCGTTCATCGCCAGCGCTCCCAGATGGGTGGTCGACGATCAACCTAGTGTCAAAACACGACATCTGTATTTAGCGGAAACACGACATCTGAACTTGGGACTCACAGTCAATCCGTTGATAATTTATATTATGTAAACTCACATCGGCGCCCAGCCAATTCACCGAACGTCTTCTCAAACCACCGGCGCATCCACCCTCCGCGCCATGCAATTCCCCCCTCGACCCACCCGAACCCGCACCCCCCATTCACGCATCATCGGCTAGAATTCGGCGACTCCGCAAATTGCGTATATGCGGAATAAGTAGATATAGACCGCCCATGCCAACAGTCTCCATCGTTGTTCCCTGTTTCAACCAGCAAACGTTCATCGCAGAGACGCTCGAATCGGTGTTGGCCCAGTCTTATAGCGACTGGGAATGTATCGTCGTGAACGACGGATCTACCGACGGCTCTGATGCCATCATCCAGCAATACGCACACGCCGATCGCCGGTTTCGTCCATTGCTCAAGGCAAACGGCGGCGTCGCGGCCGCGCGGAATTTCGGCTTTGCCCAGGCGCGCGGTTCACTGTTTGTCCCGCTCGATGGCGACGACAAGCTGCATCCGGACTTCCTGCGCCGTGTCGTCGAGCGCTTCGAGGCCGAGCCGGATACCGTGCTCGTGCACACCGGCACCCAACGTTTTGGCGATAACCGCAAGGCGTGGAGCTTGCCCGCGTACAGCTACGAGAAGCTGCTCTGGCAAAACATGATCGTCAACACGGCCATGTACCGGCGCGATGCGTTTCTGGCGACGAGCGGCTACGCTCCCGAAATGGTTTTCGGCTTTGAGGACTGGGAGTTCTACGTGCGGCTTCTGGGCCCGGCATCCAAAGTCCAGTACATCGACGCGCCGCTGCACTTCTATCGGATCAAGAAAACGTCGCGATCCACCGAATTGACCGAACTGGGCAAGGTCGAGGAATCACAGCGCCTAATCTATGAGCGCAATCGCGAAAAGTACCTTCATCATGCGATCAACCCGATTAACGTCTTCAACAAGCGCATGAAGGATTTCGCACCGATGTTCACAGCGCGCTACAAGCGACAGGCCCGCTATGTTCACGCCGTGTATGGCCTCGTGATTGCGGCGTTGCTCGGGACAGTAGGCGCGCTGCTCGTGCACGCCAATGCGAGCGTCGGAACAGCGCACATTGCGGTGTCTCCGACGCGGCGTGCATGACATTGTTTGCCGGCATGCGCGTCTCATCGGCTCATCGGGAACCGATAGCGAAAACGTGTTCGCTGCCGGGTTCTAAATAATCGGCAGACGTCAGCCTCGATCCGCGCTCACACCCCTTCCCTCACCTTCGGCAAAAACTGCGGCGCGAGCTCAGCCTCCGACCACCGCAACGGCAATGCGCCGCGACTACGCCGCACTTGCTCCACATGAAAGCGCACGAGTCGTTGCGCGCCCGCAAACGCGGCCAGTTCTGCCCCTTCCCAGACGATCTCCGCACGCGCCGCCACATACAGCATATTGCCCGTCGCGAAGTCGATAAACAGCAGACCCGCGCGCGGTTCCTGCACGAGGTTGCCGATCGTATTGAAAAAGCGGTTGCCGCTGTAGTCCGGTGCAATCAGCGTGTTCGCATCGTCGACGCGCACAAAGCCCGGCGCGCCGCCGCGATGCGATACGTCGACACCGCGCGCCAGCCCCGCTTCGTCGCTCAGATTCGCACTGGCGATAAAAAACGTGTCCGCGCGCGCCACCAATTCGCGATCGGCCGCGCCGAGTTGTGTCGCGATCTCAGGCTCGGCATCCGTCGTCGCAGTGTCCGGTACAACGGACAGCGGCGTGCGGCTCTGGATGTATTTCGGGCAATTGCCGAAGCTCTGCGTCACCTCGATCAGCAGCGTGTCGTCTTCGTTTGCCTTGACCCTGCCATTGACGCGATTGCGGCGTCGCACGCGCGGCTCGATGCCGAGGCCACCGAACATCGCGCCTTCGTGCCAGCTACCGGCCAGCGGATCGCCGCGCAGCGCGCCGCCTTCGATGCGCAGCGTGTGGTCATCCGGCGTCGACACGAATCCCGTCCCGCCGACCCGCAGCGTCGCCCACGGCTGACCGCTCGCGTCCACCCCGCCGATCACGAAGAACGGCTGCGCGGCAAAGAACTCGCGATGCTGATCCGGCATGAACCGGCGAATCCCGCGACGTCCCATCGAATCCGCTACACCGCGCACGCCGGCACGTTCCTGCACCGCCTGCTCGCCGGCATGAAACGGCGACACGTCGACACCCCAGCCATTGAGCGGAATAACCTCGGACATGATTGGACTCCTTGTACAAACCACCATCGCGGGCCGGCAACGCAAACACTCAATCGGCCAGCAAGCCCGCTTTCGTCGACTGCATCGGGATGAAGCGCGGCAACGCCTCGACGCGGCGCAGCCACGCGTTAATGTGCGGATACGGTTCCAGCGACACGCCGCCTTCCGGCGCGTGCGCGATATACGTGTGCGCGGCGATGTCGGCGATCGTCACGTGCTCGCCGGCCACGAACTGCTTGCCGGCGAGTTCGCGGTCGATCACGTCGAACAGCTTCACCGCGATGTTCTTCGCGTTCTGATGATCGAGTGGCGCGCCGAATACGGTCACGAGCCGCGCCGCGCACGGCCCGTATGCGATCTGCCCGGCGCACAGCGACAGCCAGCGCTGCACCGCGGCGGCGCCGAGCGGATCGTCCGGCAGCCACGACGGATCGCCATAACGCCTGGCCAGATACACAAGGATCGCGTTCGAATCGAACAATGTCACGTCGCCGTCCTGAATCGTCGGCACCTGTCCGAACGGATTCAGTTCGAGGTACTCGGGCTGGCGATTGTCGCCGGCTTTCATGTTCATCGCGACGAGTTCGAACGGCAGATCGAGCAAGCTCAGAAACAGCCTCACGCGATGACCGTGCCCGGAAAGCAGCGATGTGAACAGCTTGATGGGTTGAGCGGGCTGAGCGACAGGCATGTCGGGCTCCGTAAGCGGGGAAATGGACGATGTGCGATATCGCCAGAATAGGCGTAGGCGTGATCGCGCGGAAGCCCGATAATCCGGAAACACAGTCAAGTGAGGATGGACAATCGACCATGGCCGATGTGCGCAACGTCAACCTGAATCGCCTCGCGGTCTTCGTCGCGGTTGTCGACGCAGGCTCGCTGAGCGCCGCGGCCACGCGGCTCGGGCTCGCGAAGACGATGGTCAGCACGCATATGCAGCGGCTCGAGGCCGAAGTCGGCGCGAGCCTGCTGGTGCGCACGACGCGGCGGCTCGGCGTGACCGAAGCGGGCCGTGCGTTTTACGAAGCAAGCGTGAAGATTCTGCGCGCCGCCGAAGATGCGCTCAATGCGCTCGGCGGTGAAGCGTCGCTGCTGCGCGGCACGCTGCGCGTCAGTGCACCGATCGATTACGGTGCGCTCGTCGTCGCGCCGGCGCTGGTCGAATTGCGGCGCGCACATCCGCAACTCGACGTCGAACTGCTGGGCAGCGACAAATACGTCGATCTGATTGCCGACGGTATCGACGTGGCAATCCGGCTCGGCCGTCTCGCGGATTCCAACTATCGCGCGGTCAAGCTCGGCAGCTTCGGCAAGTGGCTGGTCGCGAGTCCGGAATTCGTCGACACATGGGGCCTGCCGCGCGCGCCGGCCGATCTCGCGGCGCTGCCCTACTGCGCGCTGTCGGTGTTGCAGCATCCGCTCGCGCTCGATCTGCGGCACGCCGACGGCAAGGCCGCCAGTGTGCGTTGCCAGGCCGCGTTGCTCGTCAATACCGCCGATGCATGTCGCGCGGCGACGCTCGCCGGCGGCGGCTTCGGTCTGTTGACCGACTTTTCGACCAGCGACGACGTCGCGGCCGGACGGCTGATCCGGCTGTTGCCGCAATGGGCGAGCGCGCCCGCGAGTATTCAGGCGGTGTTTCCGCCGACCAGTCATCCGCCGGCGAAGGTGCGCGCGCTGATCGATGTGCTCAAGCGCCGGCTGGCTGTGGAAAAAGCCGCCTAGAACGAACACCGGATGCCGGACGCCGGCCGCGCTGGCGTTCCGGTTCCATCGCGATGGCGCTTCGCTTCTATCCGCGCGATCGGCCGGTTTGCTCTACTGCGACGATGCGTGCCGCGCCCGCGGCGCGCCATCGTCAATGTGGAGAGATCATGTCCGTCATGCCCCGTCCCGCTCAACTGGTTCTCACTGTCGCGTGCCCGAGCGCGGCGGGCCAGGTGGCCGCTGTCGTCGGCTTTCTCGACCGGCATCACTGCTATGTCGACGAACTCACCGTATTCGACGACGAACTCAGCGAGCGCTTTTTCGTGCGCTGCGTCTTTCACCCGGTCGATTGCGACGGCACGCTGCAGGTGTCAGCGCTGCAGCGCGAATCCGCGCCGATCGCCGAACGCTTCCGGATGACCTGGGCGATCCACGATCTCGCCAGCAAGCCGAAGGTGCTGATCATGGTGTCGAAACTCGAACACTGTCTCGCGGATCTGCTGTTCCGCTGGCGCATGGGCGAACTGAAAATGGACATCGTCGGCATCGGCTCGAATCATCGCGATCTCGAACCGCTCGCGCAACAGCACGGGCTGCCGTTTCACCATTTGCCGATTACCGCGGATACGAAACCGCAGCAGGAAGCGCGTCTGCTCGATCTGTTCGACACATCCGGCGCGGAACTGCTGATTCTCGCGCGCTACATGCAGATCCTGTCCGCCGAAACGAGCCGTGCGCTCGCCGCGCGCGCGATCAACATCCACCATTCGTTTCTGCCCGGCTTCAAAGGCGCGAATCCGTAACACCAGGCCCATGCGCGCGGCGTCAAACTGATTGGTGCGACTGCCCATTTCGTCATCGACGATCTCGATGAAGGTCCGATCATCGAGCAGGATGTGGAACGCGTCGATCACTCGTATAGCCCCGAGCGTTTGCTGACCACCGGGCGCGACGTCGAATGCATCACGCTCGCGCGCGCGGTGAAGGCGTTCGTCGAGCGGCGCGTGTTCATCAACGGCGATCGCACCGTGGTGCTGCGGTAAGCGAAAGCGCCGCTCGATGGCAGCGCTTTCGATGCGGTGCGTTGCGCGTGGCGCTTAGGTCGAACGGCTCATTTCACCCAGCTGTCCACGCGGTCCGAATTTCAGGGTCACGCCATGGCCGATCGAACGGCCGCGTGGATCGCACCATCTTCGGATAGTCGATCGACTGCACTTCTACCTTGCCCTGCCCGAGATACACGACGCCGCGATTGCTGCTCATTGTCTGTCTCCATGTTCGTGAGCGGCGTGCGCGCGAGCCGCGCGGCACACCGTTCAACGAGCGTAGCGCCCGGCCCGATCGAGGCCTGTGGCTAACCCGACATGAGTTTGGTCTGAACCGACAAAGCGGGCGGCGGCGCCGATCGCGCGATGCAAACGATGCAAACGATGTAAGTGGCACTTGCGGCGGCGGGTACCATTCGCATAACTTTTTCTTTACCCTCACGCAATTTATCCTCGTTTGTCAGCGCTGCGCAAAAGCCGGATAGTGCGGCCTCAACCCGGCCGCGGACTCTGCCCGCTGCCCCACCCCGCACGATGATCGAGGACTCCCTGCCGATGAAACGCAAGACGCTCACCCGCTTCACAACCGCCGCATTCGCACTGTTCACGCTGTGCGCGATTTCACCCGCGAGCCACGCGGCCAGCGATACCGCCGCGCGCATCAAGCCGACCGTCGATGCCGCGATCCAGCCGCTGATCGCGAAATATCACGTCGCCGGGATGGCGGTCGGCGTGATCGTCGACGGCAAGCCGTATGTGTTCGACTATGGCGTCGCGTCGACGCAGACCGGTAAGCCGGTCACGCACGACACGCTGTTCGAAATCGGCTCGGTCAGCAAGACCTTCACCGCGACGCTCGCGTCGTATGCGCAACTGAACGGCAAGCTGTCGCTCGCGGACGGCACCGAGCAGTATCTGCCGACGCTGCGCGGCCGTCCGTTCGGCAAGGTCAGCCTGCTGAACCTCGGCACGCACACCCCTGGGGGCCTGCCGCTGCAGGTGCCGGACCAGATCCACAACAACGCGCAGCTGCTGCAGTACTTCAAGGACTGGCAACCCGCGCATCCGCCCGGCACGTATCGCACCTATGCGAATCCTGGCATCGGCACGCTCGGGCTGATCACCGCGAAAAGCATGGGGCAGGACTTCACTGCGCTGATGCAGCAACGGGTGTTTCCTGCGCTCGGCCTGGAGAGCACCTATATCGATGTGCCCGCCGCGAAGATGCCGGATTACGCGCAGGGCTATACGAAAGACGGCGCGCCGATCCGCGTGAGCCCCGGCGTGCTGGCCGCCGAGGCTTACGGCGTCAAGACGACCGCCGCCGATCTGCTGCGCTTCGTGCAGGAGAACATGAACCAGATCGCAATCGACCGCACGTTCCAGCAAGCGATCACCGCGACGCACACCGGCTACTTCCAGGCCGGCGTGCTGACCCAGGATCTGATCTGGGAGCAGTATCCATATCCGGTCGCGTTGAAGACCTTGCAGGCGGGCAATTCGTCCGAGATGGTGCTGAACGCGATGCCCGCGACCGAAATCAAACCGCCGCTGCCGCCGCAACAGAACGTGTGGATCAACAAGACCGGTTCGACCAACGGTTTCGGCGCGTATGTCGCGTTCGTGCCGTCACAGCGCATCGGGATCGTGATGCTCGCGAACCGGAACTTCCCGAACGAAGCGCGCGTGAGCGCCGCGCATCAGATCGTCACGGCGCTGGCTGGCGGCACGGAATAATCAAGAATGACCCGCCAGATAGCCTGCCACCCAGACGCGGCGCGATGAAACTGAAACCGATGAAACCGCGTTGCCGCCCGGCTGTTCGATCAGGTCCGCAGGCGCTTGTGCGCGGCGCCGGCAATACCCGCGAGTGCATCCGCGCTCAGATGCGCGGCGATTCTTTCGACGTACGCGTGATGCCGCGCTTCGAGCGGCGCGCCGAGTTGCCGCGCAAGCAGATAGCGGATCAGCGCGATGCGCCGGTGTCGCAACGCGATGCTCTGTTCGAGCAGCGCGAGCGCGGCGCCGGCGTCGCGTTCATCGCACGCGCGGGCGGTGAGACGCGCGGTGGCTTCGCGTGTTGGCTTCATCGCGCGATCAGAACGGCGCAACGATGAAAGCGGCGAGCCATCGCGCAGGCAACCACCCGCCCCCCCTTGTCGGCACGACGCTCAGGACATCAACGGCTCGGCCGCGTCGAGCATGATCCTGACGAAGTAATCCGCAAAACTGCGGCGCACCACGATCTCGAAGCTGTCCGCGCCGGTCGGCAGCAACGTCATCGACGCCTTGAAATAGTGGCTCTGCGCGCACTGCCCGACGCCGAACAGCTTCGGATGCAGATCGAGCGGGCAGCCGCGCGCGAGTACGTCGCGCGTGCGCGTGCCGCTGATTTCGAGCACCGTATAGCCGCTGCCGACATCGACCACCGACGCGAACACGCCGCCGAACGCCGCGCCAAGCGCGGCCTGCAACGGCGCGCTGCGGGTCGCGTCATGCGCGCTCGCCGAGCGCACCAGCCATTCGTCCGGGCCGAGCCACACCATGTCGTAGCCGTTGCCGCGCGCGACGGTGTTCGCCCGCTCCGGCGGCTTGCAGCCGATCACCGTTTCGACTGCGCGGATAAACGCCGCGTCACGCGTATCGCCGCGCACGCTCACGAGTTCGAGAAACGGCCGCTCGTTGAGCCTGAACGCGGCATTCGCGCTGGCCTGATGCTGCTTGAGCAGCGTATCGGTGCCGACCAGCGGCGACTCCTGCCATACGCCGGTCGGCCGGCCTGCCGTACGGTCCACGATCGACACCGTTCCGCCTGTTTCATTCCACATGTTGACGTGCTCCTTCGCTGTCGTAGAACACCGGACTGGTGATCTTCGCCGCCATCTGCCTGCCGCCCGCAAGCGCGATCGTGACCGTCTCGCCGACTTTGTCGAGGCCGCCCTTGACGACCGCCATCGCGATCGAGCGCTTCAGAATAGGGCTGAAATAGCTCGACGTGACATGACCGAGCATCGGCGCGGTATCGCCCTGGAACGGACCGGCGACGATCTGCGAACCTTCGGGTATCACGAACGACGCATCGTCCGACAACAGCCCGACCAGTTGCTTGCGCCCTGCCTTCGCGGTGTCCGAACGGCTGAGCGAACGCTTGCCGAGAAAGTCTTTCGACTTCGCGACCAGCCCGCCCATGCCGATGTCGTGTGGCGTCATCGAGCCGTCCGTATCCTGGCCGACGATGATGTAGCCCTTCTCCGCACGCAGTACGTGCATCGTCTCGGTGCCGTACGGTGTGATGTCGAACTCCGCGCCCGCGGCCATCAAGGCTTCCCACACCGCGCGCCCGACGTTCGCCGGCACGTTCACCTCATACGCGAGTTCGCCCGAGAAGCTGATGCGCATCACGCGCGCCGCCGCGCCCGCGACCGTGCCTTCGCGATATGTCATGAACGGGAACGCCGCATTCGCGAAGTCGATGTCGTCGCACACTTTCTGCAACACCTTGCGGCTATTCGGCCCGACCACCGCGAAGGTCGCCCAGTGATCGGTGACCGACGCGAGCCGCACGCGCAGGTCCGGCCATTCCGTTTGCAGCCAGCGTTCGAGCCACGTGAGCACGCGCGCCGCGCCGCCGGTGGTGGTCGTCATCATGTAGTGATGCTCGGCGAGGCGCACGGTCACGCCGTCGTCGAAGATCATGCCGTTTTCGTCGAGCATCAGCCCATAGCGGCATTTGCCGACTTCGAGCTTGCTCCACGGATTGGTGTAGACCCAGTTCAGCAGCTTCGCCGCGTCGGGCCCCTGAAGGTCGATCTTGCCGAGCGTCGACGCATCGAGAATGCCGACGCTCGTGCGCACCGCGAGCGATTCGCGCGTGACAGCCGCATGCATGTCCTCGCCGGCCTTCGGGTAGTACCACGGACGCTTCCAGTTGCCGACGTCCTCGAACGCCGCGCCGTGTTCGACGTGCCACTCGTGCACCGCGGTCTTGCGCACCGGGTCGAGAAATTCGCCCAGTTCGCGGCCCGCAAAGGTGCCGAATGTGACCGGCGTGTAGTTGGGCCGGAACGTCGTCGTGCCGGTTTCGGGAATCGTCTTGCCGAGCGCCTGCGCGAGGATCGCCATCCCGTTGATATTGCCGAGCTTGCCCTGATCGGTGCCGAAGCCCATTGCGGTGTAGCGCTTCACGTGCTCGACCGATTCGAAGCCTTCGCGCGCGGCGAGAAAGATATCGGCCGCCGACACGTCGTTCTGGAAGTCGACGAACTGCTTCGGGCCGCGCGTGGCCAGCTCGCGCCCGCCGACCAGCCATAGCGGCTGCATCTTCGTCTCGGTCAGCTCGGCGACCTGCAGCGGATTCGGCCGCGCGCTCAGATAGCCGCACGCGCGCGCTGCCTCGATGCTCGCATCGACCGCAAAACGAATGCCCTGGCCGAGCGTGAAGTCACCCGCGCATGCGCCGACGCTGGTCTCCGGCTGCATCGCCTTGCCCGGCACGAAGCAGGCTTTTCCGTCGTGCCAGTGCGCCTTGCCGCCCGATTGCGCGAACAGATGCAGCACCGGACTCCAGCCGCCCGACATCGCAAGCAGATCGCACGGCAACTCGCCCTGCTTCGCGCCGACCTGCCCTTGCGCGTAAGACGCGATCTCCACCGACGCGACGCGCAGCTTGCCGCGCGCCGCGGTGACGACAGAGCCGTTCAGTACCTTGATGCCATGACGGCGCGCGAGCGCGGGCAGCGTACCCTTCGATTCGCCGGCGCGCGGATCGACGACCGCTACCTGCGCACCTGCGGACCTGAGGTCCAGCGCGCATTGATAGCCGTCGTCGTTATTCGTGAACACGATCGCATTGCGCCCGGGCAGCACTGCATAGCGATGCAGATAGGTCGACACCGCCGAGGCCAGCATCACGCCGGGCAGATCGTTATTGCCAAACACGATCGGCCGCTCGTGCGCGCCGGTCGCGAGAATCACGCGTTTCGCGCGGATTTTCCACAGCAGCTCGCGCGTGCCCTTGCGTTGCGACACCGGCAGATGATCGGTGAGGCGCTGCGTGACCGTCACGAGGTTGTGGTCCTGATAGCCGAACGCGGTGCTGCGGCTGAGGATCTTCACGTCGGGCATCCGCCGCAATTCGTCCTCGATTTTCCATACCCATTGCAACCCGGGCTTGCCATCGATTTCCGCGCGGCACGACAGCAGCGAACCGCCGAGTTCCGGCTGATCGTCGACCAGCGTCACCCGCGCGCCGGACAATGCCGCCGCATGCGCGGCCGCGAGCCCGGTCGGGCCGCCGCCGACCACCAGCACGTCGCAGTGCGCAAAGCACTTGTCGTGGCGATCGGCGTCGCGCTGTTCGGGCGCCTTGCCGAGACCGGCCGCGTCACGGATCACTTCCTCGTACTTCGGCCAGAATTTGCGCGGCCACATGAAGGTCTTGTAGTAGAACCCGGCCGGAATGAAGCGCGCAAACTTCTGGTTGATCGCCATGCGGTCTTTCTCGATGCTCGGCTTCGCGTTCACGCTGCTGGCGACGAGCCCCTGGTACAGCTCGACCTCGGTGGCCCGTGCGTTCGGCACCGTGTATGCGCCGGTTTCGAGTTGCACGACCGCGTTCGGCTCTTCGACACCGGCGGTCACGATGCCGCGCGGCCGGTGATATTTCCAGCTGCGCGCAACGAAATGCACGCCGTTCGCGAGCAATGCGGACGCGAGCGTATCGCCCTGGCAGCCCTGATATTTGACGCCGTTGAACGTGAAAGTGAGCGCAATCGCGCGGTTGATGCGCCCGCCGTTCGGGAGTCGGTCTTTCTGGCTCATGATGCGTTGCCCTCGCGTGTGTTGCCGTTCGGCGCAGTGCCTGCGCCGGTGTCGCTATCCAGCGACAGCAGCGGACGTTCGAACGTCTCGTAGCCCTGGAACGCGTAGCTGACCGTGTCGCGCTGCGCCTTGAACCAGCGGCGGCAGCCTTGCGTGTGCAGCCACTGCTCGCGATGCACGCCGCGCGGGTTCTTGCGCATGAACAGGTAGTCGCCCCATTGCTCGTCGGTGAGTGTGCCGGTGTCGAGCGGGCGGGCGACATCCGCTTCGCCGCCGCACGAGAATTCGGTTTCGGCGCGGGGACCGCACCACGGGCATTCGATCAATAGCATCTGTGTCTCCTTTCGTTGCACCGCGTCGCGTTAGTGCGCCACCGCGGCCGCACCATGCTCATCGATCAGGTGCCCGGTATAGAAACGGTCCAGCGAGAAAGCCGCATTCAACGGATGCGGTTCGTCCCTCGCGATCGTGTGCGCGAAGACCCAGCCGGAGCCAGGCGTCGCCTTGAAGCCGCCGGTGCCCCATCCGCAGTTGAAGTACAGTCCCTTCACATCGGTCTTGCTGATGATCGGGCACGCATCCGGCGACACATCGACGATGCCGCCCCACTGCCGGTTCATCCGCACACGCGAGAACACCGGGAACATCTCGACGATCGCTTCGAGCGTGCTTTCGATGACCTGGAAGCTGCCGCGCTGTCCGAAGCCGGTGTACTGATCGATGCCCGCGCCGATCACCAGATCGCCCTTGTCGGACTGGCTGATATACGCATGCACCGCGTTCGACATCACGACCGTATTGACGACCGGCTTGATCGGCTCGGACACCAGCGCCTGCAACGGATGGCTTTCGAGCGGCAGCCGCACGCCGGCCATATCGGCGAGCGTCGACGTATTGCCCGCTGTGACCACCGCGACTTTCTTCGCGCGGATAAAGCCCCTCGTCGTATCGACGCCGCTCACCTGGCTGCCGTTGCGCCGGATCCCGACGACCTGGCAGTTCTGCACGATGTCGACGCCCGCCTGATCCGCGCCGCGCGCGAAGCCCCAGGCCACGGCGTCGTGGCGGGCCACGCCGCCGCGCCGCTGGATCGACGCGCCGAGCACCGGGTAGCGGCAGTTCAGATTGATCGTCGGTTCGAGTTCCTTGATCTGCGCGGGCGTGAGGAATTCGGCGTCGACGCCGTTCAGCCGGTTCGCGTTCACGCGCCGTTCGGTATCGCGCACGTCCTGCAGCGTATGCGCGAGATTCATCACACCGCGCTGGCTGAACATCACGTTGTAGTTCAGATCCTGCGCGAGCCCTTCCCACAGCTTCATCGCCTTTTCGTAGAGCGCGGCGGACTCGTCCCACAGATAGTTCGAGCGCACGATCGTCGTATTGCGCGCGGTATTGCCGCCGCCGATCCAGCCCTTCTCGAGCACCGCGACATTGCGTACGCCATGCTCTTTCGCGAGGTAATACGCGGTCGCGAGACCATGCCCGCCGCCGCCGACGATCACCACGTCGTATTCGCTCCTGGGCTCGGGACTTCGCCACTGCCGCTCCCAGTTCTCGTGATACGACATCCCGTTGCGCAGCAGGCTGAATATCGAATAGCGGCTCATCGTCGATCCTTTGCGGTTTTGCTGATGCAAATTTGCTGATGCGATTTTGCTCACGCTTCAAGCGTGTTCAACACTCGATGACGTTCACGGACAGCCCGCCGCGCGACGTCTCCTTGTACTTCGTCTTCATATCGGCGCCGGTTTCGCGCATCGTCCTGATCACGCTGTCGAGCGACACCACGTGCTTGCCGTCGCCTTTCATCGCGAGGCGCGCGGCCATCGTGCGCCAGATCGCCAACAGCCCGGCGCGCACTTCATGCTCGGGCCGCGTCGCGCACTCGTTGTGCAGCGTCACGGCGGCGATCGACAGTCCGGTTTCGCCGCACACGCGCAGCAGATCCGCGCCGGTGCGAAACGGATACGGCGGCTGCGCGCTCGCGTGCGTGCCGTTCACACGATCGCCGTCGCGATTGATGACGAAGCCGCCGCCGATCGAGTAGCACTCTTTCTCGACCAGCAACTGGCCGTTTTCATCGAAGGCCTGAAAACGCATGCCGTTCGGATGCGCGACGCCCGAACCCGGCGCGCCCGGCATCAGCTTGCGATAGAAGCCGCGATGCTCGCGCTCGTCGAAGCCGACCGGATGCTTGCCGAGCAGCATTAGCCGCCGCGCGTCGCGTATCTCCCGCAGACGCGGCTCGATCGCGTCGGGGTCGATCAGATCGGGCAGATTGCCTTCGAGGCCGAGCAGCACGGCCTTGTCGGTGCCGTATCCCTTGCCGGTCGCGCCGAGCGAGCCGAACAGCTCGACTCTGACGCGGCGCACGAAACCGGGCAGATTGGCGTCGTCGATGTGCGAGGCGAAGCGGCACGCGGCGATCATCGGTCCGACCGTGTGCGAGCTCGACGGACCGATGCCGATCTTGAACAGATCGAAAACGCTGACGTTCATGGCGTGCCTCGCGCGTTACGCTGCCGGATTGAAGGTGCAGCTATTGCACCGCACGGCGGGCCGGATCGATAGAATAAAAACGGCATCGCACTGGGATGGCGCCGCCAGGCGGGCGTCGAGATGGCTCACTAGCGAAGCGCCGCGACGCATTTGCGCTGTTTTGCGACGCATCGACGACAGGCGACGCCTGTGCGCGCGGCGATTCCAGAGTCCGCCGGTGCTATGCTTGCTTTCACCTCTTCTGGCTTTTTTCCGGCTGTTTTCGTTCCTGTTTCACTGCTCCTTTGCCGACCGGCCGCGCGCATGAATTCCGCTGAACCGCCTCCTCCCCGATCGATCGACGGCGCGCCCAGGCAGCGCATCCGCTTCGGCATCATCCTGCTGCCGAACTTCACGCTGACCGCGTTTTCAGGGTTCGTCGACCTGCTGCGCCTGTCCGCGGACGAAGGCGATTTCAGCAAGCCGGTGCGCTGTTCGTGGAGCGTGATCGGGGAAACCCTGGCTCCGGTGCGCGCGAGCTGCGGGATTCAGATCACCCCATGGGAAACCTTCGAGCATGCGGCGCCGTTCGACTACGTGGTGGTGGTCGGCGGACTGCTGCATTCGGGCCCGGCCGCGAGCGATGCGACGCTCGCGTTCATCCGCCGCGCGGCCGCCAGCAACGCGACGCTGGTCGGCATGTGTACCGGCGTGTTTTCGCTGATGCGCGCGGGCGTGCTCGACGGCTATCGCATCTGCGTGAGCTGGTTTCACTACTGGGATTTCATCGAGCGCTTTCCGTCGGTCGATGAGCAGATGCTGGTCGCCGACCGGCTATTCACGATCGACCGCCGGAGCATTACCTGTTCCGGCGGCCGCGCGTCGATCGACGTCGCCGCCGCGATCCTGCTGCGACATTTCGAAACCGCGACCGTGCAAAAAGCGCTGCGCATTCTGCTGGTCGATGATCTGCAGAAAGGCAACGCGCCGCAGCCGCATCCACCGGGCCTCGCTCCTGCCGCGCATCCGAAGGTCAAGCGCGCGATCCTGCTGATGGAGCAGCACGTCGGCCGTGCGCTGCCGCTCGACGAACTCGCGCGCAAGCTCGACCTGTCGCCGCGTCAGCTCGAACGGCTATTCAAGGCGCAAACCGGCACGGCGCCGCTCGCCTACGCGAAGCAGGTGCGGTTGCGCACCGCCGCATGGCTGCTGACGAGTTCGGACAAGACCGTCGCCGATATCGCATCGAGCTGCGGCTTTTCCGATGCATCGCACCTGGGCCGCGAATTCCGCAAGCAGTTCGGCCTGCCGCCGATGATGTATCGCGAGCAGCGCGGCACGGCCGCGCAAGCCGACGACGGCTCCGGCTACGACGAAATCTTTCCGGGCCGTGCGCAGGCGGTCTGAATCCGCTGCTCGCCGAGCCGTGCGTCAACTTCCTCCGGTCTGGAATCCGAGCGCCGCCGCCTTCGCGCGCAGCTCCGCGAGACGGTCCGCGCTCGGGTTGTTGGCCATCAGTTGCGACTGATCGACCCCAGTGACCGAACTCGACGGCGCTGGCGCCGCCGCCCCCGAGCACGCGCCGTTGAACGGCCCCTGTGCGACCGTGAACGCCGGCGCGTCGGTGCGGGCCGCGGCGGCGAAATCGAGCGCGTAAGCCAGATTGACGGTCGCCGAATCGTTGCCGCGCACGCCGAGCGGCTGCAAGCCAAAGCGCCATTGCAGCAGCGTGTGAATCGAGCTGGGATCGAACGGATAGCGCGTGACCGACCCCGCGCGCACCCGTGGGCCCAGCAGCGCGAGCGGCACGCGAAAGCCGAGCTTGCCGTCGTTGCCGACCGCCAGTTCGTTCCTGCTGATCGGCCGCGTAGGCGGCACCACGTGTTCGAGAAAACCGCCCCATTCATCGTAGACGACGATCATCAGCGTGCGGCTCCAGGTCGGGCTCGTGCGCAGCGCCTCGTAGACCTGCGCGAGAAACGCCTCGCCGTTGCGGATGTCCGCATGCGGATGATCGTCTGCCGACGTGCCTTGCGGCTCGCCGGCGAACGCCGGGTCGACCATGCAGAACGGCGGCAGCGTGCCCGCCGCGGCACGCGACAGGAAGTCGGAAAACGGATGCGAAATGCCGAGATACCGCGTTCCATAAAGCGCGGTGAACGGCACGTCGTGGTAGTAGTAGTTACAACCGACGTTCGCATCGCTCAGCTTGTCCCAGATCGTCGCGAGCGACGACGTAGCGGCGCTGTCGTCGAGCCGGTCCGTGGCGCCGCTATGCAGGTACAGGCGGTTCGGAAACGTGCTGGTCAGAATCCCGCTAAAGTAAAAGTCGCCGATCGTGTACTGGCTCGCGACCGCGTCGAAGAACTGCAGGTCGGCCGCGTCGTAGTGGCCGATCGGCAGCAGATCGCCCTGGTGCAGGCTGGTGCCCGGCGTGAGCAGCCAGCCGTTCATCGCACCCGATGCCAGTTGCTTGCGGGCGCCGTCGAAGCTGTGATTCGGATCCTGATACGCGCACGCCTGATAGCCATACGCGGCATTGGCCGCCAGCGAAAACGGCGTCTGCGTCGCGCCGAATGCGTCCTTGAACTGCTGGTTCGCGGGCCGGCCCTCGGCGTTCGGCACCCAGCCGAGAAAGTGGTCGAACGAACGGTTTTCCATCGTGACGAGCACGATGAAGTCGATGCCCGAGTTCGCCGGCGCAGGCAATGCCGGACGCGGCAGCCTATAGCGGTCGGCGCCGTCCGGCGACGGCACATTGGTAATCGACGGCGCGGGCGCGCCGCCGTTTCCTCCCGAGCTGCCCCCGCCCGAATCGTCGCCGCCTCCGCACCCCGATAGCGCGACGCCGCCTGCCACCGCGGCTACGCCGGCAAGAAAACGGCGGCGGTCGTATCCGTGATTCTGATTCTCGTCTCCCATGGCCCGTCTCCTGGTTGGATACGGCGCGGGCGATCCGTCGATGCGCCGCGGCCGCGAAGCGAAACGTGCCCATCGGTTCGAGCGGTGGGCTGGCCGTTGGCAGCAAGTTTCAATCCCGGGATGGTTGAAGGTGGCTGCGTCGCGATCCGCGCGCGGCACGCCGGCAGCGTGTTTAACCAGGCAGCCGCCGCTCGACGACGAACTGCTCGGATACCTGCGCGGCCACCGCCTGACCGTGCCGCAGCCCGACCAGATGCAGCATCAGATCGAGCGGCGCGGTGCCGCCGGTGCAGGTCAGCCGGTCGCGATCGATCACGAACAGTTCGTCGGCGAAACGCACATGCGGGTGGCGCTGGTGCAGCGGCGACATGTCCTCCCAATGCACTGTCGCGCGATAGCCGTCGAGCACCCCGGTCGCAAGCAGCGCATAGGGCCTGGTGCAGACGCCGCCGAGCGGCACATCTCGCGCGGCGGCCTCGCGCAGCAATGCGATCACCGCGTCGTTCACGTCGTCGCTCACATGCCAGCCGGCGCAGACGAACAGCACATCCGGCAGGCCGGTTGCGGCGAGCGTCGTGGTGGGCCGGATCGTAATGCCGTTGCTCGCGCGTGCCGGTTCGCCGTCGGGCGTGATGACCGACCACCGGTAATGCTGCGCGCGGCCGGCATAGTTCGCCATGCGCAGCACTTCGACCGCGCTCGTGAACGCGATCATCCAGAAGTTCGGCAGCGTCAGAAAGCCGACGTGCGCGATGCTGCCGAGCCGTGTATTGGCATCGGTTCTGGCGTGGTCGATCGCGTCGCGCTTCATCGTCGCGTCAGCTCGCCGCATCAGCCGTGTTGCGCGGCCGGCGCGCGACGCACTTTCATCGCATTGCGCAAGCCCGCGAACAGCGGCGCGCGCGCGTTGCCCGGCGCCCGCCCGAAGCTCTCGGTGATGCGGTCGAGAATGATCGCGAGCATCACGACCGACAGACCGCTTTCGAAGCCGAGCCCGATATCGAGCCGCTGGATGCTCGCGAGCACGTCGTTGCCGAGACCGCCCGCGCCCACCATCGACGCGATGATCACCATCGACAAGGCCATCATGATGGTCTGATTCACGCCGGTCATGACCGACGGCAGCGCATTCGGAAACTGCACCTTGTACAGCAGTTGCCACGGCGTGCAGCCGAACGCCTGCCCCGCCTCGACGATCTCGTGATTCACGTGCTTGATGCCGAGCACGAACGCGTATTCGGCGCTGCCGTTGAGCGTCGCCGCGACGCTCGACACATCGACTTGCGGCGCGTGCATCAGCGGCACCGCGTCGGTTTGCATCAGGTCGCCAGCGGTCAGATAGCGGCTCGTGTCGATGCCTTCGAAGAACGCGTGCACGTAGTCGTCGGCCGGATTCCTGATGATCTCCTGCGGCGTGCCGATCTGCACCACGCGGCCGCCTTCCATGATTGCGATGCGCGTGCCGATGCGCATCGCCTCCTCCAGGTCGTGCGACACAAACAGAATCGTGCGCTGCTGTTCGCGTTGCAGATCGAGCAGCACGTTCTGCATTTCCTTGCGCTTGAGCGGATCGAGCGCGGAAAACGCTTCGTCCATGATCATCAGCGACGGGTTGACCGCGAGCGCCCGCACGAGCCCGACGCGCTGCTGCATCCCGCCCGACAGCTCGGCCGGCAGCTTGTGCGCGAACGGCGCGAGGCCGACCTGTTCGAGCACCGTCAACGCGCGCGCTTCGCGCTCCTTGCGGCCGACGCCCGCGACCTCGAGTCCGAACGCCGCGTTGGCCAGCACGTTGCGCTGCGGCATCAGCGCGAACGACTGGAACACCATGCTCATGTCCTTGCGGCGCAGCGCGGTCAGCTCGCCGCGCGGCACGCTCGCGACGTCGCGGCCATCGATCAGCACCTTGCCGGAGGTCGGCTCGACGAGCCGATTGATCATGCGAATCAGCGTCGATTTGCCGGAGCCGGATAGCCCCATCAGCACAAAGATCTCGCCCTCGCGGACTTCGAACGACACGTTGTGGACGCCGACGATCTGACCGGTACGGGCGAACACGTCCTCTTTGGTGGCGCCGCCCGCCAGCATGGCAATCGCCGGCTTCGGGTTGGCGCCAAATACCTTGCACAGCCCTTCGACCACGACCTTGGGGGAATTCATCGAATGCTCTCCTCGCGTGGCGGACATCCGTCCGCGCTGTGCCTACATAGTTGCCGGGAAAGCGTGCGGACAGCCGACTATTTACGACAGGCACATGAGGAAATGCGACACCTGGGCGCGGCGGGCCCGCCGGCGTAGGGCGGGAGGCTCAGGCGATGATCTGGTTCGATCTGGGGTATTGAGCGCGCGTTCGATCGTGCGAGCGCACAACATGCGCATCAATAACGAAGCAACGGAGATTGCTGGAGACGCCCGGCGCGGATTGATCGCGGCAAACCCGCGGACCAAGCCACGGGCTGCCCCGCCGGGCGTCTTCCATGCGTGTTACTGGCTTGCGCCCGTGCCAATGCCGGCCTTCTTCTGCGCGTTCTGCAGATTGGTCGGATAGTTCGGGTCGTTCCTGCCCGGCTGATAACCGGCGTCCTCGAGCTTCTTCAGCTCGGCGTTCTTCTTGGCGCGAGCCTGTTTGCGGGCCGCCTTGCGCTCGGCCTTGGTCGGCTTCGCGGCGCTGGCTCCCGCCTGTGCGGTGGCGGCTGTGGTCGCGTTCGTGTCCTGCGCGAGCGCGAGTGGCATGCTGCCGGCCACCATTGCGGCGACGGAAATTCCAAGCATGATCTGTTTAATGGCGAAGCGCTTCATAACTGACATCCCCTCTGGAAAATTGGCAATAGTGTTGACGCTTATCTGCGAATTGTGATTTCACCAAAACACGGTTGCACGGCCTTCATGCCTCCGCCGGCACAGCTTACAGGCAAAGCTCAAACACTGGGACAGCGACAGGAAATGGCAAGTAACGGCGACGCTATCGGCTGTGACTTTGCGTCCGGCTAGCTGTTCTCCTCTCGCCCCAATAATTCCGCAATGCAGACCCATCAGAAACGCGCAAGCAGCGGAACAAAATTAGCCAGGTTAACAATTATTCCTTTATTACAAATACTTATGAGGCTCGACAAATACGCTTTAAATCCCCAGGTGTATTCCCTAATTTGAACTGCATCGTGGAACAAACCACGGCATACCATGCTGACATTGTACGAACGGCCGTGCGAAACTTCGCCTGCATTGTGGGTACAAATCATTTAAGTCGATGTGGCCTTTTCGCCGCGCCTGAATAGTCGGCTATCAGGAGGTCCGCAAAAAAAGAATAAGCACATCCGATCTATTTCAATCCGGACATCAGCCGAAGCCCTGTCTTTTATATCCGCGCATTCCTTATCGGACTGCATGGGCGTGCTATTGCCCGTCGAAATCGGATTACGCCGCACGAATTCGCTTTATCGCGCGATGGCAACGACTCGTCGAACAATTCGATTCTCGCATCGGTCGGGCTCGAGTATTCGTTATCGAAGGCAACGGTCGCGTATGCACAGGCCGGCTTCGTGACCAATCACGGCGAGATGCACACGGGGCTGTCGGTCAACAACGCGCTGAATCTGCCGACAGGCACGACGGGCGGCGCGAACATCGGCCTGCGCCATACGTTCTAGACGCATCGGCACGGGATCGGTGCGTGGCTCGAGCAGAGCAAGCGGCGCGAGCGCTTCGAGTTGCGTGAGTCGCGCACCACCATCGACGGAACGCCTACACGTCGTAGCCGGGACTACGCCGCGCGAGCCGGCGCAGCAGTCCCGGCCACACGAGGTTCGCGCCCTTGCCTTGGGTCACTTCGCGCGCCTGCTCTTCCATCGTCGCGATGATCGATTGCGGCACCTCGATCAGCTTGCCGCCGGCCTGCGCGAGTATCTGGATGCGGCATGACGTTTCGAACAGATACATCGCCTCGAACGCTTCGGCAACCGAACGGCCGCAGGTCAGCAGCCCATGGTTGCGCAGCATCAGGTAATTGGCGTTGCCGAGATCGGTGGCAAGACGCGCTTTTTCGTCTTCACGCAACGCAACGCCTTCGTAGTCGTGATACGCGAGGCTCGTCAGCACGAAGCCCGCTTGCTGCGACAACGGCAGCAGACCGTCCTGCTGCGCGGCGACCGCGACGCCATACGGCGAATGCGTATGCAGCACGCAATTGATGTTTGGCCGCGCGTCGTGCACTGCGCTATGAATGACGAAGCCGGCGGGATTGACGTCGAACGGCGTCGGCATTACCGGCTCCCCTGCGTGGTTCACCTTGACGAGACTCGATGCGGTGATTTCTTCGAAAAAGAACCCATACGGATTGATCAGAAACTCATGCTGATGCCCCGGCACGCGCGCGGAGATATGGGTGAACACCAGGTCGTCCCAGTCGAACAACGCGATGAGCCGATACGCGGCCGCGAGGTCGACCCGGACCTGCCACTCCTCTGCCGACACCATGTGACGAATGCTGGGAATGTCGAGTGTGGAGTTCATCAGGCACCTCCAGAGGGAGTTGAATGCGTGAAGTATCGTCGATGCGATCGCATCATGGCGCTTCTGCATTGCAGAATCAATGCACTGGAAGGATAGCCTTGTTATTGCACCGGCGGCACTTCGGACATCGCGAGTTCCAGCGCTATTCGCTAATCACGATTTCGACTGGCTGAGCGGACTTTCGCTCTCGATCGTCGCCGACAACGCAATGTCGTATAACCGCGCAACCGATTTTTATAGCGGCGTAAGCCGCGTGCTCGCCGCGAAACCAGACGCGATGTTCATCGGCGGCCCGTCGGAGCCGGCCGGTCTGGTTGCGCAGCAGGCGCGTGAACTCGGCTTCAAGGGCGGCTTCATCGTGATGGACCAGGCCAAGCTCGACGAAGTCGCGAAGGCCACGAACGGCTATGCGCCGCTGAATGGCGCAATCGGTGTACTGCCGCTCGCCGACGATTCCACGCCGTGTGCTCACCGCGTTCGCTCGCGAAGCTGTGCGGCACGCCGGGCGCAGTTCACTGCGCCGCGCCGCCGTTGCTCTCATCGGTATTTGCATCGGCAGCCGCGCCACGCGCCGCGTCCTCTTCCTGCAGCTTGCGCCACAGAATCTTGCCGCTGCCCGACTTCGGCAACGACGCGACGAATTCGACGATCCGCGGTGCCTTGTACGCGGCCATCTGCTCATGCGCCCAGTCGATGATCTCCTGCGCGCCGATCTTCCCCGCATGCGCGGCGTCCGGCACCACCAGCGCCTTCACGGTCTCGCCGCGCTTCTCATCCTTCACGCCGATCACGCACACCTCGTGAATCGCCGGATGCCGGTACATCAATGCTTCGACCTCCGCCGGCCAGACCTTGTAACCGGACGCGTTGATCATCCGCTTGAGCCGGTCGGTCATGAAGAAATAACCGTCCTCGTCGATATGTCCGAGGTCGCCGGTACGCAGAAAGCGCTTGCCGTCGAGTTCGATAAAGGCTTCGTCGGTCGCCTTCTGATTGCGCCAGTAGCCGCGCATCACCTGCGGCGCGTTGACAACGATCTCGCCGGTCTCGCCGTGCGGCAACTCGTGCAACGAGACCGGATCGATCACGCGCGAATCGACGTCGAACACCGGAATGCCGAGGCATTGCGGCTTCGGCCGATGCGGCGGATTGATATGCGTGCCCGCAATCGTCTCCGACATCCCGTAGCCTTCGACATAGTCGAGCCCGGTCAGCGCTTTCAGCTTCTTCGCGATCGCGTCGGGCATCGCCGCGCCGCCGCCGCGCGTACCGCTCAGGCTCGACAGATCGTATTCGCCGAGCCGCGGATTCGACAGAAAGTCGACCATCATCGTCGAAATCGATTGCCAGGCGCTGATCCGGTATTTCTGCATGCACAGCGCAGCCGCATCGCGATCCCAGCGTGACATCACGACGATCGTTACCCCCGAAAACAATGCGCTGTTCATGCCGCCCTGCATGCCGGTCACGTGAAAAAACGGCAACACGGACAGATGCACGCCGTCGGCCGCCGAGCCGAACCACACGCAGCCGCCGAGCAACGTGCTCATCACACTGCGATGCGTATGCATGCAGCCCTTCGGACGACCGGTGGTACCGGACGTGTACGGCATCACGCACAGATCGTCGGGACCGGTGGTGAGCGGACCCGGCGTGATATGCCGATCGAGCACGCTTTGCCATGATGCGACGCCCGCACGATCGAATGTTCTACGCGGCGCGGCGACGAATTCCGGCACCGTCACCGGCGACGGCTGCTGCAAATAGTCGCTATACGTCGCGACGATCACATGCCTGAGTCCTTGCCCGGCGCCATCACCCAGCAACGGCGCGACGTTGTCGAACAGACATTGCGGCGCAATGATCGTAGCCGCGCCGCTGTCCTCGACGTAGTGCCCGAGTTCCGTGCTCATGTTCATCGGATTGACCGGCACCACCACCGCGTTCGCGCGCAGAATGCCGTAGTACGCGACGATCCATTGCGGACTGTTCTGCATATAAAGCAGCACGCGGTCCCCCGCCTTCACGCCGCACTCATGCTGCAAATAGCCGGCGACGCGCTCGGCTTCGTCCTTGAAGCGCGCGAACGTGACCGGTGTGCCGTAATAGATGATGAAAGGCTTGCCGGGAAAACGCGTCGCCGATACTTCGGCGTTATAGAAAAGACTGGTTTGCGGCAGCGTCAGATGCCGCGGCACTTGCGGCGGCCAATGCGGGTAATGGCGTTCGTTCATCAACCTCTCCGGCTTTTTATACGCGGGCAACGCGCGCTCAGCACGCGAGATAGCGCCCGAGTTCCATGCTCGCAATCGCATTGCGATGTACTTCGTCTGGGCCGTCGGCGAAACGCAGCATGCGCGAACTCGCATACGCGCGCGCGAGGCCGAAGTCGTCGCTGACCGCGCCGCCGCCATGCGCCTGCATCGCCCAGTCGATCACCTGGCAGGCCATGCTCGGCGCCGCGACCTTGATCATCGCGATCTCCTGGCGCGCGTCCTTGTTGCCGACCGTGTCCATTTTGTGCGCGGCGTTGAGTACCAGAAAGCGCGTCTGGTCGATCATGATGCGCGCGTTTGCGATCCGCTCGCGCGTTACGCCCTGCTCCGCGATCGGTTTGCCGAATGCGACGCGCTCGAGCGAGAGGCGGCACATCGCCTCGAGCGCGCGTTCCGCGCGGCCGATCAACCGCATGCAGTGATGGATCCGCCCTGGCCCGAGACGCCGCTGCGCGATTTCGAAGCCGCGCCCTTCGCCGAGCAGCATATTGCCCGCCGGCACGCCCTTCAATTCCTCGATGACCGGCGCCGGCTGCCAGCGATTGCCCGCGTCGCGCGCCGCGTCCATCTGCGCTTCGAAAACCGGCTCGGCGGGATACACGTATTCGTCCATGAACGCGATCAGACGCTTCTGCAGATTCCTGACCTTGTCCGGGTACTGAAAATCCATCCAACGTCTCCATACAGTTGTGCGCGCGCAAACCGCCCGCGGCATGCGCGAAACGGTGCATTGAAACGCCGCGTCGACTTCAGACGATGATCGACCCGCCATCCACCGCGAGGTACTGGCCGGTGACGTGCCGCGATGCTTCGCTCGCGAGAAACACGACCGGTCCCATCAGATCTTCGTGGCCGCCGACCCGCCGCAATGGTGTGCGCGCGACAATCGAGTCCTGCAGCCGCTCGAGCAGTCCCGCCGACATCTTCGACGGGAAAAAGCCCGGGCAAATCGCATTGACGTTGATGTTGTACTTGCCCCATTCGGCTGCGAGTGCGCGCGTGAAATTGATCGCCGCGGCCTTCGACGTGTTGTAGGCAATCGTGTTCATTCCCGGCGGCGAACCTTTGAGGCCGGCCACCGACGCGACGTTGATGATCTTGCCCGCGCGGCGCGGAATCATGCTGCGCTTGCCGACTTCACGCGCAAGAAAGAACGGCGCGTTGACGTTCAGATTCATCACCTTGTTCCACGCTTCGTCGGGATAGTCCTCGGCAGGTGCGCCCCATGTCGCGCCCGCGTTGTTGACGAGAATATCGATGCGGTCATGCGCGCTCATCACCTGATCGACGAGGCCCGGAATGCCGTCGAAATGCTGCAGATCGTTGACGACGGTGCGCACGTCGATACCGCGTCCTTGCAGATGCGCTTTCGCGCCGGCGAGTTCGTCGGCCTTGCGCGCGGTGATCGCAACACGGCAGCCCATTTCGCCGAGCGCCTGGGCCATTTGCAGACCGAGTCCGCGCGAGCCGCCGGTGATCAAGGCAACCTTGCCGTCGAGTTGAAACAGGTCCTTCACTGACATGCGTCACTCCTCCAATTGTTCTGCAATGCGGATTCTGATTCTGAATTTTCCAATCATCATACGTGCCGAAATTCGGTGTGTAAATAAAAGCACGATCATTCTTTTTAACGTATAAACTGGCGTGCATCAGGGACGAACGGGGCCTTGGGACTTACCCGCATACCGCGATCTTCAATCGATTCGTACCGTTGAAGCGGCATGCATAAAACGAGCGTCGACGACGACGTTTCGCGATGCTGTTTCGCATAGCGGTTCAACTTTGGACGGGCTTTCACCGATGCAGGATGCGCTGATCATCAACAGACGGGATCTGGAATTCCAGCTGTTCGAAGTACTCGACGCCGACACGCTGACACAGCGCGCGCGCCATGCCGATCACAGCCGCGAGACCTTCAACGCGGCGCTCGACACGGCGCACGCGGTGGCAGTCGAGAAATTCGCGCCGCACAACCGGCTCTCCGACGAACATGAACCGCAATTCGACGGTCAGCGCGTGACGATCCCGCACGAAGTGAAAGACGCCCTCGACGCATTGCGCGCGACCGGCTTTCTCGCGGCGGGCAAGGATTACGAATGGGGCGGCATGCAGCTGCCGGCGGTGATTTCGTTCGCGTGTCTGTCGCTGTTCAAGAGCGCGAACATCGCGACTTCGTCTTACGCGATGCTCACGAGTGCAAATGCAAACGTCATCGAGCGATTCGGTTCCGATACGCAAAAGCGCAAGTATCTGCGCGCGTTGTTCGAAGGCCGCGCGTTCGGCACGATGGCGCTCACCGAACCGCAAGCGGGTTCAAGCCTGTCCGATCTCACCACCACCGCGACGCCGAATACGGATGGCACCTATTCGATTCGCGGCAACAAGATTTTCATTTCAGGCGGCGACCATGAATTGAGCGAGAACATCGTGCATCTGGTGCTCGCGCGCATTCCGGGCGGACCGCCCGGTGTCAAAGGCATTTCGCTATTCACGGTGCCGAAATTTCGCGTCAATGATGACGGCAGCCTCGGCGCGCGCAACGACGTCGCGCTCGCGGGTCTGATTCACAAGATGGGTTGGCGCGGCACGACGTCGACGATGCTGTCGTTCGGCGAGCACGGCGAATGCATCGGCGAGCTGGTCGGCGAACCGCATCACGGTCTCGCGTATATGTTCCATATGATGAACGAGGCGCGCATCGGCGTCGGACTCGGCGCGGTGATGCTCGGCTATCGCGGCTATCTGGCGTCGCTCGATTACGCGCGCGGGCGGCCGCAAGGACGCCACCCGAGCAACAAGAATCCACTCGATCCGCAATTGCCGTTAATCGAACACGCGGACGTGCGCCGCATGCTGCTTGCGCAAAAGGCCTATGTAGAAGGGGCTTACGCGCTATGCCTGTACGCGGCGCGTCTCGTCGACGAGCAGAACACCGGCGAGAGCGACGCCGCGCGCGCGGACGCGGCGCTGCTGCTCGATCTGTTGACGCCGATCGTCAAGTCGTGGCCATCGCAGTGGTGTGTCGAAGCGAACAGCCTCGCGATCCAGATTCATGGCGGCTACGGCTATACGCGCGAATATCCGGTCGAGCAGTTCTATCGCGACAATCGGCTGAACATGATTCACGAAGGCACGCACGGCATTCAGGCGATCGATCTGCTCGGCAGGAAGGTCACGATGAAACAGGGTGCCGCATTGAAGCTGCTCGCTCGCGAGTTGCAACGAACCATCGATAGTGCGCGCGAGCATGCGCCTTTACACGTTCATGCCGATGCACTCGACGCCGCATGGCGCGATGTAACCGGCACGCTCGATGCGCTATTGCCCACACTCGCGAGCAATACCGAACGCGCGCTGGCCAACGCGAATGCGTTTCTCGAAGCATTCGGCCATATCGTGATTGCGTGGACGTGGCTGCGGCAAGCGATCGCCGCGCAAGCCGCAGTGCCTCGCGCGAGCGGCGAAGCGGATCAGGACTTCTATCGCGGCAAATTGCACGCGTGCCAGTGGTTCTTCCGTTGCGAATTGCCGCGCGTCGCGGCGATGCTGGCGCCGTTGCGCACGCTCGACGATACGACGCTCAGCATGTCGCCGCGGTGGTTCTGACGAGCGTCCTCTTAAAGCGGAATTCCAGCGAGAAATAAATTGCGCTGCGAAATCGCGCTGCGCGTTAATTCGACAGTGCGATTTCCAGTTGCGTGACCACATCGATCAAACGCGGCCTCACCTCTTCGAGCAGGAATTCCTTCGACAGCTTGAACGCCGGCCCGCCCACGTTGATCGCCATGATCGGCAATTCGCCGCCCGGCTGAAATGCGCGCGCGATCCCGTTCACGTCCTTTTGCCAGTCGCCGAACGATGTCGTCACGCCGAGCGTGTGGTAATCGTCGAGCGCTTTCTCGATGCCGCGCCGGGTTTTCGGCCATGCGACATGATCGAGCTCGCGCACCTGCTCCATGAAGCTGAGCCGGTCGTGCTCGGGAGTCGCCGCGAGCCATGCGCGGCCAATCGCAGAGGTTGCGACCGGAATACGCGAGCCGACTTCGAGCGTCAGCGTGAGCGCAACCGAGCCGCGGCAGTTCTCGACGTAGATCATCGAGAGCCGGTCGCGGGTACCGAGCGAGACGGTCGCGCCGGATACGTCGGCGAGTTCCTGCATCACGGGCCGCGCGATCTTGCGTACGTCCAGACGCGCGAGCATCGCGCTGCCGAGCGCGAGCGACGCAGTGCCCAACCGGTACTTGCCGCTCTCCTTCAGATGGATCAGATAGCCGAGCAGCGTCAGCGTATGCGTGAGACGCGACACCGTCGATTTGGGCAGCCGGCAGCGCGTCGCCAGTTCCTGGTTGCTCAGCGACCGGTCGCCGGAACGGAAACACGCGAGCACTTCGAGTCCGCGCGCGAGCGCCGTGACGAAGTGGCGGTCGTCCTTGTGCAATTCATGCGCGGTGCGCATTGCGAGCGACGCGGGGGCTTTCGCAGCCGATGCGGCTAGGGATCCGGTATCGCCTGCGCCAAGGTCGTCGGCGGGGTCATCGGCCAGGCTGTAATTGATTTTGCTCAAGACGAAACGGGCTCCCGCGAAACGGCTGTGTTTGAACAAACCAGCGTGAAATGGATCGGGGGCGATCCGGGATGCGGAATTATACGATGTCTGTTCGCATCACTTTTTTCAGCACGGGCGCACGGGCTGACCTATTGTTTAAACGCGCCGGAAACGCCGCTGCGGCACTCTTCTATAAGACAGGCGTTTTCCAAAGAGTCCGGACCTGCTCGACCAAGCGCACCATTTTTGACATGCAACAACGAAGCGACATCAACTTATCGAGGATGGTGAAAACGTGAAAACAGTCAATCTCTTGAAGGCGATCGGTATTGCCGTATGCGTGGCAACCGCATCCAGCGCCTACGCGCAGGCGAGCGACGCGATGGCGCCCGCCGACCAGGCTGCGGCCCCGGCCGCGAATAGCAAATCCGTGCGTCAGGCCGATCGCAAGCTCGGCCGCGATGTGCGGCGCGCGCTCGCGAAAACGCAGGGCTTCAACGTGTCGAACGTGTTCGTGCGGGCGCGCGGCGGCGCGGTGACGCTGACCGGCTCCGTGCCTCAGGGCAGCATGATCCAGCAAGCCGCGGATGTTGCGAAAGGCGTGCCAGGCGTGAGCTCGGTGAACAACAAGCTCACGATCGGCGTGCGCGGCGGAGGCGGTGGCAGTTAAGCACGGGTCGCCGGCGGTATGGTTCGCACTTTGCGCACTTCGCGTGCTTCATTCACCGCGCGCGAAGTCTCGTGCGAAATTCTTTTGATTGACAGCGAAGGCGCCGCGCAAAGCCAGTGCGCGGCGCCTTCACTGCTTTTTAGCGGCAACGCTCAGCGCCGCACCAGCGCCACCACATAGCGGCACACGTCGTCGCCGGCGTTGAAGAACTCGCATTCGACCGGCGCGCCAAGCTGCAGGCAATCCCCCGCTTCGAGCCGATACGTCTGCGTTCCCTCGCGGAACGTCAGCACCCCTTGCGTGACCCAGATCTGCTGATGCTGAAACACGAAAGCGTCCGATGGATAAGGCACCTTCACGCCCGGCGGCAGTTCGATTTCGAGCAATTCGAGTACGCCGCCGGTCGGCGGTGACACGCGCCGCCGCGTGTAGCCGGTTTCGGGATCCTGCCAGAGCGACTGATCGGCGCGGCGCACGAGCCGCTCGCCGGTCTGCTCGGCAAGCGCGAGCAATGTCGAGAGCGTCAATCCGAATGCGCCTGATAAGCGGCCGAGCACGGTGGCCGTCGGGCTCGCTTCGCCGCGCTCGATCTTGCTGATCATCGCCTTCGATACGCCCGAGCGTTCCGCCAGTTCGCTCAGTGACCAGTTGCGCGCCTCGCGTTCGGTCTTCACGCGCGCGGAAATCGCCTGGGTCAGATCGATCGTGGAAGAGTCGGACATGGTGGAGTCGTCTGGGCAGAAGTGGGCACCGCGAAATTATATCGACGCGCCGCCGTGGCCGGCAGCCGGGTACGGCACGGATGCCGACAGCCACTTCGGCGGTCAAGAATGTCTTGCATAGTAATTTTTCGTCCACTATATTGAACGAAAACCGGGTGCGACGGAATTCGTCGATTCTCATGAAGTCTGGCGAATCCCTGCCTCGTCCAAACGCCCTTCTCACGCTCTTCGCCCTTCTTAGCCGGAACCGCCATGCCGAAGGAAATCGTTCTCAACGCGTTTGACATGAACTGCGTAGGCCACATCCAGCAAGGCCTATGGACGCATCCGCGCGACCAGTCCGCGCGCTACACCGATCTGCAGTACTGGACCGACTACGCGCGCAAGCTGGAAGCAGGCCTGTTCGACGGCATCTTTTTCGCGGATGTGGTGGGCGTGTACGACGTCTACGGCGGCAACCCCGATGCGGCGATCCGCGGCGCGGTGCAGGTGCCGGTCAACGACCCGACGCTGCTGATTCCGGCGATGGCCGCGGTGACCCGCCATCTGTCGTTCGGCGTGACGTCGAATCTGTCGGTCGAGCAGCCGTATCTGTTCGCGCGGCGCATGTCGACACTCGATCATCTGACGCGCGGCCGGGTCGGCTGGAACATCGTGACCGGCTATCTGGACAGCGCGTCGCGCGCGATCGGGCTGACCGGCCAGATGGCGCACGATGACCGCTACGACCTCGCCGACGAATACATGGAGCTCGTCTACAAGCTGTGGGAATGCAGCTGGGAAGACGGCGCGGTGCTGCGCGACCGCGAACAACGCGTGTATGCGGATGCGTCGAAGGTCCATGTGATCCATCACCATGGCAAGCAGTATCGCGTCGACGCGATGCATCTCGCCGAGCCGTCGCCGCAGCGCACGCCGGTGCTGTACCAGGCGGGCTCGTCCGCGCGCGGCAAACAGTTCGCGGCGGCCCATGCGGAATGCGTGTTCGTCAACGGCCAGGCGAAGCCGGCGGTCAAGGCGATCGTCGACGATATTCGCGCGCACGCGGTGGCCGGTGGCCGCCGCGCGGACGACATCAAAGTGCTGCTCGGCCAGACCATCATCACGGGCCGCACCGACCGCGAAGCCGAAGAGAAGTACGAAGAGTACCGCCGCTATGTGAGTTCGGAGGCGGCGCTCGTGCATGCGGCGGCATCGCTCGGGATCGACTTCGCGCGCTACGACCTCGACGAACCGATAGAAACCGGCAAGAGCCAGGCGATCGTATCGAACGTCGAAGCGATGACGCGCGCGGCCGGCCCGCAATGGACCAAGCGCAAGCTGCTCGAACAGATGGTGCTCGGCAGCCGCCAGCAGCCGCTCGTCGGTTCGGCCGAGAAGATCGCGAACGAGCTGATTGCGTGGACCGAAGAAGCCGGCGTCGATGGTTTCAATCTGTCGCGCACCGTCGTACCCGAATGCTTCGATGATTTCGTCGAGCTGGTCGTGCCGCTTTTGCAGGAGCGCGGCGCGTACAAGCGCGCGTATCGCGACGGCACGTTGCGCGAAAAACTGTTCGGCCATGCACGTCTGCCCGACAGCCATACGGCGGCGCGCTTCCGTTCACCCGCCTGCGCGGCCGCGCCGGCGGGCGAAGTGCAACGCTGATCGACGCTGGTTCAGCGAGCGACGTTTGCCTGGCGCGCCGCCCGCACGCTGACGCGGCGGCACGCGGATTTTTCAGCAGAGGCACCCATGCTTGAGAAGAGCACCTTCCACGACGCGATGGCCGGCCTCGGCGCGGCCGTCAACATCATCACCAGCGACGGCGACGCCGGCCTCGCGGGCTGCACTGCATCGGCGGTCTGCGGCGTGAGCGACGAACCACCCACGCTGCTCGTGTGCATCAATCGCAGCAGCCGCAACAACGCGGCGTTCCGCGCGAACGGCAAGCTGTGCGTGAACGTGCTGAGCGCGGAGCAACAGGCGCTCGCCGCGCACTTTTCGACCAGCGGGCTCGCACCCGTCGAGCGCTTCGCCGCCGCGCAGTGGGACCATCTCGAGACCGGCGCGCCAGTGTTGCGCGGCGCGCTCGCGTCGCTCGATTGCGAGATCGAATCGATTACCGAAGTCGGCACGCATACGGTGTTCTTTTGCGCGGTGAAGGCGGTGCGCACGCGCGGCGCGGGCGACGCGCTGATTTACTACGGGCGCCGTTATCACTGTGTCGGCGAGCAGTCGGTGCATGCGGCGCACACGGCGGCGCGCTAGATCGGCCGCGATCATCGCGACGATCGTGACCAATCGGGCGAGCCGCTGGGGTATGCTTGCCGATCTCACGACCTTTTATCTCTCCCCTGCCCGATGGCCGATTTTCCGTTCGACGCCGTGCTCTTCGATTGCGACGGCGTGCTTGTCGATTCCGAACCCATTACGAACCGTGTGCTTACCGACATGCTCGGCGAGCTCGGCTGGCATCTGAGCGTCGAAGAGACGATGCGCATCTTCGTCGGCAAGATGGTCAAGGACGAAGCTGCGCTGATCGAAGCGCGCACCGGTTTTGCCATCACCGACAAGTGGCTCACGCAGTTTCGCGCGCGGCGCAATCTCGCGCTCGATAGCGAACTGAAGGCGATAGATGGCGCGTCCGTTGCAGTGCGCGCGCTGCATCGAACGCTGAACGGACGCATTGCGGTTGCGTCGGGGGCCGACCGGATCAAGATCGAACTGCAGCTGGTGAAGGCTGGCATGCTGGACTGCTTTGAAGGACGTATCTTCAGCGGTCATGAGATGCCGCGCAGCAAGCCGTTTCCCGATGTTTATCTCGCCGCGGCTGCGGGGCTCGGCGTGGATCCGCGACGCTGCGCAGTGATCGAGGATACGGTGACGGGCGCGACTGCAGGTGTCGCGGCTGGGGCGACGGTGTTTGGTTATTGTCCGGCGCATCTTGGGCATAGCAGCGCGACTGCGTTGCATGGTGCGGGGGTGGTGAGGGTGTTTCGGGAGATGGGGGAGTTGCCGGGGGTGCTGGGGGGGTGGGTTCGCGGGTGATCGGCTGGTTTGTCGATTGGTCGATAGGCGGACGTGTTGGCGGTTCGACGCCACTCGGGTGGCAAGCGTTGGTCGATGGCGGTCAGTTTGCGGGGTGGCTCATGTGGTCAATTTCCGCTTGATGCCGACTGCGCGCCGTTTGACCGCACATAGCCTGTCCGGAATTTTGTGTGCGAGGCGGCTTAAAAATTCTTATCCGCGAGCGAGGCTGAAGCGCTCGCCAAACAGGATAGCAAACAAGTTCATGGCTGATCTCCTGTCGAATGTGGCCCGCACCGACTTGGCCAGCACGTTGCGTAGCGCTAGCCGGAGCAGCTTGATGGCGGCTTCGTCGTTGGGGAAGTGTCAACGGGTCTTGATGATCTTGCGCAGTTGCATGTTCAGACTCTCGATGGCATTTGTGGTGTAGACGACACGGAGTATCTCTGGCGGGAACACGAAGAACGGCGTGACGTTTTCCCACGCCCGCCGCCAGGATTGCACGATGGTCGGATATTTCGTACCCCATGGTCCTTCGGCGAATTCCTGCAGCGCTTGCTGCACGGCCTGTTCGCTCACGGATGTATAGACCGGGCGCAGCGTCGCGGCGACGGCTTTGCGATCCTTGTAGCCGGCATACTCCAGACTGTTGGTAAGCGTGTAGCCAGTGACGTCTTGACCTGACGTTGGAGTTACCGGTGTACGCGAAGCTGATCAGCAACGCGCGACGGCGTGAGTTCGTCCACGCGGTTGATGGGGTGCTCCGCAATGCGCGCGAGCACGAAACGCAGATAGGCTTCGGGATCGACGTCGTTGAGTTTCGCGGTGCCAATCAGGCTATAGATCGCAGCAGCACGTTCACCGCCAGAGTCGGCGCCGGCGAACAGATAGTTGCGACGTCCGATCGCGACACCGCGCAATGCCCGCTCGACCGGCAGGTTGTCGATCTCCAGTTGTCCATCGCCGCAATAGCGCGTGAGAGCCTTCCAACGGTTTAACGCATAGAGAATCGCCCGGCTCGTGTCGGATTTGCGAGAGAGCGTCTCCAGCGTGGCGGTGAGCCACGTGTGAAGCTGGTCGAGCAGCGGCTGCGCGTGTGCCTGCCGATACGCTCGACGCTCGTCCGGTGGCTTGCCCCTGATCGACTCCTCAACCTTGTAGAGCGCGCCAATACGCTCCAGCGCTTCGGTGTTCAGCGCGTTGGGGCGTGCCGCATGCAACTCGTAGAACTGTCGTCGCGCATGCGCCCAGCACGCTGCTTCACCGACGCGGCCCGTCTCGTAGATCGCCTGATAGCCGCCATACGCATCGGCCTGCAACGTGCCACTGAACGGCTCAAGGTGCTGCTGCGGATGGATGCCCTTACGATCGGGTGTATAGGCGAACCACACGGCCGGTGGTGTCGTGTCCGCCGATGCGCGATCGTCGCGCACGTAGACCCACAGACGTCCGGTCTTCGTCTTGCCGTTGCCGGGCGCGAGCACTGGAACCGGCGTGTCATCGGCGTGCAGTTTCGTGGCTGCCATTACATGACGACGCAATGCCTCAACCAGCGGCCGCAACAGCATCGCGCTGTGACCGACCCACTTTGCCAGTAGCGAGCGATCAAGCTCGACACCCTCGCGGGCATACATCACCGACTGACGGTAAAGCGGCACGTGGTCCGCGAACTTCGTGACCAGCACGTGGGCGAGCAGCCCCGGCCCCGCCAGACCGCGTTCGATCGGCCGACCCGGCGCGGGTGCCTGTGCGATGTGGTCGCAGCATGAGCAGGCGAACTTCGGCCGCACGTGGCGGATCACGCGGAAGCTGGCCGGCACGTATTCGAGTTGCTCCGACACATCCTCGCCGAGCGGCTTCATCGTCGCGCCGCATTCGCTGCACGTCTCGCCCGAGCCCGGCAGGTGCGTCTGCACCTCGCGCGGCAGATGTTCCGGCAGCGGCTTGCGCTGGATCTGCTCCGGGGCCGTGCGAGGCGTCTTCGGGATCTCTACCGGTGCGGCGCCTTCATCGGCCTCAATGTCTTCGAGACGCAGCTCAAGCTGCTCGATCTGGCGATCCAGTTTCTCCGACTTGCGGCCGAACTGCATGCGGCGCAGCTTCGCGATCAACAGCTTCAGGTGTTCGATCTCGGCCTTGCCGGTCGTGATGGCCGCCTTCTGCGAATCGACGACATCCTGCAGATGCCCAATCTGGGCGTCACGCTGGCGCAGCATGGCCTTCAGGGCGTCGATGTCGTCAGGAAGGGCGTCGGCGGAAGTCATGTCCGACAGTTTACGTGTCGGCGCGGACGTTTACAACGCTGAGGTGGGGTGTGCAGTGCGTGTGGGCTGGCGCCAGTCGATGCCTTCGAGCAGCATGGAAAGCTGCGCGGAACTGAGCAATACGGTTCCACCTGTAGCCTGCGGCCACACGAAGCGGCCCTTCTCGAGGCGCTTCATCAGCAGGCACAGTCCATCGCCGCTCCACCACAGCACCTTGAGCAGATCGCCGCGCTTGCCGCGGAAGACGAATACGTGGCCGCTGAACGGATCGCGCTCGAGTACGGTCTGCACCTTTGCGGCGAGGCTGTTGAAGCCTGCACGCATGTCAGTGACGCCAGCGGCGAGCCACACGCGAGATCCGCCGGGCAAGCCGACTGCGGACGGCAACATCAGCACGTTCACCGTGACAGGCCTCGCAAGATCTCGATCAGGGTGGCGGTGGAAATGTCGCCGCTCAGCCGCAGCCGTGCATCACCGCACTCAATTTCATACATGTGGCCGACGCGCGGCGGTGGGCATGCTGGTTCTTCGGGTGCCAGCGGTACCGGCTGCGCGACCGCTACTGGTAGCCAGTTCAGTGTTGCGGGTTCAGACGTCATCGGTGCGGCAATGTCAGGCATGCCGTAATCGCCAGCCAGGTAATGGCGACGCCATTTGAATAGCAGATTGGCGTTGACAGCATATTCGCGCGCAATCAATGCGGCCGACGCGCCGGGCTGCAGCGTCGCTTCGACAACCTGCCGTTTGAACTCCACCGGGAAGTTCGGACGTTTGATGCGTTTGGCTTGTGCTGGTCTGTCCACGATTGTGTCCACCATAAATTTGGTGGACACCAAAGTAGCTAAACTCAACGATCAGTTCCAGACGGTGCTGAGAACTCGCTTACGACTGTTGCGTATCAGATGCACGATGCAGATCTGCATAGTCGTGCGCGGGTAAGCCGTGCCGATCGCTTCGGCCAGTCCCTTCAAACCGTCGACCACGGCCATCAGAATGTCCTGGCAACCACGGGTCTTGAGTTCGTTGAACACCTTCAGCCAGAATTTTTCGCCCTCGGTCTGTTCGATCCACAGCCCGAGCACGTCGCGCTGGCCATCGGTCTGGACTCCCACCGCCAGATACACCGCCTTGTTGCTCACCACGCCGTCGTCACGGATCTTCACGCGCAGCGCGTCGAAGAACACAACTGGGTACAGCGCCTCGAGAGGGCGGCTTTGTCAGGGGAGCGTTTCGGCCATCACCTCCTCGGTGACCGAGTTGATGAAATCCGTGACTCCTGCCCTTCGTCAGGCTGCTGAATCGATTCGCGATGCGATGTTCTTGAACATCGCCATATGCGAGGCATCCGCCGGATGCAGGCCGTCGGCAAGCGAAAGTGTCCCGTCGAGGTACTGCCGAAGAGTCGCTTCGTAGTTGTCGATTAAGCTACATTTATTCTCGTTCGCCACGTGCACGGTAACGCGTGCGATATCCGCCTGCCCATATCTATAGCTTCCAGTCGGATAGTCTTTCGTGGCGAAATTGGCTGTCATCAGCGTCACTTTCTTTCCGGCATTGAGAAGGTATCGGGCGATGACTGTAAGGTTTCGCTTAGTCCACGCGGGATCAGCGGGCGGCCCCTTGACGCGATCGTTTGTGCCGAGCTGCACGAACACGAACTCGTCATCTGCCGTTATCGAACTGGGCAGGATTCGCCGAGTGGGCAGCCACTCTGCCGTGTTCGTGCCGATCAGGCCTTGATTCTTGAGGCGAATGGTTCGAGTACGCTTGATCCCCTCAAAACGCGTCGTTGCTCCGTGGCACACAACCAGTACATCGTGCTTGGCCCATTGCACCGCATACTCGGCGGTCAGCCCATATGTGATCGATGCGTGATAGGTCGAAACGACTCCTTGCAATACGCCGTCCACAAACACTTCGAAACAGTCGTCCGGGTGGTTATTCAGAGTCGCATAACAGATCGTGAAGTTATTGCTGGTCACGCTAAATTTGAGTGCATTCCCGTTGCTCACGTCACAACATTGCTGCATCAAGGAATCCGTGATCGTAGAAATAACCTTCCCCGCGGCTACCCCCGTCGAGCTGTTCACGACGCTCACGTTTGGATCGTTGGCGACGTCGATGATGTGTTGAGCCGTGTACAGCGCGACGCCAGGAGCGGGGCTCGTCAGCACGCCGACCGAAAAACGCCTCCCAAAGTACTGATGAAGCAGATTGAACCAGCTCGGAGGAATAGGACGATTCGGTGTTATCGTGGTGTCGGGCAATACATGGTTGCGCACGTCATCAAGCGTATGGCCGCGCGGATCACTCGGAGCGCTGTTGGATACGCTATTTCCCCATGTGATGGAATCTCCGAGGAAGACAATGTGAACATCATGCAACTCATCATAAAGGGCCGCGCGAAGCGCCGTCAATGCCGATGGCCGAGTCTCGGGAGTGGCCGATCCACTGCCACCTACCGACGAAAATTCGCCTGGCGACACAGCTAATTCAGAAACCGGCTTTGGCTGCGCCGCGATCTGAGTCCCAAACTCCGCCAGCGCTCGGGGCGTGTCCGTGGGCGTCTTTCTACTCACGACGACAGGAAGCGGCTCGTCGCTTGTGAATCGCGTCACGACGCTTATGAATCGCATCACGAGGCTTCTTGCAGATAGTTTTTTTGTACCGGTGTCAGCCATGAACTAACTCATATTCAGATAGGCATTGTCTTTTCTTCAGTCAGCAAGAAGTCCTCGCCTTCTTCAAAAATTTCGAGTTACCCCGATAGTTAGATAGTACCGTCTGAGCAAGCGATATGCGCGTCGCAAATGCAGATTACAGAAACGCGCTTGTAAAAAAACGCCGGCATCCTGTGCATTTATCTGCCACATAGACATCGAGTCATCGCGATACGGCGAGCTACCGATCCGCGAGTCTACGCGATATGGATGAAATTCGCTGATGCTTGTGCCGAACTCAAGGGTCCAATAGGCCACCTGCGCTACTGGCAACGTCGTCCATGCCGCTAGCAACGCGGGTGGCTTGCGCGCGTCCGACCGCACGGAAGTTTGACATGTGATCCGCAGCCCGCGAGTGCCATCAGAAATAGCAACTCGGTTTTTGCATTCCTGACATGACCGACTGGGAACGCGCTCTCATCGGATGTAACATGTTGTAGTGTTGTAGAATTGCAAGATTAAAGAGAGATTAGAAATGGTGACCGAAGTGCGAACTCGGTCACCCGCTTTGCCAGCAACCTGAAATCGGACCGACGCGAACTCTTTGGCGATGCAAAGTTGGAGTCAGGGAATTGGCGTAGATGTGATTACTTTGACTGCGAGGCATGTTTTGGGGCTTGAAATGGATGTCGAAATTGGCAAATTCGCGTATCGGATTTTGTGCAAAGACGGAAGCGTAATTGAAAACCCACGAATCGATGGGCTGGAAGTTGAGTTTCGAGGACGTTTCGGCGGCTTGATTGAAATTGAAGACGGGTCGATTTTCAAAAATAGCAAGATCTCGTTGGGCAGCGGTGCCGTGGTGACCATTAAGAAAACGAACCTTAAAGGTATCAAGAACACGCGCGTTGATACTTCCTGCGCGTGTAAATTTAAGAAACTCTTCATTGACGAAGGTTGCTCGATTGAGGGAGCGCGTTTTGCGTTAGTGGATGACGAAAACCTTTCCATTACTGTCGGAAAGGACTGCATGCTGGGTTCAAACATACTTCTCAGGCCCGCGGACGGGCATACAGTTTTCGACGTCGCCACTGGGGCTGTGCTCAACAGGTCGATGCCCATCGTTATCGGAGATCACGTGTGGGTCGGCACCGGAGTGACCCTTCTAAAGGGGGCAAACGTTGCAAACAACGTCGTCATTGGATCGAACTCGCTTTTGTCGAAACGATATGATGAGGAATATGTCGCGTTGGCCGGCACACCAGCAAGGGTAGTAAAGCGCGGCATCAACTGGAGCCGCTCGCGGATTCCGGAGTATGAGCGCACGGCACACCGGAACGAGCAAAAACACGATATTCCCGGCGGTAGCAAGTAAGCGGGCGCGCCCTGCCAAAGGCCGGGCGAGCTTCATCCGGCCCAACTTGTCATTCTCAAAACGGCGATAGCAGCCCGCGGTATTTCAGCACGGCCACCGCGACTAACACCGACGAAAAGCATTGGCAGCAGCTCGTGCCTCAAGCACGAATACCCGCCGTCATGCCACGGTGGCAAGCCGCCAGGTTGAGAACCGCCGCACTACAATCCCTGGCCGCATGCATTTCGACTGCGGGCCGGTCTATACGCCGGTTTGTCATCCGTAGCTGGGACATGTTGTGCCGCTTGAGCAGGACATCTTACGCCGCTTCGCTGACGGGCTCAATCAGGCATGCGGCCCAGGTTGGTACGATCGGGCCGCAATCAAGACGACACTGACTTCCGGCCCGGCGCCGCGACGCGCGCGACCTGCGCGCCCGCATCGAAGCGCATGCGTACCGATTCCAGTTCCTTGGGCAGGCGCGACGCACGTGGCTTGCGCCGTGGCAAATCGGCGAAGCCCAGCCGACGATAAAGCGCTGCCGCTCGCGGATTGCTCACGAGCACGTCGAGCACGATCTCGCGATCTTTCGTTTCGAGACCTCGCTGGTGTGCAATCTCACCGCGGATTGCATGCTCGAACAGCGCGGAAAAGACCCCCGTACCGCGCACGTCATCTAGCGTCGCGCAATGCGCAATGAGCGTCTGCGCGCGCTTCGGCTTTGGCAGCTCGGTTTCGAGCACGAGGCCGCGCAACAGCATCGGCACCGTGCGCAACGGGCCAAAATAGCACAGTAGCGTCCAGACGATGTGCGGATCATCACTCAGTATGCGGCGGCCATCGTGGGCTGCGAGAACCGCCACGATCTGGCCGCGCGCGTCGACTGCAACTTCGTGGCGCCGCCACGAAAAGCGTCCACCAGAGAGCGCAAACGCGTGCTCCAGAAACGCAACGCATTGATGAGCCGGCACGCCGATAAAAAACTCGAACTCGTGCTCGCCCGAGGCGAACACGAGTGGTGCGCACGCGGCTGCATCACTCGCACACGCGGGCCGAAACGACAGGCCGAGAGAGGCGATCGCGGACTCTTGCGTTATGTCCGGCTTCGTATTTCCGGGGACGGAATTCATCGTCATGCTCGATATGCTAATTCGACCGCAGCGACCTCGCGCCACGGCGGCCGTCGTGATATGGGGCTTTCGCCTGCTTACACGTGCTTATGCGCCTGCCTCTCCTGCCACGACCAGTAGAGTGCCATCCCGAAGCCAACGCACACGGTCACGTCCAGTGGAATGAGAAAGTAATTCCCGCGTTGAAATCCCACCCAAATCGCTACCACCGAATAGATGAAAGTGAAGATCTCGCCCGCGAGCAGCACGGAGTTGATGCGCGGCACGATGACGCGATAGCCGTCCTTGCCCTTTGGCGTCCGGTGAAAATCGCCGTGCACACCAAGCAATGCGCGCACGCCGCCAACGAAGTAATACCAGGCCATCGGCAGGAACATCGAGATATACCGGTAGGTATCCCACAGTGCTTTCAGGGCGTTCGGCTTGCTGTTGAATCGCGCGCCTCTGCGTGCGGCAAATGCGTTTTCCAGACCCCACAGCGCGACTAGGCCGAAGAATGCGAGCGCCCCCCAACGCATGCCCACGCTGTCGAAATGTACGAAGTACGTGAGCGGCAAGCTCAGCAATATCAGCACATAAATCGATGCAAGCAGCACTGAGGAAAACATGACGGAAATCGCATGCATGCGCTTCATCAGCGGCATACGCTGCAGCAGCATCTGCTTGAGGTGCTTGAAGGCACTATGAATCAGACCACGCCCCCAACGCTCGCGCTGAATGCGGTATGCACTGATGGTCTCGGGCAGCACCGACATCGACACCACGTCGCGCAAATACGCGTACTTCCAGTCGCCGAATTGCGCGCGATAACCGAGATCGACATCTTCTGTCACCGTCGACGCATTCCAGCCGCCCAGCGCATCAACGCACACCTTGCGCCATACGCACGAACTGCCGCTAAGCGATGCCATGTCACCGTCTTCACTCAGCCCGATCGTCACGTATTGCTGATGGCCCATCTCCATCGCCTGGAAGCGGGTGAGAAATGATACGTCGCGATTCTCGTAACCGATGCCCGTTTGTAGAAATCCCAGTTTGGGATCCCTGAAACAAGGAATCGTCTTCAGTAGAAAGTCGTCGGGTGGCACGAAATCCGCATCGAAAATTGCGAAAAATTCGCCATGCGACTGCTGAATACCGTTGACCAGATTGCCGGCCTTGTAACCCTTGCGGTTGCGCCGCCTGAGCAGACGAATATCGACATCTTGCGCGGCGTAATGCTCGACCTTGCCGCGCGCGAGTTCGGTGGTGCCGTCTGACGAATCGTCCAGCACCAGAATTTCGAGCAATTCCGACGGATAGCGCAGACGGCAGGCGGCGTCGATCAGCCGCTCCACCATCTCGGATTCGTTGTAGATGGGCAACAGCACGCTCACTGACGGCCAGCGCTCGATGTCGGCCTCGGCCGCCGAATTCGCGAGCTCGGTCAGTTTGCGCCGCTCCACCTTGCGCGAAATCAGAAAGACCCGTAATTCAAGGAGCACGTACAGCGCGAAGTAGCCGACTACGACGAAAAATATTGCCTGGCAAAACCAGGAAAGCAGCGCAGGCATCGTGATCACCTCCTCACAGCTTCACGACCGCACTGATCTGCTCCAGCCTCTGTGCCCAGGTGTGGTGCTCTCGCACATATTTCGCACCGGCTTCGGCACGATCGAGATCTTCCCGCGAAGGACCGTGACGCAGCCGCGCGAACAGATCACGTGTCTCTTCGTAAGTATTCACGACGTGGCAGAAATCGCGGAAATGGCGATCCACTGCGCGGCTCGGGTTCGTCACCGCAATGCCCCCGCACGCCAGAATCTCGAGCAGACGGCGAGAAAACATCGTTTCGGAACTGGTAACCGAATTCACGTTGAGCGAAACCACGTGCGACTTGTAGACGTTCGCTGTTTCGTGATGCGGCACCTTGCCGTGCAGACGCATCTGGCTTGTCTTCGGAAAGCGAAACTCGAGATGGCGCGACAGCCGGTCGTGGTTCCGGTCGAACACGTTGAGCGGCATCTGATTGTCCTCGCAAATCTCGAACACCATGTCGAGAAAACGCCGCCGCTCATTCAGAATGCGGCGGTAATAGCTGCCCGTAAAACAGACTTCGTTGCGCGTGAAATTGAAGCCTGTGAAGCTGTGAAAAGCCGGCTGAAACGGCATGATCAGCGTATTCACCGGCACATGCGCGGGCACCTGCTGGCGATAGCGCTCGAGGCATTCCTCGTCCGTCGTGAAGACGTAATCGAACGCCTTCGCCATGTCGATGAACGCTTCGAAGAACGGACCGTCGTCCTTGTTCCAGAACACCGTGGGAATTCCGGCCTTTTTCGCGAAATCAACCAAACGGAAAATCGCCGTCGGTTTCGTGAGACGCAGCATTTTTGGCTGCTTCGCCAGCTCGTAGCGCCAGCTTCCATCCACGCCGTGAAACGCCGACTCGGCGAGCACCAGATCCGGCTTCCAGTGGCTGATGACGTCGCGGTAATTCGAGGGCGTCATCACGCGCACGCGACATTCGGCGGACAGACAGTCTGCCGTGAAATAGTCCGTGACGAGCGCAATCTTCAACTGGCCAAATCGCCCGGCTCGCTCGACATCTTCCGATACTTTCGGATAGTCGTAGACCAGTGAACCCAGTCTTCTAATGACCCTGCCAACCATTCCCCTCACCCCGCACTTTTGGGTAGCGCCTCGATGACAAAATCGCGCCAGCAACGCTGTGTGGTCGCGTATTCCTTTGCCCGTTCGCCGAGCGCGGCGAGCGCCGTGCCATCGGCTAATGCCGCTTCGATCACGCGCGAGAGGTCCACTGCGTCGCCAGCCTTGAAGAACCAGCCTGCGGGGTGTGCACCCATTTCGTCGCGAAACACCGGCAGGTCGGGCACGATGACCGGTTTGCCCATCGCCATCGCTTCGACGAGCTTGATGGGCGGCACGATCTCGCAAACCTTGAACGGTTTGCGCGGGATGCATACGAGCGCACAGCGGCTCAACGCGTCATGTGCTTGTTGCGGTGACATGCGCCCCAGAAGGCGGATGTGTTCCGACAAGCCGAGGCGCTGCACCTGCGCTTCAAGCGCTGGACGAGCTTCGCCATCGCCGATGATCATCACGTTCGGTTGCGCACCGCGTGCACGTAGTTGCGCGACCGCGTCGATCAGCGTATCGAGGCCTTCGTAGCCCATCAACGAACCCGCGTAGCCTATCGTGTTCTGTTCGATTTCGCGTGGCATGATCGTTGCAAACCGTTCGGGCTCCACGCAGTTGGGCAGCAGAAACATGCGTTCTTCGGCAATGCCCCAACGCTCGCGCGCGAAGCGGCCCAGTTGCTCGGAAATCACGAAGACACGGTCCGCGTGCCGTGCGACCAGACCTTCGAGTTCCAGGCCTTGCCTGAACCCCTGGCGTCCCTCGTAATGAGGCATGCGCGAGATACGCGTGAGTTCCCACAAGCCACGCATTTCGTATTGGAAAGGGATGCCCAATTGCCGCGCGGCCAACAATGCGGGCAGCGCATTGACGTGGTTCGACGCGGCGTGAATCACCGACACGCGATATTGCTTCGCCCACTGCGCCACTACGCGTGCGGCTTGCATCGCATATAACAACACCGGACGATTATTGGTCGGTCCGGCTACGTGCCGATAGCACACGTCTCCAACCTGCGTTTCGTCGCCCGCGACATCGCGCAAACGATCGACACGATCAAACGGATAGCCCGGACGCGTCAATGCATGCACGCGGCCACCCGCTAATCCCATTGCCCGGATGATCTCGTGCGTACGCGTGGTGTAACCACTCGTGTGATACGGCAATGCGCTTGCGGCCACATACAGCAGGTTCGGTGAATCCTCCTGGAACTCGCGTGTATTTGCGACGTGCTTCAGTTTGCGCTCCAGCGCCCGCACAGTGAGCCATCGGCTGAGAGCGAGGTACGGCTCGCTCACGAAGGTTTGCAGAGAATCGATTACGCCGCTCATGTCCGCGTTTTCCCTTGCGGCTTGATTTCCGCCTGAGCGAGATCGACCGTCTTTGTCGTCTTGATCCGGCCGCGCGCGTGCAGATCGAGAAACTCGGCGGTCGTGATCACGTCGTAGTCTTTCGTCAGCCGTGCTACCAGTTTGCGGTAGCCCTCAACGCGCTCGTCATTACGATATGTCGCGTAGCCTTTTTCGTCCCAGTAGAGCAGCGACCACGAGTGCAGCAGAAAAATCGAGAACGTGGGGCTGCCGCTGAATGCGTCGAAAAGTAATTTTCCCCACCACGGACGAAACCGGAAATACGGTGATTCCGGATACGTGAGGCGGGCCCACCACTCGTCCTTGCCAACCTTCGGCAGGATCTTCTTCTCCGTCATCGGCACTTCGATGATGCCATTGGACCAGACGAACGGATCGTTCGTGGGCTCGCTGAACAAACACTGATTTGCGTGAACAGCGCACATCGAATTGTTGAACGATGCTCGCACGCCCGTCGTCTTCAGCGCGCGTATCGTCGATGCATTCCAACGAAACGAACCCGCACGATGCGCGAGCACAGGCTTGCCGGTCTGCTCCGAGATGAGGCCGCCAAAATGCTTGATGACGAATTCGGCGCGCGCATCGTCGGTATATTGGTTCATATATTGTGGGCGACGCGCGAGTCCATGCTCGGCCCAGAACGAATCCGGCAGATATTCCGGATGCGTATGCAACTGCACGTCCTGCCCGACGGAATCGAGCCAGCGCACGACTTCGTTCGTTTCGTCCAGATAAGACCACGCGCCGCATTGGTCGACGAAATAGACATGCTTGGCGCCGAATTCGTCGCCGATCTCCGCCATCTCGCGGATTCCAGCCGTGCCGCGTTCGTGCACGCCCCACATCAGCCGTTTGACGTGATCGTGTGGTGCCCGCTTGGGCAATGCCTCAGTATCGACCGTCAACATAGCATAGCGATTCTTTTGCATCTTTCTCAGCTCAATTTCAGCAATTCATGCCATTCCGCCTCGCTGGCCAATCCAGCGGTCCACGGCACGATGCATGCATCGCGATAGCGCCACACGAGATACGCCTGCTTTCTCTGTTGTAGCGATGGGCCCTTACCGCTCAATGACGGCACGTATTCGACAAGCCAGCCCAGCCGGGAATAAAAAGCGAAATCGGGAATGTCTGTCACCAGAACCGGTGCCAGATCATTGCCGACTTGCAGTTTTTTTGAAAAACCCCGGCACGCGGCGCGCAATTGATGACGATCGGCGCCAAGCGCCCAGATCATCACCGTCTTTACATCGGTCGAAACCGGCCGATGCTTAAGGGTCGGCTGCCACTGAAATCGCGTGACATGCGGCGAAGTCAGTCTCGCCAACGCCAGCCAATGCTGCACGCGCCGCCATACACGCTTCTGCCACGACGACGGAGGCTTTTTCGCCAGCAGGTCGTAACGAGTCAGCAGATCCCATTCGGGCTTGGCCGCGAGCGCTTTCAGTGCACGCCGCAATGTTTTGGCTTCGACGATCAGGCTCACTGCACACGCTCCCTGCTCTCCGCCAACGCGATGATTCTTTCCGCCGCCAGCCACGCGCCGTTCATCGGAATCGCAGCGCGCCGCACGGGAACGTCTTTCAGCATACCGAGCAGCTTGCCAACCGCCTCCTGACGTTCCTCATCGGTCTCGCAGGGCGACACGACGGCCGCCATCACGTCGGCGACCATATGCGCGCGGCGCACCTGATCGTCGGCGAGCTGCGCATTCGGTACCAGCAATGCGGGGACGCCTGCCTGCACGATCTCGCAACAGGTGTTATAGCCGGCCGCGCCGACGAACGCGTCGAAGGCGCGCAAATAGCGCGCCAGCGGATAGACCGTGAGCGGCATCACGCCAACTGGCAATTCGACGTCGCGCACTGAAATAGGTGCACGCACCCAGACTACCTTGAAGCCGACCACTTCGAACTGCCGGATCAACCCGTGGCCAATGCCTGCGACATCCTTCAGATTTCCCGGACCCAACGCAAACAACACGAACCGACCATCTTGCGGAAGCTTCAAAGCGTCGCGCGCCGCGGCACGGTCGAGCAGTTCATCGTCTTCTAGCACGCACACAGGAGGCACGAGCGCACGTGTGCCCCCGCCTTCGATTGGCGTGTCACTCGCGCGCGCGCCCAATTCGCCGGGCTGGATCACGAGATCAAATAATGATTCATCGACGGTAACCGTCTTTGCAGCTTCTTTCAGCAAGCCGCGATTCGACCACACGAGTGCCGGCGAACCAAAGGCCTCGCACGCCGACAGAAAACCCTGAAACGGCCAGGTGCCGTCGAACACAATCACATCAGGGCGCACGCGTTCGAGTGTCATGCCGAAGCGCACCGCCAACTCGCTGTTCCACGCGAACGTGGAACTTGTCGACCAGTATGGAGAGACAAAATAGTCCGCCTCGAAACCCATCTCTTCGATCAACTCGATCGCCGATGCCAGAGAAAAGAACACTGCATGAGCACGTCCGCGCAGGCGCCGAGCATACGAAAGACAACGGTTCAGATGGCCCATGCCTGAGCCATTCACGTTGAAGAACAGGATGCGAGGAAGCTGCGGGTCGGTTGAGTCGTTGCAAGCCGACTGCCGTTGACTCATGCGTCGCCGCCGAACAGATCGCGCGTGTACACCTTGTCCGCCACGTCCGCCAGATCGGCCGCCATGCGGTTTGCGACGATCACATCGGCTGAGCGCTTGAATTCGGCCAGATCGTTGACCACTGACGAATTGAAAAAATTCGATTCGTGCATCGCGGGTTCGTAGACAATTACTTCCACGCCCTTCGCCTTGATGCGTTTCATCACCCCCTGGATGCTTGACGCGCGGAAATTGTCGGAACCCGCCTTCATCGCCAACCGGTAGATGCCGACCACCTTTGGGCTACGCTTGAGCACGCTCTCGGCGATGAAATCCTTGCGCGTACCGTTCGCTTCGACGATAGCGTGAATCAGGTTCTGCGGCACCTCGCGGTAGTTCGCGAGCAGTTGCTTCGTGTCTTTCGGCAAACAGTAACCGCCATAGCCGAAGCTCGGATTATTATAGTGCGCGCCGATCCGCGGGTCGAGACACACCCCCCGAATGATCTGGTTCGTATCGAGGCCGTGCTGCGCGGCGTAGGTGTCCAGCTCGTTGAAATACGCGACCCGCATCGCGAGATACGTGTTAGCGAACAGCTTGATAGCCTCGGCTTCGGTGCTGCCGGTGAAGAGCGTCGGGATGTCCTGCTTGACCGCGCCCTGCTTTAGCAGATCGGAGAAAACTTCAGCGCGCTCCGAGCGCTCGCCGACGACTATACGCGACGGGTACAGATTGTCGTACAGCGCCTTGCCTTCACGCAGGAATTCTGGCGAGAAGATCAGGTTTTGCGTGCCTAGTGTTTCGCGCGTGCGCTCCGTGTAACCGACCGGAATGGTCGACTTGATGACCATGATCGCTCGCGGATTGATTTCCTTAACATCGCGAACGACGCTTTCAATCGAGCCCGTGTTGAAATAGTTCGTTTCCGGATCATAGTCGGTTGGCGTGGCGATGATCACGTAGTCGGCGTTCGCGTAGGCTTCGACCTTGTCGAGCGTGGCGCGGAAGTTGAGCGACTTGTGCGCGAGGAATTCCTCGATCTCCGCGTCCTCGATCGGTGATTCCTTGCGGTTGAGCATCGCCACCTTCTCGGGAACGATGTCCAGAGCGATGACCTCGTTATTCTGAGCGAGCAATACAGCAAGAGAAAGACCGACGTAGCCGGTGCCGGCGATTGCTATTTTCATTAACTTACCTTTTCAAATTCCTTTCGAGTCCGTTCTAACCGCAGTTGAACGCACAGGCCGAATTTATTCGCTATGCGCCAAAATTCGGCGAAGAATCTTCTTAACTGAATACCGAAGAGATACTAGATATTTCGTCCAAGCGCGTAAGGTTAGAAATAAACCGCTCCTTGCGTCGTTCGAATTCTTGATGCGTTCCCGGCTCGATTCGGTCCTTTGCCCAGTCCAACAAATGTGTCGCAAACTTCACCCAGCTTTCGCGAATATCAGAGAACTCAGCGTACGGGGTCAAACGCTCCTGCGTATATCGCAATGCCTCAAAGAGGCCCATGCGACGCTCGTCCATTACATTCGTGATCTGTGCCCGCTCAGAAAATTTCTTGTGCGTGCAAACCTCAACGTCTACGTAGCCGATCTTCTTGGCCGCAACAATACTCAACCAATGATAAGGAATATCGTTGTGAACAACGGTTGGGCCAAAAAAGACGTTCGCGTCGTGCAATAGCCGCGTGCGAATCACTCGATTCCACGGATAGTTAATTAGTGACGAGAGCGCAGCTCGCTGTTCGGAAATACTTTGTTGGGGCGATAGCATCATCCATAACTTTGCATCGCTATCGAACATCCCACGCGACTTGCCTTGATCTACATAATCGATACGGTACTTGAAGAACGTAAGATCATCCTCGTTTGCGATCGCTGCCTTGACAGCATGGGCGAGAGCCGCCGCGTCAATCGTATCATCTGCATCCAGGAAATACGTATAGGTTCCTGTACAAAGCGGAATTAGCATGTTACGGGCGCGTCCTGCGCCACGATTCCCCTGCTGGAACACATGGACATTCGCATGGTCCTTTTCATAAGTCTGCAGAATTTCCAACGTCTCGTCAGTAGAACCATCATCGATGATCAAAACGTTGTAGCGCAAACCATCAAGCTTCAATACCGAATCGATCGTTTCACCGATTACATCGGCTGCATTGTAGGCCGCAATAACAATCGTCAAGTCAACATCAGGATATGCGCGCACATATTCGCCGCGCTCTTCATCAAGTTTTGACGCAATATCTGCTGGCGCCGGAGCAAGCTTGCTAATACGCTCGGCAAGCTGACTGAGGCGTTTCTTGATGAGTGATTCGGCGGATTGCTGCGATTGCCGTTTGACAATCCACTTCGCTCCATGCCAGAAGCGCCACAACTCATCCGTTACGACGTTGGCGTTCAATAGCGACGAACTGTCGGCACCTACGAATTTCAAGATTGAATTGATGTGACTCGTCATCGAAGAAAGCTTGTAGGCGTTCGACGACATCGTCTGCCCCTCGCGTCCCATCCGATGATAGCTAACAACCTGTGGGGTCACTATCACACGTTTAGCACGAGTCAAAACAAACCAATGCAATGGATTATCTTCGTAAAAGTAGTCACCTTCAGGGTATGCAATAGCATGCTCTTGCATGAAGGAGCGCTTATAGATTTTCCTCCATGGCACAGCCGAAAGACGCAACAGGCTAGGAGCCTCTGCTACATTCACAACTTGATTTAGCGGCCCTTCGTAACGCTTGCCATCGTAGGCAGGCGACACCACACGTCCATCTTCAGTAAAGGTGCGGAAGTCGCCGATTACGACATCTGCGTCGAAATCACTCGCCAGCGTAAGCATTTTCTCGAACGCATCAGCTGTTACCCAATCGTCGCTATCGATAAAACCAATATATTGACCGCGCGCCATGCACAAACCAATGTTGCTCGGTATACCCGCACCACCAAGTGTATTGTGCTCCAGATGCACCACGCGAATGCGCGCGTCCTGGCTAGCATGCATATCGATTATTTTGCGGCAACCGTCGGTCGATGCATCATTCACGATAATGAGCTCGAAGTCGGCGCAATGTTGATTGAGCGCGGACACAATTGCCGTATCAAGATAAGGCGCGACGTTATACACCGGCATGATGATCGACAACAGCGGACAATCTGATGGACCATCTTTAACACTCAGGCAAAGTGAATCAGCCCGATTGTCACGTGCAGACCTAGACGACGGTTTGCCGTCGGGCACGCTCGACTGGCCACGTTGTTGCGCTCGCTCAATCATCCGGATATTGAACTGTGCGTGTGAAAACAACCGAGCGTTGGGTTTGAGCTTTCTATATTCCCGAAGAGCGCTGTCCAGATCACCGCTCCTCCAGAGCGTGTTGCCTCGCGAAATGCACGATGCTATGTCCTCCAGCGAATCAGTATTCAGCGTTGACATGCTAGTAGCAGACTGCTGTACAGGGGAAGAGAGAAGTGCGTCAGGCACTTTGAACGGACGCTGCGTCGCTGGAAAAGGCATATACAGCAGCGCCCTCAACTTCAAAGATGCATCACTTCCCTTTCCAGCTGCTGCAACGTTCTTTGCGTGCCAACGCTTCCACGCACGGGCATATTCGCTACGAACAGGTGACCAACCTTCCTTATCATTAACATCAATTCCGTGCGTAGGATGATTAGTTAAACTGCCTGGGTGCGAAAGAGCCAGAGCGACAGGTATGGTCGCTACAGGGATATTTTGCTCGCCGTATACCAATTTGAGGCGCTCAAGGTACTCTGTATCGGCGGCAAATCGCACCGAATCCCAATAACCAATACTCTCAACCGCCTGTTTCCTGCGCAACATGAGCGTTGCTACCGCGACGTGTTGATACACCCCCCCCCAACCCGATTTGAATAAGAAGTGGCCCCGTTCATTCACTCGCAGCCATTGACCCACGACAGCTATATGCGCGGGGTTGCTTTCAAGGTGATTCACTGCCCATGCCAATCGGTGTGGCAACGCAAAATCGTCCGAGTCGTGAACAGTAAAGAATTCCCCTCGTGCCTGTTGAAGCGCCTGATTTCGATTTGTATAGGCACCCTGATTGCACGTATTTTCCACAAATCTAATACGCGAATCGCTCTGTGCCAGGCGTCGCACAATGCTAGCCGTGTTGTCTGAACTACAGTCGTCAAAAATCAGCAGCTCGAAATTCACATGAGACTGCGCTTGCAGAGAGCGAATTGCGAGTTCAACAGTGGTCTCGGCGTTAAAGCACGACATATGGATAGAAACAAGCGGACCAGTTTCCCTCTTCGGACTGGCAGCCTCCAAGTTCATGTAAAGCGCATCGCTGGCCCTCATCTGCTTGGGAAGCAGCGTCAATGGAGGCAACGAGTAAGCGTTCAGGTATCGATTGACGCGGGTCAGCCACTCTCCCCACCATCCCTTGCGGGAAGCGGTCGATATCGAATTTGCGCGAGCCAACCAAAGCTCTGGTGGAATTTTTGAAGGGGGCACGCCAGCAAATGCATCATTGACCAACGCTTCCTCACCCAACGCGCTCACTGCGTGAGCTACTCGCAATCGTTTCTGCAAGTCAGTCGATACATCCGAGTGAATTGTCGTTTTCGCAGCGAGTTTGGCACCGCTGTCCGATTGATGTCCCAGAGCTTCACGCACAATACCAATTTGATGTGCAAATTGAGGCCTCCATTGCTGCAGCAGCTCGTAGACCAACCAAGCGTCTACAAAGCCGCCCTGCTCAAAGAGCTTATTTGCAGCAATTGCGAGGGACACTAACTCTGCGTCACCTAGAGGTTCAAGACTTTCTCGAGTTGATAATGCTGACATATTCAATTAGACCTTCGATTATTCTTGCCGCTACAACAAGTTCTATCGTGATGTGAGGATGTGGTAGTACACGCTGCCCAAGCTCGTTTCCATTCAGATCACGTGCGATCCCATCTCATTTGAGGTTAAAGAGACAGCGTTTTCTTCAACGATGGATATATTAGCCTTCACGCCTGACGTAATTTAAAACGCTTTCCCAGTCGACGAAGCGCCTGTGCGGCGCTCCACACCAAACACGGACGGCAAGCTTGGCCGCATTCGCATCAACACACCCTGCCTCAGAGAATGTCGGCCCAGCCTCACAAGTATCCCATGCATGTGGTACGTATTCTTTTTCGCCGGCTTCCGCGCGAGTTTTATCAAATTTCGCCTTGGAGTGCGCAAATTCAACATGCTCTTTCTCGCCGAGAGCATATGGTTCGATAAAGCCAACGGCACGTTTCAGGGAGGCTCCTGAGGCAGCCTGATAGTTGTACCAGTCATGATTTCGTTGCTGCGCGACACACGCTAAAGTTAACAACGGTAATACGCTGTATAGTTGATAGTGCATGGCATCTCGCAACGTGAAATCGGTACTTTGACCATCCGACAAGAAGCTGCGATCCATCTGTTCCTTAAAGCCGTCTTTTACCACGTTCCACAATTCATCGTCGTCGAGCACAGTCGCAATCAAACCCACCATCTTTAGCCGATGGCTCTGCCAATTTTCCGTGCGATGGCGTGGATCATTCCACAAAACGATGGCACGGTTCCGCAGCCAATTGTCGACGACAGCTCTACGTTGTGGAGTAAATTTTGGACGGAGGATGTCATATGCGACAACCAGTGGTTCCAGTTTGGTCTCGTTGATCGGATCGCCGTCAGGTCTATTTGTCTGCGCCCACGCCTGAATGTATTCAATGCCCTTCCCAGCATACTTTTCATCGCGGTTGACCAACCATACCCATGCCAAGGCGTACGCCCGCCGTACGTCTACCAATGCAACGTTCGTTTTGATTTTGTCCGGATTTGATTCAAGCTTGCCTTCACTGACAAGTTGCAAAACAGGTTCCGGGATGTCATTTAAGGCCTGATTTGCAATTCTGAACAACTTATCGTATTGACTACTCGCTTCATGGTCCTGCTTGATGAGCTCCCGCAAACTAGGAACCTGCTTTGTGTCCAGACTAACCGGACCTGCCCACGCGTAAGACAGTGAAGACACGCAAACACATACAAAAAACCTGAAGAAACGGGCAATCATTTCCGTGCCATCCTCATCATCAAAAATCTCAACCTTGTCGTCTCTAGGCGCGAATTATTCGCTCACAAATAAGATGACTGGTCGACTTTAGCGTATTTGCTCAGGCGACTTGAAATTCAAAAATCAATCGTCTTTTTTATAATTATCAATATAGGTCCTGCTCCAACCACAGTTACGTTTCACAATTTTTGCTGGCACTCCAGCCAGCACAACATTTTCTTCTGAGAAGTGTCCCGAAACTAAAGCGCGCGTTCCGATGATAGTTTTTTTAGCAATGACGGAATTCTTCATGACAATTACTTCTGATCCAATCCAACATTCGTCACCAACTATAATCGGTTTCGACCGGTTAATAATTTCCCGAGAATCCAGATCGAAGATTACATGCCCGTCTGTCGCCCGAAACGTGATATTCGAGCTCAGCATACAATTTTTGCCGATTTCGATATAAATATCACTTTCGTTCGCCATAGCGAACCGTGCTCCTTCGATTGACACACCAGATTTGATGTGCAATCTTCTATTTTTACCTACTCCCGACATATCCACCGTTGTATTTATCAATCCGCGTCGGAAAGTACGCTCAATCTCAATATTGCAAGCTGCACCTAAAATAAATTTGCAGTTTTTGAACACAGCACCTTCATGTATCGTGACCGTTGCGTCAGTCGCTCGAAAATCAACAACCAGGCCTTCAATGGTCGGGTTTTCAATTATCGATCCATCTGACATCTTTAAAATTATTGAATTCATATACAAAACAAATAATTCATCTGGCAGATCGCCGTAAAGCGCTCAAATTATCATAGTCAGTCGATTGCGGATATCGCCTTGTATTTGGCGAATGCAGAACCGATGACCTGATGCATGTCGTAATATTTGTATTCCGACAGCCGTCCACCAAAAACTACACCATTCTCCTTTTCAGCAAGCTCACGGTACTTCGCATATCTTTCGGTGTTCGTTACGTCTCCGACAGGATAATAAGGTACCTTTTCGCTTGACCAGGCAGCCGGAATTTCCTTGGTCACAACAGTCCGCTCACTTTTGTGGCCCGGTGTGAAATGCTTATGTTCAATAATTCGAGTCCACGGTACATTTTCGTCTCCGTAATTTACAACGGCATTGCCCTGAAAATTTTCCGTTTCTTCAATCCAGGTTTTGAAGTCTAAGGTCCTGTATTCAAGCTCACCAAATTCACCGTAAAAATAGTCGTCAATTTTTCCAGTAAAAACGACCTTCTTCGCCATCGCGTTCCAATTATCACGATCAACTAGATAGTCTTCATCAAGTCTGACTTCAATGCCGTCCAGCATCTTCTCAAACATGGCCGTGTAGCCGTCTTCCGGGATACCCTGATAGGTATCGTTGAAATAATTGTTATCCCATGTGAGACGCACGGGAAGTCGCTTGATGATCGAAGCAGGCAGTTCCTTCGGATCGCGCTGCCATTGCTTCGCGGTATAACCTCGAATGAGCTTCTCGTAAATATCGGTTCCGACCTGCGAAAGTGCTTGCTCCTCGAGATTTTGAGGATCACGCCCCTTCAGGTCGAGCTTCTGCGATGCAATTTTTTGCATCGCTTCGTGCGGCGTAGTCACACCCCACATATGATTGAAGGTGTACATATTGAATGGAAGGGAATAGACCTTTCCGTTCGAAATCGAAATTGGTTGATTTCTAAAATTATTGAATCGCGAAAAGCGATTTACAAACTGCCAAATTCGGTCGTCATTGCAGTGAAAGATATGAGGGCCATACACATGGACATGAATGCCCTCTTGTATCTCGGAATAGCAATTTCCAGCAATATGATTCCGCTTGTCGATAACAAGGCATTTTTTGCCATTATCCGCCGCCAAGCGTGCAAAAGTGGCGCCAAACATGCCAGCGCCCACGATCAAGTAATCATACTTCACAGTCTTCTCCTCATCCTGCCTTGCCATCATCGTTAATTTACTACACCAAGCTAGAGTTCAGTTTCTTGAATTTCGCACACAAGACTGCTGTGATATTCTGACGGCGCACAGATAATTGCCTTTTCCGGCGCAACTGTGATCAAGTCGAACTTGGGCCGTTTGATCCAAACAAAATCCAGCTACTTCGCAAAAGATTTGTGCCTGCGCGATCAATCGGATCAACATCATACTTATTGAGCATTTTTCAATTCCGGTGCACTCAGAGATAGCTGGTTAATTCGCTCTTTCAATTCACGAATTTCCTGCATTAACTTTAGCGGATGGGCGTTTGCAAATTTTTCGCTCATATATGCGATATTCGCTCGGCGTAACAGTGGGGAGTCACTCATCCACTCTTCCTTTTGCTCATAAATCCGGAGCACTCGGTAGCCAAACCCTTGAAGAAACTGATCGATTTCTGCGAAGTAAGTTTGCTGTGTTCCAGTGCGATTAAATCCAACTTCTATATATAAGATATCTACATTTTGGCTAGCCAGCAATTGACGAGCACTGCGCAATACATCTAGCTCTCGACCTTCGACATCAATTTTGAGCAGGTTTACTTTTCCGTCGGTAAAGATTGACGACTGCTTGTCCAAGCTGATGCAACGTGCGGTGAACACATCGCCAGAAACGTTGGCGGAGTCCATCTCCGGTACAATCGCCTTTGTCATCGTTTTTGCAGGGATGAATCTGTCCGTCTCAGATGTCTCACTCACTGCAAGGTTGTACGTATGCACAATTGGCTTATCCATGCCTGCTGTTTTTTTCAGCAACTGCTGATAGCTGACCGGATTGGGCTCAAACAGATGTGCCTCGTGAATTTTGAATTTTTCAATCGACCGATTGAACTTCAGAAAAACGTTGCCCATGTAGGCACCGACGTCCACGTATATGATCGCCTTGCCATTGAAAAACAATTCAAGATCAGCAATTAGGTCCTCGATGTCTGCATCACCTCGATTTTCACCGCCTACGGAAGCCCGTTTCTGTTTTTCCAGAAGAGATTTTTGCAGCTCAAACCCCGCTTTCTCCTCCTTCAATGCGGTCACTTGCTGACAGCGTTCCTCTGCAATCTTCTGTTGTGCGTCACGGTCCTCCTGTAACGCTGCGTTTTTCAATTCAAGGTTTTTCTGTGCCTGTTTCGCCGCTAGCAGTTCAACATTCTGCTCTTCCGTAACCTTCACCTGTGAGTCGTGTTTCTCTTTTAGAGCGATCTTTTCCTGCTCCAGCTTTGTCTTCACCTGTTTTAGCGCTTCCATCTCGACCTTGCGTTCTTCGACAAGGCGCGATTGCGCTTCGCGGAGCGACTGCTTTTCCTGCTCCAGCTTTGTCTTCGCCTGCTTGAGTACGTCCATCTCGACCTTGCGCTCTTCGGCAAGGCGCGATTGCGCGTCACACGCTTCGCGGAGCGAATGCTTTTCCTGCTCCAACTGCATCGTGGCCCGCTTTAAAGCGTCAAGTTCCTTCGCACACTCGACAACGACGCTCGATTGCACTTCGTGTTTAACCGCCAAAGACTGCTTTTCCTGCTCCAGCAACGTCTTCGTCTGCCGCAGCCCTTCGAGTTCACGATGACGCTCTTCGGCGATACGAAGTTCAACTTCGTGTCTGACAGCGAGTGCCTGCTTTTCCTGCTCAACGATCGATTTCGCTTGCTTTAGGGCCTCAAGTTCGCGCACCCGGTCTTCCACAAGTTCGCGTTGTCTTTCGTGCCTAAATTCGAGTGCCTGCTTGTCGTGCTCGAGATCAGCAACGGCTTGGTTCAGTGCTTCGATTTCACGCACACGATCTGCCGCGTCGCGTGCTTGTATTTCCCGTTGCGCATTGGCGCTTCGCAGACTCTCGCGATCGACGAGAACCTGCTCCAGTTCTCCCTGAATCCGATGCAGATCCGCCACCAGCAATTCGTTATCACGGTTCCTCTGGATCGACGAGTCACGCGCGTTGCGCAATTCGGTCTCGCTTCGATCGAATTGTGCGACGAGAACCGCGTTCTCTTTTAGCAATTGTGATTTCGCGTGCTTGAGCGCTTCGAGTTCTCGTTTGCATTCGCTTAACAGACGCGTCTGCGATTCATGGCGCGCCAATAGCATCGCTTTTTCTTGCTCTAGCTTTGCCTTCGACTGTTTGATCGTTGCAACTTCGCTCGCCCGATCGGCGGCGAGCTTGGACTGCTGATCACGTTCGCGAGCGATACTGCTCAACTGCTTGTCGGCAGCCGCACGACGCTCCACAAACGCGGTTTTCTGCTTCGCTTCGTTGTCGCGTGCACCCTTTGCCTCATGGCGCAATTGTTTGGCCTGACGCGCCTCGGACTCGCTAAATTGAGTGTCGATAGGCAATAATTCGAGCATGGCTTCCGCCTCGACGACGTCGCCGGCTTCATGCAGCCGAAACGCCAGCCACTTCAGACGAAACGCTTTCGGATCCAGGTCATAGGCACGGCGAGCCGCTTTCGCCGCATTTGCGCGATCGCCCTTTCCAAGGTGTCGTGCGAGCGCCGTGTAGCCTTGGGCCTGCACGGCAGGAGCGATAAACTGTGCGCCCATTACTCTTTCGACTGTGTCAAAGCCACCGCTTTGCCACGCCGAAATGACTCTGTTGAAATCTGTGCCGCCGAGCGCCTTGGGCGCCGTTCGACGAGTCGATTGATGCCATATCCTGATGAGCTTGCCAGGCACTGAAAGAAGTGAACGAGGCGCATCCACTCCCGAAATCAAAATGTTGCCGAGTCGCGCATTCAGCGCACAATTCGATTCGCAGTCGTGAATCCTCTTTTGCACCTCGACGAGCGCTTGAAGGCGGTGGTTTTCCGCATGCATTGCCGACAACTCATCGGCCACCCAGCCATTTGCGATTGCGTACGCGTTAGCGCCACCGGACTTTGAATCTACAGTCGGCTTTGAGTCCACTGTTCGAGCTTCCGAGTAGTTGCGCTCTAACTCCTCTTGTGCATGATGAAGCTGAACGAGCAACAACTCGTTCTCCTGCAGGAGTTCCGAGACGCGGGATTCGAAAGCTTCTTTAGTATCGATGTTGTTAGCCATGTTTCTTTTCCCAGACGCCGCGGGTATCGATGAGTTTTTGAAAGTGGGACAGTTGTGGAGAAATGCTCTTGAATTGTGCGTGATCGACGAGCAGCACAAGCACGCTCGCACGCGCGACTGCCGCACTCAAATCCATCTGTGCCACGCGGCGATCGGTCAGGCACTCCGGCAGACTTTCCAGATTCGGTTCGACGACGAAAACCTTGCCTGCGTGACGATCGGCCAGAGCCTCCGCGATATGCAGAGCCGGGCTTTCCCGCAGATCGTCAATGTCAGGTTTGAACGTGAGACCGAAGCACGCAATGCTGATGTCCGTCGCCGTCATGCCATGAGCTCTCAGTTCCGCGATTGCTTCATCGACTTTTTGAAGTACCCATTGGGGCTTCGTATCGTTGACGGAACGTGCGGTCGCAATCAGCGTCGCGGTTTCCGGTGCGCTATTTACGATGAACCACGGATCGACGGCAATGCAATGACCGCCCACACCACAACCCGGTTGCAAAATGTTTACGCGCGGATGCCGGTTTGCAAGACGGATCAGTTCCCACACATCGATGCCCTGATCGTCGCAGATCATCGACAATTCATTCGCGAATGCAATATTGACATCGCGGAAACTGTTCTCGGCCAACTTGCACATTTCGGCCGCGCGCACCTGCGTCACTACGCATTCGCCCTGCACGAACAACTTATAAAGCGCGACTGCCGCCTCCGAGCATTTCTGCGTCATGCCGCCGATCACTCTGTCGTTGGCAACGAGTTCATGAACAATGCGTCCGGGCAGCACCCGCTCCGGGCAGTACGCGACACGAATGTCGGAATCGTTGCCAACTTGCTGTGGAAACGTCAGATCGGGCCGCATTTCGGCTAGCCATTGCGCGAGCTTTTCTGTGGTACCCACTGGCGAAGTGGACTCCAGGATGACGAGATTACCTTTTGCGAGCACGGGCGCAATCGATTTCGCCGCAGCTTCGATGCAACTCACGTCGGGCTTCTGTTCCGCGGTCAACGGCGTCGGCACCGCAATCACGAAAGCGTCGACGGGCTCTGCCTGTGTCGTCGCACGCAAGTAGCCCGCGCCCACGGCCGCCTGAACCAGAATGTCCAGTTCAGGTTCGACGATATGAATATTTCCCCGATTGATGGTGTCGACAACATATTCGGAAACGTCGACGCCAACCACCCGCATTTTGCGCGACGCGAAAAGTGTTGCCGTCGGCAAGCCGATATAGCCCAGACCAACTATTGATATTGTGTTCAAGATGCGCTCACCAGAATATCGCGAGTGCGCCGCGATGCTGCGCCGTTTCACCGATTTTCTTTTCGATGCCCCGATCGATGTCCGACGCGTCGATCCGAGACGCCGTTTTGATCGACTTTGATCGTGGTCTGACGATAATCAGGGTTCTCATGTTTTTGCCGATCTCAATCTACGTGATCGAGGATGATGCTTTCGAGCAATTTGATCACCCCAATCAATGCCAACGAAATGAGCAATGTGACGAACGCACTGTAGATGCGTTGTGGTTGCATCGGGTAACCTGGCATGGTAGGTGATTGCAAAATGGATACCTTCTTCAGCATGCGCGCCGCATCCATACGGCCCTGCTCCAGAGCAGAAAGTGCCGTCTTGTAGAGGTCTTGCGCGAAACTGACTTGCAATTGCAATTGCTGGAATTCGTCGATCGTGTAATTCAGCGTCTTACTCGCTGGCGAGGCCAGTTCAGCACGCTTCTGCACGATCTGCTGATCTAGCGCAGCAAGGTTCTTCTTGAGCATCACCACTGTCGGCTGGTCCGGGCTTAAATTGGGCGGCAACGCGGCAAGCTGCGTCTGAATGTCCGACTTCTGCCCTTCAAGTCTCGCAATTAATGCGTTGATGCTGTCGGCCGTCGACGCAGGCGCAGCCAAACCCTTCTGGTTCTGAAACGTCAGCAAATTTTGCGAAGTCTCCATGAGCCTATCGTGTGCGAAGTTGACCTGCTTCTGCAAAAAATCCACTTGCGATTGTGCGAGTTGGTGACCCAATTCGTTCATATGCTGCTCACCGAACTTGACCATGAGGTCGACGATGGCTTGAGCGGTCTTCGCGTCATACGCCTGCACTTGAATACGCACAACGCCACTGTAATCGTCGTATTCGACATCAATGCGATTAAGCCAGTACTGATAGAACCATTCCACCGGTGCATCCTTGAACCACATGCGTGAGATTGGATCTCGATGCCAGTTGCTGTAGTGTGATCGCAAGTTGAGTTTGGCATCGACCTTTTCGAGCATGTCCTCGGAAAGCAGATATTCGAGCAATAGAAGCTGATCCGCACTATTGGCGCCTCCAGCCGCAACAAGCGCTGCTGGAATAGCGGTGCTAGAACCGTTAATCTGGTCCGTTCGTTGAATGATTACCGTCGCCTGCGATACATAACGATCGGAAGCAAAGAATAACCAATACGGTATGGATACGATCGCAAAGATCATCACTAGACGAACGATCAATTTGAATATTTGGACTGAAAGCAGCGTCCTTTTTACCCTGTCGATTGCGGCGACCCACCCATTGCCTGATCGAAAATTTTCAATTGCCAGTGGTTCTTTCATGAGAGAAGTTTGGTCTTGTAGGCCTGCAGTCCGTCGGAGAGATCGTCGAACCAGTGTGCCCGGCCCTCGTCGATCCAGATTGCAGATTGACAAAATTGTCTGAGCGTGGCCTCATCGTGAGAAACCATAATTACGCTTGCTTTGCTAGCCATCCCTCTAAAGGCTTCGGCAGCCTTCCTTCTGAAGCGGGCGTCGCCCGCTGCCGTCACCTCGTCGGAAATATAGACGTCAAAATCGAATGCCAGCGATAGCGCGAATTGCAATCGAGACCGCATACCAGAGGAATACGTATGCACGGGTTCGTCGAACGCGTCCCCTAGTTCTGCAAACTCCTGAATGAATGCGAGATGGCGTGTCAATTCATCTTGGTTACCATGAACACGGCAAACGAACTTCGCGTTTTGCCGCCCCGTCAACGTGCCCTCTAGTCCGCCGCCGCCCATCGGCCAGGAAACGCGACATAGCCGTTCAACTTTGCCTTTCGACGGAAAATCGATGCCACCTATGATCCGCAACAGAGTGGATTTTCCAGCGCCGTTATGACCGATCAAAGCAACGCTTCGACGCGCCGGGATCGTCATGGTGATCCCCTTTAAGACCCATTTCCCGACCCCGTGCTCGGTCATGTACCGCTTGTGGACATTTTCGATCAATATCAACGCATCACCAATTTTCTGGAAAAACGCTTGTATAACGCCAAACCGATAAGCATGAGACCTAACGCCCAAGCATAGAGATAGGCGAGGCTCACTCCGGCTAGCATGTGATAGGTAGGCAGGAAACCCCGCCGTATCAATTCGAGCGCATCGACAATTGGGTTGGCGACGAAGATGTACTGGTATTGCGCAGGTACATAGATGGAAATTGGAAGCAGTGCACCAGAAATATAATAAAGCGGCAAATAGATCAATTTAAAGATATGGTCCAACTCAGGAACAAATCGCATGGCGACTGACGTAATGAGCCCGAGCCCAAGACCAAGCAACCATATCCCCACAAAGCTTACAAATACAAGGAGCGGGTCTGCTGGGAGCCAGGACGGATTCACGACATCCCGAGTTATCCCATGACCACCGGCAATTGCGAGCGAAACGATAATGATCGCGATCGGCACCATCAGGAACATTTCGAGAACGGCTCTCACGATGGCCACATCGAACGGTTTAACTTGTCGATATGCGAAAAATGCCTTGTTAGAGTCAATTCCGTGCAGCACCTGAGTCCATGTGCGGCGCCAAAGAAGGAAACCGCAGAAACCCGCAATAATCCACATGTTGATCGCCATTCCTCCGACCTGGCGAATGTGCATTGACTCAAAGCCAAACGCGTGGATCGAAATATAGATAATCGGCTCAACCATCAGCCAAAGCCATGCCGCGCGCGCCTCGAACAAACGATCGAGCGCCTCCCGCAGAAACATGGCGCGCCAGACCGAAAAGGTAATTTCGCTAGCGCTTCGAGCTCTTGCTGTCATATTTCGTTACTGCAAGTCATGAGTAAACGTCACCGCCGGATCGGCCACCATGGCGACATACGTCAGGAACTTGCGAAATTCCGCACCCGGCGAATTCGAAACATAGACAACGTCATGATTCTGAATCGGGAAATTCTGCGTGACGAAGAACGCTGCCGGATCGCGCAGGTTGATCTCGTATACAACCGGCACCGTGCCATTGCTTGTCCTCACTGAAGGGTCAGTCTTGTCCACCAGTTTCGCGTCTTCGAAACGGAATACGAAAATCGCACGTGCATCGGCACGATTGTCGTTCAGGCCGCCTGAACGCGCGAGCGCCTGCGCGAGAGAAATACCCTGTGCCTCGAACGGAATTTCGTCATTCTTGCCCGTTGCGCCTAGCACCGAAAACGTCTGCGGTTGAAACAGCGCCGTTACCACGTCGCCTGGCTTGAGGATCACGTTCTGCTTCGGATCGCGAATCACGGAATCGAGCGCCATCGTCGCTGTCGTGCCACCGCGCGAAAGCTGCACTGCCATGTGGCTGACAGGCTGCTTCAGACCGCCTGCAAACGCGATCGCATCAAGCAGACGCTCGCCCTTCGGCGTGATCGGCATCATCGTGCTCGTATTGACTTCACCAACGATCGTGACATTCGACGCATTGTTCTTGGTCACGCTGGCGAGTACTTGCGGCTGATTCGCCTTGCCTTTGAGATGGCTGACGATGCTCGATTCGATTTGTTCGGTCGTGCGGCCGGCCACATCAATACGGCCCGCGAACGGAATGGAGATGGTACCGTCGGCCGCCACCATTTGCGCCGGCAGCGTGACACTATTCGACGCGCCCGCTCCAGCCGACGGCAACGAAACCGGCGACATCGAGCCGAACAACATCGCAGGCGGCGCCTCCCAGATTGTGACTTCGATCACGTCGCCTGGGCCAATGACATAGTTATTGGCCACCTTACTAGCGAAGGCATTGGAGAACTGGTCGAGTTGCTTGCCGGCCGCGAGCTTGCGCGCAATAGCATCGTCGACATCGACGATCTGGATGCCCTCGACTCCGCGCGCTGCGCTCTGCTCCTGGACCTGCTGGCGGCTTGGTCCCGATGCTGGTAGCCATCCGGGAAATGTCCCACACCCCGAAAGCGTTAGCACAGCGGGAAGGCAAAATGCCAAAAGATTTTTCTTCATGAACCGTGAATTCTGGATCTGGCGTTGGCTTTCGGTCGGACTTGCCGCAAGGCCCTCAACGCACGACTGCTATCAGCCAGCGCCTCGCGCTACGCAAGCCCGCCCGGTTGAACGCGCCTTTTAAAAACCATTCTGGAGTGTCGGCAGAGCGGTTGGTAATTTATGGAATTAATCCAAGGCCGCACCGTCCCACGACAATGCAGCGGTCATGCCGGGTACTTCCGCTGAACGCTCCTGCAACTGTTATTTTCATTGCGTGAGACGATCGGATGGCTGTCGAAATGCTGCGCCGGTCCACCCTTCGATCGCGAAACAAAGTCCGGACGGGCCGTGGACGCAATCGCATGCATCCGTTTCGTTTTGCAACTACCGACAAGCCATTGCTTCTGGTCAACTCTCCGTCGCCGTGAACGCTGAAATTCAGTGCCCAGCGTGTGACTATCGTCTCCGAATGGCACTGACGGCATCAGTGATAGCAACATGGACAGCGTGCATTTTAGCCGGATTTCATCGCATAGAATGTATTTTCCTTGACCTGTTGAAGATTGAAACGGTATCAAAAAACATCGCGAATACATTCGTCGTTTTTGACAATGGGACATAGATGAATCCAATTTTCAAACTGAAAGGCGCGCTAGACAGCCATGCGGCCAATTGGTCGCGTTCATCTGCAAATGCGCCAACACTTCCAGACAAAAAACTGAACACCATCAATTTACGGCCAGTCAGTTCGCGACCTTGGTTACTTTCGCGATGCGGCAACGAAAAATCATCGGCAAAGTAACGACAGCCGTCACCGCCCCGCCAACCGCGCCACCGCCGCCACCGCCCTGCTAATCTGCTCCGCCCCATGCGTCGAACAAATAAAAAACCGCAACCGCGCCGCCTTCTCCTCTACAGCCGGATAAAAAATCGGTTGCATATTGATGCCTTCTTCGAACAGCGCATTCGCCCACTGCGCGGCCTTCAACGAACTGCCCGTAATCACAGGCACCACCGCATAACCCGCACTAGTTCCAACATCGAGCCCCGCTGCACGCGCCTCATCCAAAAACTGCCGCCCCCGCGCCTGCAACTGAGCAACCCGCTCAGGCTGCGCAATCAGACATTCCAACGCCGCAAGCGAAGCTTCGGCAAGCGCCGGCGCAAGCCCCACGCTATACAGAAACCCAGGCGCAAGATTGCGCAACATATCCGCAAGCGGCTGACATCCCGCGATAAACCCGCCACAACCCGCCAACGTCTTGCTCATCGTGCCCATCCACAAATCGACACGCTCCGACGCGACGCCACAGTGCTCGCGAATACCCCGGCCCGTCGCGCCGAGCACGCCAAGCGAATGCGCTTCGTCGACCAGCAGAAACGCACCGTGCCGCTCCTTCACCTCGCAAAAGCGCTCGAGATCCGGCAGATCACCGTCCATGCTGTAAAGACCTTCGATCGCGACCAGCACGTTGCGGTATTCGCTGCGCACGCGCGTGAGCAGTTCGTCGAGCGCCTGCCAGTCGTTGTGCGCGAAAGTCAGACGCTTCGCGCCACTCAGTTGCGCACCTTGCACGATGCTGTTGTGTGCAAGCGCGTCGTGCACAACCAGATCCCCTGGCCCGAACAGCGAGCCGATCACCGTCACGTTCGTCGCATGGCCGCTGACGAACGCGACGCAGTCGTCGGTTTCATAGAACTCGGCGAGCGCCCGCTCGAGCGCGCGATGCACGGGCCGTTCGCCCGCAACGATGCGGCTCGCCGAAGTCGACGTGCCGTAACGATCGATCGCCGCCTTCGCACGTGCCGCGACGATCGGATCGCCCGCCAGCCCGAGGTAGCTGTAATTCGCGAAATTGACATACTCGCGGCCGCCAATCTGCGTCGTCGCGCCCGCCACACCATCGTGCACGCGAAAGAACGGCGATTCGACGCGCAGCGTCTCGCCCATCGCGCGCATCAGTTTGACTTGCTGAAATTGCGGCATCGCTTCGAAGCGGCTGCGCGCGGACAGCGTCTGCGCGGCCTGCACCGCTTGACCGTCCGGCATGCCGGGCGCCGCAATCGCATCGGTCGCGCGCTCCAGTTGCCGCTTCAGTGCTTTGGCCGCCAACTGCTGGCGTAGTGTTTCCCCGAGTCCCATGTATCCGATCTAGCCTGTTTATGCTTATGCTGCGCGCTCCGCTTTACGCGTGCGCGTCGACCCACTCGTATCCACCCGGCGTGCCGAGCAACGCCGCGAGCAGTCTGTAATTCATTTCATGCGTTGGCCGCCGCGCCGTCACGTGGCCGAGCAACGGCGCACCGGCGAGCGCGAGGTCGCCAACCATATCGAGCACGCGATGGCGCACGAATTCGTCAGGCTGACGCAATCCGCCGACCACCCGCTTGCCGACGATAGCCGCAGTGCATGACAGCCGTGCACCACGCAAAATGGGCCAGCCGCGCAAGTAGCCGACGAAGATCGCCGGCACCGCCCACTTGATCTGCCCATACGAGCGCGACGACGCAATTTCTTCGGCAAACGCGCGCGGCGTAAGCTTGCCATGCCACTCCATATCGCCGAAACCTTTCAGGTCGTTGTTATGCACGCTGAGAGCATATTCGTCCGCGGGTTCGACACGCATTTCGCGCCGCGCAGCCCCTTCACCGTCAACGACGTTCACGGTCTTCAGCACGCGCAGAAAGCGCTTTGGCTGCGGCAACGCAGTGCGCCCGCACGCGCGGATCGCGTCGATCCATGGCTGCGCGCTGCCATCGAGAATCGGCACCTCTTCGGCGTCGAGTTCGACGATCGCATGATCGATCTCGCACGCGAGCAACGATGCAAGCAGATGCTCGACCGTGCGCACGCCGAGGCCATCGTTCCCGTGCAGCATCGTGCAAAGCGGCTGGCCGCGGCGCAGCGCGGGATCGGCCGCCACCGTACCGAGCGCGCGCCCCTTGTGGATACGGCGAAACACGATGCCGTGCCGCCCGCTCGCGCTCACCGCGTTCGCAACGGGCAGGATGCGCACGTTCACGCGCCGCCCGGTGTGCAAGCCGTGCCCCGACAGTTCGAGCGGACGCGCGAGCGTACCTTCGCTCGCCTGCCAGCCCACCGGGAGCTTCACTCCGCAAATGCCGGCGTCGACTGACATGGCTCGCCTCCCTGTTGATCCTGATCGTTGCCGCCGGCATTCCGGTCGCGTTCGAGCAGCGCGCGCGCCTCGTGCTCGTCGAGCGCATGCCGCTCCGCCAGTGCCGCGAGTTCCTGTTGCGCGCCATTCGCCGCGCGCTGCGCGGCGGTTGCGCTGTCGCCAGCCTCGTCATCGAGCATGTCGACGATACGTGCGGCGAGCATCGGTACAGTCGCGCCTTCAGCGATCGCCATGATCGACAGCTTCACGCCGAACGATTCCTCGACCGCCATACCGAGCTCCATGCCCATCAGCGAGTCCATACCCAGATCGAGCACCGAGCGATCGAGCGCGACGCGCTCCGGCGACATGTGCAGGATCCGCGCGATATGGCCGCGCAACGCGGCTTCGACCAGCGCGATCGCTTCGGCTCGCGGCAGCGCGCGCAACTGCGCGAGCAATGCGCCGTCTTCGTTCGTCGTCTCGGCCGCCGCGCCGCCTTGCATCGCCATGTAGCGCCGCGCTTGCGCCGCGGGCATGCCGCGCGCGATCGCCGCCCAGTCCAGACGCACGATCGCCTCGCCGGCCGCACCGTTTGCGAGCGCGCGCTCGAGTGCGGTCATCGCCTCGTCGGAAGTGATCGAAGCACCGCCGATACGCGCCTGCAGTGCTTCACGCGTCGCGTTGTTGCGCGCGAGGAAACCCACGTCCTCGATCGGCCCCCATGCCATGAAGGTGGCGGGCAGCCCGGCCGCGCGGCGATGCGCGACGAGCGCTTCGAGGAAGCTGTTGGCCGCCACGTACGCGCCCTGGCCCGGATTGCCGAGATAGGTCGTCGCCGACGAATACAGCACGAAGAAGTCGAGCGCGCAGCGCCGCGTCGCGCGGTGCAGGTTCCATGCACCCGCGATCTTCGGTTCGAGCACCGCGAGCATGCGTGCGTCGTCGATATTGCGCAGCAGGCCATCGTCGATACGCATCGCCGAATGCAACACGCCCTTGAGCGGCGTGCCGCGTGCCTCGATCGTGTCGATCAGGCGATCGAGCGCCGCTGCGTCAGTCACGTCGCACGACACGACGGACACGCTCACGCGATGCGCGGCCCGCAAGCGTTCGAGCCCCTGCTGCTTGTCGGCGTCGAGCGCACCGCCGCGGCTCGCGAGCGTCAGATGCCGCGCGCCGCGCGCGATCATCCAGCGCGCGCTCGCGTAACCAAGACCGCCCGTGCCGCCGACGATCAGATACGCCGCGTTCGGATCGAGACTCAGCGCGGGCTGCGAAGCGCCACGCGCGGGTGCGGGCGTGCCCGACGGATAGGTGACGAGCACCTTGCCGATCTGACGCGCCTGCTGCATATAGCGGAACGCCTCTTCCGCACGCGCGGCGGGGAAAGCGCGATACGGCAGCGGGTGCAGCACGCCGCTGCCGAACAGCGCCATCACTTCCTCGAAGAGGCGCGTGGTGAGAGCCGGCAGCACGCCCATCAGCTGATCGGCGTCGATACCGAAATAGCTGATGTTGTTGCGGAACGGCCTCAGTCCGATCTGGCTGTTTTCGTAGAAGTCGCGCTTGCCGAGTTCGAGGAAGCGGCCGAACGGACGCAGCGTATCGATGCCGCGCACCATCGCTTCGCCCGCGAGCGAGTTGAGCACGATGTCGACGCCCTCGCCGTTCGTACACGCGCGCACGTCGTCGGCGAATGCAAGACTGCGCGAGTCGAACACGCGGTTCACGCCGAGCAGGCGCACGAACTCGCGCTTCTCGTCGGCGCCCGCGGTCGCGAACACTTCGGCGCCGAGATGGCGGGCGATCTGGATCGCCGCGATACCGACCCCACCTGCACCACCGTGAATGAGCACGCGCTCGCCGCGGCGCAGCCGTGCGAGCTCACATAGCGCGTAGTAAGCGGTGAAGAACGTGGTGGGAATCGTCGCGGCTGCTTCGAACGAAATCGTCTCGGGTTTGCGCGCGATCGCGCTCGCCCGCGTGACCACATGTGTCGCGAACGACGCCGGAGCAAAGCCGAGCACCGCGTCGCCAGGCGCCCAGCCTTCGACGCCCGCGCCGACGCGCACGATGCGGCCGGCGAGTTCCATCCCGATCGTTGCACCCGCAAAGCCGGTCTCGACCGCCTCATCGGAAAGCAGGCCCATCGAGTACATCACGTCGCGGAAGTTCAGGCCGGTCGCCACCGGTGCAATCTCGACCTCGCCCGGATTCAATTCGCGCGCGGGCAAAGCGAACCATTCGAGGTTGCGCAGCGAGCCGGGCATGTCGAACGCCAGCACGGCGGGTACGGAGCCGGCCGTCTGTTCGGCCGTGGCTTCGCCGCGGGAAGTCCGCTGTTCTGCCGTTTGCGTTGGCAGCATACGCGGCACGTAGCGGCCGCGCGCCGTCAGCAGCACCTCTTCCTCGCCGTCGTCGTGCGTGAGTTCACGCGCGAGTTGCAAGGCGGCCTCGCTCGCCGTGCATCCGACGTCGATGAGGCGTAGTGCAAGCGTTGGGTATTCGTTGGCCATCACGCGGCCGAGCCCCCATAGGCTCGACTGCTCGGGCTGCGCCGCCGACGCGGCGTCATGACCGAACGGTGCGCCGCCGCGTGTCACGACACACAAGCGGACCTGTGCGGCCAGGCCCACTGCGTCGAGTTCGCGTGCGAGCGTCGCGAGCGCGAGCGCGCCGTCTTGCTGCGCGCGCATCACATCGGCGCCGCTGGCGTCGTCAAGCTGCGCGATCGGTGCAATGAACACAATCTGCGCTTGCGAGTCGCTGCGTTCGAGCGATGTAACCACTTCGCGCACGTTCGTCAATTCGACCTCGCAACCATGACGCCCGAGTTCTTGCGCGAGTGCGGAGCCGAATGCGTCGTTGCCGGTCTGAACGATCAGACAACGCCGTGCGTCGGTCAGACCGGATGGCGCCCGTTGCACAGCGGCGGCCTTGCGCGCGACCAGCAGCGTCGGCGCACCTTCGAGATCGAGGCCCTGTTCCGTGTGACGGATGACGTTCTGCAAACCGGCGCGTTCGCACAGCGACTGCAGCGTGGCAGGCGCGAGCGCGCCGTAAGCCTGTGCCGCGACCTCGTGGCCTGCCGCGCCGAACACGATGTCGGCAAAACGGCTGCGGCGCGCGTCGGCGAGCACGACGATGCCGCCTGGCGCAAGCCGTTCGGCAATCGCCTGCATCGCGGCGAGCGGATCGGCCAGTTCGCCGATCATACGATTGACGACGATCACGTCGAACGGGGCGTCGTCGCGGCAATGCGTGAAAAGCGGCTCGTTTTCGCCGAGCAACAGCGTCTGAACGTGCGCATGCGCTTCCACGTCGAGCGCGGCGAGTTGCTGATGCGTGCCTGCAAGCACGTGCTCGCACTGCGACGCCGGCGCACTGATGTCGAGCGGCTGAAGCACTTCTCCGCTCGTCGCGCCGATTTCCAGCACGCGCAGGCGGCGATCGTGCGGCCACGCTGCCAATGCTTCTTTCGCACAGGCAGCGAGCATCGCCTGGGCATGCGACCACGTAGGCGACGCGTCGAAGAATTGCTCGACGAGGCTGCGCCCCGTCGGCGACAGCAACGCGGGCGCAGCGGCATCCGATTCGCCATTGAGCAGCGCGCGCGGCAGCGCCGCACCGATGTGCGCCAGCAGCGTCAGTTCGGCAACGTGTGCCGGCGAACCCGCCAACACGTCGCGCCACAGTTCGTCCAGCGCGGGCATCGCCGCGCAGGCTGCGTCGTCGCGCATCAGGCGCTCGCCCTCGAAACGGGCGAGACCGTCTTCGACGACGATCTGCACGAGGCGCTCGAACAGTGCCGTATTGGCGGGCGCGAGCTGCCGCGGCTGCGCGAACGCGCCGATCGCGTCCAGCGCGCTCACTGCGTACAGGCCCGCTAGCACGTCGAGCAACGGCAGCGTTTCAGTCAGATGAAGCGTACGTTGCGCGCTGTCCTCCTGCGACACCAGGCGCGCAATCGCGCGCTCGACGAGCACGGCCGGCGTCGGCAGCGCGGCGGCCGTAAAGCTGTCGGGCAACGGACGCGCTTCGAGCGCATAGGCGAAGCGCGCCGGCGCGGCATGGCGTCGGCTCGTGAGATCGACGCGGCGGAAACGGCATGCCGACAGACGCGCGACGATCGCATTGTCGGCATCGAGGAATTCGAACGACGCGACGATCGAATGCGGGCTGCGGCGCAGCACGCGCGCGATCACGCGGCGCACCGAATCGCCGCGCAGAAAATCGACGCGACCGATCTGTACCGGCACGAACGCAGCACGCGCATCGCCTGGCGCGGCGCCAGCCTGACCGAGCACGGCGAACAGCGGATGAAAACCGCTGTCCATCAGCGCCGGATGCAGCAACCAGCCAGCCAGCGCCTGCGCGCCGTGATACGCGTGCGGCACTTCAAAGTACGCGAGCGCGGCGTCGCGTTGCACCTGCACCGTGCGCACCCAGCGGAACGCCGGGCCGTAGCTCAAACCGATCGCGGTCGCGCTCGCATAGAGGTCGTCCCCTTGCATCAGCGGGCTCGCTTCGAGGCGCGCCAGCACCGATTCGTCGGCCATACTTTGCGTGCCTAGCGTGCAGCCGCTTTCCAGCAGACGGCCCGTCACGTTGAGATTCCACGCGCTGTCGCTCATACGCTCGCGCGTTTCGATCGTAAACGACGCGGTGCGCGCGTCGATCACGAAGCGGAACAGCTTCGCGTGCTGCGGCTGAAACACCACCGGCATGCGGATCTCGAGATTCTCGAGCGCGACGTCCGACGTGCGAAAGAACACGCGCGCCGCGGCCAACGCCATTTCCACATAGCCCGCGCCCGGAAACGCAACACCGCCATCGACGACGTGATCGGCGAGCATCGGCACGCGCTGCGGATCGAGCTGGTTTTCCCACGCGAACGCGTGCTCGTGCAGACGGTAGCCGAGCAGCGGATGATCCACGCGGCGATTCACGAGGTCGTAGCCTTCGATCGTGGCCGTCTGCCAGTGATGTTCGCGCTGCCACGGGTAGGTCGGCAGTGCCGCATCCGAGCGCTGTGCCGTTGCCGGCACGAAGCGGTCGAGATCGACGCGCGCGCCGTGCGCGACCGCCGATAGCATCGAATGCGCAAGCATCTGCGCGCTGTCGTGATGGCGTTTGAGCGTCGGCACGACGGCGCCCGCGACGTTCAGGCTCGCGAGCGTCTGCTTGACGTAATGGCGCAGAATCGAGTGCGGCGCGATTTCGATGAACATGCGCACGCCGGTATCGGCGAGGTGCGCGATCGCCTGGCCAAAACGCACCGGCTCGCGAATGTTGCGCCACCAGTAGGCGGCGTCGAGCGCGGTGCCGGAAAGCGTGTCGCCGGTAACGGTCGACACGTAACGCTTCGTGCCTTCACGGGGCGCCAGATCGGCCAGACCAGTACGCACGACCGGTTCGATCGCGTCCATACGGCTACTGTGGAATGCGTAGTCGAGATCGAGCAGCTGGAAGAAGCTGCCATTCGCAGCGAGCGCAGCGCCGATGGCTTCGAGGCCTTGCAGCGAGCCGGCGAGCGTGACCGCTTCGGGGCTGTTGGTGCCGGCCAGCTCGACTGTATCCGCGAGACCGAGGCGTGTGATCAACTCCTGGGCATCGGCTTCTCCAATGCCCACCGCGGCCATCTTGCCGCTGCCGCGCGTGAGGCCCTGCGCGCCGCTGCGAATGCGGATCACGCGCACGGCTTCGGCAAGCGTCAGCGCTCCCGATGCCCACGCGGCTGCGATTTCACCGACGCTATGGCCGACCGCCGCATCGAAACCGATGCCGCGCGCTTCGAGTACGCGCGTGATGCCGACCTGAATCGCGAACAGCAGCGGTTGCGCATTCTCCGTCGCCGCGAGCCATTCGGCGCTCGCGCCGGCGTGCAGCACATCGACGAGCGAATCGCTACCGTCGGCACGCCACAGCGCATCGACATCGTCGAGCGCCGCGCGAAACACCGCATCTTCCGCGTAGAGCTGCTTGCCCATGCCCGCCCACTGGCAGCCGTTGCCCGCATACACGAACGCCACTTTGGCGCCCGTCGCCACGGCCTGGCCGCGTGCGACGTAAGCCGGCAACGCCTGATCGGTCGCATCCGCGAGCATCAGAAGCGCGGAGCGGCCCGCTTCCAGATCGGGCGGCGCAATGACCGCGCGATGTTCGAGCCATTCGCGGCGGCGGGCGGCGCTGGCTGCGAGCGCAGCCCAATCGTCGCCGTTGTGCAGGCGCGCGTGGTAACGCTCGGCGAGTGCGCCAAGCGCTGCCTGCGAGCGCGCGGTGACAACGAGCGGCGCGAGCCCCGCGTCCGCGGACGGCGTGCTGCAGATGACAGGCACTGCGGGCGCCGATGCCTGCATTGCCTCTGCGATCACGACGTGTGCGTTGGTGCCGCCGAAGCCGAACGAATTGACGCCTATCGTCAGCGGTGCGCCGTCGCGGCGCGACAGCGGCGTGAGGCGATCGACGACGCGCAGGCGACCGCCTTCGAAATCGATCGCGGGATTAGGCGTTTGATAATGCAGCGAGCGCGGCACCGCGCCGTGCTTCAGGCAGAGAATCGCCTTGAAGAGGCCGGCCATGCCCGAGGCGGTCTCGAGATGCCCGAGGTTGGTCTTGACCGAGCCGATCAGAAGCGGATCGTCGGCCGGGCGGCCGCCCGACACGGCTTCGATCAGCGCGCGCGCCTCGATCGGATCGCCGACCGCGGTACCCGTGCCGTGCGCTTCCAGATATGCGAGCGAGCGCGGATCGACACCCGCGCGACGATAGACCGACTGCAGCAGTTCGGCCTGCATCGCAGCCGTCGGCACGCTGATGCCGCCGTGCGAATGACCGTTGGAATTCACACCCGAGCCGGCGATCACCGCATGAATCGTGTCGCCGTCCGCGAGCGCGCGATCGAGCGGCTTGAGCAGCACGAACGCGCCGCCTTCGGAGCGCACATAGCCGTCGCCGGTCGCGTCGAAGGCGCGGCAGCGGCCACGCGGCGACAGCATCGACGCCTTGGAAAAGCTGACGAAGCCGAACGGATGCAGCAGCAGATTGACGCCGCCCGCGAGCGCCATGTCGGCTTCACCGGACTGCAGTGCCTGCACCGCCTGATGCAGCGCGACGATCGACGACGAGCAGGCGGTGTCCACCGACATGCTCGGCCCGCGCAGATCGAACAGATAAGACACGCGATTCGATGCAATGCTGAGCGCGTTGCCTGTCGCCGAGTACGGATCGATCCAGTTCAGGTCGTCCATGCTGCGGTTGCCGTAGTCCATGCTCGCGGCGCCGACATACACGCCGCAGTTGCGGCCGCGCATCTCGGCCGGACGCACGCCGGCATCCTCGAATGCTTCCCATGCGAGTTCGAGCAGCAGACGCTGCTGCGGGTCCATCTGGCTCGCCTCGCGCGGCGAAACGCCAAAGAACGCGGCATCGAAACCGGCCACGTCATCGAGTACGCCCGCCGAGAACGTGTAGCTCTTCCCCGCTTCCTTTTTGGACGGATGCTGGTAGAACGCCGTGCCGAATCGATCGGCCGGCACGACGGTTACCGCGTCGCGCTCGTCACACAGCAGTTGCCAGAATTCTTCGGGCCCAGTCACCCCGCCGGGAAAGCGACACGCCATCCCGATAATTGCGATTTTCCTTTCCATCTTCATGCCGGCATTTGCTGCAAATCGTTTCGTGAGTCGGCGGCGACATCCGCATCGATCATCGCGCGCTGTATCGTGGAACCAAGGGTCTCCACGCCAACATCTCGGCGCGTGCCAATGTCGCTTCCGAAATTACGCCAAATAAAGTAATCACTGTGAGTCGGTTCCGTTTCGAGCGCATCGAATACGGAAGACATGGCGGGAACGTGGTCGCCGTAAAAGCACAGCACCGTCGGCCGGCCACGCTCGCGCAGATAGCCGGTCAATTTGCCGATCATCGCGTCCGCGTTCTCCATATGCCGCAGGTAAGCTGTCAGGTCGTGCCAGCGCGCGTCGTCGCCAAGCGTGTGGCGCGCTTCGGATTCGCCGTCGGACACAGTCTCCAGATGCAAAGGACCGTGATTTTCCATCGTGATCGCAAAGGCAAACACCGGCTTGTCATCATCGGCCTGTAGCACCGCGATGAGTTTGTCCGCCACCGCGAGATCCCCTGTGTACGGGCCGACACGACCTGCGGCGCCGAACTGCCCGAGGTCCAGAAAGCGGTCGAAATGCATATGCGCGAATGCGCGGTGACGGCCGAAGAAGTTCGCGTGGTACGGGTGCACGGCAACCGTGCGATATCCACCGCGGCTGAAATAGCCGGCCAGCGACGCGCATGCGCGGCGCACGAACATATACGGATAAAAGCGCGCGTAACCGAGTTCGGCAGACTTCAGGCCGGTCAGCAACGCGAATTCGCTGCGCATCGTATTTGCGCCCCATGCCGGCACCGCCAACTCGCCCTGCTCGAACGACTCGCGTTTTGCCCGATCGAAATGTGCGTAAGGCGCATCGCACACATATTCACCAAGCCGGCGGGCGTCGAAATAGGATTCGCTCTGAATGACGATGACATCCGGATGAACATCGGGATGGCCGACCGCAAACGGGCCGGTCGCCGTGGCGCGTGTGAATGCGCGCCGTTGCGCGCGGCTCAGCCCGTTGATCAGATAGGCGACGAACGCGGCAAAAAAACCGAGTCGACGTTGGTCGGAAAAGGGATCCAGCGTAAGCGGCAACGGACGCGACAGCGCGATGCACGCGGGCAAACCAATCAATACGGCGATGGCCGCGGCAACTCGCTGCCCCAGTGCCACGGGCGTTTCGGCAATGAACGCCGCCGCTGCCGCCGCTACGCCGGCGAGTACGATCGCGAGTTTGCCCAAGCCGAGAAACGGCAAATACAGGCGAGGATGCGAGAAGACCTGGCTGAACAGGCTCAGGTCGCTGAAGACCAGCGGTTCGCGCAACGACGCAAATTTGGCGTTGCCGACGACCGCGAGCGCGCCCATCAGCACGAGCGCGACGCCGGCCGAAAATAACGGCCGCCCGGTCAGTGCGATGCAAGCCGTCGTCACGACGGCGAGCGCCACCAGGTGCAGCACCAGCGCAACGGGCGGTCGACGCAGCGACGATCTCGTGATAGCGATTGCTTCCACGGCAAACGAGCATGCGACCCAAGCGATCGAGATTGTAAAACCGAGCTGCACTTCACATATTCCGACGAGGAACCTGGAACAGCAGACCCAGGATTGCGTCGGCAACCACTGCCGGCAACAGACGCAACAACTTGAGGCCGAGCGTCAAACTGAAAGGAAATGCGATTTCCACGCGGCGCCGGTTCAGGCGCGTCCTGATAAAAGAGGCGGCTTTTTCGGCGCTCCACATAAAAGGCTTGTTGCCGGGGAAAACGTCGCTCATCGCGGTTTGCACGAAACCGGGCATCACGACTGAAATACCGATATGATCGCGCGCGAGCACGGGACGAACGGAATCGCAGTACGCCACCAGCGCGGCCTTGCTCACGCAGTAAGCCGGCGAGATCGCCATGCCCCTGAGCCCGGCCAGCGAACTGACCACCGCGATCTGGCCACGCCGCCGGCTGCGCATGCGCTCGATGGCGGGCAGCACCGCGTGCAAAGTACCGTAAAGATTGATATCGACGACTTCGGCGGTACGATCCGCGCCTTCCCAGTCGTCAGACGAGCGCAGTGTGCTGGCGACGCCGGCATTGGCGATCAGCAAGTCGATTGGATGTCGTGCGTCGAAATCGAAAATCCACGCCTGGAGTGCCGCCGCATCGCGGACGTCGATGCAGCCGGTCAGGACTTCGGCGCCACGCGCGCGGCACTCGGCAGCCACTGCGTCAAGACGTTCAGCGCTTCGTCCGATCAAACCGAGCGTGATGCCAGGCGCGCAATAGCCGAGAGCCAGCGCACGCCCGAGCCCGGCGCTACCGCCCGTGATTACCACTACCCGCGGCCCTTTCACGCTCTCATCCCCGCATATTTCAACCGCTGTCGTTTTTGCATGGCCTGTAAATCAAGTTATTTGTTTCTTTTGCAGCAGGCGCACGTTAAATAACACGAGCGTACTGCCATTGAAAAACATGCAAAGGGAGCGGCATAAGCCGCTACCGCCAACATCGATTTGCACCGGTCCAAGCTTTGAAGTCGCAAAGTCCGCGCTTGCAGCGCCGGTCCTTTCAGGGTCTACGATCGAGGCGGGAAACGTTAAATTCAGTGCAACACGACTAGCTCCCGCATAACAGACGCACTCAAAGAGGCGAGATGGTAAGCCTGCTCATGGCCGGTGTAATGATACCGCAAGAAAATTATTTCCGACCGTTACATTCAACATTTTTTAAAGGTTTCGCGCTTTCGCAACAGACGCCAATTACCAACTATTACTGCCGTCAGTCGCCTCTGTCGCAACGAGCAAATTTTCTTCTTGTGCGCCTCTTCGCTTGACGGGACCTCAGCATTAGTGACGGTCGGCGGGCAGGCAATCGGGGTTTTTCCCCACCACCGAGCACTAAAGAATCCAGCAGAGCAATAGAAATTATTTTTAAAGAATCTCCGGGTCTTCTCCGTTAACGACGTTTGTGTCGCGAATCCAATACCCGCTATCGTGACGATCGCGGACAGGCGAATCCTCGCCGATTCAGCGTGCCGCAGCCTTCGCAGCGCAACGCCTCGGCCCTTGCCCAGCAACGAGTCCGCGCGCCTGTCGTTGCAGCGACGTGCATCTATAGTGCTCACGGAGTGCAGCGATGAAACGGTATATCGCGGCTTCCGTCTGCGGTTATCTCGAGTAGTTTGCTGTGCTGGCTGGTTATGCAAAGCGCCTGATTTTGCGGGAAAGCCCAGGGCGAGCTAACCGGTATCGATCGCCACGATCAGGAACAGCGCGACTCTTTTTTGTCAAGAACACGCTCGGCATCATCAGGTTATGTCGAAGCCGTCGGACCAACATATGGGCAATCACATGCACCGGTATAGCCGCCGTAGTTGTGCAAAGCTCTTTCTACGACACAATACCGGTCGGCATTTTCTCTATCGCATGCCAGAACCTATGTTCGCCTTTTTGTCAAGGGCCCTTGTTTTGTGAAGGACCCTTGAATAGACCGACATAAAGTCAGACAAAATCTGCTGGAGACGCTGAGCTGATCGATATTGCCGTGCGAAAAACCTGTGCGACGATTTACTGGGTCGCTGGAATGCGGGCATCAATGCTCGCCGTTTACGGGAAAAAGCAAGTTCAAAAAGAAATATGCAATTCGATTAACCGGAGATGATTTGTCCAGCAAGCGCAGCAGTTGGAACCAGTGTCCGCGCGCACCAAAGCACTATCTGCGCGCTTGAATGGCTCGACGCCGATATCTTCGCTTGAAGCACAGTACTGTGTGGCAAGTACTTCTTTCTCCAGCCGCTAAAATGCGCGAAAGAGCCCCTTGTAGCCATGCGCGACCATCGCGATCAGTGTCGCGGACAGCGTCGGCAGCACCAGGTCCAGTACTTTGTAGGCATCCCAACGCCATGGGAACCAGCCGATCGCCCATGTATACGCATGCTTTTCGAAAGCGAGCGATTCTCCGGGATCCAGGGTTTCGAGCTCACACTCGAGCTTCTTGCGCGACCAATACCAGACGATGACGGCAAGGGCTCCGATTCGAAAGTCGAACAGCAGTCCGACCGGCAGCTGGATCAGCAATCCTTCAAGGCAGTGAGACAGGGACATGCGCCACCTTGCCGCTGCGAACCAGTCGAGCAGAGCCGTCATCCGAAGATTCTCCTTTCTACCATCATGTTTTTCCACGTTACGCTGGCCTCACCGAAGCCGTGACGGCGATTTCGCGGCCACCCGGCATTCCCGTGCGCCGGGTGCCGATATCCGCCGATGGTCGCGATGATAGCGGGTAGATGGAGCGGATTCCAGCCGGTCGAGTCGGCCTCGGAATTATGCGGCGTCGACGGTACAGATGGCATCAGCCCGAAGAACATAAAAAAAGCCCCGCGAGACTTCTATCCCGCGAGGCTTTGCTTCCGGCTAACGCGTTATCCGCCTAGCGCGACATCATATTCATGCTGACGTTGTGCATCACCCACAACGTCCCGCCAACCACGATAACCGCGGTCAGCACGGTGAAAGCAAACGCCGTCACGTTCCAGCGCTGCGCCGACGACCCGTTCATATGCAGGAAGAAAATCAGATGCACGATGATCTGCACGAGCGCGAGACCCGAGATCGCAAACAGCGCGTTCGAACCCGTCAGCGTTCCCGTCATCACGAGCGCGAACGCCGCGACGGTCAGAATGACAGCGAGCACGAAGCCGATCGTATAGCTGCCGAAGCTGCCGTGGCTTTCGCCCGAGTGTCCATGATGGCTATGGCTATGGTCCATTTAGATCACGCTCGCAAGATAGACAAAGGTGAAGACGCCGATCCACACGACGTCGAGGAAGTGCCAGAACAGGCTCAGGCACGTCAGGCGGATCATGTCGCGCTCGCTCAGGTCGCGATGACGCAGCACCTGAACGGACAGCACGATCATCCAGATCAGGCCGAACGTCACGTGCAAACCGTGCGTGCCGACCAGCGTGAAGAACGACGACAGGAACGCGCTGCGGCCCGGACCCGCGCCTTCGGCGATCAGATGCGAGAACTCGCGCAGTTCCAGTACCAGGAACGCGAGGCCGAGCAGGAACGTCACGCCGAGCCACGCGAGCAGCACGCCCTTGCGGTTCTTGTGCGCGCCGAGCATCGCGAAACCATACGTGATGCTCGACAGCAGCAGCATCGCCGTTTCGAGCGCGACGCCCGGAATCTCGAACAGGTCCCGCCCGCTCGGACCGCCCGCGAACTGGTGGCTCATCACCGCGAACACGGCGAACAGCGCCGCGAAGATGATGCAATCGGTCATCAGATACAGCCAGAAACCGAATACCGAATGCGACGGCACGTGGTCCGGCGCGAGTTGCGGCTCAACCGCGATAGTCTTCTGTAGCATCAGTCCACCTCCAACGCGACCTCGGCACCGGCGCCCACGCCGGCCATCGCGGCAGCACCGCTGCCGCCGCTGCGTTTCTCTTCAATCAGCGCGACAGTGTCGGCCGGGATGTAATAGCCGTCGTTGTCCTGGAAGCTGTAGACGATCACGGTCGCAATCGCGCCGACGAAGCTGGCGATCGCAAGCCACCAGATGTGCCACACGCCTGCAAAACCGAGCACCAGCGAGAACAGACCCACCAGCAAGCCGGCGGACGTGTTCGACGGCATATGAATGTCGCGATACGGCGGCACGACCTGCGGGCCTTTTTGCGACTTCATGTCGGTAAATGCATCCAGCTTGCGGATCGTCGGAATGTGCGCGAAGTTGTACGCCGGCGGCGGCGAGCTCGTCGCCCATTCCAGCGTATGACCGTCCCACGGGTCGCCCGTGAGGTCCCGGTTTTCCGCGAGGTTGCGGTCGCGGATGCTGACGTACAGTTGCAGCAACTGGCAGGCGATACCGATTGCAATCAGCACCGCGCCGAACGCGGCGGCGATCAGCCACGGATGCCATGCCGGGTTGTCATAGTGATTCAGACGACGCGTCATGCCCATGAAGCCGAGCACGTAAAGCGGCGCGAACGCGACCCAGAAACCGATCTGCCAGAACCAGAATGCGGCCTTGCCGAGCTTCTCGTTCAGCTTGAAGCCGAACGCCTTCGGGAACCAGTAGTTGAAGCCGGCCAGATAACCGAACAGCACGCCACCGATGATCACGTTGTGGAAGTGAGCGATCAGGAACAAGCTGTTGTGCAGCACGAAGTCCGCGCCCGGAATCGCCATCATCACGCCGGTCATACCGCCGATCGTGAAAGTGATGATGAAGCCGATCGTCCACAGAATCGGCGTCGTGAACTGCAGACGGCCCTTGTAGATCGTAAACAGCCAGTTGAACACCTTGACGCCGGTCGGGATAGAAATGACCATCGTCGCGATACCGAAGAACGCATTGACGTCGGCGCCCGAACCCATCGTGAAGAAGTGGTGCAGCCACACGAGGAACGACAGCACCATGATCGCGCAGGTCGCCCACACCATCGTCTTGTAGCCGAACAGCGGCTTCTTCGCGAAGGTCGCGACGACTTCCGAGAAGATACCGAACGCCGGCAGGATCAGGATGTACACCTCGGGGTGACCCCATGCCCAGATCAGGTTCAGGTACAGCATCGCGTTGCCGCCGGCATCGTTCGTGAAGAAGTGCATGCCGAGGTAACGGTCGAGGCCGAGCAGCGCCAGCGTGACGGTCAGGATCGGGAACGACGCCATGATCAGCACGTTCGTGCACAGCGCGGTCCACGTAAACACCGGCATCTTCATGAACGACATGCCGGGCGCGCGCATCTTCACGATCGTCACGAAGAAGTTCACGCCGGTCAGCAACGTGCCGATACCGGAGAGCTGCAAGCTCCACAGGTAATAGTCGACGCCGACGCCGGGGCTGAACTGCAATTCGGACAGCGGCGGATACGCGAGCCAACCGGTCTGCCCGAATTCACCGATCACCAGCGAAATGTTGATCAGGATCGCGCTGACTGCCGTCATCCAGAAGCTCAGCGAGTTGATGAACGGGAACGCGACGTCGCGCGCGCCGATCTGCAGCGGCACGACGAGGTTCATCAGGCCGACCATGAACGTCATCGCCATGAAGAAAATCATGATGACGCCGTGCGCGGTGAAGATCTGGTCGTAGTGATGCGGCGGCAGGAAGCCCGGGCTCAGGTACGACAGCGCCAGTTGCATGCGCATCATGATCGCGTCGGCAAAGCCGCGCAGCAGCATGATGAATGCCACGACGATATACATGACGCCGATCTTCTTATGGTCGACCGACGTTAGCCATTCGCTCCACAGGTAGCGCCATTTGCCGAAATACGTGATTCCGCCGAGCACCGCCAGCGCGGCGAACACCATGCCGGCGCCGGCTGTAACGATGATTGGCTCGTGATACGGAATCGCATCGAGCGTTAGTTTTCCGAACATGCGTTACCCCTTAGGCGCACAGTTGGCGTCCTTCATGTTGTCGAGGACGTTGCCGTTGTTGTATCGCGCAATGATGTTGTTGAAGAGCTTCGGATCGACGGTCGAGAAGTACCGCACCGGGTCCTTTTCGCTCGGCTCGGACACCGCGTGATAGCGGTCCATGTCGAGCCGGTCCGACGATGCGCGCACCTTCGCGACCCATGCGTTGAAGTCCGAGGGCGAGGTGGCGAGCGTACGGAACTTCATGTCCGAGAAGCCCTTGCCGCTAAAGTTCGCCGCGAGACCCGCGTAGTCGCCGGCGTGATCGGCGATCAGATGCAGGCGCGTTTGCATGCCCGCCATTGCGTAGATCTGGCCGCCGAGCTGCGGAATGAAGAACGAGTTCATGACCGTGTCGGACGTGATCCGGAAATTGACCGGCGTGCCGACCGGGATCGCCAACTGGTTCACCGAAGCGATGCCGAGATCCGGATAGATGAAGAGCCACTTCCAGTCGAGCGCGACGACTTCGACGTTGATCGGCTTGACCTGCGACTCGAGCGGACGATACGGATCGAGCTCGTGCGTGGTGCGCCACGTCAATACCGCGAGGAACAGAATGATCAGTGCCGGAATCGTCCAGACGGCGACTTCGACAGCGGTTGAATGCGTCCACCCCGGACGATATTCGGCGTTGCGGTTCGATGCGCGATAACGCCACGCAAAGAACAACGTCATCAGGATGACCGGAATCACCACGATCAGCATCGCCCATGTGGAGGTCGCGATCAGATTGCGCTCGGCGACGCCCACACTCCCCTTCGGATTCAGAATATCGAGGTTGCCGCAACCCGAAAGCAGCAACGTGAGGCTGGCGGACAGAAAGCTTGCCGGCCTTTTCAGCGTCCGTCCTTTCATATCCCGTGCCTCTTCTTTTTGACTTCCACGAACGTCATTCGACGGCTCTCCATTAATAAGCGCTCGGATCATAGGGGCGCATCGACTGCCGATAAACACTCGATTCAGCAACGATCTATTGCGTCGCGACACAGTGCGGCACGTTGCCGCATACTGCCGCGCACACCATCAACCGGCGGCGTTTGCAATGCCTCCTGACGAAGCATCGAAACTTGACGCATCACAAAAGCCCCTGAAAAAAGCACTCGAAATTCACTGGACACGGTGCGGCATGACTGGGTCATGCCGCGTGTGCCGTTCACAAGGGATCGATAGCGACGCGCAAAAGCGCATGAGCATTGCGGCATCCGTGACGCGTGGATGCCACCGCGACTCACGCGCTTCGTTCTGTTAGCCCGGCGTGCGTGCCGTGCCGGAAGCCGGCGCGGGCGCCGCGGCTTGCAGATGTTCGTTGCCGTCCGCCGGCAGCGAATCCGACGGCAGCGCGGAACGCTCCGACTGCGTGAGCAGCGTGCCGACCGACGGATCGATCGCATCGGTGAACGGCTTCGGATCGAGACCGATCGCAAGCACCAGCAGCGACATCGCGCCGAGCAGCACGAATTCACGCTTGCCGAGATCTTTCAGTTTCGACACGCGTGCATTGGCGATCGCGCCGAAGATCACGCGCTTGTACATCCACAACGTGTAGGCCGCGCTGAGCATCAGCGTGGTCGCGGCGAGCGCGCCGATCCAGAAATTGAAGCGGATCGCGCCCATCAGCACCATGAATTCGCCGACGAAGCCCGAGGTGCCGGGCAAGCCGATATTGGCCATCGAAAACAGCATCACGAACGCGGCAAAGCGCGGCATCGTGTTGGCGACGCCGCCGTATTCGGCGATCGACGCGGTTTTCGTGCGGTCGTACAGCATGCCGGTGCACAACAGCATCGCGCCGGACACCACGCCGTAGGAGATCATCTGCACGATCGCGCCGGACTGGCCAAAGCGGTTGAACACGAACAGGCCGAGCGTGACGAGGCCCATGTGCGCCACCGTCGAATACGCGAGCAGACGGCGCATATCGGTTTGCACGAGCGCGAGCAGGCTCGAGTAGATCACCGCGACGAGCGACAGCGTGATCATCATCGGCGCGAAGAAGTGACTCGCCTGCGGCGCGATCGGCAACGCGAAACGCAGCAGACCATAGCCGCCGATCTTCAGCATGCCGATCATCACGGCCGCGCCGGTCGGGCCGTCGAGGTGCACGTCGAGCAGCCACGTATGCAGCGGCCACATCGGCACCTTCACGCCGAACGCGGCGAGAAAGCCGAGGAAGATCAGCGACTGCGGCACCATGCCGAGAGAGGTTTCGCGCCACACGGCGAGGTCGAAGCTGTGCGTCTGGCTATATAGATAGAGCAGCGACATCAGCATCATCAGCGAGCCGAGGAACGACACGAAGAAGAACTTCACCGCCGCGTACGTACGGTTCTTCTGTCCGTAGGTGCCGATCAGCAGATACAGCGGAATCAGCGTTGCCTCGAACGCGACGAAGAACATCATGCCGTCGAGCGACGTGAACACGCCCTGCATGAAGCCCGACAGCAGCAGGAACGCGCCGAAGTACTGCGCGGTGCGCTGCGTGATCGATTCCCACGACGCGATCACGATGATGATCGTCGTCAACGCGGTCAACGCGACCAGCCACAGCGAAATCCCGTCGATGCCGACATGCCATGCGATCTCGAACGTCGGCGACCAGCGGACGTTTTCGACGAACTGCATCGAGGTCACGTCGTTACGGAAATTCGCCACGAGCGGAATCACCGGCAGGAAACCCGCGACCGCGCCGATCAGCGCGAGCCAGCGCGTGCGATTGCGCGCCGCGTCGGATCCGGCTCGCAGAACCACGAATCCGGCGACGATGGGAATCCAGATGAGAAGACTAAGAAGAGGCAATGGCATGTGCTGTCAAAACTAGAAGTACTAAAACGCCGCGTCAACGCCGCCGGAACAGCAGGCGATGAAATGAACATGTAAGCTTTATTGACTGGAATGCGTGTGCAGGAAGGGTTTTCCGCTACACGTTTACCCGCAGTCGGCTGACCAAGGGTGGGAGATTACCAAGATAGGAATAGTTTTGCATCGCAGCACCGGCAAAATCCGCGCCACAATTGATTGCTACCGGGAGTGCGCTTGCAAAACGCATGAAAATGTGCGCTTGCACATTGTTACAAAGCGACTGTGGAGGCGCCAAAGACTTGGCGTCAAAAGCGGCCAATTGGGAGTGAATTGGCAACTTTTAAGCGTTTGCTTTTTTGAGTGTCAGCGTGACTGGAATGGTTCGTGCCGCGTCCCGCCGACGAACATGCGCGAGCCGGCGCCGAATCGAAAAATTTTGCGTAATAACGAGCAAAAAAAATTTGTGCGGCTCTTTAAATTTTGCGCCGAGCCACGCCGAAAAACGTTCGATACGCGTCGGCACCGGGACCCGGTATCCGTCGGCGACACCCGTTACGAAGCCTCCATACTCCTTACATCGCAACCCGGCTGTCGCGCGAATCGCTGCGAAAATTCGCGCGGCAAGGCACACTGATTTCATCGACGGCCCCGTCGCCGCTAATCCATTTTTCGGACCCTCCGCATGACGCTTCGTCACGATGCCGTCGTTCCCGCTCTCGAATGCCGTGGCTTGAACAAACGGTACGGCGCCGGCCGCATCGTGCTCGCGCAGCTCGATTTCTCGCTTGCCGCGGGTGAGTTCGTCGCGATCATGGGCGACTCGGGTGTCGGCAAATCGACGTTGCTCAACCTTATCGCCGGGCTCGATCGCGCGGATAGCGGCAGCGTGATGCTCGACGGCCGCGCGATCGAGCAACTCGACGACCACGCGGCCACGCGCCTGCGGCGGCAAAAACTCGGCTTCGTATTTCAGGCGTTTCACGTACTGCCGCATCTGACGCTCGCGCAGAACGTCGCGCTGCCGCTGCTGCTCAACGATCTGCCGGCCGCCGGAGCGCTCGATATGTTGGCGGCGGTCGGACTGGGCGGACGCGGCGACGACTTTCCGCGTGATCTGTCCGGCGGTGAACTGCAGCGCGTCGCGATCGCGCGTGCGCTCGTGCATCGGCCGACGCTGATTCTCGCCGACGAGCCGACCGGCAACCTCGACCCCGCTACCGCGCACGACGTGCTCGGCCTGTTTCGCGCGCAAAGCAAGGCGACGGGCGCGGCCACGATCATGGTCACGCATTCGGAAACCGCGGCCGCCGTGGCCGATCGCGTGCTTGTTTTGAGTGACAGCGGTCTGCATCCCGCCTCCGTGAAAGCGGCGAGTGTCGCGCACGCGGCGGCTACGGCGGATGCCGCGCGTTGCATTGATCCACGCGCGCAAGCATCCTCCACCCGCTCGAACGACGATGTCCGCTGATCCTCGTGCTCGGCCGCACTCGCCCGGACATCGCGTTCTCGCGCGTTGGCTGCTGGGCGCGGAATGGCGCAGCCATCGCGGGCGGGCGCTGGTCGCCATTGCGACGATCGCGCTTGGCGTTGCGCTCGGCTATGCGGTGCAACTGATCAACGGCGCGGCCTTCAACGAATTCTCGGCAGCCACGCGCAGCCTGTCGGGCGAAGCCGATTTGCAGGTGCGCGGCGCACGGCCCTTCGTCGACGAAGCGATCTATCCGCGTCTGGCGAACGAGCCCGGCGTGGCGCTCGCAAGCCCGGTGCTCGCGTTCGATGTCGCGGTGCCGGCGCGCAATAGCGCGCTGCCGGTGCTCGGTATCGACGTATTCCGGGCCGGCCGGATTACACCCGATCTGATCGGTGTGCCGTCGCCGGAGCGCCAGCTCGATACGCTCGCCTCGGACGCGGTGTTTCTGTCGGCCGCCGCGCAGCAATGGTTGAACGTCAAAACCGGCGACGATGTGACGTTTCTCAGTGGTACGTCGCGCGTGCATCTGCGCGTTGCGGGCGGGCTCGTGCGAACACGGCCGGGTCAGCGGCTCGCCGTGATGGATATTGCCGCCGCGCAGTGGAAGTTCGGCAAAGTGGGCAAGCTCTCGCGCGTCGATGTGAGACTCGCGCGCGGCGTCGATCGGCAACGCTTCAAGCGCGATCTGCAGACGCGGCTCGGCGATACGTGGGTGATCGCCGAGGCACGCGACACCAATAGCCGCACCGATCGCCTTTCGCGTGCGTATCGAATCAATATGAACGTGCTCGCGCTGGTCGCGCTTTTCACCGACGCCTTCCTCGTGTTCTCGACACAGGCGCTCGGCGTCGTGCGACGGCGCGCACAGTTCGCGATGCTGCGCGTGCTCGGACTCACGCGGGCTCAGCTGATACGGCAGATCCTCGTCGAAGGCGCGCTGCTCGGACTGATCGGTTCGTTATGCGGTCTTGCACTCGGCTACACGATGGCGAGCGGTGTGCTGCATCTGTTTGGCAGCGATCTGGGCGGCGGCTATTTTCCGGGTGTGCAGCCGCGTGCGAGTTTCGAACCGTGGGCAAGCGTAGTGTTTCTGGTGCTCGGCGTCGCGGTCGCGGTGCTGGGCAGCGTGGCGCCGGCGCTCGACGCGGCGCGCGCGCGACCTGCCGTGGCGCTCAAGGCGGGCGCCGAGGAAGGCGCGTTGGCGCGGCTCGCGACACCGTGGCCCGCGTTGGGCTGTCTGCTGGCCGCGGCTGTTCTCACGCGCTTGCCGCCGTGGTTCGATGCGCCGATCGCCGGCTATTTCGCCGTTGCGTTGCTGCTCGTCGGCGGCATCGCATTGATGCCGCGCGTGACAGCGTCGATCTTCGGCGTCGCGAGCCGTGTCTGCGCGATGCGAAGCCGCCCGGGCGCGACCGCTACGCTCGCGCTCGCACGTCTCGCGAACGCGCCCGGCCAGGCATCGATTGCAATGGGCGGCGTGCTGTCGAGCTTCGCGCTGATCGTCGCGATGGCGATCATGGTGGCGAGCTTTCGCGTGTCGGTCGACGACTGGCTCATGCATCTGCTTTCAGCCGATCTGTACGTGCGCGCGGCGTCGGCTGGCAACAGCGGCGACGCGGGTGGTTTGCGGCCGGACGAACAGGCGCGGATCGCGGCAGTGCCGGGCATCGGGCGCGCCGCGTTTGCGCGTGCGACGCATCTGACGCTCGATCCCGCGCGCCCGGACATCGCGCTGCTCGCGCGCGACATCGACGCGGCCGATCCCGGCGCGACTTTGCAGATGACCGGCGCGGTGCTGGCGCCGTCCGCGGTTCATGCTGGCGAAGTGCCGGTGTGGGTGTCGGAAGCGATGGTCGATCTGTATGGATACCGGACGGGTCAGCGCGTGCACCTGCCGCTTGGTGAACCGGGTCAGGTATTCGTCGTGGCCGGCGTGTGGCGTGATTACGCGCGGCAGAGCGGCGCGATCCAGATGCGGCTTGCCGATTACCGGCGACTGAGCGGCGATACCAGTGCGACCGATGTCGCGGTAAGCGTCGAGCGAGGCGTGAGCGTCGACCGCGTGATCGATGAGTTGCGAACGCTGCCGTTCGGCGCGGCGTTGCAGATGTCGCAGCCGGGTGAGATCCGTGCGCGCACGCTAATGATCTTCGATCGCAGCTTCGCGGTCACCTATCTGCTCGAAGCGGTCGCGATCGTGATCGGACTGTTCGGTGTCGCCGCAACCTTTTCCGCACAGACGCTCGCGCGTGCGCGAGAGTTCGGGATGTTGCGGCACGTCGGCGCGACGCGTGCGCAGATCCTCGGCATCCTCGCATCCGAAGGCGGACTGCTTACGGCTTGTGGCATTGCACTCGGATTCGTTCTTGGCTTTGCGATCAGTCTGATCCTCGTATTCGTCGTCAATCCGCAGTCGTTTCATTGGAGCATGTCGCTGCATGTGCCATGGCCGGTATTGGGCACCGTTGCGCTGGTGATGCTGGTTCTGTCGTGTTCGACGGCGGTAGTCGCCGGCCGCGGCGCGGTTTCCGTGGATGCGTTGCGCGCAGTGAAGGAGGACTGGTGATGGGGGGCGTGCGGGGTGAGTCGAATCAGCAAGCGATACGGAGCGGGCGGTGATTGTCGAATCCGTTCGTGAACGTTGCGCTGCGTTGCGTGGATACGCGACGCGGATCGTGCGCATCGGCCGTGTATTGCCACGGCCGAGTGCTATCCGCGTGACGATGCGTGCGTATATGCCGGCGTTCAGAGTACCTACTGCTGTCGCTCGTCGATATGGTGTGAGGCGACGATACGGTCGCCCTGCTGTTTTTCGAGCATGCCTGGGTGGCGGGATGATCGTGATGTCAACGGCGTTTGCCGCAGGCGTCGACTTGCCCGCCGCCGCGCCGGCCGCGCCGGTCGCATTTGCCGCGGTCACCGCGGATCATCCGATTTCATTGCCTGGGGACAGCGGCGCACACGCCGCTTTTCGTACCGAATGGTGGTACGCGACAGGCTGGCTCAATACGCCGGATAACCAGCCGCTCGGATTTCAGATTACGTTTTTCCGCTCGGCGACAGGTCACGATACCGCCGATCCGAGCACCTTCGCGCCATCGCAGTTGATCATCGCACACGCCGCGTTGAGCGATCCGGCAGTCGGACACCTCGTTCACGACCAGCGCATCGCCCGCGAAGGTTTCGGACTCGCGTATGCGAAGCCGGCCAATACCGATGTCAAACTCGATGCATGGAAAATGGTTCGTAACACGGATGGGCACTATGACGTCACTGTCGACGCGGCCGGGTTCTCGCTGCATCTGACGTTGACGCCGACGCAGCCCCCGTTGCTCGAGGGCGAGCGCGGCTATTCGCGCAAAGGACCGCAGCCGGAACAGGCCAGCTATTACTACAGCGAACCGCAACTGCGCGTGACCGGCAACGTGGCGCGTCCGGCTACCGCCGAACACACTGCTCAGCGTACTGTGGCGGTGACGGGCAGCGCATGGCTGGATCACGAATGGTCGAGCACGTTGCTCGATGCCGATGCAGTCGGTTGGGATTGGCTCGGCGCTAATTTGAAGGACGGTTCGGCGTTGATGGCGTTCAAGGTGCGAGGCCGCGACGGGCATGCAGTATGGGCGCACGCGACGCTGCGCGATTCCGATGGACGGGTAACGAACTTCGGCCGCGATCAGGTGGAATTCACGCCGCTTCGCCCATGGCGCTCGCCTCGCACGAGCACGTCGTATCCGGTTTCGATGATGGTCAGGACAGGCACGCTGACGTGGCAACTCGATCCGCTGATGGATGACCAGGAACTCGATTCACGACAATCGACCGGCGCGGTGTACTGGGAAGGCGCGGCGCGAGTGAGCCGCGCTGGTGCGGATCTCGGGCGGGCGTATCTGGAATTGACCGGCTATGCAGACGCGCTGCGGATGGGAAGCGACAAAGGAAAGAACTGATGTGCGCTTTCGCTGATCGCTATGTGGTGGTCCCGGCCGTCGGCTGCGCAGCAGGTTCGCATGCTGCTGCATCGAGGGGGAGCCGTTGTGTCCACGGGAGCAGGCCGTAAACGCAGAAACCCCACCGTGATGGGTGGGGTTTCTGGCGTAAGGGGAGCCTGACGATTACCTACTTTCACACGGGCAATCCGCACTATCATCGGCGTGGAGTCGTTTCACGGTCCT
>Ga0153956_1000149_pt1 | contig 89231 bp, 79 predicted proteins | sample TSFL040MetaG_FD_104704 | JGI IMG/M metagenome (GOLD analysis project Ga0153956, IMG submission 104704) | Attine ant fungus gardens microbial communities from Florida, USA - TSFL040 MetaG | ecosystem: Host-associated > Fungi > Mycelium > Unclassified | place: USA: Florida, Wekiwa Springs... | reverse complement strand
CTTTGGACGATGAAAGCCGACGGTTCGGACCGCAAACAGGTAACAAATATATCGACAGGTGCCGGACAGCCTGTCTGGTCGCGCGACGGCCATTGGCTGGCATTCTCATCTGATGTTTATCCCGAATGCAAGTCTGATGACTGTAACAGGTCTGAGGACGAAAAGGCCGAGAGCAGCAAGGTTCAGGCTCATGTGACGGATCGCTTGCTGTTTCGCCACTGGGTCGAGTGGCGCACGCGTAAACGTACACATGTTTTTGTCGTGTCCGCAAATGGCGGCCCTTCGCGCGACGTGACACCGGGCGATTTTGATTCACCGCCGTATGCGGCCGCAAGCGGCGTGGATTACACTTTTTCGCCTGACGGGCAGAGCATCGTCTATCTCCGCAATCCTGATAAGGTTGAGGCTCGATCGACGAACAGCGATATTTTTATCATTCCGCTGAATGGCGGAGAAGCCAAAAATATAACCGCAGGAATGAACGGCTACGACGTTTCGCCGACTTATACGCCTGACGGCAGATATTTACTGTTCCGATCACAGGCGACGGCAACCTTTGAGGCAGATCGCTGGCGTGTAATGCGGTACGATCCGGCGAATGGCGAGATCGTCGAACTGACAAAAGGCTTTGACCAACAGGCCGAGGAGATCGCTGTTTCACCTGACAGCAAGACGGTATATTTTACGGCCAATCTTCGCGGTAAAAATCCGATCTTCAGCGTTCCGGTGGAACCGGACTTTCGTCAGAGGATCGCAACGCATGTTAAGGAAGTTGTTCCAAATATCTACGCCGGCGGCGTAGCTGTCGGATCTGACAACAGAACGCTTATCTTTAACGCCAGCAGCAATGCGGCACCTGCCGAGATATGGACGGCAAACGCCGATACAGGCAATGCGTCCGCGATCACACACATAACAGATGCCTCGATGGCGGCATTTAAGCTAAGAAAAGCTGAGGATTTTGATTGGATCGGCGGTGCAAACGAAAAAATGCACGGGCTGACGCTGCTGCCGGCAAATTTTGATCCGTCAAAGAAATATCCGCTGATCGTTCTTATCCACGGCGGCCCGCAGGGAGCTTGGGGTGATAATTGGGGTTACAGATGGAATCCGCAGATATTTGCTAACCAGGGATATGTCATCTTTATGCCTAATCAGCGCGGTTCGACCGGTTATGGCCAGCGGATCGTTAATGAGGTGTCCGGAGATTGGGGCGGAAAGGCGTATGCCGACATTATGAATGGTGTTGCGGCTTTTATTAAAAAACCATACATCGACAAGGATAATATCGGTGCCGCGGGTGCGAGCTATGGCGGATATATGATCGATTGGCTGCTCGGCCATAACAACGATCCGCGATTCAAGTTCAAGACTTTCGTCTCGCACGCAGGTGTTTACAATCTTGAAAGTATGTCCACCGCGACCGAAGAACTTTGGTTCGTTAACTGGGAATTTAAAGGATTTCCGTGGGAAAATCGCGTCAACTATGAGCGATGGTCGCCAAATCGCTTTGCAAAGAACTTTTCGACGCCGACACTCGTCACCTGTGGCGAACTTGATTTTCGTGTGCCCGTCGATCAGAGCTATCAGCTTTTTACGACGCTTCAGTTAAAGGGTGTCGATTCAAAACTGATCGTCTTTCCTGACGAAGGCCATTGGATCCTAAAACCGCAAAATTCGGAGTTTTGGTACAACAACGTAATGGACTGGTTCAACGCTCATCTTAAGCAGTAGAAACAAGTTCCAATAAAATCAACCCATGCGAAGACTTATATTTTCGTTCCTTTTTGCCGCAGTCGCTTTGACGACTGCGGCAAATTCGCAAACGCGTCCCGACTTTAACCGTCGGCAGACATTTGATGCTCTAAATTATGAGATACACGTCAAATTTAACCGTTCGGCAAAGCAAGTTATCGGTGATACACGCGTGACGTTAACGCCTCTTAGGCCCGGCTTCAGGTCATTTGAGCTTGATGCGGTCGGGCTTAAATTCAGCGGAGTTTATCTTGGTGACAGTGATACTAAGCTGAAATATACCGCCGGGCCGCAAAAGGTCGTTATCAGCCTGGATAAAGCTTATGTTCCGGGTGATGTGATAAAGGTGCGTTTTGTTTATACTGCAACGGCTCCGAAAAAGGGTGTTTATTTTGTCGATGCTCTCGAAACTGACTCCAAGTTAAAGCACGACGCTCAGATATGGACACAAGGTGAAGCAGACGAGTCTCGTCATTGGTTCCCGAATTTCGATTTTCCGAGCGATAAGGCGACAACTGAGGAATTTATCACAGCTAAAAAAGGCGAGACAGTTATAGGCAACGGAATATTGATCGGTAAAGATAATACCGCTGACGGCGAGGTCGAGTGGCATTACAAGATGCCTATACCGCACTCAACGTATCTTGTTTCTTTCGTGATAGGCAATTATGCAAAGGTCGAAGATAATTTCGGTTCGATCCCGCTCGCGTTCTATACATATCCCGGAACCGAACGCATCGCGAAACGTGCCTATCGTGATACCGCTAAGATGATCGGCGTTTATGAGGAATTGACCGGTGTTAAATTTCCTTATAACAAATACGATCAGACCATAGTCGCAAATTTTCAATTCGGCGGCATGGAGAATATTACAGCGACGACTATGGCTGACACCGAGATACTCGCAACGCGCCTCGATGATGAAGGCGGTGCGGGGTCGTTCAGAGATTTTGGGATGGGAGACCCGACCGATCTTGTCTCGCACGAATTGGCTCATTCGTGGTTCGGTGATCTTGTTACCTGTAAGAATTGGGCCGAATTGTGGCTGAATGAAAGCTTTGCGACCTATATGGAGGCGGCGTATCGCGAAAAGGTCTTTGGACACGAGGGCTATATTAGAAAATTAAAGCTGGATGCTTTTCAATTCCGCATCGATGATGTTTCTACAAGGCGTCGTCACGGCCTTTTTAATCAGCGTGCAGGTGACATTGCAAAGCTTTTTGATGTCTCGGCGGTCACATACAACAAAGGCAGTGTCGTGCTGCATATGCTTAGAGAACAGGTTGGTGACGCCGCTTTTTGGAAAGCGGTGAACAGCTATCTCAACGATCATAAGTTTGGCAATGTCGAATCAGGCGATCTGCGGTCCGCGATGGAAAAAGCATCGGGTCAAGACCTCAAATGGTTCTTTGATCAGTGGGTTTACGGCACCGGGCAACCGATGATTAAGGTCGATCGTGTTTATTCCGCCGCTGCAAAAAAGTTGACCGTTACGGTAACTCAAACACAATCACCTTTAAAAGCGACGCCGGCGGTCTATAAGTTTCCGCTCGAGATCGCCATCACTGCTGACGGTAAGGTCAGGATCGAAAAGCTTGATGTCACAAAAAAGATCCAGGCTTTTCAGTTCTCAGATGTCGGCACGGATCCTAAGGTTCAGATCGACCCATATGACAAGCAGATACTTGTCTGGAGCATAGAAAAAGCTGCATAAGATAATGTTATGCGGTGTTAAAAATTGTTGACCGTTCAGGCCGGATGGCATAGACTATAGATTGCCGAAGAGATCTTCGGCAAAGCCCGCCTATGCCTCCACAGCCTAAACGGATCAGATTAATATATTTTGTAGTTGCTACACTCCTCGTCGTCGGCTTGGTACCGCTTGTACTTACAGGGTATTTTCTCTCCAACAGATCGGCACGAGAGCTTCGCTCTGCCGAAAATCGGTATCAGATCCAGCTCGTTCAAGAAAAAGCGAGTCAGATAGAGATGTTCGCCCAGCGATACGATTCGATGATCGACGGGCTTAGCATCGCTATCTCACAATCAAAAAATCCCGCCGTTCTTGCATCTGCCGAAACCGAATCGCAGATGGCGACATACCTGCGCGAAAATCCGGATCTGATCGCGATCAGTATCAAACCCGCGGTCGGCGACACACTGTCAGTTTTTCGTCCCGGTATCAACACGGCCGATGTCGAAAGGATGGCAACACAGGCAACTACCGAAAAGAAAGGCGATAACGTCTGGGTCGGTACGCCGAAACGCGTTTCAAATAACGGCACTCAAGCGATCACTTTTTCAAAGGAAGTTCGTGTTAATGGCCAGCATGCTGCCGACATCGTCGCTCTGGCATCGACGCAGGCGATCTCGCAGAGTATCGTCGGCATAAATACGATGACCAACGCCGAACTGTGGCACGCAGGTTATCCGATGGTTTTTGTCGTAGATCAGAACGGCAAGGCTGTTTTTCATCCCGATCAGCAGTTGGCAAGGTCATCACGTCCGATGAATGATCTAAAGATCGTCAGCGAGTGGCTTGAGGGCGGTTCTCAAGTTCAATCAGCACTTGTGCCGTTTACTGCCGCATTTGAAGAAAGATCGCATGAGATGATCGGAGCATATTCGACGGCGAGACTCGGCCCGCAGCAGAGTTTTGGCGTTATTACGATGCAGGATGAGGCAAAAGCCCTCGCCGGCGTTGGTGAAATGCGGACGCAGACATGGTTTATCAGCATGGCGTTCGCCGTTTTTGCGTTAGGTATCGGGCTTGTGCTTTCAAGGTATATGACAGCTCCGCTGCTGCGACTGGTCGCGGCGGCAAAGCGGATATCGGAGGGCGATTTTTCGAACCGGGTCGATACTAGAAATATGACCGAGGTCGGTACACTGGGCGAGACATTTAATGTGATGAGCGAAAAGATCGAGGATCAGATCGCAAATCTTGCCTGTGCCGCTGCCGAGAATCGAGAGTTGTTCGTCGGTACGGTCAAAGCACTTGCAGCCGCGATCGACGGCAAAGATAAATATACGCGCGGTCATTCCGAGAGGGTTTCCCGCATCTCGGTCGCTATCGGCAAGCGAATGGGGTTGGACGACAAAGAACTCGAAACACTCAGAATGAGTGCACTGCTGCATGATGTCGGCAAGATCGCGATCGATGATGCAATTCTGAAAAAGCCTGCTGCTCTGACAGATGCCGAATTCGAGATAATGAAAACGCATCCGCAGCGTGGATATAAGATCATGTCGCAGATACCTGCGATGAAAGACTTTTTGCCCGGAATGTATATGCACCATGAAATGGTCAACGGAAAGGGTTATCCGCAAGGGTTGAAAGGTGACGAGATACCGCTACAGGCAAAGATAGTTTCTGTCGCTGATACTTTTGATGCAATGACCATTGATCGTCCGTATCAAAAGGGAATGGAACTGAAAGCTGCACTCGAAAGGATCGGTAGTTTTGTCGGCACAAGATATGAAGGCAGTGTAGTCGATGCATTGTATCTCGCTTGCGAAGATGGCGAGATCGCAAACGGCATCGTTAGGCAGATGGCGGCGATCCGTGCCGCTGAGGCTGCCCAAACCGAAAAGGCTGCCGAAGAAGTTGAAGAAAGCGACATCCTCAGCCTCGTTGCCTGATAGTTGGTCAGGTTCGTCATTATGTCCGAAGAAAATACTCAAGATGTTTGGCAGGTCGAGGCAAACGGCCATGTCTATGATGCGACGTTCGATGATATGGCCGAATGGATCGCCGAAGGCTCGCTGCTACGCATGGATCGTGTGCGGCGAGGTAATCTTAGATGGATCGAAGCCGGAAAGGTTCCGGCATTGCTGACCGTTTTTAATGCAAAAGATGCATCCCCCGAGCGGTTAAGTGTCTCGACAACAAGTGGTAAAGCGGCTCCGCAGGCCTCATCGGCAACTGTCGTGCGGAAGCCGCAGCCTTTGACAGATGTTGCAAGATGCTGTATCCATCCCGATCTCGAGGCGGCGTTCGTATGTGATACCTGCTTTAATAAATTTTGCGGAGCGTGTCCGAAAACATTTGGCGGCACTGTCCGTACGTGTCCGATGTGCGGAGCCTTGTGCGAACAGATCGAGCCTGCTGCTACAGGTAAGTCAAAAAATAAGGTCACAAAACGCGGGTCGAGCACATCATTTGACATAAGCGACCTGGTTAATGCATTTGCTCATCCGCTGAAATTCAAGTTCAGCCTTATAGTCGGCGCACTGATGTTCGCGATCGTTTCAATCGGACAACTTGCAGCATTGACCGGCAGTATTTTTCTTGTCGCATCGGCATTTTTCTGCTTTATGGCAGCAAATATGTTCACTTTCGGCGTACTGACAAATACCGTTGACAATTTTGCACAGGGAAAACTGGATGAGGACTTTATGCCAAAGTTTGAGGACTTTTCTCTGTATGAGAGTGTGCTCAAACCGTTTTTGCTGTTCATTGGTGTGTATGTATCGTCATTCGGGCCGTTTTTGCTTGTTTCGATAATTGCCGCATTCTTTTTTGCTTCGTCACTAATGCCCGCAGCAGAAGCAACTCAGGCAAAAGACGCACAGACAATAAAAGAGTTGATCGCAAAACAAAATAAGGATCAGCAGGCACGTATCGCAGATATGCAGCGAATATCGCAGGGCGGCGAGCCGGACGCTTCAACGGCAAATGCTTCGGGGCAAGGCGGCGATGAAGCAGTGGCTAAACTTCAACAGATGCTCGACGAACAGAGTAAAAATGCGGATCAGACATCTGGCCAAACTTCACCGACATTGCAGGATCAGAAACAGGCTATTTTTCAAACGATCGTCAAAAAGGGTATGTTGCTGCTGGTAATTGCCGGGATATGTCTGCTTTGGGGCATATTTTATTTCCCGGCGGCTTGTACTGTCGCAGGATATACCGGTTCGGTCGGAGCAACGCTAAATCCGTCTGTTGGATTGGACACGATCCGCCGATTAGGGGCTGATTATTTGAAACTGCTCGGCATCGGAGCGATATTATTGATACTGACCGCTGCCGTTACCTTTACGCTGCAAATCGTGCTTGCTCCGCTTAACTTACCTCATTTTGGTAATGTGCCGGCATCATTTTTAGGCAACCTGATCGGGTTTTACATTTGGGCTGTTTTTGCGTGTTCGATCGGGTATATACTCTTTAAAGCTGGCGACCGTTTGAAATTACCGCGTTAGATCATTGAATGAAAAACGAAATGTGATGTCGCTCGCCGTTGTTCGGCGGGCGATATTTTTTTATACTCTTTAGTTTGCACTTGAGCCGCAGATCTTTTCTATATGGCATTTTTTTGGCGTCGAAAAAAGGACGATAATCTTTCAAACTCAGTTCTCGGCCTCGATAAGTCTATCGAGGAACTCAAAGAACAGGAAGCAGCCGCCGAGCGCGAGATCGGCGTGCGGTTTTACAAGGCGATCGAGAAGACACGTTATTCGATCAATAATCGCCTCGATACTATATTCGAAGGCAGAAAGCAGATCGACGACGCATTTCTCGATGAACTTGAGGAAATGCTGATCTCGACAGACATCGGAGTTTCGACGACGATGCAGATCCTCGAAACCGTGAGAAAAGGAGTTACGCGAGCTGAGATCAAGGATCTCGATGCCCTCAAGGCAGCGATCAAATCTGAGCTTTTGACGATACTTAAGTCCTCTGAGACTCATGGCGTTGCTAATGAGACAACGATCGACAGCTCAATTAAACCTTACGTCCTGATGGTCGTCGGTGTGAATGGTGTCGGTAAAACTACAACGATCGGCAAGCTGTCGCAGCGGATCAAAACAGAGGGTAATGAAGTTCTGATCTGTGCAGCGGATACATTTCGTGCGGCGGCTAGCGATCAGCTTGAGATATGGGCTGAGCGTGCCGATGTGCAGATAATTCAGCAAAAACAGGGCACCGACCCGGCTGCGGTACTCTTTGACGCACTTGTCGCCGCACGGGCGAGAAATGCAGATGTACTGATCGTCGATACTGCGGGACGGCTTCATAATAAGTCGAACCTTATGGCCGAACTTGAAAAGATGAAGCGTATCGCAGGACGCGAAGTTGCAGGAGCTCCGCATGAGACACTGCTCGTGATCGATGCGGTCACCGGCCAGAACGGACTCGAACAGGCGCGGCAATTCATGAAAGTCGCAGACGTGACAGGCCTCGTACTTACAAAACTCGACGGAACAGCTAAGGGCGGCATCGCGGTCGCGATCTCAAAGGAATTGAACCTTCCGATAAGATATGTCGGCGTTGGTGAACAGGTTGACGATCTGATGGTTTTTGATCCGGAGAGCTATGTCAACGGACTTTTCTCATGATCTCAATACCGGCGTGATAGACCCAAAGGACATCGAATTTACACAAAAGGCCCTCGATCTCGCGGCTCGCGGCGTCGGCCTCGTCAGCCCTAATCCGCTGGTCGGCTGTGTTATCGTTTCGCACGACGGGACTGTCGTGGGTGAAGGTACTTATTTATACGACAACATTACTCACGCTGAGGTGATCGCCCTCGATCAGGCTGGTAATGCAGCACGCGGCGGCACGGCGTATGTCTCGCTTGAGCCGCATGACCATCGCGGAAAGACTCCGCCATGTACTGAGGCTCTGATAAATGCGGGCATTTCGCGTGTTGTTTGCCCGATCGAAGATCCTAACCCGCTCGTGTCGGGACGCGGATTTGCCCGATTACGCGATGCGGGTATCGAGGTTGTGACCGGCATTCTTGCTGAAGAAGCGTCAAGATCTAACGAAAAATTCATTTGCTGGCATCGTCATCAGCGACCTTTTGTACATTTAAAGCTCGCGATGTCATTGGACGGGCGCATCTCGTTGACCAATAGTGTCTCGACTACTCTCTCTGGCGACAAGGCTCGACAGCGTGTACAGGAGATACGTCACGAACATGATGCCATCCTCGTCGGCGGTACAACAGCTGCTGTTGATGATCCGAGTTTAACCGACCGAAGCGGGCTGCCGCGAAGGCGTCAATTGGTCAGAGTGGTGCTCGACAATTCGCTAAGAACTCCACTTGAATCGAAACTCGTCGTGACTGCTCGTGAGACGCCGACCCTCATTGTAACCAACAGTACGGATAATACAAAGATCGACACGTTGATCTCAGCGGGTGCGGATGTTATTCAGTTGCCTGACGGCGGCCGTGACATCAAAGGAATGCTCGATGCATTAAAAGAGCGTTCTATCCAAAGTGTGCTCGTTGAGGGCGGAACTGCTGTCGCGGGATCTTTTGTTGACGCGGGTATGGTCGATAAAGTGACGTTCATTTTGTCGCCGCTCATCATCGGCGGCTCTGATGCTCCGACAGCGATCGGCGGAAATGGTGCGTCATCATTATCCGAGGCGTTAAGGCTGCGGAATATTGCCGTCAGCCGGTTAGATGACGATATCGAGATAAGCGCATATCCCGCCAAGTGACGTTAAATGGCTGACCACCGCAAACCTCCGGCAAAAAAAAGATTCGGACAGAATTTCCTGATCGATCTGTCGTTCATTGATCGAATCGTATCGGCATTAAAGATCGAGTCTGGTGATAACGTCATCGAGATCGGGCCTGGTCGAGGTGCGATCACTCAGCGTTTGCTTGACAGCGGTGCAAATGTTGCCGCGATCGAGATCGATCGTGACCTGCATACTGTGCTGGAAAAACAATTTCACAGTGATCGCCGGTTCGAATTGATAAAAGGCGACGTTCTCGATACAGACCTCGAGAATATCTTTGCCAAAGAAACGATAAAGGCCGTCGGCAACCTTCCTTACAATATCTCGACACCGATACTGTCACGTTTGATCGCATCCCGTGGACATTTTTCTAAATTAGTGCTTATGTTTCAGCGTGAAGTTGTCGATAGGCTGGTCGCTGAACCGGGAACTTCGGATCGCGGATATATGACGGTCATTGCTCAGTCGTCATTTGAGATCGAAAAGTTATTTGATCTGCCGCCGGCCGCATTTTTTCCGGCGCCAAAGGTATGGAGTTCCGTAGTCTCAGTTTTGCCGAAACCTGCAAATATCGGTGATACCGTTGAATTTAAAACGCTGGTTTCGAATGGCTTCGCACAAAAACGAAAGACTCTTGCGAATAATCTGAAAGGTAATTACGGCGGCGTTGAACTCGAACGCTTAGGAGACCGCATAGATCTGTCGCGAAGAGCAGAAACACTCACGTTGGCAGAATGGGCAACGGCCTGTGAAATTTTATCAACTCCGCTCTGAAAGAAACGGCATTATTAAAATGCTGCTTTCAGACAGCCTTTCTTTACTCTATGGAACGATGACCGACGGTACTGGCTTATCGCCGGAAGCTCCGAATTGTGTTGCTCTGAAAGCTCCGGTCTGAGGATCAAGGATGTACCAGCTTCCGCCGCTTGGGCGAAATACGGCGAGATCGTTCTTGCCGTTGCCGTTGTAATCTCCCGGTGCTGGCAGGTCACCTGAGATGCCAAACCCACCGCCTGTCACGCTCTGATCCGAACTGCGAAGTATGTACCAAGTGCCGACCGACGGACGCCATACGGCAAGATCCGCTTTTCCATCGCCGTCATAATCGCCGAAGACCGGTTTATCATCAGCCAGGCCGAATTGTGCTGCGTAAAATCCGGCGGACGAGCGATAGATATACCATATACCGTCACGATATACGGCCTGATCGGCCTTTCCGTCACCATCATAATCAGCAGCAAGAGGTTTATCCGTGCTTATGCCAAACTGAACGGCGGCAAAGCCATCACGGCTTTTCTGTATATACCAGACACCGTTTGACGGCCTAAAAACAGCGACATCAGCGATACCGTCGCCATCATAATCGCCCGGCTGCGGAATATCGCCCGTCATACCGAAACCGATCGCCGCAAAGCCGTCACGGCTTCGCTGAATGAACCATGAACCGTCACGAAAAACGGCTTCGTCTGTCTTGCCGTCACCATCGTAATCGGCAGGAGCGAGCACGTCAGAGGCTATGCCGAATTGTTTTGCAGTTACGACGTTGTCGCTGCTTCTGTATTCATACCAGACGCCTTCGTTTGGGCGAAATACAGATATATCGGTCTTGCCGTCACCGTCGAAATCAACATATTTTGCACGTGCCGGAGCAGTGGTCGCATCACCAAAGACCGTGAATTTTGCCGCTTGTGTAGCAGAGAACCCGTTTTGAGCCGCGGCATCCTGCACATACCATCGAGCATAGTAAGTTTGGCCTATTACATTTGCTGTCGCAGGGATCGGAATACTTACCGATGCCCAGCCGTTACCTGCTCCGGTGTTCTGCGTGGCCGTAGTTACGAATGCGAGGTCTCCTGATGTCGGAATAGCGCTCGGTGTGCCGGGATCGTTAAGAGAAATGACGAGTGTCGCAGGAGCATTGCCGAGTGCTCCTGATACTGAAACAGTAAAATTCGGATTACCTGCGAGCGGCGGTGACAAAGCCCGCATTTGCGGCGTAACCGCTCCCGCTCCGGCTCGTCCCGAACCTGTCAGCAGAGGCACTCGCGATGATTCGCCGTACAATGCCGGCCGGGCAAATCTCTCGGTCTCGGCGGCAACACGCGGATCGGTAAGCGGCCGCTTTAGAAAGGCGGCAAGGTCAGCTTTTTGCTGCTGGTTAAGACCGAGCGGATGTATAAGATTAGGCTTAACATTACCGTCAAAATCGCCGCCGCGATCGTAAAAATCCACTACCTGCTCGATAGTAGTAAAGCGGCCGTTGTGAAAGTATGATCCGCGTAATTCAAGATTCCTTAGGCTTGGTGTGCGCATTTCGCCGCGATTTGCAGGAAATCCCGTAACTTGTTCGCGGCCGGTGTCATCAGTGTCCGGGCGAACGCCGATGTAATGAAAAGTGTCGTCTGTCAATCGATTACCGCCGTGACAGACCGAGCAGTTGTTGGCGGGGCTGTTAAAGATGTTTCTCCCGCGACTTTCAGAGGCGGTCAGCGTTCCGATGCCCTGAGACTCAAGGTCGATCGGTGCGCGGTCGCTGTATAATGAACGCTCAAATGTGGCGATCGCCATCGCGATACGCTGCGGAGTGACATCGGGGGTACCAAACGCCTCCTCAAAAAGCTGCGGATATGTGCGGCCGTCGAGCCATGCAGCCATCGGAGCAGGCACATTGGGCGATAGAGCGAGCGGCTTTGCGGCGGCGATGCGGGCGGCAACATCATTCCAGTCGCGGCCGTTGTGGCCCATCTCAGAGTTTGAGACCGGCGGACCTAACACTTGGCTTTCGAGGGCGGCATTGTTATTTAAAACAATGGCGTTGGTGATCGGGTCGCGAAATGTGGATAAAGCACGGCCGTCCCAAAAAAGGGAAGGCGAATAGCCCGCGTTAACGTACGATAAGCTGCGGCGAGGCGTAACCTGCGGATCTAACCCGTAAGCGGCGATATTAACGTATGTACCGTCAGCATTATTTGACGGCACGCCTGCCGAGCCGAAAATATCGTCGGAGTTTGCCGCGGGTTCAAAGATGCCGTTAGGTCCGGGATTGGTCGAGCCTAAAGGGTTGGAGATACGCGGATCAGTGCCGCCTGATGACGAATGATGACACGTGCCGCAGGCGATAGTTCGGGTCGAGGACATCTGCTCGTCCCAAAACAGTGTTTTGCCGAGATAGATCTTTGTCGCAGTGATCGGGTTACCTGCCGGTACCGGCGGCGCACCAAGCGGCGCTAAACCCGGTTGATTCGCAGTATTAGAGCGCGTTCCCTGATCGGGCGTGCCGAGCGAACTCACATTACTGCCATTCTCGGCTCTGACCCAATAATAATAGGTCGTGCCGGCGGCCGCCGTTGTGTCAAAAAAATTATTTGAGACGGTTGTCCCGATATCTGTCGCGATCGCGGAGTTGGCTGTCGTACTGCGAAAGATGCGGTATAGCGTTGCCCCGCGGATCGTGTCCCAATATATGCCGACCTTTGAATTATATTGGTTATCCGACGCATCTATTCCCGTTGGAGCGGTGAGCGTTGCGCCGGCCTGGCCCGAAACGCGATCGCTGTGAACCAATTGAAATGCACCGATAGCCGCGAGGAAAGCCGCACACACGGCGACCTTGATCTTTTTCATAAGTAATATCGTCGCCTAACCACAGTGTCTGAGCAGCAGACCACGCAGGCTCATTTAGCTGATAAAAAAACTATGGCGGTAACCTTTCCAAAGCATTGTGCACCATATTTCCGATATTCCAAACCGAAAAAGCTGTCATTTATTGCAGCATATTAGTTATTTCATATTTATATGCAGTTTTTTACCAACAATTCTGTTGATCCATTTGCAGACACTGCTTGTACCGAAATGTATAGCTCTCCTGAATGTTGCCAATTTAGCCTGGTAACAATCGTAGGTACTTAACACAATGAAGATCTTTGTTAAATTTGCTGTTTGATATTGAAGTGTTGCGGAGAGGCGGTCAGAGGCTGCGATATGGTATAGTTTCTGTTTCGGATCTGGACGTGTGAATAAAATTGAGATAATACCACTCGGCGGCATCGGGGAATTTGGGATGAACTGCATGGGCGTGCGCTACGGCGATGAGATGATCGTCGTGGATGCGGGCATGGGCTTTCCCGAGGAGACGCCGTATGGTGTTGACATCTCCATTCCCGATTTCAGCTTTCTCGAGGAGTATCGTGACGAACTTACGGCGATCATACTGACGCACGGCCACGAAGACCACATCGGTGCTCTCGCATACATTCTTCGCAAATTTAATCTGCCGGTATATTCGTCTCGATTTACGCTTGCTCTTGCAGAAAAACGTCTTGATGAATTTGAGATGTTGGACGACGTGCTGCTGCATCGTGTCAAGGCGAATGATATTGTCGAGATCGGCAGTTTTCGGGTCGAGTTTATCCACGCTTCACATTCGCTCGTCGAGTGCTTTTCGCTTGCGATCCACACACCTGCGGGCACGATCATTCATACCGGCGATTACAAGATCGACGATACTCCTGTGATCGGTAAACCATACGATCTCGCAACGCTCGAACGCATCGGCAGCGAAGGCGTCCTCGCTTTGTTATGCGACTCGACAAATGCGACAGTTCCGGGACGCACGCCGTCAGAGCAAGCGGTGATACCGGCATTTCAGGAGATATTTGAGGAAACTGAAGGACGTTTATTCGTCTCGACGTTCTCGTCCTCGCTTCATCGGCTGCAGATAATTTTCGACATCGCTCACGAATACGGCCGCCGTGTCTGTGTACTTGGGCGTTCGATGCTGAAAAATGTTGAGATCGCAAGCGAACAGGGGCTATTAAAGATCCCGCATAACACTCTTATCGATCTCGGTGATTCGCGTGCGTTGGATGATGATGAGATCTGTTATCTGGTGACAGGTTCGCAGGGCGAGATGCGTGCGGCACTGTGGAATCTCGCGACCGGCATCTACAAGGGAATGCAGATCGAAAAAGGTGATACGGTCGTGCTCTCGGCTCGTATCATTCCCGGCAACGAAAAGAATATCAGCCGCCTGATCGGTCATCTGTATAAACGCGGGGCGAATATTATCGAAGAAAAGCGCCGTCTAGTACACGTTTCGGGCCATGCTTCGCAGGAAGATATTCGCATTATGGTCGAGACTGTAAAGCCGAAATTCGTCGTTCCTATCCATGGCGAGTATCGTATGCTGTTTCGGCAAAAGGAGTTCATTAAAAATCACATCGCGGGTTACGATGACGATAACATCATTCTCATCGAGAACGGCGAGATCCTCGAGATCGGCGAACATTCGACGCAGATCGTTGAAAAACTTGAGATATTTAAGACATTCATTGATGAGGAGTCAATGGAGGAGATCGAATATGAAACCGTCCGCGAACGTAAGAAACTCGCTTACGGCGGTGCGATCTCGCTCGTTATAACTCTCGATAAGCAAAGCCAAAAGCTGGTCGGCGAACCGATCATCTCATTTCAGGGCGTAGCCGGCATTGATCCGCTTAACGGCTTTGCCGCAGAGGCTCGAGAAACTGTCGTAAAGGCCATCAACGATATGACCCCGCAACAGATCGCCGATCGGCCCGTTTTCAAAGAAAATTTGCGCATCCAACTCAAAAGGTTTCTCCAAAAAGAGATCAGTTCAAAACCGGTGATCGTCACATCAGTTGTTGAGTTATAGATCTTAAATTTCTATCCTTTATTTTGTCCTTATGAACTGGAACGGCAAACGTGTTTTTTTGACCGGAGCGTCGAGTGGTATCGGCGAAGCATTGGCTGTCGAGCTTGCGAAAATGGGAGCCGTCCTGGGTTTGGTCGCGCGGCGTCGCGAACAGTTGGATGAGACAGCGGCGAAATGTATCTCAATGGGCGGCAAGGCAATGGTGCTGCCGTGTGATGTCGTTGATGCTAAAGCACTTGCGGCGGCCGCTGAGGAGTTTCGAGCGGAATATGGCCATATCGACATTATGATCGCCAATGCCGGAATTGGCGGTAACGATGCATTAACACGTGCGTACGATCCTGCCTCGGTAAAGAAACTCATTGATATCAATGTTTTGGGTGCAATAAACGCCATTCATGCTGTGATCGGCGATATGATCGAGCGGCGTTCAGGCCATCTTGTCGCGGTCTCAAGCCTTGCCGGATATCGCGGGCTGCCTAAATCAGCCGCATATTCGAGCAGCAAGGCGGCTGTTACCACCTTTTTTGAAAGCGTCAGGCTGGATCAGGCCAAAAATAATATTGACGTTACGATAATTCATCCGGGTTTTATCGAAACTCCGCTTACGTCGGGCCGGTCTAACAAGATGCCGTTCCTTATGAAACTGCATGACGCAATACCGTATTTCATCAGTGCCATTGAGAAAAAGAAGAAATTTGCGTCATTTCCGTGGCAGATCGCATGGGTGGTCAAACTTGCACTTATAATGCCGGTGTCGGTCTATGACTATGTTGCGGGACGTGCAAAGTATCGCGAATAGCAACTAGCGCCGGTCTGTGCTACATTTCACTTCTCGAACTCATTCAACAGGCCATTTTTCGGGTCATAATATGGACATAATTCAGGCAATCATTCTCGGTATCGTGCAGGGTTTGACAGAGTTCATTCCCGTTAGTTCGACCGCACATCTTGTTTTTGCAAGCCGTTTGACCGGGATCTATGCCGGTGATCCGGAAATGGTGACCGCTACGATGGCGGTTATCCAATTAGGCACTCTGACAGCGGTATTCGTGTATTTTGCGGCCGATATATGGGGAATTACGTCGGCATTTTTTAGAGATCATTGGAATTTACTCTTTAACCGCCGCGGAATGCGATTCTCAGGAACAGACGGGGTCAGGCCGATCTGGCTTTCAGAAGAGAGCTGGATGGGCTGGCTGATCATTCTCGGATCGATACCGATAGGCACCATCGGACTGCTGCTTAAGGATGTTATCGAGGGACCGGCTACAAAGAATCTCTGGACGATCTCAATAATGCTTATCGTTATAGCGGTGCTGCTGACAATTGCAGAATTGGTCAGCTCTAAACGAAAGGATATACGTCATCTCGGCATTTGGGACGCTGTCGTGCAGGGATTTTGTCAGGTGCTGGCATTGATGCCCGGAGCAAGCCGTTCAGGTTCGACGATCATGGGCGGTTTATTTGCCGGCGAGAAACGCGAGACGGCGGCCAGATTCTCTTTCCTTTTATCGATACCGGCTATCACGGCAAGCGGCCTTTTAGAGCTTAGAAAGGTATTAAAGATACTTCCGCACGATTCGCTGGTGCCGCTGATCATCGGTACCGTCGTTGCCGGCATTATCGGGTATCTGTCGATCTGGGTGCTGTTGTCGTATCTAAAAAAACATTCCACCGCGGTCTTTATTATCTATCGCATTATTTTAGGTACGGTGCTGCTGATCCTTTTATGGCGCGGAGTCATAGATCCGCTTATGAAATAGAAAGAGCCTCACGGTAAGTATGAAACGCTGGACGATCCGAAAGCACGATCGGGATGCGATATCCAAGTTAACAGCAGTGACGGGAGTGCAGCCGCTCATTGCGGCATTGCTGATAGCTCGAGGCTATGACGATGAGCAAAAAGTACGCGAATTCCTGTCTCCGGCGATCGAACACCTTCATGAGCCGCTCCTGATGCATGGCATGCAGGAGGCGGTCGATCGAATTAAAAAGGCTGTTGCCGACCGTGAAAAGGTGCTGATCTGGGGCGATCTAGACGTCGATGGCACGACCGGCACCGTGCTGCTGCGTAAAGCATTTTCACTGCTTGGACTGAAAACTGATTATCACATCACAAATCGCTTTACCGAAAATCGCGGCATCAACTTCGGGCCATTAGAAGAGGCTCGCAATAATGGCTATACGCTCTTGGTCAGTGTCGATACCGGAACATCAAACTTTGACGAGGTCGCAAAGGCAAAGGCTATCGGCATGGACACGATCATCTGCGATCATCACGAGATCAAAGACGATACAATACTTCCCGATGCGGTCGCGCTAATAAATCCGTTCCATCCTGACAGCAAGTATCCTGACACAAATCTTGCGGGCGTAGGAGTTGCTTTTAAGCTCGCTCACGCTCTGCTGCGTGATCTTGGAATGGAAGATGCCGTCAGCGACCTTTTAAAGATCGCGGCTATCGGGACCGTAGCTGACGTTGTCGATCTGACTGGTGAGAATCGGGCGATCGTCAGCCTCGGTTTAAAAGATCTCACAAAAACAAAAAACCTCGGTCTGAAAGCATTGATGGAGGTTGCCGATTGCCGCTCGGATATGACGAGTATGCATATCGGTTTTCGTATCGGCCCACGCATCAATGCCGCGGGAAGAATGGAGGTCGGAACTCACGTTGTCGAACTGCTCGAGACCGATGATTTCAATGAGGCACGAAAACTCGCGAACTTGCTGGACTCACGCAATCGCGAACGTCAAAAGATACAGCAGGAGGTCACAGAGCAGGCTTTACTGGATGCATCATCATTTTCCGATCCGAAATTCGTTGTGGTCGCCGGTGATAAGTGGCATAAGGGTGTTGTAGGCCTTGCGGCATCCAGGGTCGCCGAAAAATTACATCGTCCGACGATCGTCTTTTCGGTAGAGGACGGTCTCGCCACCGGCAGTGCTCGAAGCATCAAGGGGTTTGATCTTTTCAAGGCTCTCGGCAGTGTTGCTGACCTTCTCGAATCATACGGCGGCCATGTTGCGGCTGCCGGAATGAAGGCTAGACAGGGAAATATCAGCCTTATCCGCCAGCGGCTCAATGATTATGCTGACAATATGATACCGGCCGATGAAAGGACGCCGGAAATATTGATAGACGCCGTCGTAACACCTGAGACGCTTGGCCTCAATATCATCGAGGACCTTGCGGCATTTGAGCCATTCGGAGCAGGAAACCCAAGGCCTGTTTTTCTTACAAAAGGTCTCACGATCCGCGAAGAACCTTTTGTGATGAAAGAAAAACACCTTAAATTCAAATTAGTGTCAGACAGCGGTAAAACATTTGAGGCGGTCTGGTGGGACGGTGTGGCTCGATCTTTGGGGCAAACGCTTAAACCTAATACGCGCATCGAATTAGCTTACGTCGCTGAAGCAAATACGTGGCAGGGAACTACGCGGCTTCAGCTTGTCGTTGAGGATCTGAGAGTCGATAATTGAGAGAAGTGACTGCACCTGAAAAAAAACTTCGCGGCTACGATCTGAGAGCGAGCCTGCCGACGATCGCGCGATATTCAGCGATCGTCGTCGCCGGTATAGTTATACTTATTGTCGCCGTTGCCTTTTTTAACGGGCGGCGAAACAATGCTTTCAAGATCAAAGGGTATCTGACCGAACTTTCGACCGATGTGATCGCAGAGATAAACGGATACGAGAGATTAGAGTCGGACGGTACATTGGCTAAATATTTTGTTAAGGCTGACCGTGCCCGGACATTTTCGGACAATCATCAGGAGTTTGAAAATGTTTATATCAAGACATTCAATGATGCAGGTGAACCGGCCGATCAGATCGTTGCAGATCAAGCATTGTATATACCCGAAGATGACCGCAAATTCACCGCTTATCTAAAGGGCAGCGTCAGCATCGAAACTCGCGACCATTTAAAGATCCGATCCGATACGATTACCTACTCAAAAAAGGATGAGGTGGCCGAAACCGAAGATCCTGTCGAATTTGAACGTGAAAATATACGCGGCAGATCGGTCGGTGCACACGTCGATATCGCAAATAAAAAGGCTGACCTTTTAAAAGATGTTGAGATCGAGACATTTGAATCCAAAGAAAAAATGCTTGCGAATATTCGGTACGCAAAGCTGAATTCGACATCGGCATCATACGATCAGGCATCGAATTTGATAACTCTGAACGGCAGCTTTAAATCGAACATCGATTCCGGTGAGCGAAAAACAGATATTTCCGCAGATCGTGCAGTTGCGATGCTCGCGGGCAATGATGAGGATTCGCGTCAGCTAAAGAAGATAGAACTTTTTGACAACGTCAGGATCGTCTCAAAAGACGGTGAAACGCCGACAAACATCGATTCGGGCTATGCTATGTATGACAAAGACGCCGACAGATTTGAGCTTAAGAACGGCAGTCACATCGTTACTGCTCAAGACTCGCGATCGACAGAGATCCGATCGACTGAAGCTGTATATGAACGCACCGGAATGCGGATCACCCTCAACGGCGAGGCTCAGGTCGCTCAGCCCAATGATTATGTTAAGGGCAACTCGATGCTCGTTACGCTGTTTCCTGGCAACAAGGTAAAAACGGCGACTGTGACCGGCAATACATTTCTGAAACAGAATTCGCCTGAGCGACTCACTCAAGTATCGGCTGATCAGCTCAACATAACATACAGCGAACCGGACACAATGCATTCTGCTGACGCTCTCGGCAATGCGCGAGCCGAGCTTATTCCGTCAGTACAAAATGATTATTCAAAGGTGACGATGACGGCACCTAACGCGATAAAACTTTCATTTAAAGGGCTTGGGCTGCTTGATGATATGAGGACGGACGGACGGACGACTATCCAATTGGATGTCCCGGACAATGCCTCCGATGCGGCAAATAAACGTGTTACCGCAGATCAGGTGCGGACATACTTTAATGACGCCGGCAAAGATATAAGACGCACTGAGGCAGTCGGTAACGCCGAACTATTTGTTCAGCCTAAGAGACCGCTCCCTGAAAATTATGTAACAGCGATCAACGCTCCCAGATTCGATTGTGATTTTTATCCGACCGGAAACAACGCGCGGGTATGCGTCGGCGGTACTAAGACCAAAACCGTAAGGACACCAACCATTGCCGCAGCCGATCGTCCTGTTCAGACGATGACGGCAGATAAGCTGACCGCTAATTTCGATCAAACCACTAAAGACATTCAGCAGCTTGACGCTACCGGAAGTTCGAAATATGTCGAAGGATCGCGAAATGCAACGGCATCGGCCTTCACATTTACACAAAATGATCGAACGCTCAGATTACGAGGCGGCGAACCGACCATGTGGGACGATAGGTCTAGGGCCAAAGCTCGTCAGATCGATTGGAATACAGCCACGCAGATCGCAGAACTTCGCGGCGGCGTTAGTACTACATTCTACAGCGGCAGTACGATGGGCGGTTCGCCTTTCTCAAGATCGGACAAACCGGTTTTTGTTACGTCGGAGAATGCACAATTCGACAAAGCATTGGAGACAGCGGTATATCTCGGTAATGCGCGCGGATGGCAGGGCGACAATTACGTTCGCAGCGATAAACTCGTGGTGAAACAGGCGACAGGGCAATTATATGCCGAGGGAAATGTCCAGAGCGCTCTTTATGACGCAAAGATGAAACGCGGTGATAAAGAATCGAATGTTCCGGTCTTTGCCCAATCCCGTACGATGAACTACGACAAAAATGCCCGCACACTGATATATAACGACAACGTGGATATACGTCAGGGAACCGACCGCATTACAAGCGGCACTGCGACCGTTTACCTCTCTGAAAATAACGAAATGCAAAAGACCATCGCCGAAAGATCCGTAGTCATTACTCAGCCCGGCCGAAAAGCGGTCGGTGATTGGGTACAGTACACGGCTGATGACGAGGTTGCGATCCTTCGCGGAAATCCGGCAACGGTAAATGATGCAGATAATGGCGGATCACAAAGTTCGCAGATAACAGTTTATATGCGCGAAAATCGTTTCGTCGGCGAGGGCCGTGTGAGACAAAACCCCAACGCTCGTGTAAAATCCGTTTACAAGGTTAAGCCTCAATAGGTCCTGATAAACGATGTCCGATCTCAACGGAAATACAGAGCATAATAGTCAGATCTCAACGACAAATGACTTTACAGGTGCGATCCTTGCAGGAAACGACCTGCAAAAGACGTATGGACGCCGTCGGGTGGTCAACGGCGTGTCGATCGAGGTTCGCGAAGGCGAGATCGTCGGGCTGCTCGGTGCTAATGGGGCAGGCAAGACAACAACATTCTATATGCTTGTCGGCCTTGAGCGAACAGAGACGGGTAAGATACATCTTAATGGTCAGGACGTGACCAAACTGCCGATGTATCTGCGTGCTCGTTTGGGACTCGGTTATCTGCCGCAGGAGGCTTCGATCTTTCGCAAAATGACGGCTGAGCAGAACATACTTGCCGTACTCGAAACAGTTAAAATATCCCGAGCCGACCGACTGGCTCGCCTTGATGAGTTGCTGTCGGAATTTGGTGTAGATCACGTCCGCAAAACACGCGGCGACGCTCTGTCAGGCGGCGAACGCCGAAGGGTCGAGATCGCGAGATGTTTGGCAACCGATCCAAAATTCATCTTGCTTGATGAGCCTTTCGCCGGCATCGATCCGCTCGCTATTGACGATATTCGCGAGATCATAATCTATTTAAAGGATCAGGGCATTGGGATATTGATCACTGACCACAATGTTCGCGAAACGCTTGGCATCACTGACCGCTCATATATTATGGCTGAGGGGGCGATCCTTAGGTCTGGTACTACAAATGAGCTGGTTGATGACCCTGATGTCCGTAGGCTGTATCTCGGCGAAAGATTTTCGTTATAACACGGCAACGGCTGCAACATATTTTCCATTTTTCTTTTTAACTCGCTATAATTGTTTTTGTGGAACAGCAATTGCGCTCCTGTTGTTCCGATAGGCGTTCGCCATTGATTCGGCTTTTGACCGATTATGTCATCAATTAGGCTCCAAACCAGATTACAGCAGAAGATGGTCCTTACGCCGCAGTTGCGGCAGAGGATCGAAATGCTTCAGATGACGTCCACCGAACTTGCAGAATTGGTCGAAGAAGAAATGACGATCAATCCGATGCTTGAGGAAGTAATGCCCGGCGATGAGGTTCAGGAGATATCGAGCAATATTCTCGATCAGAATTCAGACGGTACAGGCTCCGATACCGAGTTTGCCGGATCCGAACCCGGTGAAGCCGATCTGAACGTCCCGACATCAGATGCGTCTGACATTCGTTCGGACATTTCAAGCAGCGAATCAAATACTGAGATCGGTACATCCGACGATGAATTTGGCGATGATGAGCATTTTGCCGAAGGGTCCGATTCGTTCGATGAGATAGATTATGGCCGGGAATTTCAGGATTATCTCGATCCGGGATACCGCACTCAAGAGATCGAGTATAAAGAGGACGCACCGAGTTTTGAGCAATTCCTGACGCACGCTCCGTCGTTGATCGAACATCTCGAATGGCAGCTCAGGCTTTTGACCATCTCTGAGCCGATCGCGCGTGCCGCAATGGTCATCATCGGTAATCTTAACGAGGACGGACGACTTAACTCTTCGATCGAAGAGATCGCGGCCGAGGCTCGATGCTCGGTCGAAAATGCTGAAGAAGCACGGCAGACGATCATGCAGCTCGATCCGGTAGGATGTGCCGCATTCGATGTTGTCGAGTGTCTGCTTGCTCAGCTCAAGGCGGATGACGAAGATGACACGCTCGCGGCACAACTCGTTGCCGAGCATTTATCAGATTGTCAGGCTCACAGGTTACAGCACTTATCTAAAAATACCGGCGTCGATATCAAAACCCTTAGTGATGAGATCGCACGCATCAAGGAACTTGACCCATTTCCGGGCCGTCGTTACGCATCCGAAGATGCGATCTATATTGCCCCGGAAGTTTATATCGAGAAAGTTGACGACGAATATCAGGTTTTCTTTACTGACGACGGCAGCCCTCGGCTGCGGATCAGTCCGAGTTATCAGAAACTTGCTGAGCAATCAGATACGACAAAGGAAACGAAAGACTTTATTAAAGACAAATATCGTTCGGCGGTCGATCTGCTCAGAAATATAGAGCACAGACGCCAAACCATCTATCGTGTGGTCGAATCGATCGTTCATCGCCAGCGGGCATTTTTGGACCACGGTGTCGAACATCTGACACCGATGATGCTGAAAGACATTGCCGAGGATATCGGAATGCATCTTTCGACCGTCTCGCGCGTTGTAAATCGTAAGTACGCACACACGCCGCAAGGCGTCATCGAACTTCGCAGATTCTTCAGTGAAGGTATGTTAAACGAGGAGGGTGAAGAAGTTTCAACACGTATTCTCAAACTCAAGATCAAAAAAATGATCGACGAAGAGGATACAAAACGTCCGCTGACGGACGATGAGATCGCAAAAATCCTTGGAAAGGAGGGTGTTAAGCTTTCGCGTAGAACTGTTGCTAAATATCGCGATCAAATGCAGATAGCAGGCTCACGCGAACGTAAAACGATAATATAAAACTATGGCAATTAAGTTCACAGGCAGACATATCGAAGTAACTCCGGCCCTGAAATCTCACGTTGAGGATCAATTTGGGAAATTATCAACGCTCTTTGAAGGGAAAGCCCCGAAAGTGCACGTTATTATCGAGGTCGAACGCGGCCGTCATCACTCAGAGATGGTGGTCAATTGGCGTAACGAGACCTTGACCGCTAATTCGAGTAATGGCGATATGTACAAATCGCTTTCGGATACAATAACAAAGATCGGTAAACAGGCACGTAAACTTCAGGATAAGGTAATAGACCGGTCGCACAAGGCCAGGAAATCTGCGGTCATCGGTGCCCGTGCCGAATCGATACGTGCCGAAGATGCCCCGCGAATAATACTGACCAAACGCTATGCGGTAAAGCCTATGGCGGCTGAAGAGGCAGCCATGGTGCTTGAGGCCGGTAAAAATCCTTTTCTGCTTTTCAGAGACAGTGACAGCGGCGGCATTTCGCTTATTCATAAGCGTGCGGACGGAAATTACGGCCTTATCCAAACATAGATCAGCCATGCCATTCAATGAGTGCATAATTCACGGAAATCTCATTTCTTTGAATGGTAGAGGGATACTGATATTAGGCGATCCCGAGGCCGGTAAGACGCATTTGACACGCGAACTGCTTAGCCTCGGGTATCGATTCATTGCTGATGATGCGGTAACTATCCGCCAAAGTTCGGATGGGCATATCAGCGGCTTTGCACCTGAAAGAACGTACGGAAAGATCGTTTCAGCAGCGGGAAGGATCGTTGATCTGGATCCCGGTGAGGCCTGCGGCATTGATCTGATAGTCAGTCTCGCTCCGGATACACAAGATAGGATCGCTGGGCTGAAAGGCCTGCCGCAGATAGAAATGAATAAGCCGTCGAGCCGTGTCGCACATGAATTGATATCATCAGTGTTTATAAAAGATTGACCGACAATGCCCAAGAACCGAAAGACAGATCACGACCTGCCCTCTTTGATCATTATCACCGGCCTTAGCGGTTCGGGAATGAGTTCGGCGACCGATGCCTTTGAGGATCTCGGGTATTTTTGCGTTGATAATCTGCCGGTTACGATGGTCTCGACCTTTGGGCGTCTAATGGTTGCCGACGGCAATAAACCGCCGGCGATCGAAAAGGCGGTACTTGTCATCAATATCCGCGAACGCCATTTTCTCGCGGATTTCTCTTCCGAGATCAAAAAACTTGCAAAAAAGGAAATAGTGCCTTTTATAGTTTTTTTTGAAGCTTCGGATGAGGTGCTGCAGCGACGTTTCTCGGAAACGCGGCGTCCGCATCCGGCGGCAAATCCCAAAGGCCTTGTATCATCTATCAAGGCCGAACGCAGGGCGATGACCGATGTCAGACGCATAGCTGATCTGATCCTCGACACGACCGAGCACACAGTTCACACTCTGCGCCATTTGATCGTACAGAAATTCAGCGGCAATCCTGACGGGCAGCCGTTAAAGGTCGAAATAGTCAGTTTTGGCCACAAATACGGCAATCCACGCGGATTAGATCTGATGTTTGATGTTAGACATTTGCCTAATCCGTATTTTCATAAGGACCTCAAACATCTGCCCGGTGATGACCCAAAGGTCATAGAATTTCTTGAAAATGAACCGGAGGTTCAGGAAACCATCGGACGATTGAGCGATCTGCTTGAGTATCTGCTGCCGCTCTACCAGCGTGAAGGTAAATCTTACTTGACGATCGGCATAGGCTGTACTGGCGGTCGTCATCGCTCGGTTATGACCGCAAATTCGATCGGGCGCAGACTGAGAAAAAAGAAAATGAACGTGTCCGTATCCCATCGTGATATTGATAAATGATATGAGTGAAAATAGTCGGATCGGAGCCGTCATAGTCTCTCACGGCCAGCTCGCAAACGAACTAATGGCGGCTGCTGAGACCGTTGTCGGCGATATTCAAAATATTGCCGCAGTATCGATCGGATGGCATGATGACGTCGAGGTCGCCAAAGCCGAGATCGAGCGTGCGATCAAACAGGTATCGACCGGCTCGGGAGTTTTGCTGCTTACGGATATGTTCGGCGGTACACCGACCAATATTTCCGCGATGTTCCTTAAGGAAAATGAGGTCGAGATCGTTACCGGCGTTAATCTGCCAATGGTAATAAAGGTTGCTGCTCTTGATAAGGATGTCACCTTGGCGGAGCTGGCAGTTGAGATCGAAGAGCAGGGAAAATCGGCGATCATGCGTGCCGGGCATTTGCTCACTCCGGCGAGAGCCAAATAGAGCATGGTCGAATGTGACGTCACGATCATAAATCCGCTCGGACTGCATGCCCGTGCGGCGGCAAAACTTGTCAGGCTTTCGAGAAATTTCGTAAGTCAGATACTGATAATTGAGCACAGGCGTAATGCAACTGCTAATGCCAAGTCGATCCTGAGTATCCTTGCGATCGCAGCTCCCGTCGGCAGCAGTATTAGAATAACGGCCGAGGGGGCCGATGAAAGGGAAGCACTCGATGCCGTCTGTGCCCTTTTTGCCGATGGATTTGGAGAGATCTAGTTCTTATGAGTAAAAAAAAGATCGGTTTGATCGGTGTGCCGCTTGGATTTGGTGCAGGACAGATCGGAAGCGAACTCGGTGTCAATGCAATGCGGCTCTCAAAAGTTCGGGGCCGCTATCTTGCTGAGCATATTCGTGATCTCGGCTATGATGTCGCAGATCATGGTGACGTAAAGATAGATGTGCCTGTTGATATCGACGACCATAGCAACCCTAAGCATCTGAGCGAAATGATAAGCTCAAGCGAACGGATATTTGATTCCGTTACCGAGATCCTGAAGGCCGATGAACTGCCGATCATTTTGGGTGGCGACCATGCGATCGCGATACCGACATTTTCAGCCTTATCTGCCTTTTATCATCAAAAGGGCGAAGCTCTCGGCCTGATCTGGTTCGATGCTCATGCAGATATCAATACCCCGGAGACATCGCCGTCAGGAAACATTCACGGTATGCCGCTGGCAACTATCTTAGGACACGGCGTCCCTGAGCTTGTCGAATTAGGCGGTTATACACCTAAGCTGGACCCGCAATATTTTGCACATATCGGGGCAAGAGATGTCGATACCGGCGAACGCTCACAGATCGAAAAACTCGGACTTCGCGATCATTTCTTTACTATGAGCGATATCGATCGGCGCGGTATGACTGCGTGTGTCGAGGACGCTGTCAACATTGCATCGGCGGCTCCTGCCGGGTTTGCCGTAACATTTGATATTGACGGGATAGATCCGCGGTTCGCACCCGGATCGGGAACTCTTGTAAGAGGCGGCGCAACTTATCGCGAGGCACATCTGACACTTGAAATGATAGCGGCGAGCGACAAGCTTCGTTCATTTGAGATCGTCGAGGTCAATCCGTTGCTCGATCAATCGAACATTACTGTTGAACTGGCGTGCGAATTGATCTTATCTGCATTAGGAAAAACTATTCTTTAAAATAAAATTGTGGTCAGACGCAGCATTTGTCTGCTAAACTCTGCGCTCAAAGGCCATGTGCCATTTTTTAATATGAAAAAAAGACTTGGTGTTATCTTTGGCGGCCGATCCGGCGAGCACGAAGTGGCTATACGGTCAGCCCGCACAGTTATCGAAGAAGCCGATCCTGAAAAATACGAGATCATACCTCTTGCGATCACCAAAGAGGGCAAATGGCTGTCACCTGCCGCATCGTTATCTTTATTTTCTGACGAGACAACAGCACTATTTCACGCTCGTTATGGTCAACCGTCAGATAGCTCATTGGTATTGACTGCCGAAACAGGCAGCGGTCTGGTCGGAAACAATATTTCGCAGGCGATAGATGTCGTTTTTCCTGTACTTCACGGTACCTTTGGCGAAGACGGAACGATACAGGGAGCCTTTGAGATGCCGGGCGTTCCATACGTTGGCTGCGGTGTCCTTGCTTCGGCCTGCGGCATGGACAAGGTGGTGATGAAAACTCTATTTCGCGATGCCGGCTTACCGATATGCAATTATGTCTGGTTCCTGCGAAGCGAATGGGAACAGAATGCTGATGCCGTAATTCGCCAGATCTCCGGAAAACTCGGGTTCCCGTGCTTTGTAAAACCGGCAAATCTCGGTTCGTCTGTCGGTGTATCGCGTGCGTCTGACGAAGATTCACTGAAAGCCGCGATCTCACTAGCCGCTGAATATGACCGCAAGATCATTGTCGAAGAAGGTCTTGAAATGAGGGAAATAGAATGCGCTGTGATCGGCAATGATGAACCTCAGGCAAGTTTGCCCGGCGAATATATCATTAGAGACGAGACCAAGGCATTTCTCGATTACACCGAAAAATATGCGGGCACGGGCAACAACGAATTTATCGTTCCTGCAATGCTGTCCAACGAATTGGCAGGCAAGATCCGCCAAATGGCGGTCAGTGCATTTAGATCGATCGATGCCTCCGGATTGGCACGCGTGGACTTTTTTCTTCGTAATGATACCGGAGCATTGCTCGTTAATGAGATAAATACTATGCCGGGACTGACCGACGCATCAGGGTTCCCCAAAATGTGGAATGGAACAGGTAAGCCCTTTTCAGCCGTTATAGATGAGCTTGTGGACCTGGCGATCTCTAGGCACATTGATCTTGCACGCAACAAAACAAGCATTTGATCTGATCATTTTTTGGGGATCGAATATCCTTTACGAGTGCGAATGGTAAGATTGGGCCGTTTGATGCGAACCTCGATCGAGTGAAATTTGCCGTCCTTGCGGTTGTCTTTGGGCTGAAAGCTAAAAGTATATTGATTACCGAGTTCGCTCAGTATCTTTAAAAAAGCCGTCCTCATTTCCGGGCCGCCCGGGGTTTGGACAAAGGTCCCGCCGGTCTTGCTTGCAAACCCTTTCAGTGTTGTCTGCATAGCGATCTTCTCGGCCGGAGGCGTGTCTTTTGGAGCCATATCGACGGTATAGATCGTCGCCCCGGCAAGATTTGCCATCTTTGCGGCCTTTTCGATCGAATGTTTGCTTGATGTGTCGGCTCCGTCCGATAGCACGATGATCGCACGCCGCTTTTCGGGTCGTGAAGCCAGCATCTCTGACGCTTTAAAAACAGCGTCATTTAATACCGTCATCCCATCTGCTTTTATGTCATAGAAATTATCCGGAAGGTCAAAACCAGATGAAAAATCACGGATCGTCTTGATCTTTGAGTCGAAATTGAGCACCGCAACCTGATCAGACCGCCTAATGCCGTTAAGAAAGTTGATCGCCGCACCTCGAGCGATGCCTAAACGGCTTTCCATACTACCGGAGGTGTCGATAAGTATAACTGCGGCGAAAGGCGTCGTTTCTGCCAGAAAGGCCATCGGTTTGACCGTCTCGCCGTCATCAAGGATCGTAAACTCTTTTTCAGCGATGCCATTGACAGCCGATCCGCTGCGGTCAGTTACAGTGACATTTACCAACACCTCTGCGGAATCAATAGCAATTACATCATCATCGGCCTGAGATATAACGGCTGCCGAAAATAAAAGCTGAACGATGATAACAAGAAACGCAGGTGTCAGAACCCGTATACTCCGGGCGACAAGGATATGGAGAAAATTTTTATACTGATTATTTTGCAAGTTTCAGATATCTCACAATTTTCAGCACGACGCCTGAAGATTCGATAGCGGCAGTCGTAACGGTGAAGCGGGTTGTCTTTTTGACCTCTTCCAGCATCTTTGCGGCATCTTCCTTAAGGGTAAGTATACCGGATCGGATATCCGCAGGCGGTTGTACAGCATCCGGATCGAGTTCGATATCATTGCCGTTGCCGCCCAGACTGTCCATTACTTTTTTGGTAAGCTTTTCGAGTGCGGCAAATTGTTCTCTGTCGGCCTGAGTGATCTCGTTTTGTTTATCGGCCGAGTCGGCAAGCTGTTCGGATATCTTGACTATCTGCTCAGCCCGCTCGATCATTTCGTCGTATGCGCGTTTTTCTTTTTCGATGCGAAGCCGTGTCATGGCTCCTCTGAGTGTGCGGGCACCGTCATTTCGATCACTTTTTCTGGGAAACATCGGAGTATCGTCAGCACCGGTTGTACGCTGACCGTACACGCCGCAGCAGCCCGCCGCGAGCAGTGTGATGATAATCACGATCTTAAAAGAAAATGGCATAGGCCGTATCAGTTTCCCGGGGCGTCCTGAACAGGTTCAGGCGAGGTTCCGGTTACTGTCTCGATCAGTTTTGAAAGGAACTCGTCCTCGATAACACCGGAGCTTGGAACCGTGATCCATTCGGATGTAAGGCCATTACCGGCACGGCCCTCGATCTTGGCTATTACGGAAACATTATTTCGCACACCGTCAATAGACTGAACTTCGATGGTCAAAGAATATTGAGCACGTGTCCAAGCTGAGTCATAATTGTTCAACTGTCCGACACGAGCCAATTCGCTTCGAGTGATGACGGCACCTTTTGCAAAGACTATCGGCTGAGTGACTATAAATCCGTCTTTGATCCTCGATGCAGTATCATCGACGATCATCTTTTTATCACTGAGCAGTTCCTGAATAGAACTAATGAGGGCATCACGGTGTCCGGTCAGCTTATAAGGATTATCAAGCCTTGCCCTGACCTTTGTTTTTCCTTTGCCGAAATCAAACGAGCGTGACGCGTCATTAGAACGGGTAGTGACTCGATTGCCGTCATCCTTGATCTGCTGTGTCTGGGTGTCAACGCCCTTTTGTGCCGAAGCGATCGTGGACATGACAAATAAGAACAACGCTAAATGAAAGAACTGCTTCATTTTAACTCCCTGTGACGGCTTTAACTGACGAACCTTTGTTCAATCAGATGATATGAGTGGTTCGATAGTTGCATTTTCGCAAAAATTAAGGATTTTGCATATAACATCTTACTGTATCGGGTTTGTTGAGTACCAATCAACTGTCTTTTGCAGCCCTTGCTGAAGGCTCACTTTTGGCGTCCAGCCGAAACGTGACTCGACCTTTGCCGACGAGAGATATTGGGTGTCGATCTCATTGGCGATCTTTGTCTTTAACATTATCTGCGGCAAAAGGTCATCTGCTCTACCCATTATGCTCACTATGTTGTTAACAAGCTCTAACATCGAGATCGGTTCACCTGTGCCGAAATTGAATGCCTCACCCTTGACCTCGTCAATATGTTCGGCCAATAGCAAATAGCCGGCGACTATATCATCTGTATAGATAAAATCACGTACAGACGTACCGTCAGACCGGATGATCGGCCGTTCGCCACTTAATACCGAGAGTATCGTGCCTGGAATGATCCGAGAGAGATTTGTGTCAGCAGGCCCATAGATATTGGCTGATCGCGTAACTGCGACCGGGACGTCGAATGTCGCGGCAAATGACGCAGATAACAGATCCGTACATGCTTTTGAAACATCGTACGGATAAACGGCGTTGTAGTTAAAGTCCTCTGTATATGGCAGTTGAGTGTGCGGGCCATAGGCCTTGTCACTGGATGCAACAACGACGCGTTTTACTGAAGGACTGAGCCGACATGCCTCTAAAAGCATGTATGTGCCGCGAATATTGGACTCAAATGTCGATACAGGTGAGCGATTCGCCGCTCCGACCAAAGCTTGTGCCGCAAGGTGAAAGACGGCGTCGATATCGTATTCATTTAATATTCGCGACATTAGCGGCAGGTCATCGACCGAGCCGCGAATGACAGTGACACGGCCCCGCAGGCCGAGTAGGTCAAGGGAACTTGCACGAGTTTCGTCTCGCTGCAGACAAATGACATTTGCACCGCGTGCAGCAAGTTCAGCAGCCAGATTTGCACCGACAAAACCGGCGGCGCCTGTGACAAATACATTTCGGTCTTTCCAGAACTGATCCATTGATCTTAATTTTCCTTTAGCCATGGAGCACCATCTTTCCACAGCTGTTCAAATTCGAGGTTGTCCTTGAATGTGTCCATACATTTCCAAAAACCCTCGTGACGATACGCGTTCATTTGTTTAGCGTCCGCGAGTTGTTCAAACGGCTCGCGTTCCAGTGTACATTCGTCATCGAGGTAATCAAAGATCTGCTGTGTAAAGACAAAGAAGCCGCCGTTTATCCAATCCTTAAGCAGCGGTTTCTCATGAAATCGAATGACGCCGCCATCGTCGTCGAGTTCGACAATACCAAAATTCGAATGCGGATGTACTGTTGTGATCGTAGCGATCTGTCCACAGGATGCGTGGCGTTCGATGAGACCGGCAAGATCGATGTCGGCAAGCCCGTCACCATAAGTTACAAAAAAATGCTTTTCGTCACTTAAATGATCTTTTATCTTATTCAATCGTCCGCCGGTATTTGTGTCGAGGCCTGTATCAATAAATTCGATCTGCCAATGATGCTGATGTTGAGAGAACCATTCGCGGATCTCTTCACCCAAATAGCCTAAACACAACACGAAGCTCTTAACGCCCTGACGCGAAAAGATATCCAATAAATGCCAAATGATCGGTTTGCCGCCGATCTTGATCAGTGCTTTTGGTATGGTACGGCCGTGTTCACCGAGCCGAGTACCGCGGCCGCCGCACAGGATGACTGCTTTCATTGTTTCGAATTATTAAGCTCCCACAGTTTTGCGTATTTAAGAAACACACCGTATGCCGTAAATCCCGAGATCAAAAAACCGCGAATGCCGTCGCGAAATCCTTGTTTGATCAGAAAAGTGCGGATAAATGCGGCGATAGATCTCACAAATATTCCCGGCCCGTTTACAACTTTGCCCGATGCGTGTAAATGTGCCGCAGCCAGTTCGGCATAGCTATTAGTTACGCGGTGATGATCGCTAAGATCCCGTTTAGTGTAATGCAGTAGTTCACCGTTGAGCGTTTCAACTTTTCCGTCAACACGAGCGGTCTGATGCGGAGCAACGCCGTCCCAATAACTCTTGCCCTTTTTGTACAGACGCATTTGAAAGTCCGGGTACCAGCCGCAATGTTTGATCCAACGTCCGAGATAATCTGTCTTTCGGGCAATGCGGTAGCCGTCAGCAAGCTCATTATCAGAAAGCGCACGAAGATGTTCGATCGAAGCTCTTAATTCCGGTGTTACGCGTTCATCGGCGTCGATCCAAAATATCCAGTCTCCGGTCGTTTTTGAATCAGCGAACTCGTGTTTGTCCTGATAACCTTTGAATTCGCGTTGAAATATCTTGTCCGTGTATCTGCCTGCTATTTCAAGGGTCTTGTCTGTTGAAGACGAGTCAACGATGACGATCTCATCGGCCCAATCGAGAGTTTCGCAAAGGGCGGCGATATTGTCCTCTTCGTTAAAAACGATGATCGATGCGGAAATTTTCACCGCGTTGATTTTCGCAAAGTTAAGCCGAAACTTAAAGTGTGCAAAAAAGGCCGATTCAAAAATGAACCGGCCGGCAAGTGATATTTTACCCGATCTTACTTGTCGAATTTATCCAGCGGTACCGGATTATCGATCACTATATTATTATCGCGAAACGCAGTTGATGTTGCATTCTGCAGATCGGCAATGGATTTAGTGTAGTCTGTTTCAGCTCTGATCTCAGAGTTTTGAGCCGCGAGAAGTTCATTTTCACGCTGAAACAGTAAAAACGTCGTCGAACGTCCGGCATCGTACAGCTTCCGTTCACCCTCGAGCTGTATTTCCGCACTTTGACGTGCCCGCCTGGCCGTCTGCACTCTTAAACGGGCAGTATCTACTGCCTGAACCGCATTGCGGACCTGTGCTACAACAGTCTCTTCCTGTGCCCGTGTCTGAGCTGCGATCTTTTCTTCGGTGATCCTTGCACCGGCAAGATTCGCTTTTGCGGTCCGATTACGGAAAGGAAACGAAAATGTTACACCGATCGAATAATTAGGCGAGTCGCTGCGAAAGAGATTAGCCAATGATCGATTAAAGCCGCCGGCCAGATAATTTGGCGTTCCCGGAATAGCGATCAACGGATTCAAAAGCGGATCGTTAGGGAAGAGGATGTTGAGCTTTTGCAGCAATGCCAGATCATTGCCGGTAAATTGATTGGTGTATGTCGGTGCCGTATTTACGCCGCCGCGTGATAATCCGTTGAACTGAAATGTCGTATTCAGATCTATCTGCGGACGTGTCTGATCCTTGTAATAGTGAATATCAATGTCATTGATCTCTTTTTGGAGTTTCAGACGGCGAAGCTCATATCGGTTGTCAAACGCATCTTTTAGCGCCGAATCAAGGCTCGGCGGTGCGGCTCCGACGACAGGATCATCGGTCGGAGTGATCGGCCGAGACCAATCAGCATCCAACGCATCTTTGATGATGAGTTGTTTGAGAGTATTTTCGGCGATGCCGACCTGTTGAGTGGCCGTCAACAGATCACCCTCACGGGTCGCGAGTTCGGTTTCGACCTCGGCACGTCCGAGCGGTGCTGCCGCACCTGCCTCGATCTTTGCCTCGATCTGTTTCATATTCTCTTTGGCGAGATTTACGTTAGCGACCTGATTTTGTTGGTTTCTGAGAGCATAGACCAGATCCCAATATGCTCGCTGTACCTGCGTGATGGTATTTGTCGCTTGCGATCTAAAGTCTGAATCGGTCTGTACTAGGCGTTTCTTTGCGATCTTAAGTTGCTGACGTCGGCTGTCGATGCGAAAATTGCGAAACAGGGGTTGTGTGTAAGTAACTCCAAGATTAGACGAGTAGATAGCAGAATTCGAACTGCCTATCTCGCCCGAGCTGACCTGAGCTTGAGCGAACGCATTTTCTGTGCGCGAATTATTAAAGAATGCTTGATAGCTGCCGCCGCCGGGTCGTATGAACTGCGAGAGATCGGAGTTTACGCGAAAATCGTTGGTTCCGGTGCCGCCTGTGGTAGAGCCATGCGAAAAATTGGGATTTACCGTAAATACGGGGTCAAATATACCAAGCTGAGCATCGATCTGGGTCTTTGACACGCGAACGTCTGTACGCGTGGACTCGATATCATTATTATTTGAGATCGCACGGCTGATCGCATCTGAAAGTGAGATGGCGAGCGGTGTTCCGGTTTGGACACCGAGCCTCGATGTCGTGCCGGGAGTATATGTGTCGGCATCGACAGTTCGCCGTGTCGTTTCCGACCCGCTTACAGACGCGGCTCGTGTCGTCGGTGATACGGTTATTTCCTGAGAAAATGCCGCAGGCGACATAGCAAGCAAAACGCCTGCTGAATAAAAAAGTGTTCTAAATTTCGAACGAGATAATATCATCAAATGGATCGCTCCAATATAATTACCTAACAAATTGCAGTATAAAAGGTTACCGTCTGCAAAACTAAACAGCTTCTACGACCTTTCGGCTGCGATTGTTTCAACATTCTTTGCCCAAAGCATACTTGCTGCGAGCCAATCACATATCTTAGATCAACTAACGCATTTTGCCTTAATTGAGTTCTCCGAAACATTATGACTCTAGTGTCAAAATTGAGTTTTTATATAGGATGGAGTATTGTTTGAGTTTTATAGAACGACATTAACCGGAGGCATTTTTTAATAAAAATGGGAATTAAAGTTGGTATCAATGGATTTGGACGTATCGGCCGTTCGGTCGTAAGGACTTGGCTTGACGACAGCGACATAGATCTTGTCGCGGTCAACGACCTTACCGATACAAAGACGCTTGCGCACCTTTTAAAATATGATTCGGTCATGGGCAATCTCGGCCACAAGATCACGGCCGGTGACGGATCGATCACTGTCGAGGACGATACTTTTAAGGTATTTAGCGAAAAAGATCCCGCGGCGATCGACTGGTCGTCTGTCGGTGCGGAGATCGTGATCGAATCGACCGGACGTTTTACAAATGCCGAAGATGCGAAAAAGCACCTTCGCGGTTCGGTTAAAAAGGTTATTATCTCTGCTCCTGCTAAAGGAGAAGATGTGACCGTCGTTCTCGGAGTTAACGAGAATGTGTATGATCCGACTCAGCACAATATTATTTCCAATGCATCGTGTACGACCAACTGTTTGGCTCCGGTCGCAAAGGTGATACACGAAAAATTCGGCATCAAAAATGCGCTGATGAACACCATTCACAGCTACACCAACGATCAGCAACTGTTGGATCTGCCGCACAAAGACCTTCGCCGTGCCCGTGCCGCAGCGCTGTCGATGATACCGACCTCGACCGGTGCTGCCAAGGCTGTCGCTCTGGTCATACCGGAGCTTAAAGGCAAATTCGACGGCATTTCGGTTCGCGTGCCAACACCTAACGTCTCACTCGTCGATGTGGTGATGAATGTTGAAAAAGCAACATCTGCCGACGAGGTCAATCAGGCACTTCGTGATGCCGCTAATGGCCCGCTCAAAGGGATCTTGGCTGTAAGTGATGAGCCGCTGGTCTCGATAGATTTTAAGGGCAACTCAAACTCTTCGATCGTTGACTCTGAAAATACCAAGGTCATTGACGGTACATGTGTCAAGATATTGTCCTGGTACGATAACGAATGGGGATATTCTTGCCGCGTTCGCGACCTTGTAAAATACGTTGCCTCAAAAGGGATCTAAGATCTATCTAATATCATCAAAAGGGCATAGCAGTGCAAACTGCTGTGCCCTTTTCTAATTATGTACAGCCACTGTACCGCAAATGGGGCTGATACGGTTTATCTTCCCGGAAAAATGGATCATTCTGCGGCTGGATCTTCCGCTTCAAAATAAAATTCTACGATTTAAAATGATCCGAGAGGTTCTAGACATCAGCACTGTATCGTATGGATCTTATTTTTTGTGTTACGGTTGTAGAATTGGACTGGTTATAGATCTATATCCGGTGGCGGTTTTTTACCACGATCTTAATAAATGAAGAAAGAACAGATAATGCGTTTTGTGCTGGCGGTAGCGGTTGGCTTGTGTTCGTTAGTTATTGTTATCGGCCAGCAGCCCAAAAAGCCGGTAACGATCACGGCAAAGGCTCCGATCGCAGCGGTAAAGGTCATTGCTGCGACATCGCCGACGCCATCTCCGCGAGTAAAGGCATTTAATGAGGCGTGGTCAGCTATAGATCTCGAGTATTTTGACAGGACATTTGGCGGCCTTGACTGGAATAAGGTAAAAGCTGAGTTTCAGCCCCGCGTCGATGCTGCAAAAACCGATGCCGAGATCGACGAATTGATCCTCGAAATGGCGGGACGCTTGGGTAAATCACATTTCGGCATCATTCCGGCGACATATTTTCGCGATATAAAAAAATTGCGGCAAACGTCGGCTGCCCGTGAACACGCAAAGGACCCTAAGCCCGATAAACAAGCCGCTGATGGCGATAACTCCGATGACGACTATGACGACGAGAGCTTTACGATCGGCCGGTATGGTGTCGGTATCGAACTCAGGCGCATTGACGGACAATTTATAGTAGCAGCGGTTCAGCCCGGATCGTCAGCTGCTGACGGCGGCGTAAGGCCGGGGTATGTGATCGATAAGATCAATGATATTTCGCTGCAGGAGATCGCGGAACGCATAAGGTCTGCGTCGCCTCATGTGCATCATCTCGACCGCCTTCTTCCGACCGCGATAAAGAGTTGGATACTCGATCGCGATTACGCTCTGAATATAAAGATCACATGCATCGACGAGAACAATGTATCAAAGGAGTTCGATCTGCCGAGACGGCCTCTTGCCGGTGACATCGTCGGATTTGGCAACGGGCTGCCGGAGCAGTTTCTCGAATATCGTTCAGCATCGCTGAATGATGATGTCGGTTATATTAAATTCAACGTCTTTGCCATGCGGGTGTTAGGCAAGTTATGTGACTCGCTTGCGGAGTTTCGTGATAAAAAGACCCTGATACTCGATATGCGCGGCAACGCGGGCGGGCTTATATACGCCATGCGCGGTATTGCCGGAATGTTGGAACCGAAAGAGATCTCACTCGGAAAGAACATCACTCGCGATACGACAATTAACGTGTCAACCGAGGATAAGCGAAAAAAACACAACGGCAAACTGATCATTTTAGTTGATGACCAATCAATTTCCGCTGCCGAGATACTTACCGCTGCGTTGCAGGATAACGGCAGAGCCATAGTGATCGGACAGCGAACTGCCGGCGATGCACTGCCCGCTATGGGACGCAGATTATCAACAGGGTCGATATTTTTTATGCCGGTCGCCAATTATTTGCGTCCCATCGGCGATACTGTTGAGGGGGCAGGCGTCCAACCTGATATCGAGGTTACTCCAAACAGAAGATCATTGTTAGAAGATACGGATCCGGTACTTAAAAAAGCATTGTCGATCGCGAATTCTGAGACGTACGATCAGCTATTGGCTCTTCATAAATTACCTAAAACTCTCAAAGGCAAACACAGTGACGGTATCGACAGAAACTCATCAACATTTGCCGTGACCGGTAATGCTCTGCCGCCGCCGCGGGCAAAAGTTTCGCCGGGTCCGGGAAGCGGCAAATTGTCGGCAATACCCGGAATAACAGAAGGATCTGCCAATACGTCAAATTCGAATAAAAAAGACCCCAAAGCTCTCGCAGTCATCACTACGGCTGCAAAGCTGGTAGGCGATCTTGATTCGATAAAGAGTTATTCGGCCGACGGCAATATTTTTATTAAACTTGGTGATCAGTCAGGTTCGATGAAATATAACTTTTCTCGAGAACGGCCAAATAAATATGCTGTGACCCTCATATCGGATATTGTTGGCGTAACTCGCACGGTCGGTGTCGGTGACGATACTTTTTTTGAGAGCAGTGCGGGCCTGCCTGACCAAAAAGTGCCAGCCGGAACATCCCCGCAGGCTGAATTGCTCGGCCCGTTGTTCGATATTTTTTCACCCGACTATTTTCGCTCGGTCTCGTATGACGGCGAGTTCGATTCTGATGGACGCAAATTGATGGTGATCGACGGCGTGGATAAGAATGGCATGACGGTCGCCATCACGTTCGATTCAAAGACCGGATTGCCTTTCAGGATCACGGCGCGGTCGTTTGAGGTTTCTTTCGACCGATATCGTCAAACCGGCTCGTTTATGCTGCCGAGATCTGTATCTATGTCGGGGTTGGTCGATATTTTGATCACAACATTTAAGGTTAACGAGGAGTTAGACCCTACCGTATTCGAACGAAAGGAAAACTGCTTTGATAAGCCGTAGCATCAATAGATCTTGATCTATATCGTGTAATGGCAACACGAATGTGTCATTTTTCAGACGGGCATCGTCTGGGTTATCATCATAGTTAAAATATTTAATTGATACGTGAATTGCTACATAGCGATGCCGGTATAGGGGTACTGCCATACTAAATAAAGGGTCAGACAATGCAAAAAAAGACTATAAAAGATGTAGAGATCTCAGGTAAACGTGTATTTATACGTGTGGATTTTAACGTACCGATAAAGGACGGTGTCATTACTGACGATACTCGGATCAAGGCGGCGATCCCGACGATCAAATATGCTCTTGATAAAAGATCAAAGGTCATTCTTGCGTCTCATTTGGGACGCCCGTTAAAGGATAAGAAAAAGGCCGAAGAAAAAGGGATGCCCTTTGACGCTGCCAAATACAGCCTGAAACCTGTTTATGAATATCTGAAAAAGATCGATGAGTTGTCCGGCGTCAGAATAGAATTTGCCGAAGATAGTGTTGGTGATGCTGTCAACACGACTGCCGACGCAATGATGGACGGTGGCCTTCTGTTGCTGGAAAATCTTCGTCTCCATCCCGGTGAAGAAAAAAATGACCCCGACTTTGCCGCACAGCTGGCTAAAAGCATTGATGTTTATGTCAACGATGCATTTGGAACCGCTCACCGAGCACATGCATCGACCGAGGGCATTACACATTATGTTGATGTTTGTGTCGCCGGTTTGCTGATGGAAAAGGAACTGGAGTTCCTCGGTAAGGCGCTGAACGATCCGGAGCGTCCATTTGTAGCAATATTGGGCGGAGCAAAGGTCTCGGATAAGATCCCTGTGATCGAATCTCTTATTGCCGGAAAGGTAGATAAGCTGCTTATCGGCGGAGCGATGGCATATACATTTTTTAAGGCTAACGGGATCACGGTTGGCAAGTCGCTTGTTGAGGACGATATGATGCCGACCGCTCTCGATATAGTGAAAAAGGCCGAAGACGCCGGTGTACAGCTGCTGCTGCCGACAGATCATCAGGTTGTGGATAGCTATGATCCGATAAATTCGCGAAAGACGATCCCGATCGAATTTACTAATACTGGCCTGGTTGGGTTAGATATAGGGGTTGAGACCGCTGCCATATTCTCTAAAGCTCTCGAAGGCGCCGCGACGATCGTTTGGAATGGCCCGATGGGAATGTTCGAAGAAAAACCGTTTGACGAGGGTACTATCGCGGTTGCTAAAGCAGTCGCCGCAGCTACTGAGAACGGTGCGACGTCGATCGTCGGCGGTGGAGATTCGGTAGCGGCAGTTAATCAGGCGGGGTTGAACGATAAGATCAGCCATATATCAACGGGCGGCGGGGCTACGTTAGAATTTCTCGCCGGTGATGTGCTGCCCGGCGTTGCGGCATTGAACGACAAATAGGTCTCAAATGAGCTCGATAGCCGGTGAAACAAAAAATCTTGCATTGATCCTGACAGGCGGTTTTTTAGCGGCATTTGGGATCAAGGGCTTTTTGTTGTCGAGCCATTTTATTGATGGCGGCGTTACAGGGATCTCGATGCTGCTCGCCAGCATTACGTCGCTGCCGCTTGCTGTGCTGTTGGTTGTTATCAATATCCCATTTTTGGTGATCGGCTATCGTCAGCTCGGAGCCGCCTTTGCTATCAAGAGCACTTTGGGAATGCTGACGCTTGCACTGATACTTGCTCTGGTCAAGTTTCCTGACGTGACACCTGATAAGCTGCTGACGGCGATCTTTGGCGGGCTGTTCATCGGTGCGGGCATTGGTCTTGCGATCCGCGGCGGGGCTGTACTTGACGGTACAGAGATCGCCGCTCTCCTTATCAGCCGGCGGACCTATACATTGAATATCAGTGATGTGATACTGACGCTCAATGTGCTTATATTTTTAGTTGCCGCGGTTGCCCTTGGCGTTGAGCCGGCAATGTATTCGATCCTGACATACGTCGCCGCAACAAAAGCGATCGACTTTTTGCTCAACGGATTTGAGGAATATACCGCGATCACTGTGGTATCACTACGTTACGAAGAAATTCGCGAGGTTATCACCAACCGTCTAAATCGCGGCGTAACGGTCTTTAAGGGCGGCGGCGGACTCGGTACCAGTGGCGCAACAGATGACGATCGGGAGATACTATATTGTGTTGCCACCCGATTGGAGATCGGCGTAGTAAGATCTGCGATAAAAGAGATCGACCCGCAGGCATTTATAACTACGCACGCATTGTCTGATGTCGAAGGCGGTATGATAAAACGCCAGATCCTTCATTGAATCGATCTGGAATGATATATAAGAGGATAATAAAATGACTCGAAAACCGGTCATAGCCGGAAATTGGAAAATGTACAAACTCGGCGAAGACGCGGTCAGCACCGCTCTTTCGCTAAAGCCTCTCGTGGCGAATGCAACTCATTGCGAAGTCATCATTGCTCCGGTCTTTACGGCCTTAAAAACGGTTGCCGAACGACTCGACGGCTCTAATATCGCCGTCGCCGGACAGGATTGCGCTACACAGAATGATTTTGGAGCGATGACCGGTGAGGTTGCCCCCGTAATGCTAAAGGACGCAGGCTGTTCACATGTGATAATTGGTCACAGCGAACGACGTCAGTTCTATGCTGAAACTGATGCCTCGGTCAACAAAAAAACTGCGGCCGCTGTCTCCGCAGGACTGACAGCAATAGTCTGTGTCGGCGAGTCACTTTCAGAAAGAGAAGCCGGAACTGCTGACGATGTCGTCAAATTGCAGGTGGAATTGGGCTTAGCCGGTTTGACAGTAGCCGATATGGAACGTATCATAATCGCTTACGAGCCTGTCTGGGCGATCGGAACGGGTAAAACCGCGACGCCTGAACAGGCTCAAGAAATGCACGCTCACATCCGTCGTGTAGTTTCAGACGCACATGGCGCTGATGTCGGATCGCAAGTAAGGATCCTTTACGGCGGTTCGGTAAAACCCGACAATATCGCGACACTGATGTCGCAGGAAGATGTGGACGGAGCATTGGTCGGCGGTGCCAGTCTAACGGCTGACAGCTTTGCTGCAATAGTTAATTACAGATAAGATCGCTTGTAAGTTTAGGAGTATAACGGAACCTTGATATACGTTTTATACATATTATTTTTTGTATCGTGCATCGTCCTGGTCGGTGCAGTTCTGCTGCAGCCCGGTAAGACAGATGCAGGTGCCTTGTTTACGAGCAACATATCAAGTTCTGCGTTAGCACCTCGCGGTACGGCAACGATCCTTTCAAAGATCACGATCGCGGCTGCTGCAGTATTTATGGTATCGGCTTTGATGCTTTCGATGCCGGCATTCAACGGTAATGTTTCGGTCCTGTCGGCTAACCCTGACACCCCGGCTGAGGCACCGGCGTCAAATACGACCGAGCCGTCGGCGGCAAATTCAAATACCGCCGCACCTGCTGCCGATCAAAACGGAGTTCAACCGGCAAATGCAGCGGCGAACGCAGTTTCTAACTCCGCTGCAACAGCAACAGAGCCAGCAGCAAATACTGCACCGGCTAACAAGTAGTTCTTTGATCAGTCGGGCTATCAGGCTCGACCTTAAATTTTCGCTCAGGTGGCGTAATTGGTAGCCGCGCACGTTTGAGGGGCGTGTGGAGCAATCCGTGGGGGTTCGAGTCCCCCCCTGAGCACCATATCAAGGGCAAGAGGAATTTTCCTCCTGCCCTTTTTATTTTCATTAGCCTGTTTATTTGACGACCATTGTACCGGCCCCTTCGTCTGTAAAAACCTCGGCAAGTATGCCATTTCTCTCGGCACCGCCTATTACGTGTGCTGACGCCACTCCTCGATCGAGAAGGGAAATAAGATTCTCCAGTTTAGGTATCATCCCGCCCGTAGCTTTGCCGGTCGCGATCATTTCATGTGCTTCTTTTGTGCTGATCCGCGAGAGTTTACTGGACGGATCATTGTGATCGAGATATATGCCGTTAACGTCGGTCAGCAGAATGAGTTTTTCAGCTGCTAAATGTACAGCTATCTCTGCCGCGATAGTGTCGGCATTTATATTAAATATGCATCCGTCGTCATCAGCACCCAAAGATGACACGATCGGAAGATATCCTTGATCGAGCATAGTATTTATAAGCGATACATCTACGCGCACAACATCGCCGACATGGCCGAAATCAATGATCTTTGTCTCACCTGTTTCCATGTTCAAAATGTCGCGTGGAGGACGTTTTTCAGCGGTTACCACTCCGCCGTCTATTCCTGAGATGCCAACCGCTTGAATGCCGCGTTTGCGAAACTCGGCAAGAATTTCCGTGTTGATCTTACCTCGAAAGATCATCTTTGCAAGTTCTAATGTGTCATCATCAGTGACGCGCCGCCCGCCGACAATGGTCTGTGCGACCCCGAGACGCTCTGCCATTTCGTTAAGCTGTTTTCCTCCGCCGTGAATGACACATACACGGATCCCGACCTGATGAAGCAGAGCAAGTTCCTCCACGAGGGAATCGAGTACACGCTTGTCTTCGGTTACTTTTCCTGAAAATTTAACGACGAACGTCTTTCCCTGAAAGCGTTGAATATAGGGAAGAGCCTCGCGCAGCAGATCTAAAGTGTCCTGATCCATCGTAATATTACTTAATTCTTTAATAATTCGGTCATTATGGCTTTTTGTATATGAAGGCGATTTTCGGCTTCGTCGATAACAACCGACGCGGATGAATCAATTACTTCGTCCGTTACTATCACATTTCGACGAACCGGAAGACAATGCATAAAGATGCCGCTGTTCGTTCGTGACATTTTTTCTTGATCGACGATCCAATTAAGACGATATTTATCGCGTTCGTTGAGGTCAGCGTCTGCATTTCCATAAAACCGACTGCTGCCCCAGCTTTTGGCATATACGACGTCAACATCATCAAAAGCCTCATCTGCGGATGATATGAATTCGACTGTACCGCCATTTTGGGCTGAATGATCCTCTATCTCACTGATCAGTTCAGCGTCCAGATCATAACCAGGCGGATGAGCGATCCTCAGGTCATGGCCAAATTGCGCAGCCGCCAATGCAAAGCTGTTCGAAACCGCCATAGGCAGCGGCTTAGGATGCCAAGCCCATGTAAGAAGTACTTTTTTTCGTGCTGAGCCAGCTCTTTCGCGTATCGTCATCATATCTGCCATTGCTTGACATGGATGATGCATTGCCGATTCAAGATTGATGACCGGTATCGAAGCATATTGCCTAAAGGCAGCTAGAACGGGATCTGTACGCTCTAATTCCCAATCAGTTAGCCGGGCAAATGTCCGCACGCCGATCGCACACACATAACGCTCCAATACGCGAACAAATTCTTTTAGATGTTCGGTCTTGTTGCCGTCCATGACAACACAGTCACGGTACTCAAGTGTCCAGCTTGTGCCTCCGGGTTCAAGGATCACCGGATTTCCGCCAAGTTCGAATATACCGACCTGCATCGACGCTCGAGTGCGAAGACTTGGGTCAAAGAAAACGAGTGCGACCGAACGGCCTTTAAGAGGACGGTCATTGACATCTCCAGCCTTTATCTTTGCCGCAAGATCGAGCAATGATTCCAAAGTGGCGCGGGAATGGTCGGATGTTTTTAAAAGATCTTTCATGCAGCGAGCACCTCAACCAATCTATTGATCTCGTCGGTCGTCACATTTAAGGGCGGCAGCAGACGCAGTACATTTGGATCACTCGATGTGCCGGTGATGATCGCATTTTCGATTAATTTTTTATGTTTAGTGCCGCAAGGTTCATCAAACTCGATACCTAAAAGACAACCTTTACCGCGAACATTTTTGATGCCCGGTATGTTGGCCAATGAAGTTCGCAAATGATCTTCGATCCGTTTGGCGTTATTCAGCATATTCTCCGACTCGATCGCTTCGAGTGTTGCATTAACTGCTGCCATTGCAAGCATTCCGCCGCCAAAGGTAGTGCCGAGATCGTTGTTTTTTATATCGGCCGCAACTTTATCATTAACAAGGCAGGCTCCGACCGGAACGCCGCTGCCGAGAGACTTTGCAAGGGAAATAATGTCCGGAACAACGCCATTAGCTGCGTCGCTGCCGGCAAAGAACCAATTACCGGTCCTTCCGACGCCTGTTTGCACTTCGTCGAAGATCAGAACGATCCCGAACTTGTCACAGATCTCCCTAAGCTCTGTAAAAAATTCCGGTTCTGCCTCGACAACTCCTGCCATTGACTGGATAGGTTCGAGCATTATGGCAGCTGTTTCGGTATCGGCAACCGATCTGACACTTGCTGTATTACCGAATATCGCCGATATATGACCCGGAACATTGGGCTTACCTATCTCACGATACTTACCGAGAAATGTCGCTGAGATCGAGTCGGCGGTCCGTCCATGAAAGCCGCCTTTGAATGTGACGATCTTTTCGCGACCGGTCGCCATTCTCGCCATCCTCATTGCATTCTCATTTGCTTCTGTGCCCGAATTACAAAAAAATGCCCGCGTGATCTCGTCAGGAGCGATTGTGACCAACTTTTTGGCAGCAGTGGCTCGAATACTCGAATATACGAGATTCGAATAAAATATGACCTTATCTGTCTGAGACTTTATAGCCTCGACCACGTGCGGATGACAATGTCCTGTCGCACACACAGCATGACCGCCGTAGAGGTCGAGATATTCTATCCCGTCACCTGTCCAAACGAACGACCCGCGGCCACGCTCAACCGACAATCCCATCTTTGCGTACGTTGCAAGCTGAAAGGTATCTTCTGAATGTTGTATTTCTTCGAATGTCATTTTTACGGATTGCTGCCGGTGAAAACGAGGCCGGTCCTCTCGTCTAGTCCGAACATTAAATTCATATTCTGAACGGCCTGTCCCGCTGCTCCTTTTACAAGATTATCGATAGCGGAAAAAACGACAACATTCTTGCCGCTGCTATGCACCGCAATATCGCAGAAATTAGTGTTCTTGACCCAATTGATATCAGGCGAACCATCTACAACACGGACAAAAAAGGCATCACTATAAAAATTAAGATATAGATTTTTTAGATCTTCATTGGTCAATTCCACGGTGGTCGCGGCATAGCAGGAAGCAAAGATGCCGCGCGACACCGGCAGACTGTGCGTCATGAAGACAAATTCATTTGCAAAAGTGCCGACATCTCCTAGATGTTGAATTATCTCTGGTACGTGCTGATGCACAAATGGTTTGTATGCATAGAATGAATTCATCCGCTGGGGATGATGTGTGTTACCTGCCGGTTTCGCCCCCGAGCCGGAAGAGCCGGTCTTTGCATCAACGGTGACGGCACCATTCAACAGGCCCGAACTTACGAGAGGAGCAAGGCCTAATAACGTGGCAGTGGCGAAACAACCGGGATTTGCGATATAACCTGCTGCGGCAATATTGTCACGGTTAGTCTCTGCCAGCCCATAGACAAACCGGCTCTGCAGTTCGCCTCCATGGTCTGTTCCATAGTATTTTTTAAAGATCTCAGGATCGTCGATGCGAAAATCACCCGAAAGATCTACGGCTTTAATAACTTGCGGCAATTGCGGGATCATGTTTAATGCCTGGCCGTGCGGTAACGCAAAAAAGGCAATATCAATATCTTTTAATGTACTCAGGTCATCCGGAGCTTTTTCAAAGGCGAGATCAATGAGTCTGTTAAGATTTTTATGAACACTAACTATCGATCTCCCGGCGTGTTCGTTGGCAGTGACCATTTTTATTTCCGCATTAGGATGCAAGAGCAATATCCGCAGCAGTTCGCTGCCGCCATACCCTGAACCGCCAAAGATCGCGACCCTTATTTTATCAACGGGTTCCTGTGTCATCATGCCGCAACTCCCATCGAGATATGCTCACTAACCAATTCAAATAGTGCGTGCCCGTCACGTTTTGCATTACCGGCCTTTAACCGAAAGGTGTCGACGATAAATCTTTCACCCATTGGTGAGTCCGTGACCGAACCGGCAATAACGTCAATATCAATGTCATATTGCCGAAGAACTGTCATTCCGCCTATGATGCCGATATAATCCGACGCGCAAAATACGAATGTACTAACAGCATCCATTATGCGTCTGTCAGCGAGAATTTTTTCTACTGAATATCCGCCAACTATGCCGTCGCCGAGTTCTGCAACGATAATATCCGGGTTAGCCGCGTTAAGGTGGTTAAAGATAGATATTGCACTCTCAGCAAGACGCGGACTATCTACCGTTGACGGTAAGCCGCTATCAAGAAAACTTGCTGCCGCGATCGCTCCATTGTCCTGCATCTGCAGCGTGTCGCGTAGGCAGGCGATACCGGACAATTTGGCTCCGGCAACCTTTAGGCCGGAGCTGACCGCTTGTTTTACGATCTCGGCTGCGGCAACCGTCTTGCCTGAATTCATGCATGTTCCGGCCACTAGTATGATCGGTGCTCCGTCTCTCATATTCTCAGACATCGGAATGGCATGATCTGAAATATTTATTGGCGTGCCACTAGTTGAACAGGCGATACCAAGTACCTCGACCTCAATGGCATCGCTAAATGATGAATGATGCCCTTTGCAAAGGCCGATGACACCGCCCATGTTCAATAGATGCAGGCGGTCACCCGACCTAATGGTGTCAGGCACATCACCGACAAATCCTTTAAGTGCTCGCCTTTTTCCCAATGCCCCTGCAAAAATGTCACCTGCATTGATACGTGCAAGACGACCGGTGGGTAATTCGAGATTTCCGTAGGTAGCACTCTCGCTGATCGCCCGTACAATGACGACATCTCCAATGGCCGAGCGTCGTTCACCGGGCAGAGTGTTGACATCGTGCCCGATATCTACCCGCGAAGTGACCGAACCGATCTTATTAAGCCGAACAGAGATCATTTTTTCGTTATACATTTATGCAACCTCTACGATCTCTGATATTCGTTGAATTATAGGCCAATGATGTTCAGCATCCTGGACTGCGACAAAGATCGTGTCATCGCCCGCGATGGTACCTATGATGCCTTCGATATATTCACTGTCTATTCTGACCGTGATAGCCGAGGCAAGGCCGGGAAGACATTTTCCGACAAGTAGATTCGGCCCTGCCGGTGTAAGCGTGATCGTACCAAGGTCCGTGCCTATCGGTTTTGGCCTGACAGCATATATTCCATTAACCTTTTCGACCCCAAGTTCATTAAGGTCTCGTGAGACGCTTGCTTGTGTAAGTTCAAATCCCAGTTCCTGCAGTCGTTTGACCAACATATCTTGACGATTGATCTGTTCGCGTCTAAGCAAACTCAGGATCGCCTCATGACGTTGTTCTTTTTGCATAATAATATACACCCCATACTGCATATTATGCAGCTAGAGACTATATTATGCATATTCGGTTTGTATATTACAAGTTTAGACGGATTAAATGCAGGTCAAAATAATGCGAGTTTGATCTTTAGGTATTTCTTGGGATTTTGTCGAAAGTCATGCAGAAGTTCAGTGCCTTCGCCTGTAAAGGTAGCAACGTTATTAGCAGTAACGGTCAGATTATTGTACAAAGCCTCATCGGTCAGGATCTTTCCAAGTGTACCCTTACCTGACTGAGCATTTCCTAATATTTGATCTAGACGCTCGGCGGTAGAATTAAACCTTGCCAACGCGGCTCGAGTGTCGTCATAAAGGCGATCATCTTTCAATAACTTTCCCGCGGTTCCTTTGCCGTCACGAAGGTCGGACGAGACGACTTTCAGATCATCGGCTATTGAATTGAACTGAGCCACAGACCGACGAAGATCGGCAACGGCGGCTCTCGTTTCGTTGTAGAGAGCATCATCAGATACGATCTTGCCCGCCGTGCCTTTACCTGCACGGATGTCTGTTGAGATGGCCTCAAGCTGTGTAACGGTTCTATTTAGGCTATCGTATAACTTTGGATCGTTTATCAATTTACCAGCAGTGCCGTCACCGTTGTTGACCTTATCGATCGTAGTCTGCAGGCGTGTCATCGTCGAACGGGCTTCAGCAATAGTGCTGTCAAGATTTTGGTAAAGCTGATCGTCGTTGACGATCCTGCCAAGTGTTCCTTGCCCATTATTCGCTTTATTTAATATCTCATTTGCCGGGACTGCGAGTTTATTGATCTGACCTAAAAGCTCATTACCGGTCGCGGTAAGCTGATTAAGCGACATTTCCGTGGTCGATCTGAGTGTTGCGTTGTCGCCGACAGGGTCGCTTTTGACAGTGCCCGGAGTTATATTGATCAGTTTGTCATTTCCCAGTAATGACGTTGCAACGAGTTGAGCAGTCGAATCAGTTCGAATAAAGTCCGTAATCGGTTTATTTTGCAATTCACGCTGAACGGCCAAAGTCGCCTCGATGCGATTGCCGTCTTCGGAATCAGGAGGCAGGAATTTAACATCTTCGACCTTACCGATCGAAACGCCGGCTAGCTGCACATCAGCAGCACTATGTAACCCATCAGCGGCCACAAAGCGTGCCTTTAGTCGCAGTTTCTTTTCAAAAGGATTAAAATCGCCGGTCGAATTAATGATCAGATAACCGAGTACGGCCAAGCCGGCCAGGACAAAGATCCCGACCCTCAACTCGCTGAATTTTAGTTTATCTTTGGTACTCGGCATTTTAATTTACTTTCCCCGCAAAAATCTTGTTATATACGGATCATCGACCTTTTGAAGCTGTTCGTCCTTTCCGCTAAAAATGATCTTCCCGTCGCGCAGCATAATGACCTCTGTGTTTATAAGGCAAAGGTCATCGCCTTCCTCTTTAAAATGAACATTGCCTTTTCGGTCAACAATAGCATATTCACCACAAAGATACTTAAGGTTGTTCATCTCATGTGTGACAAAGATCGACGCAACATCTTCGAGATCTCGGAGTTTGATCGCAAGTTCGCATATAGTTCTGGCAGTTGGCGGATCTAGTCCGGCTGTCGGTTCATCAAAAAGAACAATGCTTGGATTGCCGACAAGTGCCCGAGCGATCCCGACACGTCGACGCATACCGCCTGACAGTTCGATAGGCATTTTGTCCACCGCGTCCTCAAGATCGACAAATCTGAGCATACGTCTCACCTCGTGCTCAACTTCGTTATCATCGATGCCGTCCTCGGTAAGCCTATACGCCACGTTCTCATATACCGAAAGGGAGTCAAAGAGTGCTCCTTCCTGAAAGACCATTCCGATCTTTCGCCGCATTTGCATCAGTTCCTGATCATCGTGAGGGACAATGTCTTCGCCATCTATGAGGATATGGCCCGCGTCCGGTTTGATCAGTCCGAGTATGAGTTTGATAACAGTAGATTTACCCGTTCCGGAACCGCCTAAAACAAGTTTTGTCTCGCCTTGGCGCACCGTAAAACTTACATTATCGAGCACTACCTGTTCGTCAAAGGCCAAATAGACGTTCTTGAATTCGATCGCGGGTATGATCGGACGCAGGCCTCGAGGCAGTTTTATAGCTGTCGATATTTCTTCGCTCATTGTTTAGAACATCGTGCTGGTAAAAAATCCCTGAAGCAATTTTGAGAGGAAAAAATCTGCAATAATTACACATACCGATGATGCGACAACGGCATCGGTCGTTGATCTTCCGACGCCGACAGTGCCGCCGTCAGTTGTCAGACCTTTATGACATGAAACGAGGCCGATGATAAATCCGAAGACGATCGGTTTGATCACTCCGCCGAGTATGTCCTCGATGGTGATGCCCATTCGCAGGCTCGTTATATAAACATTAGTATCCAGGCCGTGAAGTTGTCTGGCTAACAGTCCTCCGCCGAATAACCCAAATATATCTCCGGCGACCGTGAGCAGCGGCAAGGTTAAGATCAGTGCAATGATACGCGGCGTTACCAGCTTTCTTACAGGCGAAGTGCCCAGTGCCCGCATTGCTTCGATCTGCTGTGAGACGACCATTGCTCCCAACTCAGCAGAGATCGCCGAACCAACGCGTCCTGCAACCATCAGAGCACAAAGCACAGGTCCGAGTTCACGTATCAGTGCTATGGCTACGCTTCTGCCTGCTTCGGCCTCCTGGCCGTAATACTCGAGAGTAGGAAACGCCTGTAGTATCAAAACGCATCCCGTAAAAAAACCTGTAAGGCAAACGATCGCGATCGATCCGACACCGATCAAATCCATTTGCCGGATCATTTCATCAAAATATCGCGGGCTTTTCCTCAAGCCCCGCACGATCCTGACGACAAGGTTGGCTATTTCTTGCAGTTCGGAAAGTAATTTGAGGAATGGTCCCATTTATCGGAAATTGTTCGCGAACGGTTTGGTCTAATTATAGCCAACCCTTTCATAAACAAAAATGAGACCGTTAAGAAATTATGCAGGTTATTTTGTACTAAAGACTGTAAATGCCCGCAAAAAGAAAGTTATCTTGATGATCTGGTATCTGTTGGCTGCTGCTGATTCATTTTTTTCAGTGTTTGCCGGATACGGGCGCGACGCAGTGCAGGCTGCTGTTTGCGCAAGTTCTCTCTCGCGGCAGAAAATCGCTCTCTAAGTCCACGAAATATTGAAACCTGCTCAGGAGTTAATATCCGGCGCATACTTAGTTCATTCAAATATCGAATATTTTGAACTTCTGACTGCGCGATTTGTACTGCATTAAGTCTCGATCGAAATACGGCCTCGTCGTAGTTATCGGCGTATATTGCTTCATCAAGATCATGAATAGCATTACGAAGCTTTGCCTGAGCTGCCTCGATAACTGGTTTGCGTTCAGCGTTGAGATGTTTTAAACGCTGTTCCTGATCCGGCGTAAGCTGCAATAGTTTAAGGAATGCGGCTCTCGGTTCAGCCTGATTGGGGCTTGTAGGGATAAGCGGATCACCGGACGGAGCAGTTTGAGTGTCCTGAGCAAGGGCTAAAGCGCTAAAACCAATTATAATAATTGAAAGAAAAAAGATCTTTGTGAACAGGAATTTCATAACCGTATATTTCGATCTAATTATTTGGGTCAGCCTCGACTAACAGATCTGAGATGCGAAGAGATTCGTCGCTCTCTTCATTTTCTTCGATCAAGCGAAGACTTCGGGCTTTGCTGTTTTGTACAGCAACAGAGTCAGGGTCAGGTACATTTGGCGTATTTGTTCGACGTCGATAGATCTGATCTTTTCGTTTAAGTGAAGCTGACTCTCCAGATAATGTCGATGTACTTGGCTCGTGATGAGCTGATGGCTTAATACCAGTCGAACTCGGCTTTAACGAAACTGCAGATGCGATCGCTACCGGTTCTGCTGATGAATGATTTGTCGGGATGGCGTCATCAGATAGACGAGCTTGGCCTGTAACGATCGAGGCCGTGCTCTGTCCATCATTACGCATGATATAAATTGTCGAACCAGTCAATAGGATCAGAACGACCGAAGCAAATGCAGCGACCGGCCCCTTGGTCATAGATATCCAATTAACAACTGAATTCCAAAGATCAGCGAGCCGGTCAGTTTCGTGCGGAATATAAAATGCCGGTGTCGGCATATCTGCAAATTCGACCAGCTGCCAATCAAAAACCTCGAATCTCGACATTGAGACTGCGGCAAATTCATCTATACAATACGAACAATCGGCCAGATGGTCTTCGAATTTGAGCTTTGCATCGATCGTGAGTTCGTCGTATAGATACGAGACGACAGTATCACTGTTAGGGCAAGGGCCGGATGTATATTCCTTTCTATTCATACTCGCCTCCGGGCAGTTCAGACCACCTCAATGGGAGTTCGCTCCAATCTCATTTTCAGCTGTTTGAGAGCTGTATAAAGACGACTTTTCACAGTGCTTAATGGCAGTTCGAGAGTTTCTGAGATCTCTTGAAACGTCATTTCTTCAAACTCTTTCATCACAACCACCTGTCTCAATTCGACGGGCAAAGCACCGACAGCTTGTCGCACTAAGCGGAGTCTTTCATCCTGTTCAGTGATCCGTCCGGGTGAATATGCAGGTGACGCCACGAAGACACGTGACTCAGCGTCAGAATTGTCATCGAGATGATCTTCTGATCGTGTCCTTTGCCGACGTTTGATCGTGAGACACTGATTTACCGCGATCCGATGCAGCCAGGACGAGATCTTTGCTTCGCCTCTAAAATTTTTCAAATTACGATATGCTGCGATAAATGCCTCTTGAGCCGCATCACCGGCGTCATCCTCGCGGCCAAGCATACCAAAGCAGAGAGCGAATATTTTACGCTCCCATCTCCGCATGATCTCGGCAAATGCCTCGCGATCATTATCGATCGCGAGCTTGACGAGCTTTTCGTCACTAAGGTCTTTATATATCAAGTCAGGATCCTACGACTCTTGTACCAAGATCATTTCTCGCAAAAAAAACATCCGCACCATGATATGATGCGGATGTCCTGTAAAAAGTCGAAATTACTTGATTTACTGCATGATCAGTATGCTTTTGCGAATATTACACGTCGTGATGACGGCTTGCCTGAATAAACGCATGATCCGCTCTCGTCTGCGGCATCTAATGGAATACAACGTATCGTTGCCTTGGTTTCCTCTTTGATCTTATCCTCGGTCTCTGATGTTCCGTCCCAATGTGCTGACAGGAAACCGCCTTTTTCGATCTGTTCTTTGAACTCATCCCAAGTATCGACCTTGAAGGTATTTTCGGTTCGAAAAGCGAGAGCTTTTTTATATATATTTTCCTGAATATCCTCAAGAAGCTCTTTGACCTTATCAACGATATTTTCGATAGGTTCGGACGATTTTTCCAAGGTATCGCGTCGGGCGACCTCAATGGTGCCGTTCTCAAGGTCACGCATACCGAGGGCAAGCCGTATCGGAACACCTTTTAATTCATACTCAGCAAACTTCCATCCGGAACGCTGATTGTCCGAATCGTCAAATTTGACCGAGATGCCCGCAGTTTTCAGTTCGGCTACGATAGGTGCGACCCTTTCTGAAATAGTAGCCAGATCCTCGGGCGAACGATAAATAGGGATAATAACAACCTGTATAGGTGCAAGTTTGGGCGGAAGCACAAGCCCCAGATCGTCAGAATGGGCCATTATCAGTGCTCCCATAAGGCGAGTCGAGACGCCCCAACTTGTTGCCCAAGCATATTCAAGCTGATTTTCTTTATTGACGAACTGCACATCGAACGATCTTGCAAAATTCTGTCCTAAAAAATGAGAGGTGCCGCATTGTAGAGCCTTGCCATCCTGCATCATTCCTTCGATACAATATGTATCAACGGCTCCCGCGAAGCGTTCGTTTGGGGTTTTGACGCCTTTGATCACAGGGACGGCCATCCAATTCTCGGCAAAATCAGCATAGACGCCGAGCATTTTTTCCGTCTCTTCGACAGCTTCGGCCTCGGTCGCATGTGCTGTGTGGCCTTCCTGCCAGAGAAATTCGGCGGTCCGGAGGAATATCCTTGTACGCATTTCCCACCGAACAACGTTAGCCCATTGATTTACAAGGATCGGAAGGTCACGCCATGACTGTATCCAGCCTTTATATGTATTCCAGATCACCGCTTCGGATGTCGGACGAATGATGAGTTCCTCTTCAAGCTTTGCATTCGGATCGACGACAAGGCCTTTACCATCAGGATTCGCTTTAAGTCGATAGTGAGTAACAACCGCACATTCCTTTGCGAACCCCTCAGCATGTTCTTCTTCTTTTTCAAGAAATGATTTTGGTACAAAGAGAGGGAAGTAAGCATTTACGTGGCCCGTTTCCTTGAACATATCGTCAAGTGCGCGCTGCATTTTTTCCCATATCGCATAACCATAGGGCTTGATGACCATACAACCGCGAACCGCCGAATTTTCGGCAAGTTCGGCTCGCTTGACGATCTCGTTATACCATTCCGAGTAATTCTCGGATCGTTTTGGAAGTGCTTTGCTCATATAGATCTCATGTCAGTTTTTGACTGAAAATGAAAATGATACGGCAATTATCCAAGTGAAACAATTTACCGGCATCGACTGTCATCGCCGCGGCGGATGCCAATAAACGTATTCCTGTGCTAAAGTGTCTGTTTTATGAGTGAATTCCAACTGGATTTCCACGATACCGCAACGGCATACGCAGACCGAACCGATAAGGAACTTAGCGGCAAACACCGCATTTTTAAGCTCCTTAATTCACCGATGTTAAATTCGGTCGGAACCGGATTGGCTAAATTTGCGTTGTCACTCGGCCTGCCTGTTGAAAGTATGATCAAGGCAACGATCTACGAGCAGTTCTGCGGCGGCGAGACGATCGACGAATGTAAGGACGTGATCGAAAAGCTCGGCCACGCGGGCATCGGGACCATTCTCGATTATTCCGTCGAAGGCAAAGCGAGCGAGGAAGCTTTTGAGGCGACAAAGAACGAGGTCTTACGCACCATTGATCTCGCAAAGAGTGATCCGAATATTCCATTCTGTGTCTTTAAAGTGACGGGCATTGCACCGCTTGGGACTCTTGAGAGAATGAGCGGTAAAAAGCGTCTCGACGCAAAGAGCCAGGCTAAATGCGAGCGCATTCACAACCGCGTTCACGAGATATGTGAATATGCATTTCAGGCCGGCCAACCTATCTTTATCGATGCCGAAGAGTCTTGGATACAGGATGCCATCGACAGGCTCGCCGCTGAAATGATGGAAAAGTTCAATCAGGAGCGTGCCATTGTTTTTAACACGATCCAGCTTTACCGCACTGACCGGCTGCAGTATCTAAAAGATGCTCGTCGCGAAGCTAATGAAAATGGTTACATTCTCGGCGTAAAGCTTGTGCGCGGAGCTTATATGGAAAAAGAGCGTGAGAGGGCTATTGAGATGGGTTATCAATCCCCGATCCATGCGAACAAAGCGGACACTGATGCAGATTACGACGCCGCTCTTGATTATTGTATGCGACACCACGACGAAATGGCATTTGTCGCGGCGACGCATAATGAACACAGCACACAGGGCCTTGCGTCGGCGATGAGCGAGAGTAGTATAGCTCCGTCTGACCCGAATATTTTCTTTTCGCAACTGTACGGAATGGGCGATAATATTTCTTACGTTCTGGCAAAATTCGGTTTTAATGTATCTAAATATGTGCCCTATGGCCCGGTCGCTGATGCCGTACCTTATCTGATCCGCCGCGCAAAGGAAAACTCGTCGGCTGCGGGTCACATGAGCCGCGAACTCGAAATGATCTCAAAAGAGATAGAACGCCGCCGTAATGCAACTTAACGACGAATTTAGACGTTTATCGATCTAATGATAATGTTCTGCCCGAAATGCGGTAATCCCGATCAGCAGCCTGATTCTTATTGCCGACGCTGCGGCATTTATCTGCCTGATCTGAGCAAAAAAAGCAGACAGCAGTCGCCTGAGGATCACATCAAGGCGAATCTGGTGCTCAACTCACTCACCATTATCGCTGCGTTCACGTTGGCGATCCTTTTATATGTATTTGTTGCGTTTCGTGATGATACGCATCCACTCATCTATGTTACGGCAGGATTTTTGATAGCGATCGGGGCATGGCATATCCAGACGCTTTGGAGGACGATCCTTTTACGAAAGCACTTTAAGAAAAAGTCCACGATCGAAAGTGATGTCGAAAATGATAATTTAGATGACGCAAATCGTCTTGCATCGGCAGATATGTCGTCGATAGTACCTGCAAGCGTAACAGAGTTGACGACACGTGACCTGGCTAAGGTAGAGATACTATCTCAATCCCAGCAACAGCCTGACTGACCGGTCAGAAACCTCTCGATCCGGCGAGTTTTCCCATTCATTTAAAGCTCTCAACTCATCTTGGTGCAATTCAGAATGTGCGATCTTTGCGACCTGCGTGCTTTCAAAAGCTCGGTTGGTAAGAGCAAGATGCGGTGCGTTGATCTTTAATCTGCCGGACTCGATCGCCGACTCTGCAGAATCGATATCGAGAAAAAGATCTTCATAGGCGGCAAGGTGCCATGTGATTATGTCACCGTCATTGACCATCGCAAGAACACGCAACAGACCGTAAGCAGCTTCGAGTTGAAACACCAAAAAATCACCCGGTTCGAATATTTGCGGCATATCTCAGACCGTAGCACCTCTTTTGTACCATGTCCAAATTGCCGTAATTCAAAAGTTGTTGGTTATCTAATGCTGGTCAGGCCATCAGATGTGAATCTGTATCTTGTAACATCCAATCCGATCAGCTTTTGACTTAATTCCGCAGATGTTTGTTTTAATGTCGCAAGAGTATTAGCATCCGCGTTCTTTGACGACAATGCGAAAAGCATTCCGAAAGATAACAATGCCTCGTAGAACTGTTGTTTATCGCTGTTGCTTATTGATGCTGCTTTTGTGCCGATAGCCTCTCTGAGAGCCATTGTCAATGCGTCGCCGCCTGCCGAGTTCATCTCAGTGCTCGTGTCTTGCAGATAGATCGAAATAGACGCAAAGAACGACATTGCAGATGCCAGATCATATTCTGATCCCTTTGCCCGCTGCGCGGCCTCGAACTGATCGATAGCTCCGCCGATCAGTTTGATGAGCGCTTTCTGCTCGGCCTTATCTTGTGTGATCCCCATGACGATCTGCGGTAAGATAATGCGGCCGCCGCTTGGCATAAAGGTCACAGGAGCGATCGCGTTATTTGTGACGGTACTCGAAGCGGCCATTGACGAAGCAGTCGATACAGACGAATTTCGCCCCGCTCCTGATACAGTACAGCTCTTTTTCGACAATGCGATCATAAGCTCGTTATCGTTCAGTGCATTCATTTGATCATCAGTACAGCCATATTTTCTGAGACTCATCTTCATTGAGGTCCGTCTGATAGATGCATTGTTTATGTTGTTCCACATCTGCACGTTAGACAGAGCGCTGACCGGATTATTCCATGTCGATCCAAGTGCTCCTGCATATTGTGCATTAGCTGTCATACTGAAGCCGACGAAAGTAAGGGCGAGTAAAAATAACGTTCTGCTCATATTTGTATACATATTATGCGTAATTGGAATTGCTTGTTAAATTACTACGCGAGGCGTCAAAGATATTCGGGTCAAATTGCACGGATGACTCAATGGTGAGAAAATAAAGTTTTGACGATATAACCAAATTTTATATAAAGGACATTTATTTACAATGAGCGATAACAAAACTCCGGTCATTATCAGTGCTGCCCGAACTCCGACAGGGAAGTTTCAGGGATTGTTAAAGGACTTTACGGCTCCGGATCTCGCCGCGATCGCAATTAAAGAGGCGGTCAAACGAGCGGGTATTACCGGGGATAAAGTTGATGAAGTGATCATGGGCTGTGTCGTACAAGCGGGAATCGGTCAGGCTCCGGCTCGTCAGGCAGCGTTGAAGGCCGAATTACCGCCCGAAGTTTCGGCGTTGACGATCAATATGGTATGCGGCTCTGGATTGCGAGCGGTTGCGTTGGCATCGCAAGCTGTTCAGTTGGGTGATGCCGAGTATGTCGTCGCCGGTGGTATGGAATCAATGTCCAACATTCCATACGCAATGCCCGGTGCACGAGAAGGTTATCGAATGGGAAATCAAACCGTAACCGATCTAATGGTCCACGATGGCCTCTGGTGCCCTTTTGAGAACTGGCACATGGGCAACACCGGTGAAGTCGTTGCTGAAAAATACAATATCACCCGCGAACAGCAGGACGATTTTGCTGCAAGATCGCATCAGAAGGCTGCTGATGCACAAGCTGCAGGACGTTTTCGTGATGAACTGGTTCCGATCGAGATCCCGCAGAAAAAAGGCGATCCGATCGTATTAGACTATGACGAACCTGTGCGTCCCGACACGACCGCAGAATCGCTCGCAAGGTTAAAGCCGGCATTCAAGCGTGATGGCGGTACCGTTACAGCAGGTAATGCTCCCGGCGTAAATGATGGTGCCTCGGCACTGGTCGTCACATCGGCAGACAATGCAAAAGCCCTCGGCATTGAGCCTCTCGGCCGCGTCGTTGCGTCGGCAACTTCAGGTATTGAGCCAAAACTTATCATGATGGCACCGGTCAAGGGGGTACAGAATGTGCTGGCAAAGGCAGGATGGACGATGGAGGAAGTAGATCTCTTTGAACTGAATGAAGCTTTCTCCGTTCAGGCTCTCGGAGTGATGAAAGAGCTTGGCCTTGACCTTTCAAAGGTAAATGTCAACGGCGGAGCAGTCGCTCTTGGTCACGCGATCGGCAATTCAGGCGGACGTGTGCTGACGACATTGCTTCACGAAATGAAGCGTCGAGGTGCTAAAAAAGGCATTGCTGCCCTATGTCTCGGGGGCGGAAACTCTGTCGCAATGGCTGTCGAACGCGATTGATCTTGCTTAGAAAATAAAATTATCGGCAACAAGGCCGGGTAAATTTCATATTATTTATCAGGAGTGATCTGTTAAATTATGACCTCTAAAGATAAAGCGCGGTTACTCGGCCTTCTTTTTTGGCTGTTCACTGCATTTAATATACTGATCATTGTGCTGATCGGGATATTTTACACGGCGATCTTTGGTTTGATCGCTTTAAATCCTGCGTCCGGAGACAAGGATGCTCCGCCGCCCGAGATCATCATTCCGATCATTGCAGGAATATTTATCTTCCTGACCGTCGTAACGATATTATTTTCGATACCAAAACTCGTTGCCGGCTATGGGCTGCGTAAGCAAAAGCCATGGGCTAGAGGATGGTCGATCGCCGCATCGATAATGGCTTGTATGTCCTTTCCGATAGGCACTGCGGTCGGCGTTTTTGGCCTTGTATTTCTCTTTAGCGACGAAGGGAAACAATATTTTGGGATACCGATGTATGCACAGCATCAATTTCCGCCGCCGTCAGAGATAGATCGTCAAGCCCCGCCGCCAAATAGCTGGCGGTAGTGATCACATTCCATGCAAAATGATCGGGCGAAAGTTTATTGCGCGTGCCGGAAAATTTTTACTGTCTGAAACAAACCTTTTATCACCACCGAGATCCTTTGCGGAGCAATGTCATTTATAGAGAGTTGAGATACTGATTCATCCATAGTTTGTATCAGCCGTTGGATTGGATAAAATCTAAGTTCGTAATTCACAAAAAATATTAAATTATGAGTAAAACAATTGGTGTTATCGGTGCAGGCACGATGGGAAACGGCATTGCTCAAACAGCGGCCGGCGCAGGTTTTGACGTCGTTCTGTGCGACATTTCGAATGATCTTGTCGCACGCGGAATGACGAATATCGGCAAGAGCCTCGATCGGTTCGTTAAGAAAGAAACGATGACCGAGGAACAAAAGGCTGAGATACTCGCTCGTATCAAAACGACGACCGATCTCAGTGATCTCAAGGATTGTACGCTCGTCGTTGAGGCCGCGTCAGAAAACTTTGATATTAAAAAGCATATATTTGAACAACTCGACACGATCTGTCCCGAAAATGTCATTTTGTCGTCAAATACATCGTCTATCTCGATCACAAAGATCGCTGCCGTCACGAAACGGCCCGATAAGGTGATCGGAATGCACTTTTTCAATCCTGTTCCATTAATGAAACTCGTCGAGGTCATTCGCGGTATCGCTACTTCTGACGAAACTTACGCGACGGTCAAGGAGTTGTCTGAACAACTCGGCAAAGTTCCCGTTGAATGCAACGATTATCCCGGTTTTGTATCTAACCGCGTACTTATGCCGATGATAAACGAAGCGATCTTTGCACTGCATGAGGGGGTTGCGTCGAAAGAGTCTATCGACGAGATCATGAAACTCGGGATGAATCACCCGATGGGCCCGCTGACTCTCGCTGATTTTATCGGCCTCGATGTTTGTCTCGCCATTCTCAACGTCCTTCACGATGGCCTCGGCGACCCCAAATATCGCCCTTGTCCGCTGCTCAAAAAATATGTCGATGCCGGCTGGCTCGGCCGCAAAAGCGGAAAAGGATTTTACGATTATCAATAGCCGTACAGTAAACGCAAGGTACGCAAAGGTATCTCTCCCTAGAACCGTAAAGAGATCTATTTCTACTTTGTGCAGGTTCTCCTCCTTATCTTTGCGTTACTTTGCGATCATTTATTTGCGGCTAAATACCGTAAAACATTCTCGACGTTTACCCGTATAATCGGGACACGGTAATTTATATGCGAATAATTTCAGTTTTGATCCTTGTAACCGCATTTGCGGCCGGATCTATCGCCCAGATAAGGGTCAAGCCACTTGATATCAAGCAGCGAACTCTTGCGAACGGGTTAAAGGTCGTGTCTCTTCGTGATAACACAAGTCCGACGGTTGCAATACACGTCTGGTACAACGTTGGCGGAAAGAACGATCCGCAGGGCAAATCGGGATTTGCACACATGTTCGAACACATGATGTTCAAATCGACCAAAAATATGCCCAACGAAATGATGGATCGCCTCACAGAGGATGTCGGCGGATATAATAATGCTTCGACATGGGACGATTTTACTAATTATTACGAGATCGTGCCGTCCAACTATCTCGAAACGCTGCTCTGGGCCGAGGCCGAACGAATGGCGAATCTGAATGTGGATGAGACGAACTTCAGTTCCGAGCGAAAGGTCGTCCAGGAAGAGTTTCGCCAATCTGTACTAAATCAGCCGTATGGCCGTTTTTACGAATACATCGGATCGCTCTCTTATACAAAATTTCCATATAAGAATGGCGTCATCGGAAACCTCGAACAGTTGGATGCGGCGACTTCGGAAGATGTACGTGCATTTCACAGCCTTTTTTATCGCCCCGACAATGCCTATCTGATCGTAGTTGGCGACATCGATCAAGCTCAGTTCGATGCCTGGACCGATAAGTACTTTGGTAAGGTCCCGCGTCCGACGACGGTGATCCCGCGTATCACCGAGGTCGAACCTGCAAGGACAAAGGAGATGCGTTATCTAAAGACCGCTCCGAATGTGCCGTTTCCGGCCGTCGCTATTACCTATCTCGGCCCACGGTCTGACAGCTCCGATCTTCCCGCATTGAGGATCGCCGACGCCATTCTTTCAGGCGGTGAAAGCTCGAGGCTGTACCAGTCTCTCGTCTATAAACAGCAGATAGCACAGGAAGCGAGCTTTAATATCGATAATAAAGTTGATGGCGGACTGTTGTTCTTTTCGGCTATAGCGTCCGAAGGACATACGTCCGAAGAACTCGAGAGATCGCTGCTCGCCGAGCTTAAACTCATCCAGGACAGCGGCGTCACGGCAAACGAGATCGCAAAAGCTAAGAATCAGTTGATCGCATCGGCAGTTCGCGGACGTGAGGACAACGACAGCAAGGCGATCGCTATCGAACGAGCTATCGCATACCAGCACTACCCCAACGCCGTCAATACCAACATTCAGGCGATACAAGCTGTAACCGCAGATGATGTGCTTCGGGTTATGAAGAAATATTTCAGCGATAACAACCGTGTCGTTATCTACTACACCAACGATGGAGGTGTGAAATGAACAAGTCGATATTTAAAACATTTGTACTCGCAATTCTTGTCCTGGCGATATACAGTTTAACGGCCTTTTCTCAAGAACAGCCGCCTGCTCCGTCCGCTCCGCATACTGTCAGGGTGCCTGCTGTCATCGAGAGCAGACTTCCCAACGGGCTAAAGGTCGCAGTTATTTCTCGAACAACTACACCGCTGGTAACGATCACCATGCTTATGGACAGTGGTGCTGATTCAGAGGATGCCTCGCAGGCGGGCATTGCAGATATGACCGCCACATTGCTGACAAAGGGAACAAAGACGCGTACCGCCACCCAGATCGCCGAAGATGTAGCATTCCTGGGTGGTTCGATCAGTTCCGGTGCCGGCTGGAATAGCTCTTCGGTCTCGATCACCGTCACATCTGACAAAGTGCCGCAGGCAATGGCTATATTGTCGGACCTGATACTCAACCCGGTTTTTGATCAAAAGGAGATCGACCTTTTAAGATCACAAACCACTGACGGATTAGCTTACAACCTGAAACAACCGAGCTTTTTGGCAAATTACGTCGCGTCAAAATATATCTTTAACGAACATCCTGCCGGCGGTACACCTGAGTCTATAGCCAAGATCGATCGACAGGCGATCCTTGATTTTTATCAGGATAGATTTCTTGCCGACCGTGCCACCCTGCTTTTCGCCGGCGATATAACATCAGCCTCCGCTAAAACGTTATCCGCTCAACACTTTGCTAAATGGAAAAGATCAAAACCGATCACGATGCCAAAGCTGCAAATGTTAGGAAAAATTGTTATCGAGAAAAAAAGCGATCCGATATTACCGGCCACTGACATTCTCGTTATAGATCTGCCGAGATCGGGACAGGCAGCAGTAAGTTACGGTAACAGAACTGATGCAGAACGTTTCACATATTTAACCAAAAGAAGGAGTTCATCATCAGACTATTATGTTGGCTCGGTGCTGAACTCCATTCTTGGCGGAGGCTATTCGTCACGGCTCAATTATGAGATCCGAATCAAACGCGGTTTAAGCTACGGCGCCGGCAGCAGCATAAATTGGCGTGTACCTAAAGCTAATTTCATTACCCGAACCTTAACCAAAAATGAGTCCGCCGGCGAAGTTGCCGAACTCGTAATTGCGGAACTTATAAAACTCACTAAAGAGTCTGCGCAGCAGGATGAGGCGGTTCCGCGAAAGTCCGTACTGACCGGTGATTTTTCACGCGATCTCGAGACCACCGGCGGCTTGAGTAATGCGTTAGCGGAGCTATATTCTTTCGATCTTTCGCCAAGTGAATTGAATACCTATATCAATAAGATCAATGCTGTAACCGGCGATCAGGTAAAGATGTTTGCCGCCAAACATTTGCTGGGCGGAAAGATCGTGATCGTCGGCGATTACTCGATCTTTAAAGATGATCTTGCAAAGCGGTTCCCGAATATGCCGATCAAGGTCATTGAAGCCGATGCACTCGATCTGAGCCGCGACAGCCTCCAGAAATAGTCATATTCAAAAGTAAAGGACGGCAAAAGCGGATAATTAATTTTGTCCGCTTTTATGTCTTTGATCAGTCGCTTAAAATCTTTTTGATGCATAAGAATCTGAGGAGCTACATAGACCTGCTCAAACGAAAGTCCGAGATCGTCGAGATCACAGCTCTGGTCGATCCATACCTGGAAATTGCCGAGATACACCGCAGAGTGATCGACGAACAGGGAAAGGCTCTATTATTCTCAAATGTTAAAGGCTCGCGATTTCCGGTAGTGACCAATCTTTTTGGTACGCGACGGCGGATAGACCTAGCATTTGGCAAAGAACCTATAAATTTAGTTAAGCGCGCGGTCAAGGCGGTCGAAGAGATCATTCCGCCTAAATTAGGCAAGCTGTGGGAGTTTCGCGATCTCGGGCTAAAGGCCGCAAAACTAGGTACACGATCAGTCGGAACATCTGCCGTTACACAGTCACGTCAAACTCCTACAAACCTCAACGAACTGCCTTTGCTGCAGCTTTGGCCGGATGACGGCGGACATTTTATTACATTACCGCTCGTTTATACTGAAAGCCCAAAAGACGGAAAGCATAATCTGGGTATGTACCGCATCCAGCGTTATGACGCTGAGACGACCGGCATCCATTGGCAGATCGGTAAAGGCGGCGGTTTTCATTATTATGAGGCAGAGCAGACAGATCGGCCGCTGCCTGTCACGATATTTCTAGGCGGACCACCGGCTCTGATCTTGTCAGCCATAGCCCCATTACCTGAGAGTGTGCCTGAATTACTGCTGGCGTCCTTGCTTGCAGGCGACAAGGTTGCGACAACACAAAATCCTCTTGGTACTGACCGCCACCGTCTCATTGCCGAAGCCGAATTTGCCATCTGCGGTTCGGTCGCTCAGCGTCTGCGTCACCCCGAAGGTCCGTTTGGTGACCACTACGGATATTATTCACTTCAGCATGATTATCCCGTCTTTAAGGCTGATGCAATATTTCATCGTAAGGACGCGATCTATCCGGCAACCATCGTCGGTAAACCGAGACAGGAAGATTTTTTCATCGGCGACTATCTGCAGGAACTGCTGTCGCCGCTGTTTCCGGTAGTTATGCCAGCCGTTCGTGACCTATGGAGCTATGGTGAAACAGGCTTTCACTCACTCGCCGCGGCGGTCGTCAGAGAAAGATACGGACGCGAAGCATTGTCAGCCGGTTTTCGTATCCTTGGCGAGGGACAACTTACTTTAACCAAGTTTCTGCTGCTGACCGACACAGCATTGGATCTCAGAGATTTTAGCTCGCTCCTGGTGCACATTCTTGAACGTGTCGAGTGGGAACGCGACCTTCACATCTTTAGCCAGACTGCATTTGATACACTCGATTATGCAAGCGGAAAGATCAACTTTGGAAGCAAGGCAATATTAATGGGGCTTGGTGAAGCGAAACGAACTTTGCCTCGTTCATTTAACGGCGATCTGCCTAGCGGTGTTCGTGCAGTCGAAGCCTTTTGTCCCGGTTGTCTCGTTGTCGAGGGCCCCTCATTCGACAGTGAACCGGAGCTTGCGGATCGTATCGCCCATTCGGAATATTTCAAAGAATGGCAGATGATCGTGCTGCACGACAAAATCGAATTTGCTCGATCGACCGAGAAATTCCTATGGGCAACCTGGACTCGTTTTGATCCGGCGAGCGACACTTACTCGGCGAATGTCGAGGTTAAAAATAACCATATCGGTTACGGGGCACCGATCGTCATTGATTGCCGAATGAAGCCATGGTATCCGGCCGAGGTCGAACCGCTCGACGAAACAGTCACTCTCGTTGACAGCAGATGGGCTGAATATTTTTCCTAATTTAATGTCCGCTAGATCAATGACCACCAAACAACGCCGGATCATTAAGTACTACGCAATATCCCTCTCATTACTGTGCTTATTGGGTGTGTGCTGTCTGTTTTATGCGTATTTCATCGAGCCTCAACGTCTCGTGATAAATGAACATACCATAACACTAAAGGATTGGGATCCTGTATTTGACGGATATAAGATCGTTGCGATCGGAGATATTCATGGCGGTTCGAATGGCGTAGATCAAGCAAAACTAAGACGTATCGTTGCTGAGGCAAATGCTCAAAATGCCGATCTGATAGTATTGCTCGGCGATTATGTCTCGCAAAAGGATCATACGATCATTGGCAACGAGGGGCTTCGTATGCCGATAGGTGAGATCGCTGACGGCCTTGCTGGGCTGTCGGCAAAGGACGGAGTACTCGCTGTTCTCGGTAATCATGACGGATGGTTCTGTGATGCCTGTGTGAAAAAAGAACTTACACGGGTCGGGATCAATGTCCTCGAAAATGATGTTATTAAGATCAGTCGCGGTCAAAAGAGTTTTCGCGTGATCGGATTGCCGGATCATTTAAAAATAGGCATTTGGACGTTATTTTCTGGCGCCGCAAAGGGCAAACTTGCATTCACAAATGGCCAAGGCCCCGTGATCGCTCTTGAACACAGTCCCGACGTGCTGCCTGTCATTACCGGCGATCTGTTGATAAGTCCCGATCTCAAACTGCTGCTCTCTGCTCATACACATGGCGGACAGGTCTGGTTTCCTATTGTAGGTTCGTTAATTGTTCCAACAAGCAGTGGTCAAAAATATGCTTTTGGTGAGGTCTCTGACGGTGGAATAAAGATGTTCGTAACAACGGGTATTGGCGAAAGCGTATTGCCGCTGCGTTTTATGGTACCGCCGGAGATCGCAGTGCTTACTATCAAAAGAGAATATGATCAGTAGCAAAATGCATCCGCAACCATATTCGCATCCGAAATAATGGCGTCAGGTAGTTTTGTTATACATATTTCATTTCTTTGGTCTAGAGATCAACTTCATTTCTCCATATACACCGAGTATCTTTACCTTGCTTAATTTAAAATGTTGCCCAAAACAGCATGGCGTTTTTCTACCACAATCATTTTCGACAGTTCCCATTATCTGAACGGGAACACGACTGTACGCATCTTTGAGGTCAGGAGCAGATAAACTGTCAGATACCGACTGAGGTAATTCAATTTCGTCGATATATCCCGGCAATTCTAAGTTTTCGAATGGCTGGCCGATATAAAATGTATCTCCATCGTAATTTAGATATGTGGTGATGATGACAGTTTTTCCGTCAAAACCGGAAATATCGGCTGATACAGATTGCAGATCGGTATTTTGCGGTAAAAACAGATATGCCGTATATCCGACAGCTAGTGCGGCAGTAAATATCAGTAAACGGTATATCATTACAACAGTTTCATAACCTCCTTTGCGTCACGGTTTTCGTGAGTCGTGATCTTTTGATATTTAGTAACGACAGGGAATTTGCCGTTTTCCCAGTCAAGCATGGACTGTTTTGCTTCGCCTACCGTATCGGTAATGAAATTCCAATATATAGCCGTCGGATCGGGCAGCGGTTCGCCGCCAAATATGATAGATCGGCCATTGCCTGAGCCTTGTAATTTAATAGTGTCGCCGGCTGTCAGACGTCCAAGATCGTGACGGTTGAGAGTTTTATCTGCGACGCTCATCGTACCGCTGCAAACATAGATCGCAAGTTCGAACGCGGGATCGACAGATAATTCGATCTCAGCGTCCTGATGCAGTGCGACATCAAGATAAAGCAATTCCTGAGAGGTGCGTACCGGTGAGCGCATATTGCCATATTTACCGGCAACGAGTGTGAGATCGTAATTTTCGTTCGTAATGCGCGGCAAGCTGCTGCTTTCATAATGATCGAACGCAGGTTCCGTCTTGCGTTTATCGTGTGGCAGGCCGACCCATATCTGCAGTCCGTGCATTTCATCGAGGGTGCGTGAAACTTGTTCAGAGTGCGTGATCCCTTTACCCGCTGTCATCCAATTTACATCGCCGGGTTTGATCGAGCATTGATTGTCTAGCGAATCGGTATGCAGCACCTCACCGGCAAACAAATATGTTACGGTTTGAAGTCCGATGTGAGGATGCGGCGGTACATCAAATAATTCGGGTGTGACATTACGCTCGTGAAAGTGATCGAGGAAAACGAAACCGCCCACACGCCGCAATTCTCGCCGCGGCAATGCACGATGTACCTTGAAATCTCCGGGTAAAGATGATTCGCTTGCTGTGAGAATAAGATCGATCGTGCGGTTCCCCATAATATTTCTCCTAATAGGCTTTCATCAGATCATTTATATTCATGTATCGGATGCAACAACTATTTCGGATCTTAACGAGTTAGCGATGTAACAGACCTCGTGAGCTTCGTGATGCATCTCAGCCAGTTTCGCGGCATCAGGAGCATTGCCGACCCAGGTTATTTGCGGGTTTAATGTGATCTTTGCGATCCACTGCTTGCCGGTATCGGTTGTTGCCATTTCGCCGACCGCGTTGTCCTCGTATGTTTCGGGCACAAAACCATTCTTTGATGCGATCCAGAGAAATGACAACATGTGACATGAAGCAGCGGATGCGACCAACGCCTCTTCCGGATCGACCGCAGCCTCGATCGAGTATGGAATTCGCACCTCATGCGGCGAACTTGATGCCGGAACCGTCACTCCACCATCAAACGTCCATTCGTGACCGCGTGTATAGCGGTTGTGTGTAAACGTCTCATCCGAATCGATCTTCCATCTTATATTTGCCGCATAAGTTGACATAGTATTAATCCTTTACATAGTACAAATACCAATTACCTTCTATATGACGATATAGACACACATCCATTCTGGAATGCTCTTGTAAGACATCAATATTATCTACTAATTTCTCGGGCATTTTAGTAAGGTACATATACCCCTTTGATGAACCGGACGCTACCCATCCTTGAGCTGATGTAATAAATTCGATCTTTTTACGATCCACTGACACATTAACACCTCCATAGATGCCAGCTTCTTTAAACAGTTTTCTATATTCAGCTACCCGATCTTTGGGTAAATTGGCGGGTTCGGTCCAATTGTTGTCAACATGGGTCATCATATTGTCCTCGGTGACCATCTTATAAAGCTGTTCAAATACCTGAGGATCTTTATGAAATATATCTATGAGTATTTCATCCGAAAGATCAGGCTGTTCTGCAAAAAGAGGTGTTTCTAAATAATCATAGATCTTGTAACCAACCATTACAGCCCCTGCGAGAGCAACTATAACTAGAAAAATAAGAAGTTTTCTCGTGGTCTTTGTCATTGGTCATTTAACAGTTCATCGATCTTTTCACCCTGAAGCTTAACTATTTTGCCGTCACGCTCGACCACGACATAATTGCCCAGTTTCCTGTGCCGAATCAACGCTTCGCGAACGGCGCGGTCGTAGGCTTCGGTGATCTTGTCACCGTAAATATCGAAAAGGGTCGGTTCCTTTGCTTTTTTTAGCTTTTTACTCTTTTCCATTTCTGTTCATCTACGATTTCCAATTCGTCATCGGAAAATTGAGCAATCAACTCCGGCGGCCTGACTCCGCCATTATAAACTTTCCACGAATCAGCAATCGGTAAATACAATTCAAAGAAATACTTCTTGCCTAGTTCATATCTACGGCGAATGGTTGCTTCTGGAATATTATGTCCGCCCGATAGAACCCTTGCTTTTACGCGCTCCACGGCAAAGTCAGCATTGCTCAGCCAAATGTAGATTGTACACACATTGTAGCCGACGTCCTGCAACGATCTCAGACGCTTCGCATAAGTCCGAGTCGCCAATGTAGTTTCAAATGCAAAATCTTTCTTTGCGTCTGCAAGATCATTAAGCCTTGTGAGCATCGCCCGTCCGGCATCAATAGCGGCCCCTTCCGGTGCGTATGCAGACAAACCTTCGGCAATAACGTCAGCATTGACGTATTCTGTTATGCCAAAAGTATCGCGCAGCAAAACCGGGGCGAGTGTTGATTTACCCGCTCCGTTCGGTCCTGAGATGACGACGACGCTTGGCATATAAAAAGTAGCAGAAGCCCGCACGAAGTACGGGCTTTTGCAATAAACTCTCACTTCTCCCTATGGTCTCAACCTATATAACATTCTTGGAAACGGAATTGTTTCTCTCACGTGTTCGATGCCGGCCATCCATGCGGTGCAGCGTTCGATGCCCATGCCAAAGCCCGCATGCGGGACCGAGCCGTAGCGTCGAAGGTCAAGGTACCACTCAAATATCTCCTGCGGCAGGTCGTGATGTTTTAGCTGTTCTTCGAGATACTCGAGCGAGGCGGCGCGTTCGCCGCCGCCGATGATCTCGCCGTAGCCTTCGGGAGCAAGCAGATCGGCGCCGAGAGCGTATTTCGGGTCGTCCTTGTCCACCTCAAAGTAAAATCCCTTGATCGCTGCCGGAAAGTGATGCACAAAGATCGGCTGGCCAAAGTAGTTCGAGAGATACGTCTCGTCCGGTGCACCAAAATCTCCGCCCCATTCGAATGGGGCAGAAACACTCTTGTCACCATCGACGGTTCCACCGGCGAGATCTTGCGTCGCACTTTCTGCGGACGATGATGCGTCATCCGTGGCGGCATGAGCGTCACCGCTCCGTGCCTGCAAGATCCTGACGGCTTCGTCGTAATGAACCCTGGGAAAAGGAGCTTTGATCGATTCGAGCTTTGAAATATCGCGTTCGAGAGTCTTTAACTCTTCCTGACGTTCGGCGAGGACACGGTCGCGGATAAAGATTATCAGACCTTCGGCGAGTTCCATTACATCTTCGTAGCCGGCAAAAGCCATCTCAGGCTCGACCATCCAAAACTCGGTGAGGTGTCGGCGAGTCTTCGATTTTTCGGCTCTGAATGTCGGGCCAAAGGCATAGCTTTTACCAAAAGCGGCGGCCGTTGCCTCGTTGTATAGCTGTCCCGATTGGGTCAGATATGCTTTTTCATCACCAAAGTAATCTACCTCAAAGAGTGTCGTCGTACCTTCACAGGCGGCTGGTGTAAATATCGGCGTATCGGCCAGCGTAAAGCCGTTGCTGTCAAAATAATCGCGCGTCGCCTTGATGACCGTGTGACGGATCTTAAGCACGGCGTGCTGTTTTTTTGAACGGATCCACAGATGCCGGTTATCCATCAGAAACTCCGTACCGTGTTCTTTGGGCGTGATCGGGTACTCTGATGTGTTATGCACGACCTCGAGTCCGGTCACGTCGATCTCGACGCCGATCGATGATCGAGTATCTTCCTTAACGGTTCCGGTGACAATGATCGAGCTTTCCTGGCCGAGGCTCTTTGCTTTTTCAAAGACGTCTTCGTCATTGCCTTTAAAGACGACGCACTGCACGATGCCAGTACCGTCGCGGAGCTGCATAAACACAAGTTTGCCGCTCGAACGCGCATTATAGAGCCAGCCTTTAAGCGTGACCGCTTCGCCGATATGATCTTTTAGTTCGTTTATGTAGGTTTGCTTCATGGTAGATAAAAGGAAATTTTAAATGAAAGCCGGTAAACAAACAATTTAGCTGTCGCCTTCGATCAATTTATCATTGTCATTACGGTTCATATTTGCGACCCGTAATAGACTATTTCTCTGTGATCGTGCGTGCCTTTTTATAGCATAGATGCAACATTAACTGAAGATGAATTCACGGCGTTATCGAAGATCAGTAGCAGCCGAACCGTTCATTGGCGTGTCGGATCATAGATTTTTTTGGCCGACGGGTGTCAGAAGATGTTATCTAAGATTTATATCGTACCAGGCGAGGCATCGGGAAATGTATTCACGGATCCAAAAGAAGTTTTCGCCGATATATAGGCGACGTTTTGCGTCAAATCCGATGGCATCTACAGAGAGGTTCCGACATAGATAAATTGATCGCGGAAGATGATAATCCTGAGTGACAACAATGACACGGTCAAGGTGAAAGGCCTCTTTTGCACGATAACAAGACTCATAAGTACGTGTACCAAGATCGTCGATCAGCAGATCGCTTTCGGGTACGCCGAGGTTGACGGCGAGATCTTTCATTACAAAAGGTTCACGGCCGCCGCCGGTCAGTAGGATCTGTTTGGCCTTTCCGGCCTTATAAAGCTGGACGCCGGTGAGTGTGCGGTCATAAAGGGTATTCGACGGTGATCCGTCATCTTCAACACCGGCGCCGAGTACCATTGCAACGCGACCCTCAGCAGGTACTTTATCTATGTCCTTGTAGATCTTGCCGTTAGAGTATGAGATCACACGCAGATTTATAACGATGACCATTAGTAAAGATAATACGCCCGCGATCCCCGCAATTATAAAAAATGCCTTCACAGTAAAAGAGTACCATCTGACCGTCAAAGCCCGGATGTATTTGCTTCCATTTTATGTTTAACTGCTGTTATAGGAAATGACTAAAGAGGGAAAGAAGAAAAAGGTCAATTACGCGAGTGCTTGGGCTGAGGCTCGGAAGATAATATGGGCGGCGCGGTGGCGGTTGGCGTTGGGGAGTGTGCTGATGCTCATATCGAGGCTGGCAGGAATGGTCTTGCCGGCTTCGACCAAGTATATCGGCGACGAGGTCTTTACCAATCGCAACTTTTCGCTGCTCAAATGGATCGCTCTCGCGATAGGGGTTTCGACACTTGTACAGGGAATAACGTCATTCGTACTGTCACAGATCCTCGGCGTCGCGGCACAGCGGGCGATCACAGAGATGCGAAAGCGTGTGCAGGCTCATATCGAGAGGCTTCCGATATCGTATTTTGATTCGACACAGAGCGGCCAACTCATCTCACGCATAATGAACGATGCCGAGGGCATCAGAAATCTCGTCGGCACAGGACTCGGCCAAATACTCGGCAGCCTCGTGACCGCTATCATCGCGATCGGAGTGCTGTTCTATATAAATTGGGTGCTGACGTCGGCAACAATGGTCGTGCTCGCAATATTTGGAACGGCGATGTTCTATGCCTTTAAGATACTGCGGCCGGTCTTTCGCGAGAGGAATGTGATAAACGCGGAGGTCACAGGCCGTCTCGGCGAAAGCCTCGGCGGTATAAGGATCGTCAAGGCATACACCGCCGAAAAACGCGAGGAACTCTCATTTGCACGCGGTGCCCACAGATTATTTAGAAATATTGCCAGATCGGTCACGGGTGTTTCGGCGATCTCGTCCTTCTCATCGGTCATCATAGGTGCGATCGCAGTAGTGATGATCGTCATCGGCGGCAACGCGGTACAGAATGGGACGATGACGCTCGGATATTTTTTGATGTACATCTCGTTCACCTTTTTGCTGGCGATGCCGGTCGTTGAACTGACTTCGATCGGGACACAGATCACCGAAGCACTCGCAGGCCTTGACCGCATTCGTGAAGTCCTGGCGATCACGACCGAGGATGACGAAGACCTCGTACGCAGTCCGCTGCCGGCGGTGGAAGGGACGATCGAGTTCCGCAATGTGCATTTTGAATATGAGAAAGGCTCGCCGGTCCTCAAAGGCGTTTCGTTCTACGCTCCGGCGGGAACGACCACCGCACTTGTAGGATCGTCAGGATCGGGTAAGTCAACCATACTTTCGCTCGTGCTGAATTTTATCCAGCCCGGGATCGCAGACACGCCTGTCCTCGTTTCAGAGAGTGTTGATCATGGCGACAAGAGCGTCCTCGATCCCGGGAGTATCTTGATCGATGGGAAAGATCTCTCGACTGTTAAACTGCGTGATTATCGACGTCATCTAGGGGTTGTGCTGCAGGACAATTTTCTTTTTGACGGGACGATACTTGAGAATATCCGTTTTGCAAATCCCGAGGCGACCTTTGAGCAGATAAAAGAGATGTGCATCGTCGCGAATGCCGACGGATTTATAATGGACTTTGTTAACGGCTATGAAACTGTCGTCGGCGAACGCGGCGTCAAGCTGTCAGGCGGCCAGCGGCAGAGAATTGCCATCGCGAGGGCATTGCTCGCCGACCCGCGGATATTGATACTCGACGAGGCAACATCGAGCCTCGACAGCGAATCAGAAGCACTGATACAGGAGGGCCTTAATAATCTTCGCAAAGGCCGTACAACCTTTGTTATCGCGCATCGCCTTTCGACGATCCGCAGTGCGCATCAGATACTCGTCGTCGAAGCAGGTGAGATACTCGAGCGCGGCAGCCATGACGAACTAATCGCCCACAACGGCAGATATAAACAGCTCTATGACAAGCAATTTAGATTTGAACAGAATCTGTTTGTAAATCCGGGCGAGGATTTTACTGGCAATCCGGCAGAAAGTGCGGCAAAGACAAAACTCTAGTAGATCAGATCAGTTTTGGCCGCCAAGCAGAAAGATATCGTGTCGCCAATCACCGTGAGCGATCATGAACTGACGTTCGTCAGGTGAGACGGCAAAGCCGAAACGGGAAATGTACTTTATTCCGCCCGCCTCGCGTATCTTAACTGGTGCACCACCGCTCAGGCTTTGTTTATAGATCACGACTTTACCGTCGGCATAATGGATCATTTCAAATAAGTACTTGCCGTCTTGCGAGAACCGAACATAAAGCTGGCTGTTATTTGCCGAAAGTCCGGTGCTCAGTGTCTGAAAGATCGTATCGGATTCTACGCCTGAAATCTTAATATCAAAAAGTCCGCTGTTATTTTGTGCAAAAGCGATCGCAGTCCCGTCGGGCGAGACCGTAAATTCCCATTTAGGCAGCTTTCGCAGGAACGTTTCTTCCGCAGAGCCGTCAGCGGCGACGCTCCAAAGTGATCTGTCTATATTTGACGCAAAAAATACTCGGTCGGGAAAAGCACGAACAGGGTAACCGCCGACCTTTTTTGTGACCTGTTTCGCATCGGTACCGTCGGCATTCATTCGCCAAACCTGAAGGTCGCCTGATTCGTTATTGGAATAAAATATCTCGTCTCCGTCCGGTGATGCCGCGACAGTTCGTTTATCGGCAGGGCTGTTGGTCAGCTGACGCAGGCGGCTGCCATCGGTTGCGGATGAATAGATATTAAGATTACCGCCCATTTCTGAACTGAAAACAATACCTTTGCCGGGAATAAAATCTGCATCACCGCCCAATGCGACTCTTTTTGGTTCAGAATCAGGGTCTGCATCAATTACCGAGATAGAGAAAGCTCGCGTTACCTCGATCACTGCCGCCGTCGAAACAGTATTATTAAGACTTAGATTCTTAATATGCTTTAGAGGAGCCTCTATCGCCCTTGCGGCGTGTGTATTTGGATCAAATAAAAAGATATTTGCCGAATCTGACGATCCGCGCAGAGCAGTGATAACAAGCGAATTTGTCTTCTCGATGTATCCTAAATGAGTGATGTCAAAAAAACGCTCTTCCGAAAAAGACGATTCGGTGCCGGAGGCAAGATCTACTTTGTCGAGCTTAAAATCATTGCCTGCGGTTTCGGAATGTCCGTCAGCAAATATAACGGACGAACCGTCAGGAGTAAATGTACTCGTGCTGATGCGGATCGGATCCGGACGTGTCACGAGCTTTCTTTCGTCCTTGCCGGTTGCCGTGTCAGTAACGTAAAGCGAACAGTTTTCGTCAGGACGACGCGGACAGCGAACAAATGACACCATCGACGCGTCAGACGAAAGCCCGAACCAACCCTGATTACCTGCGGCGACCTCGACGATGCGCTGCGGGATGCCAGCCCTGATATCCACGCGAAAAATGCCGAACCCCGATGCAAGATCCTGGCGGCGCGTAAAATACAGTGTTGATCCGTCGGACGAAACTATCAGATCACCATACAGATTTTTTGAGGCGGCGATGACCTCGCTCTCGGCATCGGTCGCGACGTCGCGCATGCGGATACTTTCGCCTTCGCCCTCTTGTTTTGAGTAATAGACGAATTTGCCGTCAGGCGCGAGGGCTATATGTGTAGCGTTGCCGTCGGTGGTGAGACGCTTAATATCTAATCTCTTTTCAAATAAGGTGCGGTTATTAGAATGCAGCGACGAGTACGAGGCTACGCCGATCACAAGGACAAGCAATAAACCGCCGCCCCAGATCAGATCTCTGACAAAATGCTTGTTCCTTGTTCTAGGCAGCCTTTTCTCAGTTTCTCTTTCGGCCGGAGCAGACGGTTGTATGTTATCGATCGATGGCCGTAAAGGTTCTTTATGAGCCGATGCGAGTGTATCAGGTTCGGCGCATACTATCTGAACGCTATCGATAAATCTATAACCTTTTTTGGGAACGGTTTGGATGAATCTTTGTGTCTTAGAGTCATCGCCAAGCGCGCTGCGCACTTCCCAAATACATTTTGAGACCGTCGCTTCTTCAACAAAAGTATTGCCCCAGATGCGAGCGAGCAGCTCGCTCCTTTCGACAAGTCGTCCGTGATCTTCTACGAGATAGACAAGCGTTGAAAATGCCTTTGGTTTGAGCGGGATAGCGATGCCGTTCTTTTCAAGGATATTTTCTTCGGGCAAGAGCCGAAAATCGCCGAATTGGTATATTTTCTTGTCTTTGCCGTTCATTTTTACGCGTAAAAGAAGAAAAGAAGAATAAAAAAAGAACTTGTGTCAAGGATTTTTACATACATTAAAAGGCACAATCAAACCGTCAGTATAGATTAAATATGCGGATGAGCCTGACTCGGCCGCTTTTGACACTTTGCCGTGATGCCGTGACAAATATAGGTGACCGGACGTTATCTATTTTTTGAGGAAAATAACAACCGACCGTGAGAAACAGAATTTAATGAGATCAACTGCAACGAAAGTTAACATTCGAAGACTATTTACAATCGCTCTCTCTTTAAATCTGATCATGATCGCTGTAACGACCGTTAACGCTCAGATCAACATCAGCATTCCAAAGATCCCTAAGGTGAAAAAGGGTAATCCGTCTAATGACGGCTCACAGGGCAACACTTCGGCAGATAGAGCAGCGAACGGGCAAAGCTGGTCAGCGGCAATTGGGCAATTTAATGTTGGATACGATCCGGAACTTGCGGTCGCCGAGCCTCGTGCTAAATATATTGTCCATTACCTCGGATGTTATGCGAAAAAACACAATGTTCCATTGAGTAAGATAGATGACGCCGGATTGATCAGCCGATTCTATACCGGCTTCACATACAAGGATAAGGATATCCTCAAGAACGAACTCCCAAAACTGGCCGAGTTGGAACGCCTTTTCAAACAGGCGTTTCCAAACCGGCCCGATACAGGCAAAGGTTACTCGGAGAATCCCGCTATCTGGGACGATATACTCACCAATCGCGAAGAATATTATCAGTGCATCCTTGCCGAGATGCCCGACCCTAACGATTGCAGCAAATTGACGGACACAGAAAAAGTACGTCTCCAAGCTGGCTATAAGGACGATATGGATAAGGTTCTCGATCAGGTGAAAACCTTTACGCGTGACCGCGGATGGTACACCAATGAATACAACGAGAACTATGTTCTGATCGCACTCTCGCCGCGGAACAGAAATAAATTTGCCGAAAAGATGGGAAATCTTTATCAGTGCCTCTCAGGCGAGTTAGATCAAATACAGGCCGAGGCTAAAAAGACGCTGCCAAATTATACGCTGTCAGCATACAACACCAAGATCCCTGCCGATGAACGTGTAATGAGATCAGCGATCAATGATCTAGATAAGGCGACCATATACAAGATCGGACTCGAAGGTCCTAATTGGATCATTGAAAAGAATGAATACGGCCTGCCGATACATCGCTACAAACACGGTGCGATGTGGGTCAAATATTCGACCATGGATACGGGGTTCTGTCAGATATTGTGGATAAATGTGATACAAGATTACGCCGGGGGTGGAACATGGGGACAGTCGTACGGCAATTTCGTCAGAAATGAACCAGCCGGCTGTCCCGTTGGAAAATAATTATTACTTCCTTTATGGGTATAGTGCCTATAGTTTCGTTGAGGCTGCGGCGATAACATATACGCTAATTATCGTTTTGAATGAGTTCATCGGTTGGTTTTTTCTGTGTTGTTGTCCGGTAATTTCGGACATATAGAAGCGCGAGGAGCAAGACAAAATGCAGTATTATATTAATTCTAACGGGCAACAGATCGGCCCGATAGAAGAGAGCGATGTAATTGCCGGCATTGCGTCGGGGCAATTTTCACCGAACGATCTCGGCATACCGACCGGCGGCAGCAAATGGGATCGGCTTTCTGCACTTTTTCCGAACAGCGTGCCGAGTTTAGCTCAAGCACCGCCCGTTACATCAGCTGTCGCGGCCGTATCGCCAAAGAAGAAAGGCAGTTGGGGCAAAGTGCTCGGTGTCCTCGGGATACTGTTGCTCTTTATCCTGCTGATCGGCGGTGTTATTGGCTTTTTTGTCTATCGAAATCTATTTCCGGGCGATTCGGTCGCCGAGATGCCTGATCAGGTCAAAGATTTTAAACTCGAAAAGCGCAATCCAGGTCATGGAGATATTTGGGGATCTAAGGTTTGGTATGCAGGAATGTATAAGATCCCGCCGTCAGATGATGTGCTCGTTTATTTATTAACCATTTACAACAGCGAGAGCGAAGCACAAGCAAATCTTGAAAAGGATCTCGCAAAAGACTGTACCAACGGAGATAAACCGATACGGTTCACCTTCGAGAAAAATGGGACAAAGATCTCAGACGGAGCAACGTGTTACGGTGCTTTTTATGTCCTCAAAGGCAATCGTATCGCAACTATCGGCAGGATCGGAAAGTCTATAAGTATCGACCAATGGACTGAGTTTATGGAAAATATCCCTCTCAATGACGGAGCAAAGGTAAATAAGGGACAAAACAAACAATCCCGCACTGACAGCTATTAAAATGACATCCCAAACGATGCTAACGCAAGATCAGATATTGCTAGCATTCTGAATGACCGCCTTGATATATTGGGCTTCGTGTTCAAAAAAAGGCAACGGAGTCGCCCCTCCCATATCAGGGCGAGTCATTCAGTGTTCATGATCGATCAATTTCGAAAGTAATGTGGTAAACATGACGGGTGATCTTATTGCCCTCATCTCCGCAGTGAACGACGGAGCTAAACCCATTCCCGCCCCTTAAGACAAAGTCCTAAATCACAAAACCGGATCACTAAAACCTTAGTCACGTGGTTAATCATCAAGTTCCGCACGGAGGACCTTGGTTAGTGTTGGAAAGCTGCCGATATTGCCTGCGGAGCGGAGCACGATGCGGAACATCGGGAGGATGAACGGTATAAAATACGTTTTTCCTCGCATCGAGGATTGATATGAGAATGTGCCCGCTGCCTTTAGACATCGTTGGAGCGTCTGGAGCCTGAATTCGTATGCAAACTCAGACTCGTCGATCTTTGGCAGGCCGAGTTTGACACGCATTTCGAGAAAATAACGGCGCTTTTGTGCGAGCCACTCTGATGACGGAAGGTCGGTGATCCTGTCGAGCAATAGAGAAACAAGATCATACGCCGGCGAACCGATGCGAGCATCCTGATGATCGATGATACGCATACGGCCCGCATTATCTATCATCAGATTTGCCGCGTGAAAATCGCGGTGACAGAGCACTCTTGCAAAGCGGTCGAGCTTTGCGGCGAGATCGCGAAATTCTTCGGACAAACGAGCATCGGTGTCGGGATCGAGCGGCTTCTGTTTATAGGTCGTGAAGTAATGTTCCTTAAAAAAGTCGAGTTCCCAGAGCAGTTTTTCGGTATCAAAACGAAGTTTTGACGCGATCGAACGCATATCGTAGGCCAGTTCGGTCGTTGTTTGGATGCGTGCGATCAGCGAGATCGCTTCGCTGCGCAGACGCGAACGCTGTTCGACCGAGACCTCGGACATTACATTTCTTAATATTCTGTCGCCGAGGTCTTCTTGTATTATGACGCCGAGATCACCGTCAACGGCGTAGATGTTCGCAACCGGCAGGCTGTTAGCCAGAAAGAGCCGTGTGACGTCGAGATATGTCTGCTCGGCCTCGATAAAAGGATCCGGATAGACGCAGGCAATAGCCGACTCGCCATTCCATTTGATACGAAAATATTCGCGCGTCGATGCATCAGCCGTGAGCGTTTCGGCCGCGTCAGCGATCGAGTGCTTTGCCAGGAAAGTGTTTAGTCTTTCAGAAATGGATGACATCAATTTAACGGCCGATGTTTAGCGGCACTATATATTTCTCACCCTGAACATAACCTTTTAGAGCCTTATCCGGGATCTCGTTGCAATTATTGACCATCTCGGCTCGTACGATGGCGGCATTTTCAAAACTTTCGCCGGGTTCGATGACGACTCCGCCGGCAACTATCGTGCGGTACAGAGACGCACCGTCACCGATAGTTACGCCGTCCCAAATGACCGACTGTCTTATGTTTGCCGCTTCGCTTACCTGACAGCCGCTGCCAAGATGTACGTCAGAGCCATTCATCATCGCCAGCGAGATGTCCAGGTATCTCGGAATGGTGGAAAGCTCGTACCAACTGCCGTCAGTTACGTGAGCTGCGATCTTTTTACCCGCCGCGATCGCCGGGTTGTAAAAAACAGGAACGATATCAGAATAAACACCACGCGGAATATACTCAAAAACCTCTGGTTCGAGTATGTGAATGCCGGTGAACATCAGCGGCGTCGGGTTGTCGCTGTCGATATTCCTCAGATCGACATCAGAGAGCGGTTCGGCAAGCTTGCCAAAGCCTGTGACATTTCCATCAGCAGTTTCGACGATCGTAAACCTTTCGCGTTTGACGTTGGGCTTAAGTACCATTGTCGCTATCGCCCCTGAGGATCTGTGCGTTTCTATCGCGGCGGAGATGTCAATGTCGGTTATGATCTTGCCGTTCACAATGATGAACGTGTCACCGTCAAGATAAGCCCGCGCATTGTCTAAAGCTCCGGCAGTACCGAGAATGGCCGGTTCCTCGACCGTATAATCTATCTTGACGCCAAATGCTGAGCCGTCGCCCAATGCCGAAATGACCGACTGTGGCTGATGATGAAGGTTGACGACGACATCCTTGATGCCAAATCTTGCGATGTACTCCGCGACGTATCCGACCAGCGGCTTTCCGAGGAAAGGGATCGCGGGCTTTGTGCGGTCGATTGTTAATGGAAAAAGCCGCGTACCAAATCCGGCGGCCAATATCATTGCCTTCATACTGAGATCGATCCACTAGATGTTACTAGATTAGCCGACGGATTTCGAATTTGCCCTAAAATAAAAAGGGCCGAGACATAAAAGCCTCAGCCCTGCATAGAATGACCGGCGGCCAATTAGTGGCTGTTGTAGTTGGCAACCGGATAATCGCCGTCTGAACCCCATTCATTCAGCATCAGAGCACCGGTCGAGGTCTGTCTGATGTAGAAGAAGTTCTGTGTCGGATCCGGATTTGGGCGCCAAACAGCAACATCGGTCTTGCCGTCACCGTCGTAATCGCCCTGTACGGGGTAATCCGATGCGGACAATCCGAATGTCGCAAACAATTGCAAGTTAGTATTTGGCGGTGCCGAACTCGGGCGTACATACCAGTTGATATGGCCGTCAACGCCTCTAAGTGTCGCGATATCGGTTTTGCCGTCGCCGTCATAGTCGCCGGGAACGATCACGTCGGACGCTCCGCCCCAGAAAACGACGCTGATGTTGTTAGTAGTATTCGTTCTTAGCCAAAAAACGGCATCGGTGCCCGAAGCACGCTGAATGACAAAATCAGCCTTCCCGTCGCCGTCATAGTCGCCCGGGGCCGGATAGTCGCCGGTCTGTCCCCATTGTTCATAAACGATCTGCCCGACATACGATCCGCTGCTGGCCCGATAATAGAAATAGCTCAGATCGCCCGGGTTGTGGCCGACACGATAGACCGCCGGATCGACCTTACCGTCGCCTGTATAATCGGCAATTACTGTCGGATCGTCGCCAAGCTGTCCAAAAGGATCGGCGCGAAGCGTATTTGTCGAACTTTGCAGAATATAGAAAGCTGCGACGGTCGGTGCTCCGGCTCTCCAGACCGCGATATCTGACTTGCCGTCGCCGTCAAAATCAGCGGGAACGTAAAAATCGGACGCGAGGCCCCATTCGCCCTGTGCATCTACGGTAACGCAGCCGTTCGAGATGCCGGGATTGTTACATTCCATCCAGGTCACCTGGCCCGAGCTGCCGCCGCCGGTGTTTCGAGCGATCGCATAATCTGTTTTGCCGTCACCGTTAAAATCGACCGGTGACCTCACTATAGACGGAGACCCGCCGGTGATCATGAGGTTTGCGGCCGTCACATTGCCGGTATCGCCAGAACCGCGATCTCTGAATTTAAGCGTCCAGGTTCCATTTGCCGTGGCCGACGCAAATGCTGAGTTAAGGCTCGTCGTTGCAGGAATGCCTGACGGGACACCGCCGATGCCCGAAACGACGGTGCGGTTAGTACTTGTCGGAACCGGTGTACCCGATGAGATAACGGTCGTCCACCAATTGGCACTCGCCGAGTCTGAAAATGTGTAGGTGTTTGCCGTGCTCATCGCATTAAAATTGTTAGAGGCACAGGCGTTAGGCGAGGTTGCTGTCGTACCCGTCGCCGAAAATAAAAGCAGCGATTGGCCGCTTGGTGCGGTGAGCGTCACCTCCATATCCTGAACGTATGTATGAGACGCATTCATATTCACCGCCACGGCCGACGGAGAACCCGTGATGCCGGATACTGAAAAGGTAACCTCTCTGAATGTGGTGCTCTCATTTTGACATACAGGTGACGAGATATTTGAGTCCGGAATAAAACCCAAAGTACCTGCATTTGCAGGAAAAGTGCCCACCGGAGCACCAAAGCTAAGCGAGTTAGCTGCTGCTGTCGAACCTTTTGCATCGACACGTGAGAAAATGCCGCCGTAAGCTAACGCTCCGGCCACAAGAGCCAGAACACTTGCCGAATAGGCAAGCATACGAGCCTGCGTATTGAGTTTTATCCGAAACATAGTAGTATCTCTCCCAAAGTTGGATGGTGAGAAAATTCGGCAAAGTAACAGCAGGACAAATGGAAATCTATCCAAACTTTTCCTTTGAATTTTCAATTGTTAAAAGTAAAACTGGAGTTGCGAACTGAATGAAAAGTACAATGTTTCTTGATACTTGTCAATAAAAACGCGGTCATTCAGATGAGCGATAACCATTTGACAGATCCAGCAGGACATTAAGGCCGGGCCGCAGTATTTGGAATTAATCAAAATGACGGAAAAGAACACGCGAAGAGAGATCTTTGGCTGGGTGATGTACGACTGGGCGAACCATGCCTTTTTTGCCGTGGTAGGGACTGCGCTTGCCGGCCCTTATCTGACTGAACTAGCACAGGGAAGTGTCGGCGACAACGGCTCTGTTCTGTCGATCGGCGGCCATACGCTGGTCACTGCAAAATCACTTTTCTCATATTCGGTCAGTGTTTCGGTCTTTCTACAGGTCTTTATACTTCCGGTGCTTGGTTCGCTAGCCGATTACACTAAATTAAAAAAGACATTCATGGCCGTCTTTTGTTATTTGGGTGCTCTGGGCTGCATTCTTTTATATTTTGCCGAGGGCGACAGATATCTTTTTGGTGCGATAGCGTTCATTTTGGCAAACCTGAGTGCGGGTGCGTCGATCGTATTCTTTAATTCATTTCTCAATGACATAACGACCGAAAATTACCGCGACAAGGTATCGAGCTGGGGCTTTGCGACAGGCTACGCCGGTGCGACGGCGACTCTGATCCTGAGTTTTATCGTGCTGATGAACGCGGAGAGTCTCGGCATCACCACCGGCACAGCTGCAAGATGGTGCCTTGCGGCGTCGGGCGTCTGGTGGGGAGTTTTTGCGATATTTACCTTTACAATGCTCAAGAGTCGCGACCCGATCCGCGAGGCTCCGAAAGGTAAAGGAAAGATCGTCACCGGACTCATTGAGGTCAAAGACACGTTTCGCGAACTTTTCAGGCTTAAGTACACTCTAAAATTCCTGATCGCCTATCTCTTATATAATGACGGCATTCAGACTGTAATAACGATGTCGGGCATTTTTATTACGCAGGAGCTTTTTGTCGCAAAAGGCATGCCCGCCGATAACACGGTTCTGCTCATAACGCTGCTGATCGCGCAGATATGCGGGCTTGTCGGTTCGCTAATTTTTGAACGCATTGCTCATTACACGAACACAAAGACCGCGATACTTATTTCGCTTGGTATCTGGTCGGCGGTGGTGATATATGCTTTTGCATTGTTATCGACGCTGACGCAGGCATATATAATGAGTGGTTTCATCGGCTTTGTACTCGGCGGCTCACAGGCTCTGTCGAGATCGCTTTTTTCGCAGATGATACCGGCGGGGCGTGAATCTGCTTTTTTCGGAATTTATGCGATCTCAGATCGCGGAACATCGTGGCTCGGGCCGCTGGCATTCGGACTGGTCGCACAAATGACTGACTCGTACCGGCCAGCGATACTCGTGCTTATCGTGTTCTTTATCGTCGGCGGGCTAATACTTTTATTCACCGATACGGCAAAAGCTATTCATGAAGCGGGAAATGCTACACCCGATGAGGCTGAGGCGAGCGAGGAAATACTGTCCGAGTAAAATTTACCACCCGAGTCATGTGGGCTATAATACGGTTAAACACAACAGATCACGGAGACCAATACTATCCCTAATACAACAGAAAAGATCGTTACCATCTTCGGCGGGTCGAAATGTACCGAGGGAAGCCTCGAATATGACGAAGCCCGCAAACTTGGCTCAAATCTTGCAAAAGCAGGATTTACGATATGCACTGGAGGCTATCTCGGCGTGATGGAAGCCGCGTCTCGTGGCGCTCACGACGCCGGCGGCAGAGTACTCGGCATCGTGATGAATCAGTTCAAGTCTGAGCCGAACCGCTTTTTGACCGATAAGGTCGCGACGGATCATTTTTACGACCGACTTCAAAATCTGATCACGCGGTCGGTCGGCTTTGTCGCACTGCGCGGCGGCATGGGAACTGTGACCGAGATCTCGCTTGTCTGGAATAAATTGCAGACCGGCGTCCTCAAAGATCGTCCGCTTGTGCTGCTCGGCGATTGCTGGCCGTCCGTGGTTAAGGCGTGGAAAGATTCGCTGGTCGTCAGCGACACAGATGTTTCGCTGCTCGATTTTGCAAGTTCTGCCGATCAGGCTGCCGAGATCATTTCTGAAAGATCACGAGGTATCGCTCTATGAATTGCCCAAAATGTACAGTTCCGCTAATGGACGGAGCACGATTTTGCGGATCATGCGGTTTTACGATCGCACAGGCTCCCCAGCCTGTACAACCGGCTCCCCCCTCGATGCCGCCGCCCGTACAGCGATCGATGCCGGCCGGAAGCTCATTCAATTTTGACGATGACGGCCGCGGTCAAGGACGCGGCTATACTTGGGCGATCGAATATCAGGGTGCCTTTGCATTAGCGGTCGTTAATCTGGGTGCAGGCCAGGCGATCTGTGCAGAGGCCGGAGCGATGGTCTCGATGTCATCCAATGTCGATCTGTATTCTGAAATGAAAGGCGGTGTTTTTGGTGCCTTAAAACGTGCCGTCGGCGGCGAATCGGCTTTTGTCTCGACGTTTACCGCACAGAACGGCCCGGGCGAAGTGACATTCGCTCCCGGTTCGCCCGGTGATGTCGCGGGCATTGAAATGCGGGATCAGGTTTTTTGCGTACAATCGAGTTCGTATCTTGCGGGTGATACGCAGCTTGTCGTCAATACTAAATTCGGCGGTGCAAAATCGTTCTTTGGCGGCGAAGGACTGTTCGTGCTTCAGGTCTCGGGGACTGGGTTGCTGCTCGTTTCATCGTTCGGTGCGATACATCGCAAGGTTCTACGCCCCGGCGAATCTTATGTCGTCGATACAGGCCATCTCGTCGCATGGGAAGGCCATATGCAATATAACCTGCGAAAGGCTGCAAAAAGCGGATTCTTTCGCAGCCTCGTAAGCGGCGAGGGAATGGTTGCCGAATTTTCAGGCCCGGGCGAGATACTTATCCAGACCCGCAATCTCGCGGCTTTTGCCGGATTGCTCAAGCCTTTCTTCCCCACACAGGGCGGCGGCGGCAGCGGATTTAGTTTCGGAAGCTAAATGTTGTACCGCTGATGCTTTCGGTTTTCGCATTAGATGAAAAATACCGGAACTGCAAAACTCTCTGAGGTCATACTCACCGGACGCTGCGTCTCTCACGGATACGCCGCGGGCCGTGTCGTGTGCCTGTACGGCAGAAAGCGCCAGTATTTTAGACAACAGATCAGCGATGCCGAGGTGCCCGGCGAACTCGAAAGGATAAAAAAAGCGATCTCGACCGCTATTTCCCAACTCGAGGATCTCATCGAACATCCGCCGTCGGGCAGTGCTGCGGATATATTTGACGCACATCTGCTGATGGTCGAAAGCTCGTCATTCTCGGATGCGATCGTCAGTCAGGTGAGTGACAGCCATAAAAATGCCGAGTGGGCCGTAAAGACTGTCGCCGACGAACTTAAAGCCCAACAGCGAAAGGTATCTAACGAAGACCTTCGCCAGCGTTATCAGGACATCGAGGATATTGCCGAACGCGTTCTGAACGCTCTTGCAGACGGGCGTTCGCAAAATCCGACGCTGCCGCCTGACACGATCCTCGTCGCATCTGAGGTCACGCCGTCCACGCTCATCGAATATTGGAATTCGCCTCCTGTAGCGATCGTGACTGAACACGGCGGCTGGACATCGCATACTTTCATTTTGGCACGCGAACTCGGCATTCCGGCCGTCGCGGGCATCCCGCGCATCTTGCGAAGACTCTCCACCGGCGACACAGCGATCATCGCAGCTGATAAAGGACGCATCATTCTCAATCCGACAAACGGTGTCGCAAATGTCGGCGGTTCTGATATCGAGCCAATAGAGACAGCGGCAAGATCTGCCGGTCTAAAGGGGTCAGCTGAGCATTCGGTAGTTTTGCGTGTAAATCTCGACAACGTCGCAAAATACAGTGCTGCGGTTACCAACGGGGCACATGGCATCGGGCTTTTGCGGTCCGAATATCTTTTTATGGGCGACAAGGGCTGGCCCGACGAAGATCGCCAGCTTGCTGCCTATAAGCGTGTCGCCGAGACGGTCGGTGACGACGGTGCAAGGATCCGAACGTTCGATTTCGGCCTCGAACAGGTCTCATTCACAGGTGCCGATCAGGAAAAGAATCCCGCACTCGGAATGCGTGCTATCAGATTATGTCTTTCGCGTGAGTGGCAGTTCAGAAAGCAGGTCCGAAGCATAATGGCGGCAAACGAACGCGGAAACCTGTCGATCACACTGCCGATGATCGCGGGCGTTCGGGAACTAAAGGCTTCGAAAGCGATCATCGAAGAGGAATCTCTCGCGCTTAAAGAAAAGGGGATATACCACGGTATTCCTAAGATCGGGATCATGATCGAATTGCCGTCAGCCGTGATGACGATAGATCAGCTTGTGCGTCACTCCGATTTTTTCTGTTTAGGCACTAACGATCTCGTTCAGTACACACTCGGTGTCGATCGTGATAACGAAACGGTCGCGGACTGGTACGAGACGCTGCATCCCGCGATACTGCGGTCGATCGAAAAGGTGCTTGTCACTGCCCGTAATGCCGGTGTACCCGCTGCCGTGTGCGGCGAGGTCGCCGGATCGCCATTCTATACACCGCTGCTGATCGGTTTAGGTGCGACCGAGCTGAGTATCAAACGCGGGTCGCTGCGCGGCGTCTCCTATGCACTCAGCGTGGTAGATCAGGCCATCGCTGGCGATATTGCCCACCGATGCCTCGATCTCGAGACTGCCAAGGAGATCGAAGAATTACTAACGATCGAGTACTCAAAACACTATCCCGAGTTGCTCCGTGCGGAGTAAATAAGATTTTTTAACATTTTTTATAGAAATCTGCGTCGTTTTACCATTTATTCAAATGGTAAAAATTGAAACGTGTGTTCTCATTTCAGGCAATGATGCAGAGATTTATCGGATCCATACGCAATAACATACTCCCGGCGGCAGCTGCAGCGGTGCTGTTATGTGCTGCGGTGTCCGGCAATGCTCAGCTAAATGTCACAGAGTCGCGTTCGCAGGGAGCGTCAACAAGGTCAGGTTTTGATAAAGAACGCAGTTCGCTCGTCGAGATAGTGGAACCGTCGAAAACGTCTGACGACACGACCGAGCCTTTTGATGTCTCAAGGGATAATGTCAGCGGATCGGCCGCGGTCAGAACATATCTCGTCGGTACGGGCGATGTGCTGTCGATCACGATATCGCAGATCGGAAATTCGGGAAGGAAGTATCTTGTCCGCCGCGACGGCACGATAGATTTTGGACTTGCGGGTGATTATGTCCCCGTCGCAGGCAAGACGGCTGCAGAAATTGAACAGCTCCTTGCGAAAAGCATACGTATCATCGACAGGCCGCAGATCGCGGTCAAGATCGCACAATATTCGAGTCATACGGTCGATGTTTCGGGCACGGTCGCTTCGCCCGGAACAAAATATATCGCACGCGAAGCTGTTCCGTTCTTCGTGCTTATTGCCGAGGCTTGCCCGTTGACCGGCTCAAATCGAGCGATCGTAACCAGAAAGGACGGCTCCACGCTGTTTGTTCCATTGAATTCGGCGACATATAACCGCACGCTTATTTATGCGTCAGACCGTGTCGAATTTCAAAAACTCGGCGAGGTCGAGATCAGAGGCAAGGTCGTATCGCCGCAAAAGATCGCGATCGACGGGCCGATAACTCTGGCAAAACTGATACAGGCCGTCGGCGGCATACAGCCAAAGGCAAAGCACGTCGTCATCAGGCGGCAAATTGCCGGAAAGGCTGAGAATATAAATTTTGAACTTAAAGATCTCGGCGGCAAATTAGTATCCGATCCGGTGATACAGACCGGCGATGTGATCGAGATCAGCGAATAGCGTTAACAAATATGTAAATGTAAAACATTTTTTGTTATACTGCTTTCGCCAATGCTATGAGGCACGACGGGCGGTCGCTTGCGTTTCAGACGTAAGAGGAAAGTCCGAACACCAAAGGGCAGCGAGCCGGATAACATCCGGGCACCGTTTCGCAAGACGCGGTGACGACAAGTGCAACAGAGAATAGACCTGCCTCGCAAGAGGTCAAGGGTGAAACGGTGAGGTAAAAGCTCACCGGCGTGAATGGTAACATTTGCGGCCAGGTAAACTCCTCGTGGTGCAAGATCAAATAGGAGATCGCGTAATTTGTGCGGCCCGTACAATATCCCGAAAGGGATCGCAGATCTCGGGTAGATCGCTAAAGCCGTCCGGTAACGGCCGGCTTAGATGAATGATCGCCGCCGCCAGCAATGGCGGAGACAAAATTCGGCTTATAGTCGTGTTTCATAGCTAACGGCCGTCTCATAAAATAAAAACTTAGGAGATTTCCTTACAATTATGGCAAACCGAAAAGGTGTGTTCATAGGAGCCTATGTTCCTAACGAGTTAAAAGAATCACTGCGTCGCCGTGCGGCCGCGGAGCATCGCACACTGTCGCAGGAGATCACTCGTATTCTGATCGAGGCGGTCCATGGAAAGGGCCTTCCGGCGGGCAGCATAGACCGCAGAACCGGTGCGACGATACCGCGCCGCCGTGCGACCGATCCGCCGATCAGGCGTCGAACTGAGGACCTGCCGTATATTGCCGGCGGAGACGATAAAAAACGATAGTTAACACCGGTATCTTTTTTTTGATATTTGGCGATGCGGTTCATGATATGGGCCGCATCGTTTTTTTATTGAAGTGTAGATTTTGATAGACTTCAGTCAATGAATTCTAAATCCATCGGGATCACGATCGTCGCGGCCATTGTCGGGCT
>Ga0153956_1000148_pt1 | contig 89390 bp, 77 predicted proteins | sample TSFL040MetaG_FD_104704 | JGI IMG/M metagenome (GOLD analysis project Ga0153956, IMG submission 104704) | Attine ant fungus gardens microbial communities from Florida, USA - TSFL040 MetaG | ecosystem: Host-associated > Fungi > Mycelium > Unclassified | place: USA: Florida, Wekiwa Springs... | reverse complement strand
GGCCGGCGCGATGAACCGGACGTTGAGGAAGGCGCCCAGGAATCCGGTCAATGCCTCGATGCCGACGTTGGACAACGTGTTGTAGCCCTGCACGGCGATCAGGGCCCCGGTGGAGAGGGTAAGGAAGCCGACGATGACCACGGTGCCGCCGATGACGGCCAGTGCCCCCGAGCCCATCCCCATCACGGCGATCAACCGCAGCACTTCTCCGGGGTAGCGGCGGACCGCATCCCCGATGGCGGCCAGTGCGCTGCCGTAGAAGGCGGTCTGTTCGCCGACTCGCCGGGCGGTCTCAATTGCTGTCACGGCGCGACCTTCACACCAAAGGCGGTGGCCAGGATGTTGATCAGAAACAACGCCATGAACGCGAAGACCACGGTCTCGTTGACCGCATTGCCCACCGAGGTCGGGCCGCCTCCCACCGACAGCCCCTTATAGCAGGCGATCAGCCCGGCCGACAGGCCGAACAGCAGCGCCTTGATCAGCGAAACCACCACCTGCGGCAGTCCGGTCAGCAGTGTCATCCCGGCCACGAAAGCGCCCGGCGTGACGTGCTGCACGAACACCACGAAGGCATAGCTTCCGGTCAGGCCCACCACCGCGACCACCGAATAGAGCATCACCGCAACGAATGTCGCCGCGATCACGCGGGGAACAACGAGCGCCTCAACCGGATTGACGCCGATCACCTTCATTGCGTCGATCTCTTCGCGGATCGTGCGCGCACCCAGATCGGCGCACATGGCGGTGGCGCCCGCGCCCGACACGACGATGGCGGTCACCACCGGGCCGACTTGGGTTACCGCCGCCAGCGCGGCACCGGCGCCGGACAGATCGGCGGCGCCGATCTCCAGCAGCACGATGTTGAGCGTGAAGACGATGAGGACGGTGTAGGGAATCGACAGCATGATCGTCGGGACGATCGACACCCGGGCCACGAACCAGATCTGGTTGATCAGCTCACGCCACGCCCACGGTGGTCGCGCCATCGCCGCGAACGTCTCGCCCGCAAGCACGACGAAATCGCCGACCGCGATCGCGGGCTTGGACCAGGAGGGCCCGCTCATCGCTGCCAGCCTCTGATGTGCGCCAACGGGTCAACCCGTTCGCGCGCGAACGAGCCGCCCGGTCGACGACGGCCCCACCACTACCCCACCACCACGTGCGCACGTCACTGCCGCTCTCCCGCGCATTCGTCGCTCCCCTCCTGTAGTTGGCCGAACAGTAGGAGTGCACGAATTAGCTGTCAACGGCCCCAAATGGCCTACTACCGCGCTGTTCACGGAAGCTGCTGGTTGCCAGGCGCCGACGATTTGGCGCACGGCGATTTAATCGGACCGACCCGAACGGCGACACTCATCGCGTGCCGCAACGCTGCTTGCAGCTGTGGCGCACACTCGATAGGACCCGATCGGAAGGAACCCAGGTATGGCGACGACGCTGACGCGCTGGGAGCGGCGGGTGGATGCCGGCGACTGGGATGCCGTCGCCGCCGAGCTCGATGAGTGCGGCGGCGCCCTGCTGCCGCCGCTGCTGACCGTCGCCGAGGCCGCGCGGCTGCGGCGTTGCTACGCCGACGACGAGCGCTTCCGCGCCACCGTCGACATGCAGCGCCATCGCTACGGGTCCGGGCAGTACCGGTACTTCGCGGCTCCGGCACCCGATCCGGTCGATGCGCTCAAGCGCGCGCTGTACCCGCGGCTGCTGCCGATCGCCCGCGACTGGGCTACCCGGCTGGGCCGCGACGCGCCCTGGCCCGACGACTTCGCTGAGTGGCTGGCACAGTGCCACCGGGCCGGTCAGACCAAACCCACCGCCCTGATGTTGCGCTACGGCTCCGGCGACTGGAATGCGCTGCACCGGGACCTCTACGGCGAGTTGGTGTTTCCGCTACAGGTGGTGATCAATCTCAGCGACCCGGCCGCCGATTACACCGGGGGCGAGTTCCTGCTGGTCGAGCAACGCCCGCGTGCGCAGTCTCGAGGCGTGGCGGTGCAGTTGCCGCAGGGGCACGGTTATGTGTTCACCACCCGTGATCGTCCGGTGCGCTCCACCCGCGGATGGTCGACGGCGCCGGTGCGCCACGGTGTCTCACCGATCCGCTCCGGTGAGCGCTTCACACTGGGGCTGATCTTTCACGACGCCGCTTGAAAGACACCGCTTTAGCGCACGGTTGCCTTACGCCGCAACAGGATCACGTTGTCGGTCAGCACGCCGGCCTGGCCGTCGGGCCCAATGGCGTCGCGCTCGGCCGTCCCGAGCCGTAGCAACTCCCACTGCGCGTCATCGAGCGCCAATCCCGCCAGGACCTCTTCGGCCGTGGCAAAGTGGTGCTCGTGGACGTGCTCGCCGGCCCATGGCGGCGCGGCGGCGTGGTCGACGATCAGCAGTCGCCCGCCCGCCGCCACGGCGTCGGCCGCCCGGCGCAGCACCGCTTCGCGTTCCAGTGGCACCGGTGAGTGCAGGAACTGCGCCGACACCAGGTCGAATCGGCCGGCGGGGAAGCTGGTGGACAGATCGTGACGTTCGAAGCGGATACGCGAGATCACCTGGCGCTCTTGAGCAGCGGCGCAGGCCCGTTCCAGCGCGTTGGCAGAGACATCGACCGCCACCACCTGCCAGCCGTCTTCGGCCAGCCAGATCGCGTCGGCGCCCTCACCGCAGCCCAGATCCAATGCCCGGCCCGGCGCCAGGTCCGCGGTGATCTCGGCGAGCTGAACGTTGACCCGCCCACTCCAGACCGGCGCATCGCCGCCGTAGAACTCGTCCCAGAATTTGCGCGGGTCGCGCGCTGCGTCCGTCATCGGTCCACTTCCTTTTCCGTCATCGCGTTGCCGGGCGGCAGCGGCAATCCGTAGTCGTCGGCGGCCAGGCTCTGCACCACCGCCGCCGCGGCGCGGGACCCCGCCGCGATCGCGGCGGCCACCTGCGGCATCTCCCCCGTCAGGTCCCCCGCGGCAAATACCCCGGGAATGGAGGTACGGCACAATGGATCCACACCGACGGGGTCTTGGGCCACGGGACCGGGTTCTGCGACTGCCACACCGAGGCGCTCGGCCAGCTGGTCGCGTTGCCGCAGGGCCGTCGCGACCAGCAGTCCGCGCCTGGGCAATCGCTGACCGTCGGTGAACGCCACCGCCGACAGCTCGCCGTCGTCCGCGTCCAGCGCCGCCACCGGCCGCTCATCTACTCGGATACCGGCTGCGGCCAGCCGGCTGCGATCGTCCGTGTCCAGTTCGGCCGGGCCGTTGGTCAGCACCACGATCTCATCGCTCCAACACCGCAGCAGCAGCGCCATGTGCACCGCTCGGGCGCCGTCGGCCAGCACCGCCAACGGCAGATCCCGCACTTCCCAGCCGTGGCAGAACGGGCAGTGGAACACCGAACCGCCCCACAGCTCCGCTATGCCGGGGAGATCCGGTGGCAGGTAGGTCATTCCGGTGGCCAGCAGCACGCGGCGTGTTCGTTCTTCGCGACCGCCGACAAGCCGCACCACGAACTCGCCGTCGACACTTTCCATGTCTGCCACCTCACCGGCACGGACCTGCACACCGTAGGAAGCGAGTTCGTCCCGGCCGAGCCTGTAGAGCTCGACCGGCGGGCGGCCGTCGTGGCCCAGCAGGCCGCCGATTCCGTGCGCGCTGCGGTTGCTCTGCTGGCCCGCGTCGATCAGCAGGGTGCTACGCCGGGCTCGGCCCAGCACCAGACCCGCGCTGAGTCCGGCCGCGCCGCCGCCCACCACGATGCAATCCCAGATTTCGCTCATGCATCGAGCATGCAGGTCGCATCGCTAAACAGCACGGTTGTTTGCTATCCAGGCAAATGACTCCGAATGCCCAGCAATTCAGGAGGCGGCCACACCCCAGCCCAGCCACCGGGAAGTCACCAGCACCAGCCCTAATGACACGGTGGCCACCACCACCAACCCGATGACGGCCACCAGCAGTGGCCGCCAACCTGCCCGGGCGATCTGCCGAAAGTCGGTCGACAGGCCGACGCCGGCGAACGTCAACAAGAAGGCCCATCTCGACACGTTGCCCAAGCTGGCCAGCTGCGCCTTATCCAGCCATCCCAGCGTGGCCACCGAGGACACCGCCAGGAATCCCAGCACGAATTTGGGGAACTGGTGCCAGATGAACGCCGCCTTGGCTCGGTAGCCGGAAGCCACCTGGTCGGCCTGTCCGCGCGCCGCCCAGTACAGCGCAAAGCCCAAGACCACGAACCCGATCAACGCGTTGCGGACCGATTTCACCAGGACCGCGATCTTGCCGGCCTCGTCGGAGAACAGGTAACCGGTGGCGGTGGTCTCCGCGGTGTTGTCCACGGAAAGGCCCGCCCACAAACCGAACTCGTGGTCACTGAGCCCGATCAGGTGGCCCAGCGGCGGCAATACGAACAGGCCCACCGCCCCGAGCGCCAGGATCGCGGCGATCGCATAACTGACGTCGGAATTCTTGGCCCGGATGGCGCCCTTCGACGCGATGATCGCCGACACCCCGCAGATCGAGGTGCCGATCGCCAGCAGGGACCCGAGCTTTCCCGACAAACCGAAAAGATGCGCTGCGCCAAGGATTATCGCGCCGGCGATCGTCATATCGACCAGAATCTGAATCAGGCTGATGCCGCCCAGCTTGGCGATGTCGCCGAGCACGAATCGAGAGCCCAGTGCGACGATGCCGACCTTGAGACAGAATTCGTAGGTCAGTACGCCCGGGAGAAAGACCCGGTGCAGTCCGACCGTGTTTCGGATCAGGAGTCCGATGACGATGGCCCACAACACGTATTCGATGTCGGGCACCGTCGCGTGCAACTGATGGCCCAGCGCCAGCCACCACCGCTGGGCGTACTTGCCGAGCAGCCCCACGGTGAGCAGCAAGGCGAACCCGGGCAGATAGTCCAGCGGGCGCCGGCTGGTGAAGATCGTGTCGACGTCGGCCTGGTCCGAATCCGGGTGCGTCGTGGTCACTTCCTCACCACGGAATCTTCGGGAGCAAATCGGCCAAGGCCAGCGCAATGAGCACACCGACCAGCAGGTTCGCCCATCCGTCCACGCCCCACCACTTCATCTGCGGCCTCTCCTCAGCGGTTCCGGCGTAACGGTAGGACATCGCCGTGTGCGGTGACAGAGTTCAAATCACCGTCGCTGAAAAAGAGGCACTCGTGGTTGCCGTCGCACCGACAATGCTGGCAACCTGAATTGCCATGCAGGCAAGCACTGACGATGGTGGCGTAGATCTGCGGGTGCGGCGTCGACTGCGTGAGCTGCGCACCCAGCAGGGGCTGACCCTGGAGGACGTGGCGACTCGCGCCGGTATCGACGTCTCGACGTTGAGCAGGCTGGAATCGGGCAAGCGACGCCTGGCATTGGATCATCTGCCCCGGCTGGCCGAGGCACTGTCGGTCAGCACCGACGACTTGCTGCGCGCCCCGAAACACCAGGACCCGCGGGTGCGGGGTACCTCGCACAGCCACAACGGCATCACCTATTGGCCGCTGACCCGGCACGGCCCGGCCGGGGGTTTGCACGCCTTCAAGATCCGGGTCGGTGTGCGTCGCCGACGCCCCGCCGAGTTGCCGGTGCACGAGGGCCACGAGTGGATGTACGTGCTGTCCGGCCAGCTCCAGTTGGTGCTGGGCGACGACGATTTTTTGATCGGGCCCGGTGAGGCGGTCGAATTCTCGACCTGGACGCCGCATTGGTTCGGTGCCGTCGACGGTCCGGCCGAGGCGATCGTGATCTTCGGAACCCACGGCGAACGCGTGCACCTGCACGACTGACGCGCAGGCCGGCGGCTACAGGTAGGCCGTCTGATTCACCAGCCGCACCGACGCGGGCCCGTCGCCGTAGAACTCGGCAATGCTCAGCGACGCCAGGTCCAGGTGCAGCCGGTACAAAATCCCGGGGCCGGCATCCAGCGCGAGGCGCAGCACCGTCTTGATCGGTGTCACGTGCGACACCACCAGCACGGTGGCGCCGGCATGGTCGGCGACGATTCGGTCGCGCGCGGCCTGCACCCGCTGCTGTACGGCGTCGAAGCTCTCCCCGCCGGGGGGCTGCGTGGAGGTGTCCTTCAGCCAGCGGCGGTGCAGGTCGGGATCGCGCTCGGCGGCCTCGGCGAAGGTCAACCCCTCCCAGGCCCCGAAGTCGGTTTCGGTCAGGTCCTCATCGACGGCCACGTCCAACCCAAGCAGTCGCGCCGCCGCCGCGGCGGTGTCGCGGCAGCGTTGCAGCGGTGAGCTGATGACCGCCGCGATACCGCCCCGCTGGGCCAGGTAGCGCGCCGCCGCATCGGCCTGCTGCCGGCCGGTGTCGGTCAGTGGCGGGTTGCCGCGTCCGGAGTAGCGCCGGTTCACCGACAGTTCGGTCTGCCCGTGCCGCAGCAGCAACAGCCGAGTCGCCGTTCCCGTCGCGCCGGTCCAACCGGGAGCCGCGGGCGCGGGCGTGGGGGCCTCTGCGGCCGACTTCGATGCAGGCCTGTCGATACCGGCCGCGGCGTCCATCGCCTCGTTGGCCAGCCGGTCGGCGTGAGAGTTCTTCTCCCGCGGAATCCAGGAGTAGCGGACATGGTCGAACCTCGACGCCAGCTCGCGGGCCTGCCGGTGCAGCGTGATCAGGTCCGGGTGCTTGACCTTCCACCGGCCGGCCATCTGCTCGACCACCAGCTTGGAGTCCATGAACACCGCTACCTCGGCGGCGCCCAACCGGGCCGCCTCGGTCAATCCCGCGACCAGGCCCCGGTATTCGGCGACGTTGTTGGTGGCAACACCGATGGCCTCCTTGGCCTCGGCGAGCACCGAGGTGCGATCGGCGGACCACACCACCGCGCCGTAGCCGGCCGGGCCCGGGTTTCCGCGCGACCCGCCGTCGGCCTCAACTACGACTTTCATCGGCGGCGCGCTAACCGAAGTCCTTGACCCGCAGCAAGATCGCGTTGCACTCCGGGCAACGCAACACCTCCTCGGGGGCCGCCGCCGAGATCCGGGCCAGCTGACCGCGGTCGATCTCGATCCGGCAGGCACCGCACTGTCCCCCACGCAACGGCCCCGCGCCGACCCCGCCGGACGTCCGCTGCCGCTCATAGAGCGCCAACAACTCGTCGTCGATCGTGGCGGCCAACTCGTCGCGGCTGGCGGCGCGCTGCCCGCGAGTGCTCTCGATCTCGGCCAGCGCGGTGTCCACCGCTTCCTGCACTCGGCCCAAATCGGCGGCCAGGCCCTCCAGCAGGCTCGCTTCCGCGTTCGCCTGGGTCTGCAGTTGCTCGCGCTGCTCCATCAGCTCCAGCAGCGAGTCCTCCAAGCTGGATTGACGCTTCTGCAGCGTCTCCAGCTCGTGCTGCAGATCGACGACCTGCTTGGCGATGGCCTGCCCCGAGTCCAGCAGGGCGCGATCGCGGTCCTCGCGCTGGCGCACCGCGTCGATCTCCGACTCGAAGCGACCGGCCTGGGCGTCCAAGTCCTCTAGTGCCAGCTCCAGCGCGGCTAACCGGTCGGCTGCCGCGGTGTGCTCGGCCTGGATGCGCTCGCGGTCCTGCTGCTCGGGAAGATTCTTGGCGCGGTGCGCGTTTCGGGCCAGCTCGGCATCCAGCTCCAACAATTCCAACAGCGAACGCTGTTGAGCTACAGCAGCCTTCATGACCGGTCTCCTTCGTGCGCGAGGTTCCAAGGGTCGGTGCGCAGCGTGCTGACACGCACCGGCAGCGTCGCACCGAAATGCGAGGACAGTAGGTCGGCGGCTTGCGCGCACCACGGATATTCGCTGGCCCAGTGGGCCACGTCGACCAGCGCCATCGCAGATCGGCGGGAATGCTCGTCGGCCGGATGGTGGCGCAGGTCCGCGGTGACGTAGGCCTGGGCGTCGGCGGCGGCCGCGGCATCCAGCAGGGAATCCCCGGCGCCGCCGCAGACCGCCACCCGCGAGACCGCCGCGTCGGGGTCGCCCGAGGCGCGCACACCCCACGAGGTGGCCGGCAGACCCGCAGCGACGCGGGCGACGAACGCACTCAACGGCTCCGGGGTCGCCAAGCTGCCGACCCGGCCGATCCCCACCCCGGCGGTCAATGGTTGCAGCGCGAAGATGTCGAACGCCGGCTCTTCGTAGGGGTGGGCGGCCAGTAGCGCCGCGTGAATCGCCCCGCGGGCCCGCGCCGGCGCCACCACTTCGACGCGGTCCTCGGGAACGCGCTCCACCTTGCCCACTCGTCCGATCGCCGGCGTTGCACCGTCGCCGGGCAGGAACTGGCCGGTGCCCGGCACACTCCAGCTGCACTGTGCGTAGTCACCGATCTGACCCGCACCGGCCGCGAACACCGCGGCCCGGACCGCCTCAGCGTGCTCTGCCGGGGTGTAGATCACCCATTTGTCGGTGTCGACACGCGGGCCGGCCGGCTCCAGGACGGACTCCACAGTCAGCCCGAGTGCTGCCGCGAGCGCGTCGGACACCCCGGGCGAGGCCGCATCGGCATTGGTGTGGGCGGTGAACAGCGCCCGACCGGTTCTGATCAGCCGGTGCACCAGCGAGCCCTTGGGGGTGCTGGCCGCCACGGTGTCCACGCCACGCAGCAACAGCGGATGGTGGGCCAGCAGCAGGCCGCCGTCGGGCACCTCGTCGACCACCGCCGAGGTGGCGTCGACCGCGATGGTCACCGAGCTCACCCGGTCATCGGGGTCACCGCAGACCAGCCCGACCGAGTCCCAGGAGTGGGCCAGCCCGGGCGGGTAGGCCGCATCCAGTACGTCAATGACGTCAGCCAGCCGCGCGGTCACACTGCAAGACAGTAGTGCGCCACCCGGCGAGCTCGCCGCGCACGTCGGGGACAATGGGACCGTGACGCGCACGAGCACCGCCGCCGCCGAATTGGTCATCTTCGACCTCGACGGCACCTTGACCGACTCCGCGGCCGGGATCGTCGCCAGCTTCCGGCACGCGCTGGACCACATCGGCGCGCCGATTCCCGAGGGTGATCTGGCTGCGCGGCTGGTCGGCCCGCCCATGCACCACACGCTGGCGGCGATCGGCCTCGGCGAGCAGACCGAGGCCGCGGTCGCCGCCTACCGCGCCGACTACACCAGCCGCGGCTGGCAGATGAACACCATGTTCGACGGCGTCGCCGCACTGCTGCGCGACCTGCGAACTGCCGGGGTCCGGTTGGCCGTGGCCACCTCCAAAGTGGAACCGACGGCGCGCAAAATCCTCGCGCATTTCGGACTCGACGGTTTTTTCGAGGTGGTCGCCGGCGCCAGCATCGATGGCACCCGGGCCGCGAAGTCCGATGTGGTGGCCCATGCCCTGGGGCAGCTGGCGCCGCTGCCGGCGCGGGTGTTGATGGTGGGCGACCGGCGTCACGATGTGGATGGTGCGGCCGCGCACGGCATCGACACGGTGCTGGTCGGCTGGGGCTACGGCCAGACCGACTACGAGGGCACCGCCAACGCTGAATTCCCCGACGGTCCTGTTGCCCGCGTGCAGACCGTCGCCGAACTACGGGAGGTACTCGGTGTCTGACCCGATGCTGCATGTCACGTTCGTCTGCACCGGCAACATCTGCCGCTCGCCGATGGCCGAGAAGATGTTCGCCCACCAGCTCGAGCAGCGCGGGTTGGGCGGCACCGTGCGGGTGACCAGCGCCGGAACCGCGGACTGGCACGTCGGCAAGGGCGCCGACGAACGCACCAACCGGGTGCTGCGCGACAACGGCTACCCCGTGGAGCATTGCGCCGCCCAGGTCGGGCCCGAGCACGAGGCCGCGGACCTGGTGGTGGCGCTGGGACGCAACCATGTGGGGCTGCTGCAGGGGCTGGGCATTCCGGCCGAACGGATCCGGATGCTGCGGTCCTTCGACCCGCGTTCGGGTGCGGCCGTGCCGGACGTCGACGACCCTTACTACGGCGGCCATGACGACTTCGTGCAGGCGTTCACCGTCATCGCGGCCGCGCTGCCGGGCCTGCACGCCTGGGTCGACGGGCAGCTGGCGTTGGGCGAGAGCGGCTGATGCGACGCCTGGCCTTCCTGCTGCGCCCGAACTGGCTGGCTCTGGCGGCGGTGGTGCTGGGCTTCGCCTACCTGTGCTTCACCGTGCTGGCGCCGTGGCAACTGGGCAAGAACACCACCACCTCTCGCGCGAACAGCCAACTTGAGCACGCGCTGACCGCCGATCCCGTGCCGGTGACCACCCTGCTGCCGCATCAGGATTCGGCTGCGCCGGACGAGCAGTGGCGGCCGGTGACCGCCACCGGGCACTACCTGGCCGAAAAGCAAGTGCTGGTGCGGCTGCGATCGATCGACGGGTCGCCGGCGGTGGAGGTACTGGCACCGTTCGCGGTCAAAGACGGCCCGACCGTGCTGGTGAATCGCGGCTTCGTGCGCACCGACGACGGCGGCTCGCGGCGGCCGGACATTGCGGCACCGCCTGCCGCCGAGGTCACCATCACCGGGCGGCTGCGTGATTCGCAAGGCGCCATTGATGGTAAGAACCCGTTCACCGAGAACGGTTTTCGCCAGGTGTACTCGATCAACACCGAGCAGGTGGCCGCGGTCACTGATACCCCGCTGACCGGGTCCTACCTGCAACTCGTCGACGACCAGCCCGGCGGTTTGGGCGTGATCGCGCTGCCGCGCCGCGATGCCGGGCCGTTCCTGTCCTACGGGATTCAGTGGATCGCCTTCGGCATCCTGGCGCCAATAGGTCTGGGGTACTTCGCGTTCGCCGAGCTGCGGGCACGCCGGGCGGAGCGCGCCGCGGCGCCGGCTCAGGCCGGCGAGGCCGGCTCGGCCGAACCGGCGCCGCCGATGACCGTCGAGCAGAAGCTCGCCGACCGATACGGCCGGCGCCGGTAGACCCGCGACAGCGCTGTGCCATCCTGGGGCCATGGTGAACCTCTCGGGTGTCGGGATCTGGAGTGCGCCGCTGCGCTACGGCGATCAGGGCGAGGCCGCCGATGCGGCTGCCGAATTGGAGGAACTGGGCTTCGGGGTGCTGTGGATCCCGGACGTCGGCGGTCCGGTGTTCGATGCGGTCGAAAACCTGCTGGCCGCCACCCGCAGCGCGGTCATCGCCACCGGCATCCTGAACCTGTGGATGCACACCCCGGCCGACGTCGCGGCATCCTACGCATCGCTGACCGCGGCGCACGGTGACCGGTTCCTGCTCGGCATCGGCGTCAGCCATGCTCCGCTGATCGACGCCGGCGACCCCGGCCGCTACCGCCGCCCGTTGCGGGCGATGAGCGAGTTTCTCGACGGGCTCGACGCCGCCGATGCGCCCGTGCCGGTCGAATCGCGGGTGCTCGCGGCATTGGGCCCGAAGATGCTCGACTTGGCCGCCTCGCGTAGCCGCGGCGCCCACCCCTACCTGACCACCCCCGAGCACACCCGGTTTGCCCGCGAGCAGCTGGGCGACGGACCGTTGCTGCTGCCCGAGCAGACGGGGATCTTGTGCGCCAGCCGCGACGAGGCACGCGAGATCGGCACCAAGTGGCTCGGCTCCTACCTGGCACTGCCCAACTACGCCAACAACCTGCTGCGGTCAGGTTTCTCCGACGACGACATCGCCAGCGTCAGCGATCGGTTGTTCGACGCGATCATCGCGTGGGGAACTCCGGAGGCCGTGCTCAGCCGGGTCGCCGAGCACCAGGCCGCCGGCGCCGACCACGTCTGCGTCCAGCTGCTGGATGCGGACCCGCGGGCGTTCCCGCGGGAGCAGTGGCGGGAGCTGGCCGCGGCGCTGGGCTGATCTCAGCCGACGGAACGCTCTGCCCCGGACCAGAACTGGGCACGCACCGCCTTCTTGTCCGGCTTGCCCAGCGCGGTCACCGGCACCGATTCGGCGACGATCACCTGCTTGGGCGACTGGACCGAGCCCTTGCGGTCTTTGACCGCGGCCTGGATCTCGGCGGTCATCGTGGCTACCGCAGCGGGATCGCTGTCGACACCCGGACGCAGCACCACCACTGCGGTCACGGCCTCGCCCCACTTCTCGTCGGGGGTTCCGATCACGCACACCTGGGCCACCGACGGGTGCTCGGCGATGACGTCCTCGACCTCGCGGGGGAACACGTTGAAACCGCCGGTGACGATCATGTCCTTGGTGCGGTCGACGATGTAGTAGAAGCCGTCTTCGTCCTCGCGGGCCAGGTCGCCGGTGTGCATCCAGCCGTCCTTGAATGTGTCGGCGGTGGCCTCCGGCAGCTTCCAGTAGCCGCCCGACAGCAGGGGCCCGGACACGCAGATCTCGCCGACCTCACCCTGGGGCACCGGGTTGCCGTCGTCACCCAGCAGCGCGACCCGGGCGAACAGCGTCGGGCGTCCGCATGAGGTGAGTCGCTTCTGGTCGTGGTCGCCCTTGGCCAGGTAGGTGATCACCATCGGCGCCTCGGACTGGCCGTAGTACTGGGCGAAGATCGGGCCGAACCGGTCGATGGCCTCCTGAAGCCGGACCGGGTTCATCGCCGAGGCGCCGTAGTACACCGTCTCCAGCGACGACAGGTCGCGAGTGTGCGAATCGGGGTGATCCATCAGCGCGTAGATCATCGACGGCACCAGCATGGTGGCGGTGATCTTCTGCTCCTCGATCACCCGCAGCACCTCGGCCGGATCGAATTTGGTCAGCACCACCAATTGGCCGCCCTTGACGATCGTCGGCACGAAAAACGCTGCGCCGGCATGCGACAGCGGGGTGCACATCAGGAACTTGGGGTGTTCCGGCCATTCCCACTCGGCAAGCTGCGTGGTGGTCATCGCGGTGATGGATGCCACGGTGCCGATGACGCCCTTGGGCTTGCCGGTGGTCCCGCCGGTGTAGGTCAGACCACCGATGTGGTCTGGTGCCAGGTCCGCGGCCGCCAGGGGCTGCGGGTCGTACTTGGCTGCCTCGGCGGCCAGATCGACAGCCTTCCCCTCGAGCTCCGGCGGCACCGGGCCGATGGTCAACACCTGGCGCAACGTCGGCACCTTTTCCAGCAGGCCCAGGGCCCGCTCCACGAAAGCCGGTGTGGGATCGATGATCAACGTGCTGACCTCGGCGTCGGCCAGCACATAGGCGTGGTCGTCCAGCGAACCCAGCGGGTGAAGCGCCGTGCGCCGGTATCCCCGGACCTGCCCGGCACCGATGATCATCAGCACCTCGGGGCGGTTCAGCGACAACAGACCGGTTGCGTCAGCGCCGAGCGCGTCGAACGCCTGGATGTACTGACTGATGCGCTCGGCGAGCTGACCGCCGGTCAACGTGGTGTCGCCCAAGAACAGCACCGGGGTGTCCTGGTGGCGCTTGAGGGCGCCGACGGTCAGATGCCCGGAGTGAATGGGCTGGCGCATGGACTGCGTCGACATCGGGGCTACCTCCACTAGTGCGCGACAACTTGCCCGCTGGACACTACCGACCGCCTCATCGGCCCCTGGGACGAGCCGAGGGTTGACACCCCACGGCGCCGGGGTTCCGGATGTTGGCCGACGCCACCCGAGTACCGGTTTTGTGGGCGCTGACCAGCCGAGAGATGTCGGTCAACGAACTCGCCGAGCACGTCTGCCAGCTGGTCACCGACGCCCATGTCGCACCACAACCACGGCCAGGACCACGCGCACGACGCGCCGCAGGCGCACGAGCACACTCACGAGGACGGGACCGTGCACAGCCATCCGCACGCCTCCGTGAGCTTAAGTGGCGATTGCACACAGAGATAGCGACACTTATCCCCTAAGTGTCGCTATCATGTAGTCATGGCGACACTTGCTCCGCTGACATACGAGACTCTGCAATGGCAGCCGAGTCTCGATCTCGGGTACGCCCGAAGCTCCCGCCGCGCAGGTCCCTACTCGGCTACGGTTCCGATCTCCATCGCTGATCTAGATATTTCGTTGCCGCCGTCGGCTGACGCCGAGATGGAGGATGCCAGTCACGAAATCGCTCGCTTCGACGCCGAGCTTGGCGGTGAAATCGCGCCGTTCGCCTCGGTACTGCTGCGTTCGGAGTCTGCGGCCAGTTCCCGCATCGAGAATCTCACCGCCTCGGCGCGATCCATTGCCGAAGCCGAGTTGTCGAACGGGAAGGGCAAGCCGAACGCCGAGCTCATCGTGGCCAACACCGCCGCGATGCAGGCCGCCATCAAACTGTCGGCCACCATCACGCCCGAGGCCATCCTGGCGATGCACGCGGCCTTGTTGGAGGGGCAGACCCGACACACGCCCGGACAGTGGCGAACCGAACCGGTGTGGATAGGGGGAGGGAACAGTCCGCTCGGAGCCGAGTTCGTCCCTCCTGAACACACCCGTGTCCCAGCGGCGATCGACGATCTGATCGCTTACGCGCAGCGCAGCGACGCTCCACTGCTGGCACAGATAGCGATCACGCATGCCCAGTTCGAAACGATTCACCCATTTACTGACGGCAACGGACGCACCGGCCGCGCACTGGTCCAGGCGATGTTGCGCAACAAGGGTTTGACCCGCCAAGTCACCGTTCCAGTCTCCGCTGGCCTGCTCGCTGACACGGCGGGCTACATCGACGCGCTCACCGCTTACCGCCAGGGCGATGCCGTTCCGATTATCGAGAAGTTCGCTCAGGCGAGCATCCGAGCTGTCGTCAACGGAAGACAACTGATTACCGAACTGCGCGATATACGGTCCAGCTGGAATGATCGGCTCACCGCACGATCGGACTCGGCGGTGTGGAAAGTCGCCGATCTTCTAACTCGACGCCCGGTCGTCAACAGTGTGTTGCTGCGCGACGAACTCGGGTTGCGAACCGATCACCCGCGGCGCTATATCGATCCGCTCGCTGAGGCTGGGATTGTCGTCGAATCCTCGGGGCGGAGACGCGACCGGATCTGGCGGGCACCAGAGGTCCTCAAAGCACTCGACGCATTCGCCGAGCGGGCAGGACGGCGCGGCTGATCAGCACTGCCCCACGTTCGACTGCATGATGCCCGGCACAGCTGCGCAACCCTGATGCACTTGAACGGGGTCCCCGCCGTGGTCATCGCGGCGTGGCTCGGCCACTCTGGGTCTCTTTGGCCCGTCCGGGCCATCCCCAGGAACGAGAAAAACCACCTGTTACGAGGTGGTTTTCTGGTGGGCGCGGACGGTATCGAACCGCCGACCGCTGGTGTGTAAAACCAGAGCTCTACCACTGAGCTACGCGCCCCTGCCTCGGGCAGGTTACCCGGATCGGTACCGCAGACCCAAAACGGTCAGCCCTTCAGCGCGCCCAGGGCGTCGAGCCAGAGCTGCTGGTCGCGCGCCTCACCGGGCTGCTTCATCTCGGCGAACCGGATGATGCCGGACTTGTCGATGACAAACGTGCCGCGGTTGGGAAAGCCGGTGTCGGAGTTGAACACCCCGTAGGCCTCGCTGACGGCGCCGTGCGGCCAGAAATCCGAGAGCACCGGGAACAGGAACCCGCTCTCGGTCGCCCAGATCTTGTGGGTGGGCGGCGGGCCGACCGAGATCGCCAGCGCGACGCTGTCGTCATTGACGTAGCTGGGCAGGTGATCGCGCAACTGGTCCAGCTCGCCCTGGCAGATGCCGGTGAAGGCCAGCGGGAAGAACACCACCAGAACGTTCTTCTCGCCCCGGAAGCTGCTCAGCGTCACCTGCTGCTGGTTCTGGTCCTTGAGGGTGAAGTCCGGGGCCTGCGCGCCGACTTCGAGCATCAACGCTTCCCCGTACGGGACTTGGGCTGCACCAGGCGACTGGCACTCCAGTCCCCCAGGTTGACCGACGACGTCGGCATCAGGCCGGCAGTCGGCGCCGCTTCGGCGATCTCGGCGGGCTGCACATGGCCGGATCGGCCGGTCTTGGGTGTCAACACCCAGATCACCCCGTCGTCGGCCAAGGCAGTGATGGCGTCCATCAGGGTATCCACCAGATCACCGTCGCCGTCGCGCCACCACAACAGCACGACGTCAACCACCTCATCGGTGTCCTCGTCGAGCAGTTCGCTGCCGGCGGCCTCTTCGACGTCGACACGGATGTCGTCGTCGGCATCCTCGTCCCAGCCGAACTCCTGGACCAACTGCTTGCTCTCGATGCCCAGTTTGCGGGCGAAGCTCGGGGCGTTATCCGCCGCGACCACCGTGCGACCTCCTTCGATCGTCAACGCTGCGTGTGATGTGAATCATCGTTGCACAGCTCACCGTGCTGGGCAGGATCAGCGGGCTCAGAAGGCTTTGCACAGCTGCATCCCCTTATCCCGAGCCCGGTTGAGTTCATCCTTGCGGGCGTTGTACACCGAGATCGGCGCCTTGGATGAAATCGCGGTCGCGACGCCGCGCGCGGCCTGCGCATAGGTGTTGAATGCGTCGGTCAGGTCCTGCGACAACTTCTCGTTGACCGCCCCGGCGACCTCGTCGGCACTGTGGTTGAGCGCCTCCACCGCCGGTCCGGCGGTTCCGGAGATGTCCCCGCCGTTGTTGAACGCCTCGACGTACTTGTTCACCACGTCGACGGCGTCGCTGCTGCTCGAGGCGAACCGGCCGCACGCACCACGGACCGCCTGGGTGGTCATCGACTGCTGACGCTGGGTCTCACGAATGCTCGAGGTGGCCTCCGAGGCCGACACCGACGCCGACACCGAGGAGCGGTAGGCCGGGGCTTCGGAGGTGTCGGCTTGCGGGTTGCCACCGATGATGCTGGTACAGCCGACGACCCCCATCGCCAACGCCGCAGCCACACCGGCCACCGACGCACCTACCCGAGCGTGTCGCCGCGTCTGGGCGCGCGAGGCAGTCAGCCGTCGGGTCAGCACAATTTCAAACGTTACCGCGTACCCACCACCAGGCCGAGATCAGCCCACCCGGCGGCACTCGCCCACCGGCGGTCGGGTGTCCGGTGGGGCACGATAGAAAAGACGAGACCGGCGAATCGATCGGTCGGTGTCGTCCTGGCCACAAGCCGGGAGGCACATCTTGTCCTCCGAACCAAGGAGCAATGCGTTGACCACTGAGGCCGTACATCAGGACCAGGCCAAAAAGCCCAGCAGCACAACCGAATCCGATCGGGTTCGGGTGATCCGCGAGGGGGTGGCGTCTTACCTCCCCGACATCGACTCCGACGAGACCTCCGAGTGGCTGGAGTCCTTCGACGAACTGCTGGCCCGGTCCGGTCCGGCCCGCGCCCGCTACCTGATGTTGCGACTGCTCGAACGTGCCGGAGAACAGCGAGTGGCGATCCCGGCGCTCACCTCCACCGACTACGTCAACACCATCCCGACCGAACTGGAGCCCTGGTTCCCCGGCGACGAGGAAACCGAACGCCGCTACCGCAGCTGGATTCGCTGGAACGCCGCGGTGATGGTGCACCGCGCGCAGCGGCCCGGAGTAGGAGTCGGCGGGCACATTTCTACGTACGCGTCGTCGTCGACGCTGTATGAGGTCGGGTTCAACCATTTCTTCCGCGGCAAGGACCACCCGGGCGGTGGCGACCAGGTGTTCATCCAGGGCCACGCCTCCCCCGGCATCTACGCGCGCGCCTTCCTCGAAGGCCGGCTGAGCCCCCACGACCTCGACGGCTTCCGGCAGGAGCACAGCCACCCGGGCGGCGGCCTGCCGTCCTACCCGCATCCGCGGCTGATGCCCGACTTCTGGGAGTTCCCCACGGTGTCGATGGGCCTGGGCCCGATGAACGCCATCTATCAAGCCCGGTTCAACCATTACCTGCACGACCGCGGAATCCGCGACACCTCCGATCAGCACGTGTGGTGCTTCCTGGGTGACGGCGAGATGGACGAGCCGGAGAGCCGGGGGCTGCTGCACGTCGGGGCGTTGGAGGGCCTGGACAACCTGACGTTCGTGGTCAACTGCAACCTGCAGCGCCTGGACGGCCCGGTGCGCGGCAACGGCAAGATCATCCAGGAGCTGGAGTCGTTCTTCCGTGGCGCGGGCTGGAACGTGATCAAGGTGGTGTGGGGCCGCGAGTGGGATGCCCTGCTGCACGCCGATCGGGACGGCGCCTTGGTCAACCTGATGAACGTCACCCCCGACGGCGACTACCAGACCTATAAGGCCAACGACGGCGGCTACGTGCGCGAGCACTTCTTCGGCCGCGACCCGCGCACCAAGGCGCTCGTCGAAAATCTGTCCGACCAGGACATCTGGCACCTCAAGCGTGGCGGGCACGACTACCGCAAGGTCCACGCCGCCTATCGCGCGGCCGTCGAGCACAAGGGCCAGCCGACCGTCATCCTGGCCAAGACCATCAAGGGCTACAGCCTGGGCAGCTACTTCGCCGGCCGTAACGCCACCCACCAGATGAAGAAGTTCCGGCTGCAAGACCTCAAGGACTTCCGCGACGAGATGCGGATTCCGATCCCGGACTCCGAGCTTGAGGAGAACCCGTACCTGCCGCCGTACTACCACCCTGGCGAAAACGCACCCGAGATCCGTTACCTGCTGGACCGGCGACGCGCCCTGGGTGGCTTCGTGCCGCACCGCCGCACCCAGGCCAAGGCGCTGGAGCTGCCCGGCTCCGAGCCCTATGCGGCGGTCAAGAAGGGTTCGGGCACCCAGGAAGTCGCCACCACCATGGCCACCGTGCGGGTGTTCAAGGAGCTGTTGCGGGATAAGCAGTTAGGCCCACGCCTGGTGCCGATCATCCCCGATGAGGCGCGCACGTTCGGGATGGACTCGTGGTTCCCGTCGTTGAAGATCTACAACCGCAACGGCCAGCTCTACACCTCGGTCGATGCCGACCTGATGCTCGCCTACAAGGAAAGCGAGATCGGCCAGATCCTGCACGAGGGCATCAACGAAGCGGGCTCCACGGCGTCGTTCACCGCGGTCGGGACGTCGTATGCCACCCATGACGAGCCGATGGTGCCGATCTACATCTTCTATTCGATGTTCGGCTTCCAGCGCACCGGCGACGGCCTGTGGGCGGCCGCCGATCAGATGGCGCGCGGTTTCGTGCTGGGGGCCACCGCGGGACGCACCACGCTGACCGGTGAGGGGTTGCAGCACGCCGACGGGCACTCACTGTTGTTGGCCAGCACCAACCCGGCAGTGGTCTCCTACGATCCCGCGTTCGCCTACGAGGTCGCCCACATCATCGAAAGCGGCCTGCACCGCATGTACGGCCCGAACCCGGAGAACGTGTACTTCTACGTCACGCTCTACAACGAGCCCTACGTGCAACCGGCCGAGCCGGAGGGATTCGATGCCGAGGGCCTGCTGCGCGGTATCTACCGTTTCCGCGCGGCCGCCGAACCGCGGACGCACACCGCGCAGATCCTGGCCTCGGGGGTGGCGGTGCCCGAGGCGCTGCGTGCCGCCGAAATGTTGGCCGCCGAGTGGGATGTGGCCGCCGACGTCTGGTCGGTGACCAGCTGGGGTGAGCTCAACCGGGACGGTGTGGCCATCGAACGCGAGCGGCTGCGTCACCCGGAGAGCCCGGCCGCGGTGCCGTATGTGACGCAGGCCCTGGCGGACGCCACCGGCCCGGTCGTGGCGGTGTCGGACTGGATGCGCGCGGTGCCCGAGCAGATCCGTCAGTGGGTGCCCGGCAACTACGTCACCCTGGGCACCGACGGGTTCGGGTTCTCCGACACCCGTCCTGCCGCGCGGCGCTACTTCAACACCGACGCCGAGTCGGTGGTGGTGGCGGTGCTGGCAGCGCTGGCCCGCGAGGGGGCCATCGACGCGTCCGCTGCGGTGACCGCGGCGACCCAGTACCAGATCGACGACGTGTTGGCCGCTCCCGAGCAGACGTCGGATTCCGGGGTGGCCTAGCGGGACGCCCGCGGGGTTGGATGCGGCGGTCCAGCTTCGCCTCTCCGCCGTCGAGGCTCGCTAACCGCCGGGTTGATTGCGGCGGCCCAGCTTCGCCTCTCCTCCGTCGAGGCTCGCTAACCGCGGGGTTGGATGCGGCGGTCCAGCTTCGCCTCTCCTCCGTCGAGGCTCGCTAACCGCCGGGTTGATTGCGGCGGTCCAGCTTCGCCTCTCCTCCGTCGAGGCTCGCTAACCGCCGGGTTGTCAGTTATGACTAGAAAATAGGCGTAGCTTTTAGGAATGGTTGACAACCCGGCGGGCCCCGCCCTGCCGCGCTCGACGCTGGATCTGCTCAGCGCAGTCCCGGACACCCTGCTTCGCAGGCTCAAGCACTACTCGGGCCGGCTGGCCACCGAATCGGTGTCGATGATGGGTGACCGGTTGCCGTTCTTCGCCGAGCTGGAGGCGTCCCAGCGCGCCAGCGTGGCACTGGTGGTCCAGACGGCGGTGGTCAACTTCGCCGAGTGGATGCACGACCCGCACGGCAATGTCAGCCACACCGCGCAGGCGTTCGAGCTGGTGCCCCAGGACCTGACCCGCCATATCGCGCTGCGGCACACCGTGGACATGGTGCGGGTCACCATGGAGTTCTTCGAGGAGGTCGTGCCGCTGCTGGCGCGCTCCGAGGAGCAGGTGACCGCGCTGACGGTGGGCATCCTCAAGTACAGCCGGGATCTGGCGTTCACCGCCGCCTCCGCCTACGCCGACGCCGCGGAGGCCCGGGGCACCTGGGACTCTCGGATGGAGGCCAGCGTGGTGGACGCCGTGGTCCGCGGCGACACCGGCCCGGAGTTGCTGAGCCGCGCGGCCGCGCTGAACTGGGACACCACCGCCCCCGCCACCGTCGTGGTGGGCACCGCACCCCCGGGCCCGGACGCCTACGCCGGACAGAAAGCCAGCCAAGACGTCCGCGATGTCGCCGAACGCCACGGCCGGGCTGCCCTGACCGACGTGCACGGCACCTGGCTGGTGGCCATCGTGTCGGGCCCGCTGACGCCCACCCAGAAGTTCTTCGCCGACCTGCTCGGCGCCTTCTCCGACGGTCCGGTGGTGATCGGACCGACGGCGCCGACCCTGACCGCCGCCTACCACAGCGCCAGCGAGGCGATCTCGGGGATGAACGCCGTCGTGGGCTGGACCGGGGCACCGCGGCCCGTGCTGGCTCGCGAACTACTGCCGGAGCGGGCGCTGATCGGCGATGCGTCGGCGATCGCGGCCCTGCATACCGACGTGATGCGACCGCTCGCCGAGGCCGGGCCCACGCTCACCGAGACCCTGGACGCCTATTTGGACTGCGGCGGCGCGATCGAGGCGTGCGCCCGCAAGTTGTTCGTTCATCCAAACACCGTCCGTTACCGACTCAAGCGAATCGCCGACTTCACCGGACGCGACCCGGCCGTGCCGCGCGACGCCTATGTACTGCGGGTTGCCGCCACGGTCGGGCGGCTGGCCAACCAGGCGCAGCAGGCCAGTTTCAGCGCTGCCAACGTGGCCTATGCCGCCGCATCGCTGCCCTCCAGCGGTCCCGACGACCCTCAGGTCAGCCCCGAGCGGTGACCCGCCGGGGCGTATGCCGGGCACATACAGATGCCCACCCAGGGGGGACAGTTGTCGCAGTTCGGTATCGAACACGTCGCATCGAACGGCAGGTTTGTAGGGTCTCCACAAAAACGTAAGACAATGTTCATAATCTAGGACATCCTGCAAACCGCGCTTCACAATGTTCTCTTAAAGACGTGATTGCGTTGCTCGCTCCCGGACAGGGATCCCAGACTCCCGGCATGTTGGCGCCGTGGCTGGAGTCGCCCGGCGCCGATGCCGCACGCGAGCAGTTGGCCGCGTGGTCGGAGATCAGCAGCCTCGACCTGATCGCGCTGGGCACCACCGCGACGGCCGAGGAGATCACCGACACCGCGGTCACCCAGCCGCTGGTGGTGGCGGCAACCCTGCTGGCCTACGCCGAGCTGGTCAAGCGGCGCAACGGCCCGGTGAGCGGCAGCGACGTGATCGTGGCCGGCCACTCCGTCGGTGAGATCGCGGCTTACGCGATCGCCGGCGTCATCTCCCCTGACGATGCCGTCATGCTGGCCGCTACCCGCGGCCGCGAGATGGCGAAGGCCTGCGCACTCGAGCCCACCGGCATGGCCGCGGTGCTCGGCGGCGACGAGGCCGAGGTGCTGAGCCGCCTCGAACAACTCGACCTGACCCCGGCCAACCGCAACGCGGTCGGCCAGATCGTGGCAGCCGGACCGCTGCCGGCGCTGGACAAGCTCGCCGAAGACCCCCCCGCCAAGGCCCGGGTTCGCAAGCTGGCCACCGCCGGGGCGTTCCACACCCAGTACATGGCGCCGGCACTGGAGGCCTACGCGGCCGCCGTCGAGCAGGTCAAGGCCGCCGGAGTTTCCGCGGGGATCTCAGGGCCCACCGCCACCCTGTTGTCCAACCGCGACGGGCAGCCGGTGACGTCGGCGGCCGAGGCGCTGGACCACCTGGTCGCGCAGCTGACCCGGCCGGTGCGCTGGGATCTGTGCACCGAGACGCTCCGCGCACGCGAGGTGACGGCGATCGTGGAGTTTCCGCCGGCCGGCACGCTGGCCGGCATCGCCAAGCGCGAACTTCGGGGGACCCCGACGCACGCCGTCAAATCCCCCGCAGATCTGGACGAACTGCCTGAACTCTGAAGTCAGTCCGCTTCCAAACCTGCACAACCAGATACGCAGTAATCACCCCCGCACACCCCGTGCGGATCCAACCGAAGGGAAACACAGTGGCTGCCAGCCAGGATGAAATCATCGCCGGTCTCGCCGAGATCATCGAAGAGGTGACCGGTATCGAGCCGAGCGAAGTCACCGTCGAGAAGTCCTTCGTCGACGACCTGGACATCGACTCGCTGTCGATGGTGGAGATCGCCGTTCAGACCGAAGACAAGTACGGCGTGAAGATCCCGGACGAGGACCTCGCCGGTCTGCGCACCGTCGGTGACGTGGTCGGCTACATCCAGAAGCTCGAGGCCGAGAACCCCGAGGCCGCCGCCGCGCTGCGCGAGAAGTTCGGTTCCGAGAGCTAATCGTGTCCTCGCAGCCTTCTACGGCCAACGGCGGTTACCCCAATGTGGTGGTAACCGCCGTTGAGGCCACCACTTCAATCGGCGCGGACATCGAGAGCACGTGGAAGGGCCTGCTCGCCGGCGAGAGCGGCATCCATGTGCTTGAGGATGAGTTCGTCTCCAAGTGGGATCTGCCGGTCAAGATCGGCGGACACCTCAAGGATCCGGTCGACGACCACATGGGCCGGTTGGACCTGCGACGGATGTCGTACGTCCAGCGGATGGCCAAACTGCTTGCCGGGCGGTTGTGGGAGAACGCCGGATCGCCCGAGGTCGACCCGGACCGTTTCACGGTCGTCGTCGGCACCGGACTCGGCGGCGGCGAGAAGATCGTCGAGACCTATGACCTGATGAACGAGGGCGGCCCCCGCAAGGTGTCGCCGCTGGCCGTTCAGATGATCATGCCCAACGGTGCGGCCGCAGTGGTCGGTCTGCAGCTCGGCGCTCGCGCCGGGGTCATCACCCCGGTGTCGGCCTGTTCGTCGGGTTCGGAGGCGATTGCGCACGCGTGGCGTCAGATCGTCATGGGCGACGCGGACTTCGCGGTCTGCGGCGGTGTCGAAGGCGGCATCGAGGCCCTGCCGATCGCTACCTTCTCGATGATGCGGGCCATGTCGACCCGCAACGACGACCCCGAGGGTGCGTCGCGGCCGTTCGACAAGGACCGGGACGGCTTCGTGTTCGGTGAGGCCGGCGCGCTGATGATCATCGAGACCGAAGAACACGCCAAGGCACGCGGCGCCAAGCCGCTGGCCCGGTTGATGGGCGCCGGTATCACCTCCGACGCCTTCCACATGGTGGCTCCCGGTCCCGATGGCAAGCGGGCCGGCCGTGCGATGACGCGGTCGCTGGAATTGGCGGGCCTGTCCGCCAAGGACGTCGACCACATCAACGCGCACGGAACGGCTACACCGATCGGTGACACGGCCGAGGCGAACGCGATCCGGGAAGCCGGTTGCCAGCACGCCGCGGTCTACGCACCCAAGTCGGCGCTGGGTCACTCCATTGGGGCGGTCGGTGCGCTGGAGTCGGTGCTGACGGTGCTCTCGCTGCGTGACGGGGTCATCCCGCCGACGCTGAACTACGAGACGCCGGATCCCGAGATCGATCTGGACATCGTGGCGGGCGAGCCCCGTTACGGCGACTACAAGTACGCCATCAACAATTCGTTCGGGTTCGGTGGGCACAACGTCGCGCTCGCCTTTGGGCGGTACTGACACCGAGAGAGGGAAGTTCGCAACAGCCATGTCAACGTTGGCAACGGGAAAGGGTCTCCCCAACGTCGTCGTCACCGGCTACGCCATGACGACGGCATTGGCCGCGGACGGGGAGAATACCTGGAAGAAGCTGATGGACGGCCAGAGCGGTATTCGCACGCTCACCGATTCATTCGTCGAGGAGTATGACCTGCCGGTTCGTATCGGCGGGCACCTAGTCGAGACCCCGGAGATGTTCGACGAGGGGTTGAGCCGGACCGAGCTGCGTCGGCTTTCCTACTTGCAGAAGATGGCTTTGGTGCTGAGTCGGCGTGCCTGGGAGCACGCCGGCTCGCCCGAAGTCGACACCCGGCGCCTCATGGTGTCGATCGGCACCGGGATGGGCTCCAGCGAGGAGCTCGTCTGGGCCTATGACGGCATGCGCGAACGCGGCCTCAAGGCGGTCTCGCCGTTGGTCGTGCAGAAGTACATGCCCAACGGAGCGGCTGCGGCCGTCGGCCTGGACCGCCAGGCCAAAGCCGGGGTTATCACTCCGATCTCGGCCTGTGCGTCCGGCTCCGAGGGCATCGCCCACGCCTGGCAGCAGATCGTGCTCGGCGAGGCCGACATCGCGATCTGCGGTGGGGTGGAGACCCGGATCGAAGCCGTGCCGATCGCGGGCTTCGCCCAGATGCGGATCGTGCTTTCCACCAACAACGATGACCCGGCCGGTGCCTGTCGCCCGTTCGACCGCGACCGCAACGGGTTCGTGTTCGGCGAGGGCGCCGCACTGATGGTGATCGAGACCGAGGAGCACGCCAAGGCGCGCGGGGCCAACATTCTGGCCCGAATCATGGGTGCCTCGATCACCTCGGACGGCTACCACATCGTGGCGCCAGACCCCGACGGCCAAAGCGCGGGCCGGGCGATGACACGGGCAATCCAGATCGCCGGCCTGGCACCCGGCGACATCAGCCACGTCAATGCGCACGCCACCGGAACCACGGTGGGTGACGTCGCAGAAGGCCACGCCATCAACCTCGCCTTGGGCCCGCACGGCGGCAACGCCGCGGTGTACGCACCGAAGGCGGCACTCGGCCACTCGGTCGGTGCGGTCGGCGCGGTCGAATCCATCCTGACGGTGATGGCACTGCGTGAACAGGTAATCCCGCCGACGCGCAACTTGGAGAACCTCGACCCCGAGATCGACCTGGATGTGGTGGCGGGCGAACCGCGTCCGGGCAACTACGAGTACGCGATCAACAACTCATTCGGGTTCGGCGGGCACAACGTCGCAATCGTCTTCGGTCGGTCCTGACAGCCAGTGACGGACTAGAAGCGAAACCCGCGATCAATAATCAGACCTAGGAGAGGCGCGATGACGACTATGGCTCCCGAGACGGTGGGCGAATCGCTCGACCCGCGTGATCCCCTGCTGCGTCTGTCGACATTCTTTGACGACGGCACCGTGGAATTGCTGCACGAGCGTGACCGTTCCGGCGTGCTGGCCGCCGGCGGCACCGTCAACGGCGTGCGCACCATCGCGTTCTGCACCGACGGCACCGTGATGGGCGGTGCCATGGGCATCGAGGGCTGCGACCACATCGTCAACGCCTATGACACCGCGATCGCCGAGCAGAGCCCGATCGTGGGCCTGTGGCACTCGGGCGGCGCCCGGCTGGCCGAGGGCGTGCGGGCCCTGCACGCGGTCGGACGGGTTTTCGAGGCCATGATCCGAGCTTCCGGATTCGTCCCGCAGATCTCGGTGGTGGTCGGTTTCGCCGCCGGCGGCGCCGCCTACGGGCCGGCCCTGACCGATGTCATCGTGATGGCACCGGAGGGCCGGGTGTTCGTCACCGGCCCCGACGTGGTGCGCAGCGTCACCGGTGAGGACGTCGACATGGCTGCGCTGGGCGGCCCCGACACCCACCACAAGAAGTCCGGCGTGTGCCACATCGTCGCCGACGACGAGCTCGACGCCTACGAGCGGGGCCGCCGTCTGGTCGGGTTGTTCTGCCAACAGGGCCATTTCGACCGCAACAAGGCCGAAGCGGGCGAGATCGACCTGCACGCCCTGCTGCCGGAGTCGGCGCGACGCGCCTACGACGTGCACCCGCTGGTGAACGGGCTGCTCGATTTGAATGATGAAGGCGCGCCGTCCTTTGAAGAGTTCCAGGCCAAGTGGGCGCCGTCGATGGTGGTCGGACTGGGCCGGTTGTCGGGTCGCACCGTCGGGGTGCTGGCCAACAACCCGCTGCGGCTGGGTGGCTGCCTGAACTCCGAGAGCGCGGAGAAGGCGGCACGTTTCGTGCGGCTGTGCGACGCGTTCGGGATTCCGCTGATCGTGATCGTCGACGTGCCGGGCTACCTGCCCGGCGTGGGTCAGGAATGGGGTGGCGTGGTGCGCCGCGGCGCCAAGCTGCTGCACGCGTTCGGCGAGGCCACCGTCCCCCGCGTCACGCTGGTGACCCGCAAGACCTATGGCGGGGCCTACATCGCGATGAACTCGCGCTCGTTGGGCGCCACCAAGGTGTTCGCCTGGCCGGACGCCGAGGTCGCGGTGATGGGCGCCAAGGCCGCGGTCGGCATCTTGCACAAGAAGAAGCTGGCCGCCGCGCCCGATCACGAGCGCGAGGCACTGCACGAGGAGCTGGCCGCCGAGCACGAGCGGATCGCCGGCGGGGTGGACAGCGCCATCGACATCGGTGTGGTCGACGAGAAGATCGACCCGTCGCACACCCGCGGCAAGATCACCCAGGCACTGGCCGAGGCGCCCGCCCGTCGCGGCCGCCACAAGAACATCCCGCTGTAGCCCGCAATAACCCGCGAGCGTGCGTGTTTGCACCGCGACACGCCGTCTTCGGCGTACAACTGCGCACGCCCTGCGACGACGCCAGATACTGGGCGGCCTGGCGGCTTTAGGGGTGGGCGCAGAAGCGGCACCGGCACTGGCGCGCGACTGACCGGTATCACCGGGTGGTGTAGCCGCCGTTGGCGAAGACGGTCTGCCCGGTGATCCAGTGCCCGCCGTCGAGCAGGAACACCACCAGCGGAGCGATGTCCTCGATCCGGGTCAACCGGTTGCCCATCCCCTGCGACTTGTGGAATTCGACGCGCTCCGGGGTCTCCTGCGGGTAGAAGAACGGGGTGTCCATCGGCCCGGGCGCGACGCTGTTGACATTGATTCCCCGAGTCCCGAACTCCTTGGCCGCGGCCCGGGTGAAGTGCTCCACCGGACTCTTGGAGCCCGCGTAGGTGGAGTAGCCGTCGGTGAACGCCCCCAGCAGCGCGGTCACGATCGTCACCACCGAACCGTTGTCGTTGAGGCGCTTGCCGGCTTCCTGCAGAAAGAAGTACGCGGACTTGGCGTTGATGTCGAACATCGAGTCGTACTCGGCTTCGGTGGTCTCCACCATCGGCTTCCGCAACACCTTGCCGACCGTGTTGACCGCGAAGTCCACGCCGCCGAATGCGTCCACCGCGGCGTCGAAGAGAGCGGTCACGTTGGCCGGAACGGTCAGGTCGCCCTGCACCTTGATGGCCTTGGCGCCGGCGTCCTGCACCGCAGCCACCGTGTTGTCGGCGTCGGGCTCGGAGCTGTCGCTGTTGTAGTGCACTGCGACGTTGACGCCATGCGAGGCCAGCGTGGTGCTGATCAGCCCGCCCAAGTTCTTGGCCCCCGCGGCCACCACTGCCGATTTTCCGGTCAAATCACTCATGTATCTCCCCTTCTGTGTCTGAACACGAAACTAACTGCGCTTTACACAAATGAGAAACAGAGTTATGCGCGCTATCGACAAGAATTGTTTGTGGATAGCATGAGCCGATGTTTCCGGTCCCGGACCTTCGCCGCCTGACCCACTTCATCGCCGTCGCCGAGTCCGCCGGCTTCACCAGTGCCGCCACGCAACTGCACCTGTCGCAGCAGGCGCTGTCCCATTCGGTCAAACAGCTGGAGAAGGAGATCGGCGTGACGCTGCTGGTGCGCTCCGGCCGCCGCATAGCGTTGACCGCAGCCGGCCGGACACTGCTGGACGAGGGCCGCGCTGTGCTGGCGGCCGCTCGCACCCTCACTGCGCACACGCGCGCCGCGGCCAGCGCCCGACCGGATGAATTCGTCATCGGCCACTCGCCCGCGATCAGCAATCATGATGTCTACGCCCTGATCGAGCCGGCGATCGCCGCCTCGCCGGACACCTCGTTCACGGTCGTGCAGCTGTTTCCCGACCGGCTGACTGCCGGCGTGCGCGACGGCGCCGTGCAGTTGGGGCTGCGTCGTGCCGTGGTACCTCAGGAACTCCTGGCCGGCGCGGTGATCGGCTACGACCCACTGCGGGTTGCCGTACCTGCCGATCACCCACTGGCCGTGCGCTCGCGTATCCGCATCGCCGATCTGGCCGACGAACTGCTGGCACTGTGGGCGCCCCCTGGGGCTTCCTACTACAGCGACTTTCTGGTCAACGCCTGCCGGCGCGCCGGGTTCGAGCCGCAGTACCGAGTCAGTCGGGTGCAGGGCTGCCCCCCTGAGGTAGCGGCCCTGACCGAGAACGCCGTCGCGTTCGTCACCGCACCGGCCGGCCCGGCGCTCGACGGCGCAGTCTCGGTGGTCGATCTCGACGAGCCGCTGCTGGTGCCCCTGCAGGCACTGTGGCAGCCCCATACCAGCTCAGCGGTGCGGGATCTCATCCTGCATCGACGCTCGTGATTCCGCCATGGGTGAGGATCGGTTGCAGCTCGACTCAATCGGCCGCCGCGAGAAACTCGCGTGCCACCTCCACGACCCCCTCCCGATCTTCGGTCACCAACCCGATCCGGGTCCGGCGATCCACGATGTCCTCAACGGTCAGCGCACCTTCGTGGCTGACGGCGTATTCGAACTCGGCACGGATCACGTCGATGCCCTCGGCCACCGCAGCTGCGGGCCGTTCGCAGGTGGCGGCGGCCAGCACATTGGCCGCCTCGCCGCCGTAGCGCAGCACCAGCGATTCGGGCAGGGCACGCGGCGCCGGTGCCGCCGAAGACACGGTGCCCGGGTTGTCCGGCGCACCGATCAGCGGCAACTCCCGCGTGCGACACGGCGTGGCGTGCAGCGCCCGCAAACGCACGGCCCGGTCCAGCACGTCTTCGGCCATGTGCCGGTACTCGGTCAGCTTGCCCCCGATCACGCTGAACACCCCGGTCCCCGATTCGACGACGGCGTGGTTGCGTGAGACGTCCGCGGTGCGGCCTTCTCCGGTATCGATCAGCGGCCGCAGCCCGGCGTAGGCGCCGCGAACGTCGGCCGTGCTCAGCGCGGTGCCCAACGCGGTGTTGACGGTGTCCAACAGGAACGAGATCTCCCCCGAAGTGGGTTGCGGCACGTCGGGAATCGGACCGGGTGAGTCTTCGTCGGTGAGGCCCAGATACACCCGGCCCAGCTGCTCGGGCATGGCGAACACAAACCGGTTGAGCTCACCGGGGATCGGCACGGTCAGCGCGGCCGTCGGATTGCCGAAGGTCGCCGCGTCGAACACCAGGTGCGTTCCGCGACTCGGGCGCAGCCGCAGGGCCGCGTCGATGTCGGCGGCCCAGACTCCGGTCGCGTTGATCACCGCCCGGGCCGCGACGTCGAATGACTCACCGGAGATCTGGTCGGTCAGCCGTACCGTGTCGCCGGTGGCCTGCGATGCCGCCACATAGGTCAGGATCGTCGCGCCGTGCTGGGCCGCGGTACGGGCAACCGCCGTCACCAGGCGGGCGTCGTCGATCAGCTGTCCGTCATAGGCCAGCAGGCCGCCGTCGAGGCCGTCGCGGCGCACGGTCGGCGCCAACTCCACGGCGTGCTCGGCCGAGACCCGTCGCGAGCGAGGCAACACCGTCGCCGGCGTGCCGGCCAACCGCCGCAGCGCGTCACCGGCGAAAAACCCGGTGCGCACCAGGGCCCGGTCCCGCCGAGGCATCGACCCCAGCAGCGGGACCAGCTGCGGCATCGCCCGCACCAGGTGAGGTGCGTTGCGGGTCATCAGGATTCCGCGTTCGATGGCGCTGCGCCGGGCAATGCCCACGTTGCCGGTCGCCAGATATCGCAGCCCGCCGTGCACCAGTTTGGAGCTCCACCGGCTGGTGCCGAACGCCAAGTCCTGCTTGTCCACGCACACCACTCGGAGGCCGCGCGTGGCCGCGTCCAGAGCGATGCCGGTGCCGGTGATTCCCCCGCCGATCACGACGACATCGACAGTCGGGTGCTCGGCCAGTGCGGTGAGTTCGGCGGTGCGACGGGCGGAGTTGAGCGCAGCGGTATCGGGTATCACGAGAGGTACCTGTTCAGGGTGTAGGTCAGTTCGGTGGAGAGCGCGTCCTCGTCGAGGATCGGCGCGACGACTTGCGCGGACTGAATCGCCGATTGGGTGATCAGCAGACACATCGCGGCGAGGTGGCGTGGGTCGCCGGCTCGCACGCTGCCGGCGACCTGGGCGCTGCCGAGTTCGCCTGCCACCAGGTCGATCAGCCGCCGTTGGCTGGCCCCCATCCGCTGGGCGATGTAGACCATCGCCAGATCGGGTGCGTGATGAAGCACCTGCATCACCACCTCGTCGTGGCGCAGCCGCGCCGCAACCGCGACGATCCGCATCACCAGCGCTTCTCGTCCGTTGCCCGGTTGCTCCAGTTCCGTCCACGCCGCGGTGATCCGTGAGGTCAGCAGAGCGGCGATCACCGAGCGGCTGTCCGGCCAGCGCCGGTACACCGTGGGACGACTCACCCCGGCGCGACGCGCGATGGCCGCCAACGTCACCCGCTCCATTCCCAAGGCGAGCAGGCAGCTCGCGGCGGCATCGAGGATGCGGTCCCCGACCTCCACCCGCTCGTCATTACTAGTTGACAGCATGTGTAATACTGTAACGCATGACTCAGGCCGATGCCCAGGACGCCCTGACCCCTCCGATGAAGTGGAACGCCTGGGGAGATCCGGCGGCGGCCAAGCCTTTGAGCGACGGCATCCGTCAACTGCTCAAGGCCGCCCTGGGGGTGGACGGCACGAGTGCCCCGGAACGCGATCCCAACCAGGTGTCACTTACGGCATCGGCATTGACCGACGCTGACCACACAGCGTTGGCGGCGATCGTGGGCGACGGCTTCTGCCGCACCGATCGCAACGCACGGCTACTGCGCGCCGGAGGCAAGTCCACCCTGGATCTGCTGCGGCGCAATGATTCCGGCACCCAGGATGCGCCGGATGCGGTGCTGCTGCCCGGCACCGACGAAGAAGTCGCCGCGATCTTGGGTTACTGCGGCCAGCACGCCATTGCGGTGGTCCCGTTCGGCGGCGGCACCAGCGTCGTCGGCGGACTCGACCCGATCCGCGGCGGATTCGGCGCCCTGAAAGCCGTGGTGAGCGTGGACCTGCGCCGGTTCGATGAACTGCTCAACCTCGACGTGGTCTCCGGCGAGGCGGAACTCGGCGCCGGAGTCACCGGGCCCGATGCCGAACGGCTGCTCGGTGAGCGCGGTTTCTCGTTGGGCCACTTTCCACAGAGCTTCCAGTTCGCCACCCTCGGTGGCTTCGCCGCCACCCGGTCCTCGGGCCAGGACTCCGCCGGATACGGCCGCTTCGACGACATGGTCCGCGGCCTGCGGATGATCACCCCGGCCGGCGTGCTGGACCTGGGCCGCGCCCCGGCCTCGGCGGCCGGGCCGGACCTGCGCCAGCTGTTGCTGGGGTCCGAAGGCGTGTTCGGCGTCATCACCCGAGTGCGGGTGCGCGTGCATCCGGTGCCGGCCACCACCCGCTATGAGGCGTGGTCGTTCCCCGACTTCGCCACCGGCGCCGCGGCACTGCGCGCGGTCACGCAGACCGGCGCCGGACCGACCGTGATCCGGCTGTCCGACGAAGCCGAGACGGGCGTGAACCTGGCCACCACCGAACAGATCGGCGAGCAACAGATCACCGGTGGCTGCCTGGCGATCACGCTGTTCGAGGGGACCGCCGAGCACACCGAAAGCCGCCACGCCGAGACCCGCGCTGTGCTGACCGAGCACGGCGGCACGTCGTTGGGCGAAGCACCGGCGCGCGCCTGGGAGCACGGCCGATTCTCCGCGCCCTACCTGCGCGATTCACTGTTGGCGGCCGGGGCGCTGTGCGAAACGCTGGAGACCGCCACCGACTGGGCGCGAGTGCCCGCGCTCAAGACCGCGGTCACCGAGGCGCTGACCACCGCGCTGGGTGAGAGCGGGACGCCCGCGCTGGTGTTGTGCCACATCTCGCACGTCTACCCCACCGGCGCCTCGCTCTACTTCACCGTCGTCGCGGGTCAGCGCGGCAATCCCATCGAACAGTGGCAGGCCGCGAAAGTCGCCGCGGGCGATGCGATCATGCGGGCCGGCGGAACCATCACCCACCACCACGCCGTGGGCGCCGATCACCGGTCGTGGATGACCGAAGAGGTGGGCGAGCTGGGTGTGCAGGTGCTGCGAGCGGTCAAGGCGACGCTGGATCCGGCCGGAATCCTCAACCCCGGCAAACTGATTCCATGACGTCGCGCCAGATCAATCGGATCACGCTGCTGACCAACCCGGCGGCCGGGCACGGCAATGCCCGGCATGCGGCCGAGCGAGCACTGGCGCGCTTCCAGCAGCGCGGGGTCAACGTCAACCACATCGTCGGCTCCGACGCCCGCCACGCGCGGCAGTTGCTCGATGAGGCGCTGGCGGCTGGGACGGATGCCGTGGTGGTGGCCGGCGGCGATGGTGTCATCTCGCTGGCGCTGCAGTCATTGGCACTCGGTGACGTGCCGCTGGGGATCATCCCCGCCGGCACCGGCAACGACCATGCCCGTGAATACGGCTTGCCCACCGGTGATCCCGAAGCGGCCGCCGACGTCGTCGCCGAAGGCTGGGCCGAGACGATCGATCTGGGCCGCATTGCCGAAGACGACGGCGCAGTGTCGTGGTTTGGCACCGTGATGGCGGCCGGTTTCGATTCGCTGGTGAGCGACCGCGTCAATCGGATGCGCTGGCCACACGGCCGGATGCGCTACAACGTCGCGATGGTGGCGGAGATGTCCAAGCTGCGGCTGCTGCCGTTCCGGCTGACATTCGATGATGATGAGCCGCTGGACATCGAGCTGACGCTGGCAGCGTTCGGCAACACCCGCAGCTACGGCGGCGGCATGTTGATCTGTCCGGGCGCCGATCACGCCGACGGCCTGTTGGACGTCACCATGGTGCACTCGGGCTCGCGGACCAAGCTGATTCGCCTGTTCCCCACCGTGTTCAAGGGCACCCATGTGCTTCTCGACGAGGTGAGCACCCGACGGGCGAAGTCGATTCGGGTGGAGTGCCCCGGAATCAACGCCTACGCCGACGGCGACTACGTCGCCCCTTTGCCCGTGACGGTGTCAGCGGCGCCGGGCGCACTGCAGATCCTGCGGCGCCCCTAACCCGCTCACCCGAGAAGATCAGCCCACGCCGCGGCTGAGCCAGGACACCTCGGCGTTGTCGCCGCCATCACGGTAGGCCTCCAGCGCGTCATCCCAGGCGGTGCCCAGCACCGTCTCCAGGTCAGCGGCCAGCGCGTCGGCGCCGGCGGCCATCAGCGTGCGCAGGCGATTCTCCCCGACCATCACGTCGCCGTTGGCGCTCATCGTCCCGCTCCACAGGCCGAGCTGGGGCGTGTGGCTGAACCGCTGACCGTCGACTCCGGCGCTGGGGTCTTCGGTGACTTCGAAGCGCAGCACCGACCAAGAGCGCAGCGCGCTGGCCAGCTGGGCACCGGTTCCCACCGGTCCGACCCAGTTGACCACGGCTCGCAGCTGTCCCGGCATGGCGGGTTGCGGCGTCCAGTTGAGCATCGCCTGGCCGTTTCGGGCACCCAAAGCCGAGGTCAGTGCCCACTCGACATGCGGGCACACCGCCGCGGGCGAGGCGTGGATGTACACCACGCCGCTGGTCACGTCGGCGAATTGATTCGTCGCGCGCATCAGTTGCTCCTTCGGATCCACGAGGGACGTCTTCCCCAACGACCTGGTGGGACCGAATTTGAGCAGTGTTGCTGCAGAAACTGGAGTGTATTCAGTGTTGTATGTGTCTATTGTGCCTTGTGTGACGCCTGTTGGCTAGTCCGCGCTGAACCCGGCCACTACGGCGTCGGACAGCTCCGGCCACCGGCCGGTGACCCAGTCCCCGAAGTCGCGGTCGGTGAGCACCACCAGCGCCCGCTCGATCGCCGGATCAGCCCAGATCAGGGTGCCTGACTGGCCGAAATGGCCGAAGGTCCGCGGCGAGTTGTCCGCACCGGTCCAGTGCGGTGATTTACCATCCCGGATCTCGAAGCCCAGCCCCCAGTCGTTCGGCCGCTGCGGCCCGTAACCGGGCAGCACACCGTCCAGGCCGGGAAACTGCACGTGGGTGGCCTCGGCGTGCAGCTCCAGCGACACGGTGACCGGGGCCAGCAGGTCGCCGGCGAAAGCGGCCAGGTCCGCGACGGTCGAGGTACCACCGAATCCGGCGGCTGACGCTCCTCCGTCCAGCCTGCTGGCCGTCATGCCCAGCGGCTCGAACACAGCCTCGGTCAGGTAACGGCCGAATTCGATCCCGGACGCCCGCTGCACCACGTCGGCCAGCACCGCGAAGCCGTGGTTGGAGTACACCCGCCGAGTGCCGGGCTTGGCCAGGACCCGATCGGAGTCCGGCGAGAGGCCCGAGGCGTGCGCGAGCAGATGCCGCACCGTGGCACCCGGCGGCCCGGCCGGGGTGTCGAGGTCGACAGCACCCTCCTCCACCGCGACCTGCACCGCCCGCGCCACCAGGGGCTTGGTCACCGAAGCGAGGTAGAACGGCCGCGCGGTATCCCCGTGAGTCGCCAGCACCCCGTGCGGGCCGATGACGGCAGCGGCCGCGTGACCGACCGGCCAGTCGTCGAGGGCGGCAAGAGCGTCAGCGGCGGACATCGCAGGCCAGCCTAAGCGGGGACTGCCAGCGCGGCGAAGCCGGGCGAAGCAGGTCACCGCCATCAGCACAGCGGGGACTGCGAGCGCGGCGAAGCCGGGCGATGGGGGCACCTCCCGCTTGCGGGGGACAGGCACCGCCATCAGCTACCGGGGCCGTCGAACCCGATCGCCGCGCGGACCGCCTTGCGGTGACTGGTCGCGCTGCACCCGAACCACCGCCGGCAGGACCGGCTCAGCACGCTCTGCTCGGCGTAGCCGAGTTCCCGGGTCAGGTGCGCCAGGCTGATATCGGTGTCGCGCAGGTAGCGGTGGGCGGCATCGCGACGCACCCCGTCGACCAGCGCCGCGAACGTGGTGTCCTCTGCGGCCAGCCGCCGATGCAGCATCTTGGGATGCAGGCCGAGCTGACCGGCGATCAGCTCGAGGCTCACGGTGCCGGTGGGCAACAGCTGGCGGGCGATCGCGCGCACCGACCCCGCGATGCCCGGCGACTCGGCGGTGATGCCACTGAGATAGCGCACCATCGCCTGATGCGCCTGGTCGTCCCGGTGCAGGGGTCGGTCCAGATCGACGGTGCGGAAGGTGAACCCGGCAACCGGTTGCGCGAAGTAAGGCCGGCAGCCGAAGTAGGCCAGATAGTCACGCACCGGGGTGAGCGCCTCATGCGGAAGGTGCACCGACAGTGGCGCATACGGCGCGTCGAACATCATCCGCATGATTCCCAGCGACACCCCCAGCGACAGCTCGGTGGTCTGCGGATGCGGCGGGGATCGCTCGATGAGCACCTCGAACGCGTAGAACGATTCGCCGGGTTCATGCGGCGGTCCCAGCTTCCCCTCTCCTGCGTCGAGCCTCGCTGAACCGCCGGCACGGCCGCCCGGGATGATGCGCGCCGAGATCGCCGGACTGTAGGCGGATAAGAACCGTTCCACGATCGAGAACCCACCGCCGACAGTGGCCGCGGTGCGTGCGGCCACGCCCAGGGGCCCGAAGTTGCCGATGTCTTGCCGCAGCGCCAGCCGCCGCCCGAAATCCGGGCAATCGACAGCACTCGCTCCACCTTCAATGGCCAGGATCACCGCGCGGTACGACACGAAGACGTCGTGGGCTCCGACGGACTCGGCCGGCACCCCGGCCGCCCGCAGTAACGCGACGGGATCACCGCCGAGCTCGGTGACCAGTTCCGGGTATCCGGACAGCGCGGTGCCACGCACCACCGACATGTCCGCAAATATCAAAGAAATGTCCGCAGATGTCAAGACTTCGCCGCCGCCGCGGGACATGCTGGAACGGCATTCGGCGGAAAGGAACACCCGTGAGCTTTGACACCGTGATTCGTGGCGGCCGGTGGTTCGACGGCACCGGCGCACCATCGGCGATCCGCAACATCGGTATCCGCGACGGGCACGTCGCCGCCATCTCCACCGAACCACTCGACGAGGCGGACTGCGACCAGGTGATCGATGCGGCCGGAAAGTGGGTGTTGCCCGGACTGCTCGACATCCACACTCACTACGACGTCGAGATACTCCTCGCCCCCTCGCTATCGGAATCGGTGCGGCACGGCGTGACCACGGTGCTGGTGGGCTCGTGCTCGCTGTCCACCATCCACGTCGACGGCCAGGATGCCGGCGACCTGTTCGGCCGGGTGGAGGCCATCCCGCGGCAGTACGTGGTCGACACGATCGATGCGCTCAAGACCTGGTCGAGTTGCGAGGACTACATCACCAGCCTGGAGAAGCTGCCGCTGGGCCCCAATGTGACGGCGTTCATAGGACATTCCGACATGCGCGCCGCGACCATGGGATTGGACCGTGCCACCCGCGCCGACGCTCGGCCCACGCCGGCCGAGCAGGACCGGATGGAACAGATGCTGGACGAGGCGTTGCAGGCTGGATTCGTCGGAATGTCTTCTCAACAACTGCTTTTCGACAAGATGGATGGCGATGTATGCCGCTCGCGCACGCTGCCGTCGACATACGCCAAGCCCAAGGAGCTGCGCCGCCTCAAGGCGAAACTGCGCCGCAGCGGACGGATTCTGCAGGCCGGGCCGGACGTCAAGAATCCACTCGACGTGGTGTCCCAGCTGGCGCAGGCCCTGGGGATCTTCCGCCGCCCGCTCAAGACCAGCCTGCTGGCCGCCGCCGATGTCAAGAGCAACCGGTTGGCGATTCCGGCGATGGTCAAGGCATCGCGCATGTTGACCCGGCTGGGCGCCGACTTCCGCTGGCAGCACCTGCCGGTGCCGTTCGAGGTGTACGCCGACGGCATCGACCTGGTGATCTTCGAAGAGTTCGGCTCCGGCGCCGAGGCCCTGCACCTGCGGGAAGCCCTTGAACGTGACGAGTTGATACGGGACGAGTCCTACCGGCGGCGCTTCCGCAAGGACTACGAAAACAAGTACGGCCCGCGGGTCTGGCACCGCGACTTCTTCGACGCCGAGATCGTCGACTGTCCGGACGCCTCGGTGATCGGAAAGTCCTTCGGGCAGGTCGGGATCGAGCGTGGCGGCGTGCATCCGGTCGATGCGTTCCTCGACCTTGTGCTGGAACACGGGACCGCGCTGCGCTGGCACACCACGATCTCCAACGACCGGCCCGAGGTGCTGAAGAAGCTCGCCGCCGAACCGGGCATCCAGATCGGCTTCTCGGACGCGGGCGCGCACCTGCGCAACATGGCGTTCTACAACATGGGTCTGCGGTTGCTGCGCCACGTCCTCGATGCCCAGCAGGACGGCAAGCCGTTCCTGTCGGTCGAGCAGGCGGTGCACCGGCTGACCGGTGAACTGGCCGACTGGTACCGGGTCGACGCCGGCCATCTGCGCGTGGGCGACCGCGCGGATGTCGTGGTCATCGATCCCACCCACCTCGACGACACCCTGGACGCCTATGTCGAGGAGCCCTTCGCCCAGTACGGCGGGATGTCCCGGATGGTGAACCGCAACGACGAAGCCGTCAACGCGGTGTTGGTGTCCGGCCAAGCGGTGGTGCTCGACGGTCAGCCCACCAGCGTGCTCGGGTCGCAACGCACCGGGAGTTTCCTGCGTGCCGACAGGCGCACCCCGGCCCCGAGCGTGCAGGCCTCACAAGCCAGCGCACCGGGTGCCACACCGGCAACATAAGGTGACCCCATGAGTCAAACAGTGCGCGGTGTGATCTCCCGTGAAAAGGGCAAGACGGTCGAGGTGACCGACATCGTCATCCCCGACCCCGGTGCCAACGACGTCGTCGTCGCCATCACCGCCTGCGGGGTGTGCCACACCGACCTGACCTACCGCGACGGCGGTATCAACGACAGCTACCCGTTCCTGCTGGGCCACGAGGCCTCCGGCACCGTCGAGTCGGTGGGGTCGGCGGTCACCGCGGTCGCGCCCGGTGACTTCGTGATCCTGAACTGGCGCGCGGTATGCGGTCAGTGCCGGGCCTGCAAGCGGGGCCGCCCGCACCTGTGCTTCGACACCTTCAACGCCTCGGTTCCGATGACCCTGACCGACGGCACCGAACTCACCCCGGCCCTGGGCATCGGGGCGTTCGCCGACAAGACGCTGGTTCACGAAGGTCAGTGCACCAAGGTCGATCCGAGTGCCGACCCCGCAGTAGCCGGGCTGTTGGGCTGCGGCGTGATGGCCGGTCTGGGCGCCGCGATCAACACCGGCGGTGTCACCCGCGACGACACCGTCGCGGTGATCGGATGCGGCGGGGTGGGCGACGCCGCGATCGCCGGCGCGGCCCTGGTGGGCGCCCGGCGCATCATCGCCGTCGACACCGACAACACCAAGCTGAACTGGGCGCGTGAATTCGGCGCCACGCACACCATCAACGCCCGCGAGCTCGACCCGGTCGAGACCATCCAGGATCTCACCGACGGCTTCGGCGCCGACGTGGTGATCGACGCCGTCGGTCGGCCGGAGACCTGGAAGCAGGCGTTCTACGCACGCGACCTGGCCGGAACCGTTGTGCTGGTGGGGGTTCCGACCCCGGACATGCAGCTGGAGATGCCGCTGATCGACTTCTTCTCCCGCGGCGGCTCACTGAAGTCTTCGTGGTATGGCGACTGCCTGCCCGAGCGCGACTTCCCCACCCTGATCAGTCTCTATCTGCAGGGCCGGCTTCCGCTGGACAAGTTCGTCTCCGAACGCATCGGGCTGGACGATGTCGAGAAGGCGTTCGGACGCATGCACGGTGGCGAAGTGCTGCGGTCGGTCGTGGTGCTATGACCTCCGGCAGTCCGATTCAGCGGGTCATCACCCACGGCACGTTCGAACTCGACGGCGGAAGTGGGGAAGTCGACAACAACATCTGGCTCGTCGGTGACGATTCCGATGTGGTCGTCTTCGACGCAGCCCACGACGCCGCCCCGATCATCGAAGCCGTCGGCGGACGCAACGTGGTGGCGGTGGTGTGCACGCATGGCCACAACGACCACATCACGGTGGCCCCGGAGCTGGGCCGAGCGCTCGACGCACCGGTGCTGCTGCACCCCGGCGACGACATGCTGTGGCAGATGACGCACCCGGACAGCGACTTTCGGGCTGTAGCCGACGGCGACACGCTCACTGTCGGCGGCTTGGAATTGCGGGCGCTGCACACCCCCGGCCACTCGCCGGGCTCGGTGTGCTGGCATGCACCGGACCTGGGCGCAGTGTTCAGCGGCGACACCCTGTTCTGCGGCGGGCCGGGGGCGACCGGCCGGTCTTTCTCGGACTTCCCGACGATCTTGGCGTCGATCTCCGGGCGGCTCGGCGAATTGCCGGCCGACACTGTCGTCTACACCGGGCACGGCGACAGCACGCGTATCGGTGACGAGCTCGTTCACTACGACGAGTGGGTGGCGCGCGGCCACTGACGATGCGCGCGAGGAACGAGCGCGAGGAGGAAGGGGCCAATCCAGCCCGGCCACTGACGATGCGCGCGAGGAACGAGCGCGAGGAGGAAGGGGCCAATCCAGCCCGGCCACTGACGATGCGCGCGAGGAACGAGCACGAGGAGGAAGGGGCCAATCCAGCCCGGCCACTGACGATGCACCGCGAGGAACGAGCGGTGCGGAGGAAGGGGCCCATCGGCCCGGCCACTGAGTTCAGTGCCCGCGCAGGATTCGCCGCTTCTCTTCGGCGAACTCCTGCTCGGTCAACGCTCCCGAATCACGCAGCGCCGTTATCGTTTTGAGCTGCTCGATCCGGATTCCCTCGCCCTCGGGAACGAACCGGTCGTGACTGAAATCCATACCCGTGTCGATCGGCCCTACCGACGATGGGCGACGTCGACGGGCCGCCAAGAACCGGCCGGCAAGCAGGTCCACGAGCCCGAGCGCGAAGATCACCGGAAACACCCAGAGCAGTGTGGAGTGGCCGGCGGGCTTGCCGAAGGCCAGCCGCGGCGCAATGTAAGCGCCGACCTGCCCGTCGGTGACGATCTGGTAGTCGCCGGCCTCGGCCACGTTTACCCGCCACAACCGCCGCCGGGTGTCGTTGTTGACCGTGGTGGTCATCCCGACGCTTTCCTCGAACTCCGGGTCGGCCACCCCGTCCGGGGGTGTCACCGTCACGCTGATCGGCGGCACCGGCAGTCCGCCGCCGGTGGGACTTGAGATGACCCGGGTGTGCAGATTCACCGTCACCTCCCCCGCCGGCAGATGCACTGTGCCCGAGCCCGGAATCGGCACTTCGCCGTAGGCGTCGTAGCGGTCCAACACAAAGACGTTGAGAATCAGCGCAACCACGAAGCCGATCACCCCAATGGTCATCAGGCCCGCTGCCACCAGGACCGGAATGCGTCCGATCGCCCGCTGTGCGCCCACGCACGGAAGTGTGCCACGGATTGCCGATCCCGCTACCGTCAGTGGTGATACCGATGACGGTTCATCAGGGTCGGAGGTGCCCATGCCAGAGTCGAGCATCGTGGTCCGTCCCGAGCCCGGCGGCGCTCCGTCGAGCCGGTTGCAGGCGGCCGGACTGGCCCACGCCACCGGTGTGTTCGAACAGCTCGCCGCGACGGTTCCACTGCCTCCCGCGCCGCGGCCGATTGTCGTCGCCGACTATGGCGCCGCCACCGGCTACAACTCACTGCTTCCGATCGGCGCCGCCATCGCGGCGTTTCGCCGACGAACCCGGGCCGACCATGCCGTGTTGGTCGTCCATACCGACCTGCCGGACAACGACTTCACCGCGTTGTTCACCACGCTGGCTGAGGATCCCGACAGCTACGCCCGCAAGGACGCCGCCAGCTTCCCCTCGGCGATAGGCCGGTCGTTCTACACCCAGATCCTGCCCACGCAGAGCGTCAACCTGGGCTGGACGTCCTGGGCGACCATGTGGCTGCGCCGGCCCGACGGGCAGCTCCCCGAATTCTTCGACCACGTCCATGTCGAGCACAGCGACGACGACGCCGCGCGGCGCGCCTACACCCGCCAGGCCGCCCAGGATTGGCACGACTTCGTGGCATTCCGCGGCCGGGAATTGGGCCCGGGCGGCAAGTTGCTGGTGTTGACCGCCGCGGTCGACGCGGCGGGCCGATCGGGCTACCGGCCGCTGCTCGATGCGATCGTCGCGGTTCTCGACGAGCAGGTGCGCGACGGCGCACTGACCCGTGATGAGGTCGCCCGCATGACGATTCCGGTGCTCGGCCGCAGCGAGAAGGAACTTCGTGCACCGTTCGCCCCCGCGGGGCGGTTCGAATCGCTGACGATCGAGCGGCTGGAGGTGTTCGACGCCGAAGACCGGTTCTGGGACCGATACCTGCTCGATGGCGATGCGGTCGCGCTCGGCACCCATTGGGCCACCTTCGTCAGCGCCGCCATCTTCCCCACGCTGGCCGCCGCATTGGCCGGTGGGACCGACGATCCGCGCGCTGCCGACTTCGTGCGCCGCTTGGAGGCCGGCGTCGCCGCCCGGCTCGCGAGCAACCCCCAGCAGGTGCAGATTCCGCTGGCGCTGATCGTGTTGGCCAAGCAGCGCTAGGGGCTGACCGGAATCTCAGTGGACTCCGGAGGCGGACCCTCGGGGATCTCGGGCAGGCTCGGCGGAATGGGCTCGGGGCTGGGCGCGAACGCCGGGGGCGGCTCGAACGTCGGTGACGGTGACGTGGTGGTAATCGTCGTCGTGGTCGACGACACCGTCGTCAGTACGCCGGAGTCCGGTCCGGCGTCGGCGGCACGGCGCAGCACCAGCACGGCAACCGTGCCCAGCAGCATCGCGATCACCCCAGCCAGGATCACCACCGGGACTGGCCGTCGATACCACTCCACGCCACCCTGGCCGCCGCCGATCGCCTCGGGTTCCGGTGCCGCCCACTGGCGCGGCGCAGCGGGTGCCGGGCGCGCCAGCGGCGGCGGCGTCACCAACGGTTGCGGCCCGCCATCGGAGTCACCCCCGGCGACCGGAGGCACACCATGCTCCGGCGGCGCGACCGACTCGGGGAATTGTGGTGGGACCTCCGGCGGCGGTGTCTTCTTCGGTATGGTGACCACATTGCCGGCGACACTCAGTGCGGCGCCGATGGCAGCGGTCAACTGCGGTCGCGGCGAACTGATTACGGCCACTCCGAAGCGTTGCGCCAGACCGGTCGTGACCGTCGGCATGTTCGCTCCGCCACCAACCGAGACGATCGCAGACAGCGCATCGGGAACAATCTCGTTGTCGTCCAAGATGTTCTGCAAGACCGTGAAAAAGCCGTCGAGCGGCTGACGCAGCGCCTCGTCGAGCTCTACGCGGGTCAGCCACACGCCGCCATGGAACCCCGCGAGTTCGGCCACCGTCTCGCTAGACAACTGTTCCTTGGCGTCCCGGCACTGGCTGCGCAGCCGGGTCAATGACCCCACCGTCGGCGGCCCGTCATCGTTGCCGCCCAGATCGGCAACCACGTGATCCAGCAGCGCCTGGTCGATCACGTCGCCAGAGAAGACGGTGCTGCGGCCAGTGGCACTGATCGGTTCGAAACCGCGCCCCGCGTCGACGAGGGTGACGTTGGTTCCACTGCCCCCAAAGTCGCAGACCGCGAGGGTCCCGTAGTCGGGCAGGCCCGGATTCGCTTGCAGCGCAGTCAAAACTGCCGTCGTGTCGGAGACCAGCGATACCGGATGCTGCGCCCACTCCGAGACCCGCGCCAGCGCGGTGCGCAGCGCGCCGACCGCGTCACGAGTCCAGTGCGCAGGATAGGTCACCGCCACCGCCGGCGGTATCGGACGCCCTTCGGTCACCGCATACGCCAAGGCGTGCAACCCATCAGCGAGCAGTTGCTCGGCACGGTGGGTCGACCCGTCGCTCGCCACCACCGGACCACCGCCGCCGACGCGATCCACGAAATCGGTCACGACGAGACCACGGGCGTGTAGCTCTGAGCTCACCGCGGAATTCTCCGAGGGCACGCCGATTTGGGACGGCCGATCCCTGAACAGCGTCAGCACGGGCCGACGGGTGATCGCGCGATCGGCGGTAACCGCCGCTAATGTGGTCGCCCCGACGGACATCCCCAACGCAGGGCCTGTCTCTTGCGCCATGCTGTCCCATCCACGGTGTCATCCGGCGGTCAGAGCGCACCGGTCCGCGCAATTTTATCGACGAATGTTCGATAAACCCGGTATTGCAGCGCTGTTGGTGCGCCGAAGAAGTCACGCCGGGCCGCTGCTGGCGTCATTCCGCACTACCGGCTTAGTGGCCGGAACTGTCACCGGAGTCGGAGAGGCCGCTGCGCGGGGCCTGCGACTGGTATCGGGGGCCGCTCACCGATCGAACGCGACGCTTCGACACTGCGTGCCGTGGTCGCCGACTTGGTTGCGCCAGGGCGCCGAGCCGGGGCCTACGGGGCGTTCGCCGCCGGGCTTGGCGCGGCGGCTGCGGTCGGCGGCTACCTCCAAAGTTTGCTCGGGAGGCATGCGCCGGCGGTCATCTGACTGACACCGGACGGACATCACCCGGTAACCGGCGGCTGCTTTCGAACCGATCTCAGTTGCGACTCAGATCCTCGATATGAACTACTCAGCATGCCGTACGGCAACCGGTCAGCAGCCGCCGAATATGCTCACTGCCAGGGGCGTCTGCTGCACACAGCGCGATTCTTATGCCACCATGTAACGGTGAACCCACGACGGATGCTTCGTTCCCTCGGTGTTGTTCTGGCGCTGACTTGGCTGCTGCACAGCACCGTCGCCACCCCTCCCCGTGCCTTCGCGGACCCCTGTCCCGATGTCCAAATATTGTTTGCTAGAGGTACCGACGAGGCACCCGGCCTCGGCGAGACCGGGCAATCATTCGTCAACGCACTGCGGGCCCGCTTGCCCGAGCGCCCCGTGGACGCCTACGCCATCGACTACCCGGCCACCAATGACTGGCCGACAGGCATTCAGGGCATCCGTGACGCCACCACCCACATCGAGGCAACGGCGGCCAATTGCCCCAAGACCAAGATGGTGCTCAGCGGCTTCTCGCAGGGCGCTGCAGTAATGGGCTTCTCCACCGCCAGCGTCATCCCGGACGGCGTGGAAGGAGTCGATATACCGCGGCCGATGCCGCCGGAGATCGCAGATCACGTCGCGGCCGTGGTGCTCTTCGGAACCCCGAACGAGCGGGCCATGAACTTCCTCGGTCAGCCACCTTTGGCCATCGGCCCGGCATACACCGCCAAGACCATTCAGCTGTGTGCGCCCGAAGACCCGGTCTGCTCCGAGGGACTGAACTTCTCCGCGCACGCCCCCGGCGCCTACGACGGCATCGCGGACGAGGGCGCGGCCTACGCGGCAAACCGGCTCTAACCACTGTGTTCGTTCCACACGGCCGACTTTGCGGTTTGCTGATTCGCGACCCGCGGGCCAGTGACAGGGGCGGGGCATGTCAGCATTTAGGGATGAATTTGCGTAACACCGTTCGCACCTTCGCCGCCGTGGCGATGCTCACCGGAACCCTGGTGGCCGCACCGGTGGGCCTGCCTACCGCACTCGCAGAGCCCTGCCCTGACGCCGAAGTGGTGTTCGCCCGCGGATCCGGTCAACCTGTCGGGCTCGGCGATGTCGGTGACGCTTTCGTCGGCTCCCTGCAGGAGCAGCTGTCGGGCCTCAACGTCAACGTCTACCCGGTCGAGTACCCGGCGAGCACCGACTACCACAACAGTGCGGTGCTCGGTGAGAGTGACGCCACCGCCCACATTCAGGGCACGGTAGCCAACTGCCCGAAGACCAAGCTGGTGCTCGGCGGCTACTCCCAAGGCGCCAGCGTGATCGCGATGTCCAGCAACGCGATGCCCGCTGCGGTCGCCAACCACGTTGTCGCGGTGGCGCTGTTCGGCCCGCCGTCCAGCCCGTACTCCACCTCGTTGTGGGGCGGCCCGCTGCCGGTCCTGGCCTCGTCCTACCGCCCGAAGACCATCGACTTCTGCCTGGCGGGCGACATCTACTGCGAGGACAGCGGAAGCGTCGTCCCGCACCTGATGTATGTGCAGGACGGCAAGACCGTGGAGGCCGCGACTTTCGTGGCGAGCCGGCTCACCGCCGGCCAGAGCGTCAACTGATCCGACGCGGTCAGAACAGGGTCGGGATGCGCGCGTCGATCAGATGAGGCCCCGGCTCGGCGACGGCCCGGCGGAACTGCTCGGCGAGTTCCTCGCAGGTGGTGGCCACCGTCGCCGGCACCCCGAACCCCTCGGCGATCTTCGCGAAGTCCATATTCGGACGCGACAGGTCGAGTAGGTCGTTTGCTTTCGGGCCACCACCTTCGGCGCCCACCCGGGCCAGTTCCAGCCGCAGGATCGCGTACGAGCTGTTGTTGATAAGCACCGTGGTCACGTTGAGCTTCTCGCGCGCCATCGTCCACAGCGCGGAGATGGTGTAGGCCGCGCTGCCGTCCGCTTGCAGCGCGATCACCGGCCGTTCCGGCGCGGCCACGGCGGCACCCAGCGCGACCGGCAGACCCTGCCCGATCGCCCCGCCGGTGAGCGTGAGCACGTCGTGGCGTGGTGCGCCGGCGGTCGCCGCGGGCAGCATCAGTCCCGAGGTGTTGGACTCGTCGGAGATGATCGCGTTGTCGGGCAGCAGCGCTCCGATCACCTGCACCCAGTTCTGCGGGGTGAGCTGACCGCTCGGGAGTTCGGGGCGGGCCGCAGGCGCGAGCCGCGGCTGCACGCCGGCGGCCACCGCTTCGGCCAGCTGCTCCAGAGCGGCCACCACGTCGGTCTCCAGGCCGGCCAGGTCGTGCACGACGCAGCCCTCGGGAACCAGGTCGCTGGCCTTGCCGGGGTAGGCGAAGAACGACACCGGGGCCCGGGTGCCGGCCACCACCAGGTGCTTGATGCCGTCGAGTTGGAAGGCGGCCTGCTCGGCCAGGTAGCCGAGCCGGTCGATCGCCGGGACCCCGGCGCCGCGAACGAGCCGGGCCGGGAAGGTTTCGACCAGAGCACGGGCCCCGGTCGCGGCGACGATCCGGTCAGTGGCCTCCAGTGCACGCACGTCGGCGACGGCGGGCCCACCGATCAGGATTGCCACCGGCTCGCCGCTGCCCAGCACAGCGGCGACGTCGGCGACGGCCTGTGCGTCAGGAGCGGCTGCGGGGACCGGCTCGATCGGTCCGGCCGCCTGCGCGCCGTCTTCCCAGGAGACGTCGGCGGGCAGAATCAGGTTGGCCACCTGCGCCGGGCTGGCCATTGACTGCGCGACCGCTTCGGCGGCATCGCGTCCGACGTCATCGCCGGAGTTGGTACGGCGCACCCAGCCATGAGTCCAGTCGGTCAGGGGTTCGATGTCGGATTCCAGCGGTGCGTCGTACTTCTTGTGGTAGGTGGCGTGGTCGCCGATGACATTGACCAGCGGCACGTGCGCCCGGCGGGCGTTGTGCAGGTTGGCCAGGCCATTGCCCAGGCCGGGCCCCAGGTGCAACAGCGTGGCGGCCGGCTTGGCGGCCACCCGGCCATACCCGTCGGCGGCGCCGGTGACCACACCTTCGAACAGGCACAGCACCCCGCGCATCTGCGGCACCGAGTCCAGGGCGGCCACGAAATGCATCTCCGAAGTGCCGGGGTTGGCGAAGCAGACCTGCACCCCGCTGTCGACCAGGGTGGCGATCAGAGCCTGTGCTCCGTTAGTCATGTGGCTGCCTTTCTTGACGGGCACCGAAAGTATGCGGGACGCGCGCGAACTGTTGCCTATAGAAGCACGCCCGGATTGAGGATCCCGGCGGGGTCGAAGGCATCCTTGATCCGGCGCATCAGAGCGATCTTGACCGGGTCCTCCAGCTCCAGGAAATGCTGCGTCTTGACCCGGCCCAAACCGTGCTCACCGGAGATGGCGCCGCCGAGGACCATCGCTGCCGCGAAGATGTCGTGCAGCAACCGGTGGCGGACCTCGTCGTCGGCGCAGAACACCGCCAAGTGGACGTTGCCGTCACCGGCGTGTCCGCAGCCGACCACGCCGGCACCTGCCGTTTGGGCTAATCCTTGGGCCTTGGTGAGGAACTGGTGCATCTCGGCCCGTGGGACCACCACGTCGATGACGTCGTGGGCACCGGCGGCCTTGGCCGTCCAAAACGCCTTCTCGCGGGCCTCGATCAAGGCATGCGCTGAATTGCCTTCCAGCACATAGACATCGTCGGCACCGAGCGAGGCCAGCAGTTCGCCCACCATGGCCACGTCGTCGTCGAGTCGCTCACGGTCACGGTTCTCCACCCCCACCACCAGGTAGGCCTCGGCGGTCTCACGCACCGCGTCGGGGATGCCCAGGTTCAGGTTCTGCGAGTAGCTGATCGCGGCCAGGGTGAGCTTGTCGACGTATTCGAGGATCACCGGGTCCACCCCGCTGCGCACCACCGCAGGCACCGCGCGCATCACCGCGGGCAGATCGCAGAACGGCGCCAACAGCGTGGCGGAGTGCCCGAGCCGAGGGTAGAGCCGCACGGTGACCTCGGTGGCCAGCGCGCAGGTGCCCTCCGAACCGATGATCAGCTGGGTCAAGTCATAACCGGTGGACAGCTTGGTGATTCGCCCGCCGGTGCGGATCAGCTCGCCGGTCGGCAACGCGGCCTGCAGCCCGAGCACGTTGTGCCGGGTCACTCCGTATTTGACCGCGCGCATACCACCGGCGTTGGTGCCGACGTTGCCGCCGACACTGGCGGACAGTTCCCCGGGGAAGACGGTGTACATCAGACCCGCCTCGGCCGTCGCGGTATCGAGGTCGGCCAAGGTGACACCGGGTTGCACCACCGCAACCTGATTGTCGGTGTCGATCTCCAGGATCGCGTTCATCCGCTCGAAGGAGATCAGCAGACCGTCGGGGCACGGCCGCGCGCCGGCCGACATACCGGTGCCTGAACCGCGGGCGGTCACCGGAACTTTCGCCTCGGTCGCCGCGGCCAGCAGCGCCGCAACCTGCTCGGCGGTCTGCGGACGGGCGACGTAGCTCGGCGTCACCGGCGTTCCGACCAGCGCCTCGTCATGGGCGTAGTCGGGACCGATCTGCTCACCGGTGAGCAGTGCGCCCGCTCCGACGATGTCGGCGAACTTCTGCGCGGCGTCAGTGTCTACCGTGGCCATCCGTTCCTACTTTCCAAATCCGGCGTCACGCAATGCCTGAGCCATCGACCCGCCTGCCGGTGCCGCATCCTGGCGTCCGGCACTGTTGCCGGGACGCCGCCCACGATTCTGCTTGGCCGCGTCACCGCGCGCAGCCGGTTTGACACCCGGGCCTCGGGAGGATGTGCCGGGCTTGTCCGCCGGCTTGTCCCCCAGCCGCAGGGTCAGCCCGATGCGCTGACGGTCGACGTCGACGTCGACGACCTTCACCTTCACCACCTGGCCGGACTTGACCACCTCGTGCGGGTCGGAGACGAAACGGTCCGCCATCGCCGAGACGTGCACCAGTCCGTCCTGGTGCACCCCAACATCAACGAAAGCGCCGAAGGCGGCGACATTGGTCACGACACCTTCCAGGACCATCCCCACCTTGAGGTCGGCCACCTTCTCCACGCCCGCGGCGAACGTGGCCGTGGAGAACGCCGGCCGCGGGTCGCGCCCCGGCTTCTCGAGCTCGGCGAGGATGTCGGTCACGGTCGGCACCCCGAACCGGTCGTCGGCGAAGTCGCCGGGTTTCAGCGACCGCAACACACGCTCGTCACCGATGATCTCGGCCAGGGAGACACCCGAGCGGTCCAGGATGCGCCGGACCACCGGGTAAGCCTCGGGATGCACTCCCGAAGAATCCAGCGGGTCGTCGCCGTCGCGGATGCGCAGGAACCCGGCGCACTGCTCGAATGCCTTGGGACCCAGCCGTGGCACGTCGAGCAGGGCGGCCCGACTGCGGAAGGGCCCGGTCTGGTCGCGGTGCGCCACGATCGCTTCGGCCAGCGACTCCGACACCCCCGATACCTTGGCCAGCAGCGGGGCCGAGGCGGTGTTGAGGTCGACGCCAACGGCGTTCACGGCGTCTTCGACCACCGCATCGAGGCTGCGCGCCAGGGTTCCCGGTGTCACATCGTGTTGGTACTGGCCGACGCCGATGGACTTCGGCTCGATCTTGACCAGTTCGGCCAGCGGATCCTGCAGGCGCCGTGCGATCGACACCGCCCCACGCAGCGTGACGTCCAGGTCCGGAAGTTCATGGGCGGCATAGGCCGACGCCGAATACACCGACGCGCCGGCCTCGCTGACCATCGCCTTGGTCGGTGCCGGAGCGCCCGCGCTCTTGAGGTCGGCGATCAACTCGGCGGCCAGGGCGTCGGTCTCGCGCGACGCGGTGCCGTTGCCGACCGCGATCAGGTCCACGCCGTGGCGAGCCACCAGCGCGGCCAGTGCGGCCTTGGCCTGATCCCACTGCTTCTGCGGCTGGTGCGGGAAGATCGCGCAGGTGTCGACGACCTTGCCGGTGCCGTCGACGACGGCGACCTTCACCCCGGTGCGAAAACCCGGGTCGAGGCCGAGTGTGGTGCGGTTGCCCGCCGGCGCGGCCAACAACAGGTCTTTGAGGTTCTTGGCGAACACCGCCACCGCGTCGGCCTCAGCACGTTGCCGCAGCCGCATCCGGGCATCGACTGCCGCCGAGAACGCCAGCCGGGTGTCCCACGCCCACCGCACGGTGTCGGCCAGCCAGGGCGTGGCCGGGCCCGACGCGGTCATGTTCACGCCCAGCGACTTGGCCACCATCGCCTGGTAGGGCTCGTTGTCGCCGCCGTCGAAGGACAGCGCCAGGGCATCTTCCTTCTCGCCGCGCAACACGGCCAGCACCCGGTGCGACGGCATGGTCTCGAGTGCTTCACTGAACTCGAAGTAGTCCCGGAATTTTTGCGCTGCAGCACTTTTCGCAGCATCGTCAGAGCGCGGCATGGTCCGCAGCGAGCCCACCGACCAGAACTTCTCGCGGACGGCACCCACCAGCTCGGCGTCCTCGGCGGCACGTTCGACCAGAATCGCGCGCGCACCCTCCAGCGCGGCCGCGGCGTCGGCGACCTCCTCGCCGGTGTACTCCGCAGCGAGCTGCTGGGGATCCAGTGCGGGGTCGGCGAGCAGCTGGTCGGCCAGTGGCTCCAGGCCGGCCTCGCGCGCGATCTGTGCCTTGGTGCGGCGCTTGGGCTTGTAGGGCAGGTAAATGTCCTCCACGCGGGCCTTGGTGTCGGCCGACAGCAACGCGTTTCGCAGCTCGTCGGTGAGCTTGCCCTGCTCTTCGATCGAGGACAGCACCGCGGCCCGGCGGTCGTCGAGCTCGCGCAGATAACGCAGCCGCTCTTCCAGGGTGCGCAGTTGGCCGTCGTCGAGGCTGCCGGTGACCTCTTTGCGGTAGCGGGCGATGAACGGAACCGTCGCCCCCTCGTCGAGCAGCACGACGGCCGCCGCGACCTGTCGTTCGGCTACTTCGAGTTCGTCGGCAAGGCGGGCATTCACCGGTTTGAGGGTCACGTTCGCGGTCACGCCGACGGACCCTACCGAACGCCGCTGACAGTTCCTTGGTGCGGCACGGCGTGGTTTTTGACTGGGCGCAGGATGGCTACGATGCCGTCCACGTCGGCGCCGCCGAACACCTCTTCTGGCCTGCGCGGCGCGCAGTCGGTGTAGGGGGGCTCATAGAGGCGGGCCGGCTCCATCAGGAAATTCACGCCCCGTCGACGTCACGAGCGGGTGGCCGGCCCGGCATAGCCCGGCTGTCTATCCACAGTTGCCTGTTTGATCCACAGGCCGCCGCTCGAACCCTTAAATTCGCACATTAGTTCGATACATTCGAGTCATGTCCGATCAGCTCCTGCCGCCCGCTTCAGCGGCCCGTGCGGCGATCCGTGCGGATCTAACCCTGATCGACGACGCCCAGGCACGGCTGAGGACAGCCGATACGGACTTGGTGGGCAACGCGTTTCGCGTCGAAATCGCCGAGCACCTCGAAACCCAGCACCGCGTCAACCGCGGCCTGTCCTACCGCATCTTCGGCGAGATCGCCGACCCGGCCGACGGCCCCGACGACCCCCGACTGCCCGCCGACACCAAGATCACCGACCTGCTGTGGTCACGCCTGCGTATCACCCGGGCCGAGGTCCGGCGCCGGTTCCGCATCGCGGCGCGCATCCGGCCGCGGCGCAACCTGACCGGCTCCCCGACCCCACCCGAACTTCCCGAAGTCGCCGCCGCTGTCGAGGACGGCCGTATCGGCGACGACCACCTCAAAGCGGTCACCAAAGCCCTCGACGAACTGCCCGCAAAAGTCACACCTGCCGACCGGGAGGCCGCCGAACGCACCCTGGTGCGCCACGCCACCGAACAGGACGCCGTCTTCGTGACCGCAATCGGGCACGCCATCGCCGACCACCTCAATCCCGACGGCAACTTCACCGACGAAGACCGGGCCCGCCGGCGCAACCTCGTCCTGGGCCGTCAAGACCCCGATGGAATGAGCCGGCTGTCCGGCCGCGTCGACCCCGAGACCCGCGCCTACCTCGAAGCAGCCATCGCTGCGGTTCGCCCCGGCCACCGCCAGCCCGAGGGCACCCAAGAACGCGATACCCGGTCATCGGGTCAACGAGACCACGATGCACTGAAGCTGGCCCTGCGCCATAGCATCGAGTCCGGCACCCTGGGCACTCACCGCGGCGTTCCGGTGACCGTCATCGCCATCACCAAACTCGCCGACCTCGACCAGGCGGCCCGCGCCATAGCTGACCCGGACATCCCGATGCCGCCCGCGGCCCGCACCGGCGGGGGCAGCCGCCTACCGATGCGCGATCTGATCCGGATGGCGGCCAACTCGATTCACTACCTCGCGGTGTTCGACAATCACTCGGAGCGGCCGCTGTACCTGGGCCGAAGCAAACGCATCGCCACGCTGGATCACCGGGTCATCTGCCACGCCCGCGACCGCGGCTGCACCCGACCTAACTGCCCCGAACCCGGGTACCACTGCGAGGTCCACCATTCGACCGACTGGGCGCACGATGGCCGAACCAACGCCGACGAGCTCTACTTCGCCTGCGGAGGCGACCACGGCGGCGCAACCCGTGGCGATCTACGGACCAGAGTCACCGAGCAAGGGCGTCTGGCCTGGACCGACGGCACCAGCCCACCGCGGATCAACCATCTGCACCATCCCGAGGAACTCCTCGACGACGATGAGGATCCATAGCCGCGACATCGAGCATCCGAGCCCGAACCGCGAGAAGATGGCATCGTGACGACCTACGCCGAGATCCGCAACAATGCGCCACTCTGGCCGGGCGTGATGGACCGCTCGCTGCTGGAGGTACTCAAACCTCCCCCGGCCACCCTCGACTGCGACCGGATCGCTGCGCTAAATTCCCAGCTCACCGCCGTGATCGACGATTTGATCCAACACCTGTTCCGGGGTGGCGACCTGCGCCGGATGCTGCGCTATCCCCCGGTCGAGGTGCTCCACGAGCTGCCCAGGAAACAACTGTGGTTCCCGGTTCCGTACCTGTGGGGCGGATTTCGGATCGGTCTGCGCGATAACGACATCGAAGTGGTCGGCGGCTATCGAGAACTCGACCCGGTCGGCGATGTGCCCGTCGCGACGGTCGGCTACACCATCACACCCGAAAACCCGTGGCAGGTTTACGAGGGCTACGAGTGACCGCTGATCTGACGCAACTGTCCCTTGGCGATCTTGCCGCCTGATGAGCGCGGCAACTCGTCGATGACGACAAGGCGTTCCGGCAGCAGCTCTTTGGACACTCCGAGGGCCAGCAGGTGCTCGACGAGGTCGGCCAATTCAAGGGTGCCGGCGCCGGTGAGTGCCACCTCCGCGAGTTCGACGTAGACGCACACCTTTTCGCCGAAGACCTCGTCGCGCATCGGCACCGCGGCCGCCACCGCGATCGCCGGATGGGTCATCACCGCGTCTTCGACCTGGGCGGCGCTGATGTTCTTGCCACCGCGCAGAATGAAATCCGAGGTACGGCCGGTGACACTGAGATAACCGTCGGCGTCGATCTCGCAGATATCGCCCATGCGCATCCAGCCGTCGGCGGTGAACAGCTTGTCGTGATCGACCCCGTTGAGGTAGCCGAGGCTGGTGGCCGGGCCGCGGCAGGCGGGCTGGCCCCGGCCGGTCTCGGTCACGTCGGTGTTGCCGTCCTCGCCGCCGAACAGCCGGACCGCCATCTCGCCGACGATTCGCCCCCCGGTGCGCAACCACCGCTCCAACGAGTCATCGAGCGTGGTAGCGCTGAGCACGCCGGTCTCGTTGGACCCGTAGAACTGCAGGATTTTCGCCCCGGTGAGCTCCTCGAACTCCGCGGCCGGCCGGTAGGGCAACGCCTCGCCGCCGGTGAACACCACCCGCAACGAGCTCAGGTCGAACTCGCGGCTGGCCGGATCCGCCATCATCATGGTCAATTGAGTGCTGACACAGCACAATACGGTGACTCGATGCCGCGCAATCGCGGCACAGGTCGCCGCTGCAGTGAAGCGGTCCAACAGGATCGCCGTGGTGCCGAGGTGGATCGGTGTGGTGTGGCTGGTCCAGAGCCCGAAACCGAACGGCGTGGGAATGATCGGCAGGAAGACGTCGTCGGGACTCAGTTCCCCGTTGGCGACGGCCAGCTGGTGAAAGTAATGCCAGCGATTCTGGGTGTGCACCACGCACTTGGGCAGGCCGGTGGTACCGGAGGTGGAGTTGATCAAGAAGACGTCATCTGGGCCGAGTTGCGGTCCCGGTACCCCCATTTCAGCGGCGGCCTGCAGCTCATCGATGCTCAGCGTCGCGACCTCGAGTCCGGCTGCGGCGGCGTGCCGCTGCTCGTCGGTGATCAGTAGCTGGGCCTGCGACGCGGCCAGGATCGCAGCCACCTCACGGGTGCCGGCACGGGCGCCGATGCCGACCACGATCGCACCGCAGCGCTCGATCGCCACGAACAGCACGTGGATTGCCGTGGAATCGCGATGCCATACCGCGATCCGGTCTCCGGGGCGCGCTCCGGCACCGGCCAGCCTCACCGCCAATGCGTCTGCCGCGGTGTCGAATTCCTGCCATGTCAAGCCCGCGCCGAGATAGTCCACATAGGCGTCCCGGGCGGAAAATCGCTGGGCGTTGCGGCGCACCGCGTCCGACAGCGTGGTCAGCGACCACCAGCCGACTGCGTGATAGTGGGCGGCCTCGGCGGCGGTGTAAGCCGGTGAATTCCAGTCGGTGTCGGAAGACATCTCGCTTACCGCCTCGGTCCCGATCAGTAGATGTAGTCTTCGCCGCTCGCTCGCACGGTGATGTCACTGATACTGATGCCCCAGGGCTGGTCGATGACGTGCACCACTGCCTCGGCGAGATCTTCGGGGGTGATCAGCCAGTACTTCACCGAATCGATGTCGGTCTGCTCGGGCTCCAGCGCGCCCTCGGCGAAGGCGGTGACCGACCGCAGGTAGCTCTCGCCGCGAGATCCGACGATGCCCATGATCGCGGAGCCGTTGACCACGCCTCTGCCGAGGTTGGTGCCGAGAACTCCGGTCGGCTTGACCGTGGTGACCTTGATCTTTCCCTTCGCCTCGCTGCGCAGCGAGTCCGACAGGACCGCGACCGCGGCCTTGGTCGCGCTGTAGACCCCCGAGCCCGCCACGCCGGCATTGCCGTAGATCGACGAGATGTTGACGACGTGACCGCGACCTTGGGCGATCATCTGGTCGTAGACGGCCGAGATACCGTTCACCACACCCTTGATGTTGATGTCGATCGCCCGGTGCCAGTGCTGCCAGGCCTTTTCGTGATCGGCGAAATAGGCCAGCGGCATCACACCGGCGTTGTTGACGATGACGTCCACCGCACCGAAGGTCTGCACCGCGTGCTGCACGGCGGCCTTCATCTGCTCGATGTCGGTGACGTCGGCCACCTGATAGGTGCCAGACAGGCCGGCTTCGCGGATGCCGTCGAAGACCGCCGCCAGGTTGTCGGCACCGATGTCGACGCCGACCACGTGGGCTCCGGCGGCGGCGCACTTCTCGGCGATCAGTTTGCCGAATCCGCCGCCGGCACCGGTGATGACGACGACTTTATCCTGCAGGTGCTGCGACATAGTCGGCCAGTTTAGGTGGCCGCTGTCGCGCCAGGTGTCACCGCCCGATTTGCTCGGCAACTGGCGGCGCGTTCGAACGCCCAGTAACAGGTCCGGAAGCTATGGTCACTTCGTGAAGCGTCGAACGGCACTGGGGCTCCCCCTCCTGCTGGCGGCGGGTCCCACCTTGAGCCGGCTCCCGCGCGCCGGCGCGGACCCCGGCCGGTGGTCGATCGACCGGGTGAACCGCTGGTATCAGGCGCAGGGTTGGCCGGTCGGCTCCAACTACATCACCTCTACCGCGGTCAATCAGCTTGAGATGTTTCAGCCGGGCACCTTCGATCTGCGGCGGATCGACTCCGAGTTGGGCTGGGCCCGGTCGGCAGGCTTCAACACCGTCCGGGTGTTCCTGCACGACCAGCTGTGGGCCGCCGATCAGCGGGGCTTCCAATACCGGCTGGGCCAGTTCGTCGCGGTCGCCGCGCGCCACCGCATCAAGCCGATGTTCGTACTGTTCGATTCCTGCTGGGACCCGCACCCCAAGGCCGGACCACAGCCAGCCCCGCGAGTAGGCATTCACAATTCACGATGGGTGCAGAGCCCCGGCGCCGACCGGCTCGGGGACCGCAACTACTACCGCACCCTGCATGACTACGTCACCGGTGTGATGACCCAGTTCCGGTACGACGAGCGGGTCCTGGCCTGGGACCTGTGGAACGAGCCGGACAACATGGCCCGCGAATACAGCGCCGTCGAACGGTCGGACAAGCTGGATTACATCAGTGACCTGCTGCCCCAGGTGTTCAGTTGGGCCCGGTCGGTCGATGCCCGTCAGCCATTGACCAGTGGGATCTGGGAGGGCTCGCGTCAGGGCAGCACGATCGTCAACACCCAACTGGGCAGCTCCGACGTCATCACGTTCCACTCGTACGACAAGCCGGCGACGTTCAGTGAGCGCATCGCTGAACTCGCGCCTCTGGGCCGGCCGATGATGTGCACCGAATATCTGGCTCGTACCCGCGGCAACACCATCGACGGGATTCTGCCGATCATGAAGCGACACAATGTGGGCGCCTATAACTGGGGTTTCGTCGCCGGGCGAACACAGACCTACCTGCCGTGGGATTCCTGGGACCACCCCTACACCGCGGAGCCGCAGGTCTGGTTCCACGATCTGGTGCAGCCCACCGGTCGCGCGTACCGGAATCTGGAGATCATGACGATCAGCAACCTCACCGGCCGCTGACCGGCTGATAGCGGCGCGGTTCAGTGATGAAATCATTGGCGGCAATATCGTCGTGAGGAGTCGGTGATGAGCGAGACCGCGTCGGGTTCGCGGGCTGGGTCACGGGTGGGGCGTTACCTCCTCAAACGACTGCTGGGGCGCGGCACCACCGGTGAGGTCTACGAGGCGGTCGACACTCAGAAGGACCGCACTGCCGCGCTCAAACTGTTGGCGCCGGCGTTGGGCGGGAATCCGGCGTTCCGCGAATGGCTGCAGCGTGAGGCGCTGGTCGTCGGGCGGGTGCAGGAGCCGCACGTGGTCCCGGTTCGCGACTACGGCGAGCTCGACGGCCAGGTGTTCATCGATATGCCGCTGGTCCAGGGCGTCGACCTTGCCGCGGTGTTGAAGCGCAACGGGGTACTGCCGCCCTCGCGTGCGGTGAACGTGGTGTGGCAGGCGGCGTCGGCCCTAGATGCCGCGCACAGCGCAGGAGTGATCCACCGCGGCGTCAAACCTCGCAACATCCTGCTGACCAGTGATGACTTCGTCTATCTGGTGGATTTCGGGCTGGCCGGAGCACCCGGAGCCGAGGCGGCCGACGCCGAGAACGCCGGAGCCCGCTGGAAGTACGCGGCGCCGGAGCTGTTCTCCGGCAGTGACTTCGGGCCGGCCGTCGACGTCTATGCGCTGGCATGCGTGCTCTATCAGTGCTTGACGGGTTCGCCGCCATACCGGGCTGACAGCCTCAAGATGCTGGCCAACGCGCATCAGACCAAACCGATTCCGCGGCCCAGCCATGCCGGGGCGACCATCCCGGCCGCCTTGGACGAGGTCGTTGCCAAAGGAATGGCCAAGGACCCGCAGGAGCGCTATGCCAACGCCGCAGAGCTCGCAACCGCGGCCTATCAGGCGCTCAGCGCGCCCGACCAGCACCGGACCCTGCAGATCTATGAGACCAGTCAGCAGTCCACCCCACCGCTGATCGAACAGCCACAGCCGAGCGCGCCGCCGGCGGTGGCGGTGGCGACCGAGGTGGCTGCGGCCGAGCCACCGGTGCCGCCCGTTGCGGCGCCCGAGGTTCCCCCAGCCCCGGTCCGCGAGGTGCCACCAGTCCCCGAGGCGCAACCAACCCCACCGGTCGCCCCGCCGCCGGTCCAGCCCGCCCCGATTCCCGAACCGGTGACCGCTGCCCGCCCCTCCGGACAGTCCGGCCCGGCCCGAGTCTCGACGGCCGCCGACGACTGGTTCAGTTCGTCACAGCGACTGCGCCTGCAACACGATCCCGCCAAACGCAAACTGCTGCTGCGGATCGGGGCAGCATTGATCGTGGTCGTCGGGTTGATCACCTGGATGACGAACCGATCGGATTCTCACGACCTGGCCGCCGACACCGACACCTCGCAGTCCGCCGCGGGGGTCCCTCAGCCCACGACGACCGTGTCCTCGATCGAGGCGCAGGCCCGTCTTCTCAAGCTGCTGCCGTCGGGTTATCCGCAGGACACCTGTACGTCGTCCACACCGGCGGGCGGTGCCATCGCGGAGGTGACGTGCGGCCGCAACACCGACGTCGACGGCCCGCCCGCTGCGACCTATGCGCTGTTCCCCGATGCCACCGCGCTGCGCCAGAGCTTCGACAACACTGTGCAGGCCACCACCGTCGTCAACTGCCCGGGCCGGATCCAGTCCCCGGGAGCGTGGCACCGCACTGCAACCCCGGACAAGACGGCCGGAACGCTGCTGTGTGGCATGCGGCAGGGGTCTGCCGTGCTGGTCTGGACCAACGACGCCAACCTGGTGATCGGCTCGCTGCGGACTGAGCGAAACACCCCCACGCTGGAGCAGTTCTATGCGTGGTGGAGTTCGCATTCCTGACCGTTGATTCCGCTCGACGCTAATAAACGCCGCTGTCAAATCCGTTAGGCTTTTCGACTTGGAGTCACTGCATCATCTTCGAGATCCAGTCGAACCGAGGAGTCAATCGATAATGAAGTTCTTCACCACTGCCGTGGCAGCCGCAGGCGCGTTGGCCGCAGCCGGAGCCGTCACCGCCGCGACCGCCAATGCGGACGCCGACGACGCCGCCCCCTCGACCCACCCGATCGGCACTCAGGGCACCGTGGAGGACGGGGGTGTCATCCAGGGCTGGACCGTCACTGACCTGCGCCCTAGCTCCGACGCCATCCCCTACCAGCCGCGCGGCACCCTGTGGGAGGCCACCGCCACCGACGTGGCCATCCAGGGCAATGTCACCCCGGTGATCGCCAACCTCGGCGCGCGCTCCGCGAGCGGTCAGACCTACCCGGCACTGTTCACGGTGGCCAGCGCCCAGGGCGTGAACCCGGCCAACCTGGCGCAGGGCCAGAAGACCAGCGGCAAGGTCTACTTCGACGTCACCGGCGACGTGCCCAACAGCGCGGTCTACCAGGGTTCCGGTCAGGACCTGCTGGTCTGGACCCCCGCCGCGCCGACCACCCCGGCTGGCGGTTCGTCGGGTCCGGCGGCCACCGGTTCGCAGCGGGCTTCCGGTCCGGCGGCCACCGGCACCAAGCCTGCCCAGCCGGGCGCTCAGGGCGCCCCGGCCGCTACCGAGACCACACCGGCCGCAGCCGGTAGCCAGGGCACCCCGCTACCCGTGAGCAGCCAGGGCACCCCGCTGCCGGCCGAGGCCGGCGGCACTCCGGCCGCGGCTACCGGCTCGGAGATTCCGGCCGCCGCGGGCACCTCGGGCTCGCAGACCCAGGCCGGCGCGGGCAGCGCGGAAGCGTCGACTTCCGCCAGCGGCCCGGTACCGTCCTCGCAGCAGACCCCGGGTACGCCGGCCCAGTCCGAGGCTTCGGCTGCCGCCGGCAGCTCGGGTACGCCGCTTCCGGCCGCCACCCCCGGTACGCCCGCCGCCAGCGGCGCGAGCACCTCGACCACATCCAACTGACCCAAGTTCATCGCCAGTCCGGCCCGGCCTCCACTACCGCGAGGTCGGGCCGGACTCGTTCCTGGGTAGCCTGGTCCCCAGCCCGATACGATTAAAGTACTTGAGTACCAATGTCGTCGGCATGCAGCCGATTTGAGGAGACAGTCCCATGAAGTCCATCTCGACCGCCCTGGCCGCGGGAGCATTGGCCGCCGCGGGCGCCCTCAGCACCGGGATTGCCGGCGCGGACCCTGACCCGGCCCCGGCGCCCGCCCCTGCCACCCAACCGATCGGCACCCAGGGCACCGTGCCCGAAGGGCCCGGAGTCCACGGCTGGACTATCAGCGATCTACGCCCCAGCTCGGACGCCATCCCCTATCAGCCCCGCGGCACCCTGTGGGAGGCCACCGCCACCGACGAGGCGATCCTGGGCGCCGTCTTTCCGATCGTGGCCAACCTCAGTGCCCGTTCGGCCAGCGGCCAGAACTACCAGGCTTTGTTCACCGTGCCGACCGCGCAGGGCATCGCTCCCGCCGCCCTGACTCAGGGCCAGAAGGCCAGCGGCAAGGTCTACTTCGACGTCACCGGCGACGCCCCGAACAGCATGGTGTACCAAACCGGCGGCAACGATCTGATCCGTTGGGTGGCGCCGGCGCCCCAGGCTCCGCCGCAGCCCCAAGCGCCCGCCGGCGGGTCGCAGATCCCGGCCAACGGCGGCAGCAACCGGGCGCCTGCCGCACCGGCTCGTCCCCCGGCGTCGCGGCCCGCGCACCCCGCACCGTCCACTCCGCCGTCCGGCAGCTCCGGAACTCCACTGCCTGAGGGCAGTTCCGGGACTCCGCTGCCCTGATTCAGCTGGCGCCCCAGTCAGAGCTTGAAGCGTCCGGCGAATCCGCGCAGTGGCAGGTCGGCGCTGGTCAGCAGGCCCGGCGGCGCCGCCACCACCGACTTGATCGCGTTGAGGGCGGGCAAGCCGGTCACGGTCATGCCGATGGAGGCGAAGTTGTCCGGGTTGGACAGGTCCACACCGGGCTTGGGAAAGATCATGTGCTTGTTGTAGACGCACGGATCACCGGTGACCCGGGTGATGTAGCAGCCCTTGATGTTCCAGTTCGGTTCGGTGAAAGGCGTCATCTGCCACTCCAGATGCGTCTCGACGCGCGGCACACCGTTCACCATCCCCTGGTACTTGATGTAGTTGCCGCCCAAGGAGCCTTTGGGCAGGGTGTACCAACCCAGGTCGACATCCCTGGTGCACACGCCCAACTCGTAGTCGAAGGTCACCTCGTCGAGGGTCAGATCGAAGCAGTCGGCCATCATCAGCACGCTGTCGGCGAACACTCGAGTGAACTTCTCCAGCTTGGCCGGAATGTCCGGATCATCGGCCGGTTGTCCGTAACCCACCTCGATCCAGGTGTCCTTGGAATGGTGACACGAGACGTCCACCGATTCGATGGTGGTGATGTTCTCGATCTCGGCGACATCAGCCGAACACACCACGCCGAGAATCTGATTGAGCCCCGGGTTCATCCCAGTGCCGTAGAAACTCGCACCACCTTTGTCGCAGGCTTCCTGCAGCAGTTGGGTCACCGGCTTGCCCGACGGGTGCGGATGGTTGCGGTCACGGTGCCAGCCGGTGATCCAGTCCGCGGTGGTCACGATGTTGATGCCCGCTTCCAAGATCTGGACGTAGAGGTCCTCGTCGGGGAACACCCCGTGAAAGGTCAGGACGTCGGGCTTGGCGGCGATGATCTCCTCGACACTGCCAGTCGCGATGACCCCGTTCGGCGCGATCCCGGCCAGCTCGCCGGTGTCCTTGCCGATCTTGTCCGCCGAATAGCAGTGCACGCCAACCAGTTCGAGGTCATCGCGAGCGGCGAACCGCCGGATCATCTCGGTCCCGACGTTGCCGGTGGCGACCTGGAAAACACGGACGGGTGCGGCGACTGCATTCATGCGGTGAAACCTCTCTGCGCTGTGACTTCAGCGACCTCGGCAGCACTGCCACCGATGCCGTCGGGATAGAACTGCTTGGCCCACTGGCGGATTGCGGTGAAGCCCTCATACTCGGCGGTCGCCAGAGCCGGCGGATCCGAATAGCGCTGATGCGACCAGATGTGGATGTCTTGCTCGAATTGGCGGATGACTTCGCGCCCGAAATCGGCAGCCCGGGCCTCGGCGCGGCCCGGATCGCCGGGTTTATCCGGCGAGCGGCCGATGTAGACCATGAAGCGGACGTCGGAGGTGGAGTCGTCGACGGGCGTGATCGCCGAGATGGTCCGGTTGTCGATCATCCCCCAACTCTTGGTCACCGCGATCCCCAAGCCGCCGTTGATGGCTTCGACGCCGCTGTTGACGTCCTCGATCTTCTGACCGTCGTCGCCCTCGAAAGTGATGGTGAAGTCGACGTAGGACACCGGTTCGGCGAAATCGTGGCGGGTGAAGACCGGCACGATCGGGGTCTGGTGCACGTACTTGAAGTGGGCGAAGTCCACCCCGTTCTCCAGCACGTACTGCGGGTGCAGCTCCAGACCCGGGCGAAACAGCCGCTGTTGTGGGTAGTAATCGTCGGCGCTGCGGTCGTCGAAGCTGGCGAACACATCCGGCGCGTCGAACAACGGCGCCCGCCCCTGCGCGTCGTTCCAGATGTAGACCGACTCGTTGCGTTCGGTAACCGGATAGGTGGTGATCCGCCGGCCGCGGTTGGGCTTGTCCTGGTAGGGGATACAGACGTTGCGGCCCTGGGAGTTCCACTGCCAACCGTGGAACGGACATTGCAGCACCTCGCCACGGACGGTGCCGCCGAACCCCAGATGCGCGCCGAGGTGTTCGCAGTAGGCATTCATCACGGTGAGCTGACCCGACTCAGCCCGCCAGGCCACCATCTCTCGACCGAAGTACTTCATGGTGTGGACGTCGCCGACGCCGATCTCGTCGGACCAGGCGACTTGAAACCAGCCTGTCGGGTTCATCGACAACGGCGGTTTGGCCATGTCAACGTGTCCTCTCTGTGGTCTCCGAGCGGGCCGACTGTCGCAGCATAGTGCGCCTCGCGACGGAATCATAGTGGGTGCTATGTAACTGTTGTTAGGATTCTTCAGATGACGCAACCAGCGCCGCGGCGCAGCAACAAGCGGGGGCTGGCAACCCGCGAGGCGATGCTGGACGCCGCGGTGCGCTCCCTGGCCACCGGAGACCCCGGCGCGGTGTCAGCCAGCCGGATCGCCAAGGAAAGCGGCGCGACCTGGGGCGCGGTGCAGTATCAGTTCGGCGACGTCGACGGCTTCTGGGCGGCGGTGCTGCACCGCACCGCCGAGCGCCGCGACGCCGCGATCGCGGCGTTCGGCAGCGCGAAATCGGATGCGCCGCTGCGGGAACGGGTCGCGGCCATCATCGACACGCTCTATGACGGGCTGGCGTCGCCGGATTCGCGGGCGATCGAGAACCTGCGTGCCGCACTCCCCCGCGACCACCGCGAATTGGAACGGCTGTATCCGCGCACCGCAGCCGAGTTGTTCTCCTGGGGCAAGAGCTGGCTGACCACGTGCCATGCGGCCTTCGCCGATCTTGGCGTCGACCCCCAGCGGGTGCGGGAGGTGGCCGCCCTCATCCCGGGTGCGATGCGCGGACTGGTCTCCGAACGCCAGCTGGGCTCCTATGCCGACCTGGACGACGCCCGACGCGGCCTGACCAATGCCCTGGCGGCATACCTCGAGCAGTCCCGGCCCGGCTGAAACCGGGGGCTGCGCAAACCGGGGCCTCCACGTAAGGATGTGAGGGTGTTTGGCCTCGTCGTTGTTGTCACCCTTGTCGCCACCGTCGTCGGCGGCACCATCCTGGGCAAGCGCTATCGCGTCGGCCCCCCGGTATTGCTCATCCTGCTCGGCGGCATGCTCGGGCTGATCCCCCGCTTCGGCGAAACCCAGCTCGACGGGGAAATCGTGTTGCTGCTGTTCCTGCCGGCGATCCTGTACTGGGAGAGCATGAACACCAGCTTCCGCGAGATCCGGGCGAACCTGCGCGTGATCGTGCTCATCAGCGTCGGCCTGGTGATAGCGACCGCAGTGGCGGTGTCCTGGACGGCGCGATCGCTGGGCATGGAGCCACATGCGGCGTCGGTTCTGGGCGCCGTGCTGTCGCCCACCGACGCCGCCGCGGTGGCCGGCCTGGCCAAGAAGTTGCCGCGCCGGCTGCTGACCGTGCTGCGCGCCGAAAGCATCATCAACGACGGCACCGCGCTGGTGCTGTTCGCGGTGACAGTCGCGGTTGCCACGGGCAGCCCCGCGATCGGACCCGTCGACCTGGTGGGCCGCTTCGTCGGTTCATACCTCGGCGGTATCGCGGCCGGACTGCTGGTGGGCGCCGCGGTCACGCTGCTGCGCCGCCGCATTGACGCACCGCTGGAGGAAGGCGCCCTGAGCATCTTGACGCCGTTCGCGGCGTTCCTACTGGCCCAGACTTTTCACTGCAGCGGCGTCGTCGCGGTGCTGGTGTCGGCACTGGTGCTGACCCATGTCGGCCCGCGGGTGATCGGGGCCCGTTCGCGGTTGCAGGCATACGCGTTCTGGGACATGGCGACGTTTTTGATCAATGGCTCACTGTGGGTGTTCGTCGGGGTTCAGATTCCGGGCGCGGTGCACGGGATTGAGAATGTCGGCGACGGCATTCGTCATGCCACGGTGCTGGCCCTCGCTGTCACCGGGGTCGTCATCGTGACCCGGATCGCTTGGTCGGAGATCACCACCATGCTGCTGCGCACCCTGGACCGGCGCGCCGTGCAGCGGACCCGTCGGGTGGGCTGGCGCCAGCGCGCGGTGTCGAGTTGGGCGGGCTTCCGCGGCGCGGTTTCCCTGGCCGCGGCACTGGCCGTCCCGTTGACCACGCATGCGGGCACCCCTTTTCCGGATCGCAACCTGATCATCTACGTGGTCACCTTCGTGATCTTGGTGACGGTGCTGGTCCAAGGCAGCACCCTGCCCGCGGTCGTGCGGTGGGCACGGATGCCCGAAGACGCAGCGCACGCCCAGGAGTTGCACCTGGCGCGTACCCGCGCCGCCGAAGCCGCCCTGGAAGCCTTGCCGCGAGTCGCCGACGAACTCGACGTCAGCCCGGATCTGGTGGGTCGGCTACTCAAGGAATACCAGGATCAGGCCGAGTTGGTGGCGGTGTCCGATCAGCCCAACGCCGCCGCCGAACGCGACGACATGGTGCGCCGCGTGCACCTGGGCGTCCTCGAGCACAAGCGCAGAGCCGTCACCGAGCTGCGCGACCGAAATGAGATCGACGACATCGTGTTACGTGAGGTGCAGGCCGAAATGGACCTGGAGGAAGTGCGGCTGCTGGGACCGGCCGACACCGAATAGCCCTCGACGCACCGACGCTCTGGGCTCCCTGCGTTGACCCGGTTCCGGTCGGTTGCGACAGGTTGGCCGCGGACCACTACTATCCACTTCGTGAGCGATTCCTCGGCCCGCCGATTGAGACTCACAAGGCGAGGCACAGTACTGGCGGCAGTTTTGCTGACTGCCCCCGTCGTGATTCCCGCCGGCACACCCGGTGCGGTTGCACCGGCCAGCGCGGCCTGCCCCGATGTCGAAGTGGTGTTCGCCCGTGGGCGTCTGGAATCGCCTGGGGCCGGCGCGGTCGGCAACGCGTTCGTCAGCGCACTGCGCTCCAAGACCTCCAAATACGTCAGCCTGTATGCGGTGAACTACCCCGCCGACAATGAGGTCGACCGGGGCGCCAACGACATGAGCGCCCACATCCAGAACACCATCAATGGCTGCCCGAACACCCGCATCGTGCCGGGGGGCTACTCGCTGGGCGCGGCCGTCACCGACGTGATGCTCGCTGTCCCCTTCTCGGCGTTCGGCTTCAACAATCCCCTGCCACCGGGCGCCGACGAGCACATCGCCGCGGTTGCGCTGTTCGGCAACGGGAGTCAATGGGTCGGACCCATCACGAACTTCAGCCCGGTCTACAACGATCGCACCATCGAGCAGTGTCATGGTGCCGACCCGATCTGCAACCCGGCCGACCCGAACACCTGGGAAGAGAACTGGCCGCAGCACCTGGCCAGCGCCTACATCTCGTCGGGCATGGTCAACCAAGCAGCGGATTTCGTCGCCGGCAAGCTGTAGCCGGCCTGATCCGGGTCAGCCCCTCGAGAGTTCGGGGGCGCCGCGGCCCAGGCTGCGGAATCCCTCGCAGGGTTCCTTGGCTCCGACCACGAACGGCAGCGCCTTCCACCGAAATCGCATCTTGCCGCGAAATCCCATGGCGTCCGCCGGTGGTTGTACCGCCGAGTTCGCGAGGTCCAGGTAGTAGGTGGGCGTTTGGCCCAGCCCCTCGAAGTCGTGCACCAGCGGCGTGCACACTGCCCGGACCGGCTCGTCAAGCCGGCTTGCGATGGCATCGGTCATCAACACGTACTCCGGCACCGGCACGCGATTCTTCAGCATCCGGTGCACCAGGATGACGTCGACACCGGCAAGTTCGGTGTGGCGCTTGACCTTCTGCTCGGCCACCTCGCCCTCATGCGCGACGAACTTCAGCGAGAGGTTCATCAGCTGCTCGCAGCTTCCGCACTGACAGTAGCGGCCGTTCTCGATACTGGCCCGTCGATTCAGGAACGCCTGATGCATCCGCGACAACCGTTCACTGACCAAGACCTGTGCGTCACCGCCGGGTGCCCAGAAGAAGGCGGCATCCCCCTCGAGCTTCGCCAGCTTCATACCCTTGGCGGCGTCGATGACCGATTCCAGCAGCGCGCCCACTGCCATCTGGGCGTGCACCAGATCGGTCCGGTTCCAGTTCATGTAGGCGGTGTAACCGCCGATGTCGGCGATGACGAGCACCGCGCGCCGGATGGCCATGAACTCAGCAGTCTAGTCCGGGTGGCTAGCCATAGTCACGCTCCGAATCTCAACCCGACAGAGCTGCCGGTGGGGTGAGCAGACCCGGATGGGGCCTGCTGGACATGGCCAGCAGGCCACGTAGCCCGCGAAGAACCAGCGGCCATTTGCGTGGGTCACCGCGTCAGCGCTGTGGCGCAGCGCGATGATCTCGTGGTTCTGGTTCGGGAAGGCCACTCGGGTGTCGTGGTAGTAGCCGCGCACCTCGGCGTCGCCGTCGTGCACGGTCAGCGTCGGGATTATCTCGTAGTGCGGGTGCCCGAAGGTGGCCAGCACGTCGTCCCAGTCCTGACGAGTCAAGCGTTGTCCTGCAAGTGCCCATCGTGCTCATGGCTTGTCTGCCGATACTGCCGCAGCTCGGCACGCACCGCCGCATCGAACGCCCGGTCCAGGCTGGCGTGCGCCGATCGGCGTGCCACCCTGCGCATGGCGTCGACCAGGTCTGCGGCCCAGGCGAGTTCGTCGTCATTGGTCGGCAACCACCCGGGCCCGCGCTGCCGGACCACCTCGGCGTGTCCGCTGCGGGTCAGAAGTTCGGCCGCGTCATCCAACTTCTTGTCGACGGCGGTCACGGTCGCCAGCATCGCGGCCAAGGGCATCCCGCGCGACATCAGTGTGGCGAGATCATCGATCTGATCCGTGTCGGCCACCCGGTAGACGTTGTCGACGCCGGTCGGCTCGATGACTCCACTGGTGGTCAAGCACCGCAGCAAGGGTGCGTCCAACCGGCCCAGCCGCGCCTCCAATTGTTCGCGCGTCATGGTCTGCGACACCGGACGTGACCACGGCGCGGTCACCAACTCCCCCAGATCAGCCAGATCCAAAACCTCGACCAAGGCCTCGCCGCGCTGCAGCCCGGTCAGGAATTTCAGGATGTGTTTGACCGTGAATCCCTCGCCCAGCAAACGGATGATCGCCTGCAACTGTTTCAAGTGCCGGTCGGTGTAGATCGCGACCCGGCCCCGGCGCTGGGGTCGGGGCAACAGGCCGCTTTCCTGGTACACCCGGACGTTGCGAGTGGTGGTCCCAGCCTGTCTCGCAAGATCGTCGATCCGGTACTCGGTCACGATGACATCCTAGGCAGTCAAGACCGGGTCGCTGCTTGTCTGCGCGGCGGTGATCTTGAAGTCTTCCAGGTCCAGCGTCTTGAGCTGGTTAACGAATTGTGTGGCGAATCCAGGGAACATGGTGGCGTTGAAGCCATCCTCGGTCAGGTACCAGCTCTGGCATCCGGAGTTCCACGTGGTGGCCTTCAGGCGCCGCTGGATGTCCTGGTTGTAGCGGTCCTGCACCTCGGGCCGTACGTCGAGCGATTTCCATTCGTACTGCAGCAGTTTCGAGATCGCGCCGACGATGTAGTCGATCTGGGCTTCCATGTAGACCAAGGCCGAGCTGTGGCCCGGGCCGGAGTTCGGCCCGAAGGTGAGGAACAGATTCGGGTAGCCCGATACCGCGACACTGCGGTAGGCGTAGGCGCCCCTGCTCCACTCCGACGCCAGGTCACGGCCGTCGATTCCGGTGATCGGGATCGGGGTGCCGGCTTTGGACACCTCGAAGCCGGTGGCGAACACGATGGCGTCGAACTGGTGCTCGATGCCTTCGACGGTGCGAATTCCCTTGGGTGACAACCGAGCGATGGGCCAGGTGACCAGCTTGCAGTTGTCCTTCTGCAGCGCGGGATAGTAGTCACTGGTCATCAGGAGTCGCTTGCAGCCGGCGGAGAAGTCCGGTGTGAGCTGACGGCGCAACCACGGATCCTTTACCTGCGCACGCAGGTTCGCCAGACTCAGGGCTTCCACCAGCCGGGTGAAGGGACTGTCCCACACCACGCCGACCGCGACGGATTCATGGCCCCAGAACCAGGCCGACCGCATCAGCTTCTCGGCCAGCGGCACATCCTTGTAGATCTTCTTCAGCCAGCCGCCGGTCGCCGTGTTGAGCCGCGGCAGCACCCATCCCGGGGTGCGCTGGAACACCTTGACCGACTCAGCCACCTTGACCAGTTCGGGGATGATCTGCACACCGCTGGCACCGGTGCCGACCACGGCCACCTTCTTACCAGTGAAGTCGTAGTTGTGATCCCAACGGGCGCTGTGGATCTTGTGCCCCTCATAGTCCTCGATTCCGGGGATGTTGGGGAAGCTGGCATTCGCCAGCGGCCCAGAGGCGACGATGACCGCCTTGGCGCGCACGGCTTCCCGGTCGTCCAGAGCGATGGTCCACTCGCCGGCGTCCGCGTCGTAGCTGATTCCGGAGACATTGTGCTCGAACCGGATGTGCGGCGCGATCCCGAAGGATTCGACCATGTTGTCGATGTAGCCGAGGATCTCGGCGCTGCCCGAGTAAGTGTGCGACCAGTCCGGGTTGGGCGCGAAGCTGTAGGAGTACAGCCGTGATGGGATGTCGCAGGCGGCGCCCGGGTAGGTGTTGTCGCGCCAGGTGCCACCGACTCGCGAGCCCCGTTCGAAGAGGGCGAAGTCGGTGATTCCCTGATCTTTGAGGCGGATGGCAGCACCGATGCCGGCGAAGCCGGCGCCGATGATGGCTGTTGCGATAGTCACAGTGATCGTTCCTCTTACTTACGCGACCGGCTCGTAGGTCAGTTCCTGCGACCAGGTTGGGGTGTTGTGCACCAACGAGGGCGGGATGACGCCGGTGATCTTGACCAGGGAGTCGGCCAGCCAGTGGTACTTCGAGCTGCGGTCGATCACCTTCTTGCCGTGCCACGAGATGAACTGATACATCGGCACCCGGCGGGCGAAAGAGCTTCGTTCGCCGACGCTTTGGAAGCGACGCATGGCCTGGTAGAGGCGCTCTTCGTTGACGCCCATCGCCACGATGTTGTCGCGCATCTTGTTCAGCAGGGGGAAGTAGCTCAATGTTCCGATCAGCAGCGCGGGATTCATCCAGCTGCCCACCAACTCGACCGCCAGCTTCCGCATGCTGGCGTGGCCCAGAATGTCCATCACTTCGAAGTCGACCGCCAGGTGACGCGACTCGTCGGAATTGATTCGCTTGAAGACCTCTTGGGCCACCGGGTCTTTGACCTCGTCGGTGATGAACTTGATCAACGCGCCGTCCAGGGCCACTTCCAGCATGGGAATGACGGTGCCCAGGATCGACAGCGACATGCTGTCGGAGAACTTGTCGAGCCAGGTGATCACCAGCTGGACGTTGACGCTCGGCGCCGGAATCTCGTCGTCGTCGAGCATCCCCCACCGTCGCATCAACGCGAGCTCGGCATTGGCGTGCTTCTGCTCCTCGGCGTGGAAGTGCTCGTAAATGCTCTTCAGGGTTGGGGTCGGCGCCTTCTTGGCGAGCGCCGCGAAGCCGCGGGCACCGACGTTCTCGATCCACATCAGGTCGGTCATGAACGGCTTGAGCTTGGCCCACAGTTCCGGCTCGATCAGCTCGGCTCCAGGAGCGTCCCAGTCGATGTCGACCAAGGCCCACTGCTTGTCCTTGATCTTCTGCAGCATGTCATCGAGGTTCATCGCCATGATCGGCTGTATTCCTTTCGCGAGACGGGTCAGTTCTTGGGAAGGACGCGGCCGAGCAGGCCGGCGCCACGGGCGTACAGAGCGGGGAAGTGCCTCTTCAGATGCCAGATGACCGTGGCGTCGAGCTGCGGCACCACGTACAGCCGGCCACTGTCGTGGGCATCCAAGGTGCGCGCCGCGACATTGTCTGCCGACAACCCGGTCCAGTGGGCCAGCTGCTGGCTGAGGCTCATCGAGCCCGGAGTGATCCTGCCGTCGGTAAAGACGTTGGTCTTGACGAAGGTCGGGCACAGCACCGTGACGGCGATGCCGGTGCCGCCGAGTTCAGCGGCCAGGGTCTCGGACAGCGACATCACGCCGGCCTTCGAGACGTTGTATGCCGCCATCGAAGGGGCGGCGGCGAAACCGGCCGCTGAGGCCACGTTGATGATTCCGCCGCGACCGGCCTCGCGCAGCAGCGGGGTGAAGACCTCGCAGCCGTAGACCACGCCCCACAGGTTGATGCCAAGGGCCCAATCCCAGTCCTCGAATCCGATGTCGCCCACGGGCTTTCCCCCGATGCCGACGCCGGCATTGTTGATGACCAGGGTCGGCGCGCCGCCGAATATCTCCCGAGCCTGCTCAGCCAGCCGCTCGATGGCGGCACGGTCGGAGACGTCGCACCGCACCGCGTGTCCGGCGCCGGTGGGCAGCTCCTCGATCAGCGCCACCGTCTCGGCCGCGCGGGCTTCGTCGATGTCCGCGCAGATGACGTCGCCGCCGCGGCGAGCCAGCTCCAGGGCGAACGAGCGCCCGATGCCGCTGCCGGCGCCGGTGACCACTGCCTTGGCCTTGGCCGTCCGTCGCTCATTGCGGAACAGGGACAACACCGTGTCGAGTCCGAACATCAGCGCACCACCCCCAGTTCGTCGGATCGCTGGTCGGCATAGGCACCGGCGATGAAGGCCGCCACGCGGCGCAGAGCGGGTTTGGCCTCCGGGGCCAGCCGCGGCAGCGCTTGGAAGACATGGACCATTCCCGGCCACACCTCCAAGGTGCTGGCTCCGCCGTTTCGGCGGATCTCGGCGTCCAGGTAGCGCGAGTCGGCGCTGAGGATCTCGAAGCCACCCACCTGTGTGAACACTGGAGGCAGCCGATCCGCCCGGCCGAAATCGAGCCGAAGACGCACATTGTCGGGGTCTTGGCCCCGCACGTAGAGCTCCACCAGCCGGCGCGCCGAGGCCGCCGACACCGCGGGGTCACGCCGCACCTTCTCCTGCTGCTCGGCCAGCTTGAGCGTGAGGTCGATCAACGGCGAGAACAGTACGACCCCGGCCGGCTGAAACGCCGGCTCGTCGGCATGTGCGAGCAACATGTCGCAAGTCAGGTGGCCGCCGGCGGAGTCCGCACCGATCACGACCTCGGAGGCCGCGTATCCCTGGGCCAGCAACCACCGGTAGCCGGCTTCCACATCGTCGGCGGCCGACGGGAACGGGTTCTCGGGAGCCAAGCGGTAGTCCACCGAGAACATCGGCAGTCCGGTTGCCTCCGAAAGCCTGGCGACCAGCTTGCGGTGGGTCCGCGTCGAGCACAGCACGTATCCGCTGCCGTGCACGTAGTAGCCGGCCCGCCGGCCGAACTCGACGCCGGACCCGAGCACCCATTCGCCGCGCACCCCTGCCTCGCGAACCGGAATGACCCTGGTGCCGGCCGGCATCGATCCGAGCGTTCCCATGATGGTGGCGATCAGGCCGCGCGCAAATGCGATGCCCGGTCGGTTCATGGGAATCATGTTGTTGAGAACGTGCAGCGTCCAGCGCGTGGACGTGCCGGCCACCACGGCGCGCATCGATGCGCGGGTGGGTACTGGCGGCACGGGCGAGCCATCGAGTTCCGTCACGGCACACACAACACCAGCGATAGTGCCATTTGTCAATGGCACTATTAGCGGTGTAGAGGTATTGAGTTCCCGGCCCGGCGCCGTCAGGACACCGTGACCGGGCCCAGCAGCTCGGGCACCTCCGCCTGGTACGGCGGCAGACTCGGCGTGGCCGGCCTGAGTTGGGTCGACGGGGCCGACGGTGGCGTTGTTCCCATGGACCAGTTGCCGTCGCTGCCCGCGGTGTAGGCCAGCCAGACCCGGTCGACGCCGGCCTGGGCCTTGGCCGCCTTGAGCAGTTCGTTCTGATACCCGGTACGGGGCACCGCGAAAGTGCCCTGGCCCAGGCACCCCATGGCGCCGCCGGCGAATTGGCCTGCGCCGGTACCGATGTGCCAGCCGTCCGCGGCCTGACAGGCATAAGGCAGGAACTGGCCGCAGGCCTCGGCCTGGAAGCGCCCGTCGGCGTTGTGCACGGCGCACTGCTGGGTGGGGCTGGACAGCGGCTGGCCATAGGACCAGCTCCACACGAAACCCGACAGCTGATCGGCGTGCGGGTCCAGGAAGTTCGAACCCGGCGCGTTGACGCCGCAGCGCATCATCTCGTGGATCTGGGCGGAGGTCATCGGCTGGGCATTGCCGCCGCCGGCGAGCACGTCGACCAGGGTGGTGGAGTCGAAGGTCCGAGTATAGGAGTTCTCGAACTGCGCTCGGGTGAAATAGCAGTCGGGGTACTGCATAACGACCGGCATTCCCTTCTCCTGCACGTTGCTGTCGTTGAAGCCGAGCGCATCCCACGCCGCGTTGTGGCCGCAACCGCTGTTGACATAGAGCAACACCTGCTTGCCCGACGCCCGGATCTGGGCCATGGTCACGTCCCGAGGGATGCCGAGGGTGTCGCAGGTGCCGCCGGGCTGCACCTGGGCGGGACGGAACAACAGATCACGGGGCGAGGCGGTGCCCAGCGTGCTCTCGATGACTGCGGCACCGGCCGGCAGCGACTTGGTGATGTCGTCGACCGGATCGTCGAGCCGATTCTCGATGTAGAGCATGATCACCTGGTCAGGGTGCGCATCCAACCAGCCGCGGATCTCCCGCAGACCCGTCACCGCGGTGCGTTCGAAGGTGCAGCCCAGATGGTTGTCGAAGCCGTGGCACAGAATCGGCGCATACCCGCCCGGGGCCCCCAGACTCGGGTACCAGTGCATGTCAAGTTCGATGAACCGGGCGTCCAGATCGAGTTGATCGACCAGCGAGTACAGCTGGTCGGGGTCCATCCCTGACAGGGTCGGCGGGATGTTGGCGTTGGTGTAGTTGAACGAGTTGTGGGTCGCCGGCATCTGGGCCTCACCGAGCGGCAGCGTCTGGATCAGCTGATACTGCTGAGCCAGCGCCTTGTGCACCGGCCCGGTCAGGTAGTTCTGCACCGAGCTGCTGCCGATCGGGCTGCCGTTGCGCAGGGCGCAGTAGTCGATCGGGCCGTTGATCACCCGGCACTGGCTGGCCACCAGTTGGGCCGCGGCGTCGAGTGTCTTGCAGGCCGCCGCGAGTTGGCCGGTGGCGACGTCGAAGCAGGCGCTGATCAGTCCGTGCTTGTTGCCGCCAAAATAGCTGCACGCATTGACCGTTGCCACCGTGCTGCAGGCCTGCACCACCGGGTTGGTGAAGTCACCGATTGCCGTACAGACCGGGGTGAAGGCCGGGCCCAGGTCGGTACAGGCGGTCGCCAGCGATGGCGGCGCCGAAGATTTGGCCAGCACCTCGATTCCGACCGTAGCCGGCGTCGAGAGCGTCATACCGTCGGTGGTGGCGTAGCTGAAGGCGTCGGTGCCGACAAAGCCGTTGGCCGGGGTGTAGGTGAAGGTCGCGCCGCTGATGCTCGCCGTGCCGTGCGCAGGCGGGGTGACGACGGCGTACTGGGTGGCCGGGATCGCCGGGACGGCAACCAGTCCCGCGCTGACCGGGGTGGCGGCGGTGGTCACGGCCACCACATTCTGCGGCTGAGTGCTCGCCGCCGACGCCACCCCGGGAAACCCCACGACGGCCCCGGTGCCTCCGGAAAGTATTGACAGCACAGCGATTACCGCGGTCCAGCGCAACCGGCGGGTGGTGAGCCGGGTCGTGGCAGTCCACCTCAAGTGGCGCCGAGAACGCTCAACTGCCGCCCCATCGACCACAGGCCAAACTCCTCACAGTTACGACCCCCGGAACGTTCAGGCAACTTCCGTAACAATGGGCACCAGAAATCACACCGGCAACACGACACGATCACAGATCGAACTCAATGAATTCTTCGGATTAACTTGGTTTGCACTCACGTGAGCTACGCGCCTTTCGATGCCGTGTGCCCGCCGTCGGCTCAGATGTCCGGCAGTAGAGCGCTCGGCTCGCCCGGGTCCCCCGGGTCGAAGTCGCCGAGGTCCGGCGCCGGCGAACTATCGATCGGCGCGTACGAAGCACCGATCGACTCGGCGACAGCGCGGGGCAGATAGTTCACCAGGGCATCGACGAAACCCGTTTGATTCACATCCTCGAACGGCGCCAGAAGGCCGGCCAGGCCCGGAGCTTCGCTGTTGAGATAGGCGTTAAGAAGGTCGGCCGGCGCGCCGATCAGCCCAAACAGTGCTCCGGTGATATCGCCGGCCGACAGGTCATCGACGAAATTGCGGGCGAGTGTCTCGAATTCGGCGACCACGGCCTGCAGCGAGCTGAGTGCGGCAAGGCCGACCGGCACCTGTACTGCGTGCAAGGTGGCCATTGCCGCATTTACCACGTTCCCAACGATGTCGATGGGGATCGCCACCAGGCGATCCACCAGCCCCAAGACCGGAAAGGCACTGATCACGATGATGATCGCCTGCCCCAACGCCGCCGTGATCTCACTCGACGAGATGGCGCTGAACAGCGTGTCAAGCTGGTCGGGCAGGTTGATCAGCCCATCGACGAACGACTGGGCGGTGGCCCCGAATGCCTCAAACGTCCGCTGCGCGTAGTCGAACCAGTTGGTGGCGAGCTGGACCACATTAGGCAGTGGGTCTTCCAGCCAGCGCGCGCCGATGGCGCCCAGATTGTTGAAGGTGTTGGTGACCAGGTCCACATACGGGTCGAATGGACTGGCTGTCAGCTCGATGGCGTGCGCGACGACGTCAGGGGGCGGCGCCACCGACGGCGTCGCAATGAGGGTGCCCGCGGCCAACGCTGCGATCGCGGCGGTGATACCGGGGTGACTGGCTGATCCCACAACACTCATTTCATGACTGGAGCCACTACGGTAACTCTGGGCACGCTGGTCAACCGCGGGAATGGGCGATTTTTGGGTCCGCCGCTTGCGAGCCGGGCTACCCCATGGGGCGCCGGGGCCGACGGAGACGTGGCGAGCGCTAGGCGACGGGGCAGGTTTGCCGCCGCACGCAAGGCAATGCACGGGTCCGTACCGGCCGGCTACCCCTTAGTTGAGTCCCCAAGAACGGACCTAAGTCCGCTTATCCCGCCCGCAGACTCCTTTACCACATCAACGGGCCGAACGTTGGCGGTTTCATTCAGCGAATCCTTCAAATCCGAAGACGGAAATTGACGGTGCTTGCAATAATTCTGCCTGTTGCCAAGTGACGACACAGCGTACGGTCCGACATCTGCTGGGGGCATGTCGGACGACGTAATAGCTTGCCGTGCAACCATCTTGGCGACACTGTCAGCGATTGTTGCGATCTAGGGGGATCGATGAAGCGAATCATCTTCGGCGCGGCGCTGTTTGGCGCCGCACTGGGTTTGGCCGGCGCAGCCAACGCCGCCAACGACAACCAGTACGACTTCCTCTATGGCTCAACAGACGCATTGGTCCTGGGCCCGACCGGAATCCCGACACCGAGTGCCAGCTACATCAGCAACGGGATCGATCTGTACCTCGGTCCGCTGGGTTACAACGGCACCCTCGCGTCGACGTTGCCGCTGACCATGCCCAACAGCTGGGACTTCTTGAACAGCGTCCCGCAGGGGCAGACCATCCTCGTCGACGCGATCCTCGCCGACTACAACGCCGGGGAGATGGGCTGCGACGCCTCCGGCATCTGCACTGACCCGCTGACCATTTTCACCTACTCCCAGAGCAGCCTCATCGCCGGTTACGCCCAGGAGCAACTCGCCGACGCCGGCGTCCCCAGCGACGCTTTACGTTTCGTGATGCTCGGCGCCAACCCCGCCGCCGTCCCGACCGACCTCTACCCCACCGAGGTTTTCAACATCAAAGGCGACATCTACTCGGACTACTTGAGCACAAGCGATTGGATAAACCTGCTGTTAGGCGGCATCAACTGGCAGGAAGTGCTGTACGGGCTGGCCCTCCATGAGGCCTACCTCGGGTTGACTGCCGACCAAATCGACTCGGCTATAACGGTTGTCGATGGAATGACCACGTTCAATGAGATCCCGAGGCTCGACATCGGCGACCTGTTCCAAGCGCTGTTGAATGCGTTCTCTGCGGTGTGATGACTTGGGTGGGGGATTGGGCCGAGCGGCACTCGGCTCACCCCCGCCTGAAAGGCGCACATCACGCCACCGAATACCAAGAACGTGGTAGGGCGGGCGGGGCTCGAACCCGCGACCAATGGATTATGAGTCCACGGCTCTAACCAACTGAGCTACCGCCCCTGATACGCATGTGCGCGGGAACCATCGTGCCATGCCGCGCCGGCGGCGTCTCCATGCGCCGTCGCCCCGATCCCCCACGTCCGGGGACCGCCGAGCTCGTCCGCAACATCACGCGCCAACGACGAGCACTGATAACTCACCAACCAGCAAGCGGCGCAGGCGTGTCCGCAACGTCGGCAATGGACCGTACGCAACCGATGAGGAAGGCTCCGCGGGCAGCGGGGCCTTCCTCATCAGCACGCGAGGGACGCCAGCTAAGTGCCGCTGTCTGACTCCTCGGGCGGGTCGGGTAGCTGCATGCCGGCCAAGCGCACCGGGTCGGCGATCGACACGATGCTCACCAGCCGACCATCTCGCATGGCCGCCACCGGCCTGACGCTGTTCATGGCCGGCGACGTCGTCTTTATCGCGATGTTCGCCTTCCTGGCCTGGGGCCGGCTCGCCCTGCAACCGTTCGCCTGAACGCGTCCGTCCCCTAGCGCCCCTGTGGATGGCCGATGGCCCCGTGGTGGTTGGGCAACCGCACCGGCACGAGCATCGGCACCTGCCGGCGATACTGCCGGTATTCCTCGCCGAGCGCGGCCACCAGGTCGCGCTCCTCCAGCTGCACCGCGACCACGATGAAGCACGTGGCCGCGACTGCGAACAACAGGTGCCCGGCAGTCATGGTCGGCGTGGCCCAGAACGCGATCACGAACCCCACCATCAACGGGTGGCGCACCACCCGGTACAGCGCCCGGGCGTGAAAGCCGACATGGGAGTAGGGCTGTGACCGCCACGCGAGATACACCTGGCGCAGCCCGAACAGGTCCACGTGACTGATCATGAACGTCGACGCCAGGGCTATTGCCCAGCCGATCCAGAACAGTCCCCAGAGCACCATCCGCTCCGCGGGCATCGTCAAGTTCCAGATGCTCGTCGGGATCGGCCGCCACTGCCAATACAGCAGGACCAGAACAAGATTCGACGCTAAAACGTAGGTGCTTCGCTCGATACTCTCAGGCACCACGCGGGTCAACCACCGCTTGAATGCGGGGCGCGCCATCACGCTGTGCTGCACCGCGAACAGCGCCACCAGCGCGACATCGATGACAACCGCCAACCCGGCCGGCGTGGGCGGGCCGTGGTCGACGCTGCGGGGCACGACGAAGTTGCCGAGGAAGCCGACCAGGTACAGGAAGACCACGAGGAAACCGAGATAGTTGAGTGCCCCGTAGGCCAGGGCAAGATAGCGGGCCATCGAACCTCCCGAGCACCCCCGAATTGCCGATCTCACCATCGTAGTCCCCCGAACCCGCAGGTCACCACCGGTTTCGTCAGGCAAGTGATCGAGCATTACCAAGCTAGGCTTACTATCCCAGGATGACCGCGGAAACCTTCGTCACCCACGCGCCCGGCGATGTCCGGATCATCGCCGACCGCCACGGTGACCCCGACGCGCGCGCAGTGGTGTTCCTGCACGGCGGCGGGCAGACCCGCCGATCCTGGGGTCGGGCCGCCGCGGCGGTGGCCGAGCGCGGCTGGCAGGCGGTCACCGTGGACCTGCGCGGCCACGGCGAATCGGATTGGGCAAGCGAGGGCGACTACCGACTGGTCAGCTTCGCCGCCGATGTTCACGAGGTGCTGCGCACCCTGCCGCCGGACCCGGTCCTGGTAGGGGCCTCACTCGGCGGGTGCACCGCAATGCTGCTCAGCGGCGAACTGGCGCCGGGGGCCGCCAGTGCGGTGGTGCTGGTCGACATCGTGCCCAACATAGATGCCTCAGGCGCGCAGCGCGTGCAGGCGTTCATGGCCGAGAACATGGAGTCCGGCTTCGACTCCCTCGATGAGGTCGCCGACGCGATCGCCGCCTACAACCCGCACCGGCCCCGCCCCGCCGACCTCAAGGGGCTCACCACCAACCTGCGCCGGCGCGGCGACCGCTGGTACTGGCACTGGGACCCGCAGTTCATCAGCGGCCCCGAGCACCAGGGACCGATGGAGATCCACGATGTCGAGCGGCTCAACACCGCGGTGCAGACCATCCTCGACGGCGGTGTACCGATGTTGCTGGTACGCGGCCAGCTCAGCGACCTGGTCAGCGCGACCAACGCAGAGGAGTTCCTGGCCCGGTTCCCACAGGTGGAATTCGTCGATGTTGCCGGGGCCGGTCACATGGTCGCCGGGGACCGCAACGACATCTTCGCCGACGCCATCTTGGGCTTTTTGGCGCGGCACTCCGCCTAGCTCAGCCGAACACGGTCTGGCCGTTGGCATCCAGCAGATAGCGCTCGGTGCCGTCGGCGACGCGCGGCGCGTCGGCGGCCAGTGCCACCGCGATCTTGTTGCCGGCGTTGCGCATCACATCCAGCGTCAGCTCGACGGCCTGCTCATCGGTGAAGTGCCGGCGCACTCCGGCGGCCACCTCGGCGTCGATGTGCGCCGGCGTCCAGACCAGCGCGTCGACGTAGCGCAGCGCCGCCTTCTGCGCCTCGCTGAGCAACACCGACTCCTCGAAACGTTCGATGTCGCCATAGAGCGACTCCGATCCACCGGCGTCCAGCGCGGTCGTCTCGCGCAGCGACTTGCACAACCGGCAGTTGTGCTGGGCCGCACCACGCAGCCGCACCACCTCGGAGGTCACCGGATCCAGCGACCGCAACCTGGCGACGGCGGGCATGAACCCGTTGAACAAGGCGTCGGCCAGCTGATCCGAGGTATCCCCACCAATCGCAGGTGACGGCAGAGCCATCCCGAGGGCACCAAGACCGGCCCGCACCCGCGGCGCGAAGTCGGCGATGAACATCTGCACGACCGCACCGAACGTCCGCTCCCCCAACGCCTCCCGCAGCCGGTCCCGCTGAGCATCGGTGATCATCGAGACGTCGACACGGAACTGCTCGGCGAACTCGGCCACCGCGGGATCGGAGTCAGCGGCCGGCTCGCCCGACAACGCTTCCAACCGATTCAGCTCAACGAGAACGTTCATCCCAAGGATTATGGACCGATCAGCAATAGGCTGAAACACATGCGCGTCGTCGTCATCACCAAAACCGGTCCCCCATCAGTGCTGCAGGTGCAGGACCGCCCCGACCCGCCGCCGCCCGCCAGCGGGCAGGTACGGATCGGGGTGCGGGCGGCGGGCGTGAACTTTGCCGACCACCTTGCCCGAGTCGGCCTGTATCCCGATGCGCCGAAGCTGCCCGCCGTGGTCGGCTACGAGGTGGCGGGGATCATCGAGGCCGTCGGTGACGGTGTCGATCCGGCCCGCATCGGCGAGCGGGTGCTGGCCGGCACCCGGTTCGGCGGCTACGCCGAGATCGTCAACGCCAACGCCGCCGACACGGTCACCCTGCCGCCGTCCATGAGCTTCGAGGAGGGTGCGGCGATCCCGGTGAACTACGCGACGGCCTGGGCGGCACTGCACGGCTACGGGTCGCTGCAGGCCGGCGAGCGGGTACTGGTGCACGCCGCGGCCGGCGGCGTCGGCATCGCGGTGATCCAGTTGGCCAAGGCCGCCGGTGCCGTCGTGCACGGCACCGCGTCACCGGGCAAACACGCCCAGCTCGATGCCTTGGGCATCGACCGGGCCATCGACTACCGCCGCAAAGGCTGGTGGGAGGGTCTGCCGCCGTACGACATGGTGCTCGACGGACTCGGCGGCACCTCGCTGCGACGCTCGCTGAAGTTGTTGCGACCCGGCGGACGCCTGGTCGCCTACGGTCTTTCGTCACTGCAGCAGGGTGAGAAACGGTCGCTGCTGCGGGCAGCGCCGCAGGCACTGGCGATGCTGCGCGGCTTCAGCCTGATCACCCAGATGGAGCAGTCCAAGACCGTCATCGGCCTGAACATGCTGCGGCTGTGGGACGACCGCGGCACCCTCGGCCCCTGGATCGCCCCACTGTCCGAGGCGCTGGCAAGCGGGACCGCGGCCCCGGTGGTGCATGCGGCGGTGCCGTTCGCGAATGCCCCCGAGGCCCACCGCATTCTGGCCGCGCGGGAAAACGTCGGCAAAGTGGTGCTGGTCCCCTGATCCGAGGTCAGACCGTACGGGCCAGTCGGTGCGCCAGCAGCTCGGCGAAACGCGCCGGATCCTCCAGCGCCCCGCCCTCGGCCAACAGCGCGGTGCCGTAGAGCAACTCCGCGGTCTCGGCCAGGTCGGCATCCTCGCCGCCTCGCTCGCTGTGCGCCTGGCGCAGACCGGTGACCAGCGGATGGCCGGGGTTGAGCTCGAGGATGCGCTTGCCGACCGGGACCTCCTGGCCGTTGGCGCGGTAGATGCGGGCCAATGCCGGGGTCATCTCGAAGGTGTCGGTGATCAGGCAGGCCGGTGACTCGGTCAGCCGGGTCGACAGCCGCACCTCTTTGACGTGCTCGGCCAGGGTCTGCTCGAGCCAGGCGATGAGGTCGGCGAAATCCTTCTGCTGCTCCTCGCGCTCGGCCTCGTGCGCGGCCTTGTCCTCCTCGGAGTCCAGATCCACCTCGCCCTTGGCCGTCGACTGCAGCGGCTTGCCGGCGAACTCGGCGACGGCGTTCACCCACACCTCATCGACAGGGTCGGTCAGCAGCAGCACCTCGTAGCCCTTGGCCTTGAACGCCTCCAGGTGCGGCGACTTCAGCAGTTGCTGGCGGGACTCGCCGGTGGCGTAGAAGATCTGCTCCTGGCCGTCCTTCATGCGTTCGACGTACTCGGCCAGCGTGGTCGGCTCGGAGTCGCTGTGGGTTGAGGCGAACGAGCTGATCGCAAGCAGTGCCTCTTGATTGTCGAAGTCGGAGAGCAATCCCTCCTTGACGACGCGACCGAATTCGGTCCAGAAGGTGCGGTAGTCCTCGGGTCGCTGCGACTGCAGCTCCTTGATGGTCGACAGCACCTTCTTGGTCAGCCGCCGGCGGATCGCGTTGATCTGGCGGTCCTGCTGCAAGATCTCCCGAGAGACATTGAGCGACATATCCGCCGCGTCGACGACACCCTTGACGAAGCGCAGGTACTCGGGCATCAGCTGGTCGCAGTCGCCCATGATGAACACGCGTTTGACATACAGCTGGATCCCGACCTGGGCGTCCCGGTTGAACAGGTCGAACGGGGCGTGCGACGGAATGAACAGCAGCGCCTGGTATTCGAAGGTGCCTTCGGCCTTCATCGCGATGACCTCGAGCGGGTCATCCCAGGCGTGCGCGATGTGCTTGTAGAAGTCCTTGTATTCCTCTGGCGAGACTTCGTCTTTGGGGCGCGCCCACAGCGCCTGCATCGAATTCAGCGTCTCGGTCTCCACCGTGACCACCTCGTCGCCGCCTTCTTCAGCCGGCGGCGTCCGGCGCTCGACCTGCATCCGGACCGGCCAGCCGATGAAGTCGGAGTACTTCTTGACCAAGCCCCGGATCGTCCACTCCGCGGTGTAGTCGTGCAGCGCGTCTTCGGCATCTTCGGGCTTGAGATGCAAGGTGATCGACGTACCCTGCGGCGCTTGCTCGCCCGGGTCAACGGTTTCGATGGTGTAGGTGCCGTCACCACTGGATTCCCAGCGGATGGCCTCGCTCTGACCGGCCTTGTGGGTAAGCATCTCGACCTTGTCGGCGACCATGAACACCGAGTAGAAGCCGATCCCGAACTGGCCGATCAGCTCTTCGGACGCTTTGGCGTTCTGGGCTTCGCGCAGTTGCTGGCGCAGCTCGGCGGTGCCGGAGCGGGCCAGGGTGCCGATCAGGTCCACCACTTCATCACGCGACATGCCGATGCCGTTGTCGCGGACGGTCAGGGTCCGGGCCGCCTTGTCCACCTCGATCTCGATGTGCAGGTCGGAGGTATCGACCTCGAGATCCTTGTTGCGGAATGCCTCAAGCCGCAGCTTGTCCAGTGCGTCGGAGGCGTTGGAGATCAGCTCCCTCAGGAACGCGTCCTTGTTGGAGTAGACCGAGTGGATCATCAAATCCAGCAGCTGCCGGGCCTCAGCCTGAAACTCCAGCTGCTCCACACGTTCGCTCATAAGCACCGAATTTTAGCGACGGCCTCATCGCGCTTTTCGGCGGGCCATGCCGCCCGCGAGGGCACCCCAACCGCGGCGGATGGTGTCTTTACTGAATCTTGACTGCCTGTTGAATCGCCCCACCGACGATTGCCACGTGACTACCATTCAAGCCGTGGAACTGGGGGTTTTGGGACCTCTGCAGGCCCGGCGGGACGGCGCCTCGGTCACAATCCCGGGCGCCAAACCGCGTGCGATCCTCACGATGCTCGGTCTGCACGGCGGCTCCGTCGTATCGGCCGAAACGCTGATCGATCTGCTCTGGGGCAACGAGCCGCCGCGCACCGCCGCCAAAGCGCTGCAGACTCACATCTCCTCGTTGCGTCGGGCGTTGGGCGACGGCTTCGTCCTCACCGAAGGAACGGGCTGGATCCTCGACACGACGGAGGTGGATGCCCCGCGCTACAAGCGGGCCACCAAAGCCGGACGAGATGCCGCGGCGACCGGCGATACCGGCCAAGCCGTCGTCCGCTTCGAGGAGGCACTGAACCTCTGGCGCGGAACACCCGAACTGCCTGATTCCCGCCGGGGAATCTCGGAGAAGACCCGTTGGAACGAGGGGCATGCGGCCCTGGTCGAGGACCGTGCCGACGCGCTGCTCGCAACGGGGCGGGCCGCGGAGATCATCGGCGAACTGGAAGCCGCGGTGGCTGACGCACCGCTGCGCGAGCGGCGATGGGCTCAGTTGATGCTGGCGCTCTACCGCGCCGGCCGACAGGGTGAAGCCCTGGCCGCGTATCAACGGGCCCGGTCGCTGCTCGCCGACGAGCTCGGCGTCGATCCCGGGCCCGAGCTTCGGCGACTCGCAGCCGCGATCGTCGCCCAGGACTCCGCACTGGATCACCCGGTGGCCCAGCACCTTCCGTCGGTGACGCGCGCCGTGACCTTTCTGCTCACCGATATCGAGGGGTCGACCGCCGCGTGGGAGGCCGATGCCGACGCCATGGGAAAAGCACTCGCGCGCCACGACGAACTCGTCGAACAGGTCGTCACCTCCCGCGGCGGGCGGCTCATCAAAACGCGTGGCGAAGGCGATGCCACCTTCTCGGTGTTCGACCGGCCCTCGGCGGCGGCCGCCGCGGCCATCGAGCTGCAGGACGGGGTCCGGCACGAGCCGTGGGGCCTGCACGAACCCATGCGCATCCGGATCGCCCTGCACACCGGCGAGGTGGAGCTGCGCGACGGTGACTACTTCGGTCGCGCGGTCAACCGTGCCGCCCGGCTGCGGTCGCTGGCCGCCGGCGGCCAGATCCTGTGCTCCGGCGCGACGGCCGAACTCGTGATCGACACCCTGCCCGACGACGTTGTTCTCGCCGACCTCGGGATGCGTGCACTGCGCAATCTGCCACGCCCGGAACATGTTTTCGAGCTCCGCTTAGACACCACCGAACGCCGCGAGGAGTCCGTCGATGAGCCCGTCGAACGCCCGGGCCTGCCCGCGGTACTGACCGGCCCCGGGCGGTTCGTGGGCCGCGGCCTTGAGTTGGAGCGACTTGCCGCCGCGTGGCAGGCCACCCCTGCTGGTGGCATTCACGCGGTGCTGATCGCCGGCGAACCCGGTGTGGGCAAGACCCGCCTGGCCGGTGAATGGTCGCAACAGGTCTTCGACCAAGGCGCCATCGTGTTGTATGGCCGATCGGATGAGGACCTCGGTGCGCCCTATCAACCGTTCGCCGAAGCGCTGCGTTCACTTGTCCCCTGCATCGGCAGCAAGCGACTGCGGGGCCTACGGGGCGTTGAAGCATTGCTCCCACTGATTCCCGGCCTCACCGAGATACTGCCCGATCTGTCCGCGGCACCCCGCGCTGATCCCGACACCGAACGCTATGCGCTTTTCGACGCCGTGGTCGCGCTGCTGGAACTCGCCTGCACCAGTGCGCCCGTCGTACTGGTACTCGACGACCTGCACTGGGCGGCCAAACCCACGCTGTTGCTGCTGCGGCATCTGCTGCGCTTTGGTGACCACACCCGGGTGCAGATCGTCGGGACGTACCGCAGCACGGACCTCGACCGATCCCATCCCCTGGCGGCGATGCTTGCCGATCTTCACCGGGACGGCACCGCGGACCGACTTGCGCTGAGCGGCCTGGGTGCCGACGACGTGACCGCCTATGTCGCCGAGGCCGGATACGACGACGAACAGCTGGCCCGGGCACTCGCGTCCGTCACCGGCGGCAACCCGTTCTTCTTGATCGAGGCGCTGCGCCATGTGGACGAAAGTGGCGGCGTCTGGGACCCCAACACGCTGCCGCAGGGCGTTCGCGAAGCCGTGAGCCGCAGACTTTCCCGACTTCCGGCCAAGACCAACAAAGCCTTGGCTGCGGCAGCCGTCGTCGGCAGCCGGTTCGCCGTGGATCTGGTGGAGCGGGTGGTCGAACAGGATCTGGTCGACGCCTTCGACGAGGCCTGCAAGGCCGGTATCGTCGTCGAAGAGTCCGGCGGCCGCTACCGGTTCAACCACGCCCTCGTCCGCCAAGCGCTCATCGCCGAGCTGGCCTCAGTGCGACGCATGCGGCTGCACCAACGTATCGCCACCACACTGGAAGCCACGCCCGGCGCGGACGAGGAGCTGCTGGCCGAACTGGCGTACCACTACTTCGAATGCGCGTGGGCGGGAAACGCCGCCAAGGCGGTCGAATACTGCCGGCGCGCGGCCGATCAGGCGATGTCGCGCCTGGCCTACGAAGGCGCAGCCGACCTGTACGACCGGGCGCTGCACGCGCTGGAGGAGATCGACGACGAGCTGCCCGACCGCGCCGAGCAGAGGGCCGATCTGCTGGTCGCGCGCTGTGAGGCGCTGCTTGCCGCAGGTGACGTGGCTTCGGCCACTCAAGCGGTCGCGCAATTACAGGCAGCGACAGTCGATTCGGCTCGGTTGGCGGCGTGGGCAACGTGCTTCGACGGGCAACTGTCGATGCTGGTTCACCCGGAACGATTGGACGAGATCGAGGCCGCGTTGAGCGCGGCTGCCGAGAAGCTGGCCGGATTGGGCGACGCCGAAGGGGAAGCCAAAGCCCACACCGTACGAGCCGGATGCCTTGCGCGTCTTGGGCGCATCGGCGACTGCGAGATCGCGTTGGACAGCGCGCTGACCGCGGCGCGGAAAGCCGGGGAACATCGCCGGGTGAACGCGGTGCTGGCGGGTGCGCCCCTGGCGGCACTGTGGGGTCCGAACCCGGTTCCGCGTGCCGGCGGGCGTTGCCTTGACGTGGTGCGGCTGTTGCGCATCACGACGGATTCCCCTGCGGTCGAGTCGACGTCGACGCGATGCCAAGCCGTCCTGGAGGCCTTCCGCGGCCGCGCCGCCACCGCGCGGCGCATGATCGACTCGGCGCGGCGCACCGTCGCCGAACTCGGCCTGCGCCATGCCCTGCTTGAGGTGGAGCAGTTCGCCGGAATCATCGAGTTGGTCGACGACGACCCGGATGGCGCCGAGCCGCATCTGCGTCAGGCCTATCACGGTTTTCGCCGCATGGGGCTGGACGCCGACACCGCCGAGACCGCCGCGCTGCTGGGCCGTACCAGTCTGACGCTGGGCCGAGACGCCGAGGCGCAGGAATTGTGCGGCGAGAGTGAGCGTCTCGCGGGGCACGCATTGAAGGCGTCGATAGCCTGGCGCACACTGCGGGCGTTGCTGTTGACGCGCCAAGGGGATCACGCCGCGGCCCGGCAGATGGCCGAGTCCGCCGTCGAACTGGCGCAGCGCACCGACGCGCTGGTCGATCACGGCGATGCCTGTCTGGCGCTGGCGACGGTGTTGAATGCCGCCGGCAACCAGGTGGGGGCGCGGGCCGCCGCGGAACGCGCGGCAGAGCTCTACGAGCGCAAAGGCGCTGAGGCACTCGCCGTCAAGGCACGCCGGATCTTCGGTGATGACGGCGGGCATCCTTCACCACCGCCACCCGAAGAGCTGCCGGTCGATCTGGTCAACGCGTGCGTGCGCCTGGTCCGCCGTGTCGAAGCCGCTTTTGACCGGGAGGCGTGGCACGAGGTTGAGCCGCTGTACGCGCCCGAGGTCTTGGTCGAGAGCCGCCGAAAGGTGGTTGGTTTCGGCCCTCACAAACTCGCCGCAACCGAATGGACCGGCGAAGCAAAGCATTATCGCGCGATGTTCACCGTCCGGCACAAGAACGAGGTGATCGCAGTGCGGGGCGAACGCCTCGCACTCACCCGGCTGGAGATGGGCACTGCAGACGTCAGCCCTGGGGCGCCGAAGGAGGAAATCCTGCAGTTGTTCGGTCTTGACGCGGATGAGCGGATCGCGCTGCGGATATCGTTCGACATCGAGGACATGGACGCGGCGATTGCCGAACTCGATGCGCTGCACGCACGATTCCAGGCCACACACCCGGTGGCACGACGGCCGGAGAACGCCGCAAGCCGCCTGATCGAGCGCTTCCTCACATGCCTGTCGGCCCGCGACTGGCCCGCCATTGCGAAGATGCACGCCGAAGACAGTTCCACCCAGGACCGACGCCGCGTGGTGTCCGCCGATGCGGTGGACGGTCGAGAGGCCAACGTCGCCAACTGGCGAGCGCTCAGCGACCTGGGAATCGTCGATGGCCTGACGTCGACCACGATTGCGACCCGCGGTGAGCACCTCACATTGGCTCGCTCGCACTACCCGGCGTACCAGACCGAGGGGCACGTCGTAGTCGAGATCGACACCGACGAGCGGTTCACCGCGGTCGTTGCTTTCGATGCCGACGACTTCGATTCCGCCATAGCCGAACTCGATGCGCGCTACCTCGCCGGCGAGGCCGCGACCTACGCGCACACCTGGTCGGCCGTGCTGGAGGCTTTCACCGCTTTCAACGCGCACGAGCTTCCGCCGTCGACGCCGGACTGGGTGACTATCGACCACCGCCGAGGAAGGTCATTCCAGCCGGGCGACCTGGTTCCGTACATCCATGCAGCATGGGACCTGATGCCGCAGGCCACGATTTACGTCGAAGCCGTGCATCGGCTGAACAATCTGGGAGCTGTCGTGACGCAGGCTTTACGCGGTACGTCGCCTGAGGGCTTCGACGCTGAGTGGCTTGAGGTCAACCTACTGACGGTCGACGGCGGTCTGATCAACCGCAGTGAACTTTTTGACGAGGCCGATCTGGACACCGCGCTCGCCCGGTTCGAAGAGCTGCAACCGCGGTCGGCGCGGTTAGCTAATGCGGCAGGGCGCGTATACGAGCGCATCTTGGCGCACTTCGCCGCCCAGGACTGGGCTGCAATCGCAGAGATCTTGGCCGACGACTGTTCCACGATGGATCGTCGTCGCGTGATCAATGCTGGTCACCGACATGACAAAGACGCGGTCGGCGCAGAAGTCGCAGAAGTCACAGCAATCGCTGAAGTCGGGGTGATCCTTGCCTCAGACATCGTTGCGACCCGTGGGGAACGCCTCGTCTTGAGCCGTGGCCGCGCTGTGGCGGATGTTCACCAACCCGATGCGTTTCGCAGCGACCTGCTCGACGTGGTCGAAATCGACACCGACGAAAAGGTCGTGGCACGCGTCATATTCGACCTCGACGACTTCGACGCCGCCATCGCCGAACTGGATGCGCGCTACCTCGCCGGCGAAGCAGCCGCCTACGCACACACCTGGTCGGTCATCACGGCCGGCTACGCCGCCTTCAACCAACACGAGTTTCCTGAGCTCGACTGGGAGAATGTCGATCATCGTCGGGCGAGAGCGTTCGCGCCCGGTGAATTGACCGCCTACATGCACGCGACGTGGGACCTCGCCCCCGACGTCGGCGGCTACAGCCAGGCTGTGCATCGGCTCAGCGAACGGGGTGCGGTCGTCACGCATGTGGTGCACGGAACCTCACAAGAGGGATTCGAGGCCGAATGGCGCGAAGTCGTCCTGTTCACCGTAGACGGCGAGATGATCTGTCGCTGCGAAGTATTCGACGAAACAGACCTCGACGCCGCGCTCGCCCGATTCGACGAGCTGAGCCGATCGAGGCCTGCCTTTGGGAACGCAGCCACCCGGAACTGCGTACGCGTCGCCGAAGCCTTCAACCGCCGCGACGGGGACGCGATCTTCGCCCTTGCCAACGAGGATGGCCGTTACGAAGACCGCCGCAAAGGCCTGCGCTCCGTCCTCGACGGCCCCGAGCGGCGGAAGGTCATCGACGCCACGTTGGAGACGGTCCCGAGCACCTGGCGGTTGGAGGTGGAGCCCATCGCGGTCCGGGGATCTCGGCTCTCGCTGACCCACGACTGTTATCGCGACATGGGTGTTGCCGAACGAACGGTCGTCGTCGAGATGTTGCATCTTATGGATGTCGACGCCGCCGGTCTTATGCAGTACACCGTGACCTTCGATCCCGACGACATCGACGCCGCCCTCGCCGAGCTCGATGCCCGCTACCTCGCCGGGGAAGCGGCCGCCTATGCGCACACCTGGTCACTGCTCACCGGCGCCTATGCCAGGTTCAACCGGCGCGACCTCGCCGCGACGACACCGGACTGGGCAAGCATTGACCACCGTCGCGGGGCGGCTTTCGCATCGGGAGACATGATCGCCTACATCCAGGCGGCCTGGGAAGACTCGCCGGACACCACGATCTACATCGAGACGGTACATCGGCTCACCGACATTGGCGCGGTCGTCACCCATGTGGCGCAGGGGGTTTCACAGGAGGGCTTCGACGCCGAGTGGCGCGATATCCAAGTACTGACCGTCGACGGTGATCTGGTCAATCGCTCCGAGCTGTTCGACCACGACGACCTCGACGCTGCGCTCGCCCGCTTTGATGAATTGCACGCGCACGACGACGGGATATGATCGCCGAGGTGCCTCACACAAAAGTGAGCGCGAAGTAGTGGCTGGTGCCTCACGCATGGTGAGCGCGTGGGGGGCTTGCGTTACTTCGTCTTGGCCAATCGGTTGATTGACGGTTGCAATGCTG